>OFDC01000595.1_pt1 | contig 25477 bp, 19 predicted proteins | sample 1520941 | NCBI WGS metagenome assembly OFDC01 (sample SAMEA94258168, study PRJEB24077) | hot springs metagenome | biome: Aquatic biome; feature: Water | place: India | collected 2012-12-06 | depth 5 m | reverse complement strand
CGAGCGTGCCCGAGCCGTCCGGAAGAATGGCGACGTTATCGGCAGCCGACGACTGCAGACCGACCGACACGCGGCCGAGCTGGTCAGACTTCAGGAACCAGAAGCTCTGGAGCAGCGAAACGCCCTGACCGGCGTCGTCGTTGCCCTGCGAGAGACCGAGGTTCTCTGCGCTGGTGGCTTCGACGTGCAGAACGTAACCGGCCGAGTAGCCTGGAGCGATCTGGGCCGAACCCGTGAACTTGAAGTGCGACTGCAGCGTCGAACCGAGGCTCGACTGATAGACGTTGGTCTCAACGCCATCGTCCCAAACGACGACCTGTTCGGCAACCCAGCCGGAGATCGTCAGCGAGACTTTGCGGTTGCCCTTGCGGGCGGTAGTGGCCTCGAGCTCAGCAATGCGCTCTTCGAGGTCCGTGCAACAGTTTCCGCCGAGGTCGGCAGCGTTCGCCGTGGTGATGCCACCGGCGAGGACGCCTGCCGCCACGAGGGCGATAAGGCTAACATTTTTCATCAGTCGTCTCCCGTCTGCTTGGTCTTCCAACAGCGGACGCCAGACAAACGCGAAACAAAACCGCTCGTGTGCTGAATTCTTGTGCCGTTTTACGGTACGCGCCATTTGCATCTGATTCGAGGGCTGTTCAACACAACCCACAGCTTCTGGATGAGTCTCGATCACAACACGTGATACAATTGTCACATTTTTCGACGGGCCAAAAGTTATCCACGGCGGCCGAAGATTGCAGAGCCCACGCGGATATCCGTTGCGCCGAAGGCAATTGCCGTCTCGTAATCCCCACTCATTCCCATACTTATTCGTTGCAGGCCCAACTCGCGCGTCAACTTCGCTAAAAACGCGAAATGGATCGATGGCTCGTCGTCGACGGGCGGGATGCACATCAAACCAACGACGTTCAAGCCGAAATCGGTTTTGCAGCGGCCGATGAATTGGGCTGCATCGTCAGGGGCCACGCCAGCTTTTTGAGGCTCCTTGCCGGTATTTACCTGAACGAAAACCGGCAGCCGCCGTGCCTGTCGCGACATCTCGGCGGCAAGAGCAGCCGCGATTTTTGGGCGGTCGACGGTATGAATGACATCAAACAGGGTCACTGCCTCGGCTGCCTTGTTCGATTGGAGCGGCCCAATCAAATGCAACTCCACTCCGGGAAATTCCAGTTTCAGCTGTGGCCACTTCGAGTGGGCTTCCTGGACGCGATTTTCGCCGAACAGCAGCTGTCCTGCGTCCAGTACGGGACGGATCTCATCGGCGGTGAATGTCTTGGAGACCGCGATCAGATTGATATCCGCGGTACCCCGGCCGGCGGATTTCGCCGCGGCGGCTATCCTTGCTTTGACTGTCGCGAGATGTTCGACAGCGGTATCGGCCGTGGCGGCTGCGCCGGGCGTTGGAGGGGCGATTGTCATGCGTACCTGACAAATTGGTGGGTCTCTGCGGCTAGCAGGTCGAGGTAGGTGCGATGGATAAACACTTTGTCCCGGCCGATCTTTTCCTCGCGCAGAACCGAGAGGTCGACGAGAGCTTTCAGATAGACCGAAGCCGTCTGCCGTTTTGCGATGCCCTGCTCCACGAGATTGCCGATCCGGCAGTAGGGCTCGGCGAAGATCAGATCCACGAGCTCACGGCTGTAGATCTTCGGGGCGCCCTGCCGAACGTGCTCGACGGTATGTTCCATCAGCGTGCGGATGGCTCTGATCTTGTGCGTGGTCCAAGCCGACGTCGTCTCGACTGCCGTAAGCATATAGATGAGCCATGGCTCCCATGCCCCCGTCGCCGTCACGTCGCGAAGCAGTCCGTAATACTGCGCCTTCGTTCGCACGATATGGCGTGAAAGGTAGAGGGTCGGCAGGTCGAGCAAGCCGTCCTTGACGAGTACAAGCACGTTCAGGATGCGCCCGGTGCGGCCGTTGCCATCAATGAACGGGTGGATCGCCTCGAATTGATAATGGAGCACCGCCATCCGGACCAGTGGGTCGAGGTCGGGACTCTCGTGCAGGAAATGTTCCCAATTCGACAGTAGATCCCGCAGGCGCTGTTCGCCCTCCGGAGGCGTATAGATGACCTCCCCGGTGGCCCGGTTCTCGAGCGTCGTACCCGGTATCTTTCGGACGTCGAGCGCTTGATCCTTGAGAGCCGAGCAGATTTCGACCGCGATGTTCGTCGACAGCGGGCGCTGCCTGATCGCCGATAGCCCGTGATATAGGGCCGTGCGGTAGCGAAGGGCTTCCTTCGTCGCCGGGTCGGTGTCCCCATCCTTCAGGCTTGCCTCGCGAAAGAGGGCGTCGTTCGTGGTCACGATCTGCTCGATCTCGGAGCTATCCTTGGCTTCGAGGATCGGGATCGTGTTGATGAGCACGGCCTGGTTGGGGATCAGCTCGCCGGCGAGACGCAACTCCGCGATTGCGGCACGGGCCCTCACGCACGCTTTCAGCACGGCCTTGGTCTCGATGTCCTTTGATGGGGGCAGCAGCGGCAGGCTGTTATAGGGTCGGTCGGGCCTGAAACCGGTCATGCGGAGCCTTTGTCGATCGAGACGGCTAGGTAACCATGTCGATATAATCGGTGAAACGTCGACATATCATGCAAACGTGTCGATCCAATCGACGCATTCTGGATTTATGTCGATGAAACCTGAAAATATCGACACGTTGCCGGGATATGTCGATCCGATCGACTGAACCCGCTCAACATGTCGAAAAAACCGAACATTGTCGACACGTAGGGGTGGCCGAGCCTCTCACTGGCACAGTGCGGCTTGACCCGGCGCGCGCTTCCGGTCCTTAACCACGGCTAAACCGCCACCACCCACCAGAACAGCACCGCCAGATGGCCAGCGAACGATATAACGCGCCGGAGCGCGAGAAGCATTGGCAACAGGTCTGGGATGCCAATGGCATCTACCGGACCCTGAACCCCGAAGCGGGACAGCCCAACCCGGGGCCAAAGTGTTACGTGCTCGAGATGTTCCCTTATCCATCCGGGCGCATCCACATGGGCCACGTCCGCAACTACGCGATGGGGGACGTTTTCGCCCGATACAAGCGTGCAAACGGCTTCAACGTCCTGCATCCGATGGGATGGGACGCATTCGGCATGCCGGCCGAGAATGCCGCCATGCAGAACAAGCTCGATCCTGGCCAGTGGACCCGGGCCAACATCGTCACGATGAAAGAGCAGCTCCGATCGATGGGGCTATCGCTCGACTGGGACCGCGAGCTCGCCACGTGCGAGCCCGACTATTACCGCCACCAGCAGCGGGTGTTCCTCGACATGCTGGCCAAGGGCTTGGCGTATCGCCGATCCGCCAAGGTCAACTGGGACCCGGTCGACAACACCGTGCTCGCGAATGAGCAAGTCATCGACGGTCGCGGCTGGCGATCCGGCGCTCTGGTCGAGCAGCGCGAGCTGACCCAGTGGTTCTTGAAGATTACCCAGTATTCTGAGGAGCTGCTGGCCGATCTCGACACGCTCACGTCGTGGCCGGAGAAGGTTCGGTTAATGCAGGCGAACTGGATCGGCCGGTCGGAGGGCATGCTGGTCCGCTGGGCGCTCGAGTCCGCGGAAGCCGCCAAGTCGACGTCGAAATCCGAGGCTCAGTCGAAGGACCTGGCCGAGGTGGAGGTTTTCACGACGCGGCCCGATACGCTGTTTGGCGCCTCGTTCCTCGCGGTGGCCCCCGATCATCCCGTCGCCAAGGCCGCTTCGAGAGAAAACTCCGAACTTGCCGAGTTCTGCGAGAACTGTCGCAGGATGGGGACATCGCTTGCAGAGATCGAAACAGCCGAGAAACTCGGCTTCGATACCGGGCTTAGAGCCGTCCACCCCCTCGACAAGTCGTGGACCGTGCCCGTCTATGTCGCAAACTTCGTCCTGATGGACTACGGCACAGGGGCGATCTTCGGCTGTCCCTCGGGAGACCAGCGCGATCTCGACTTCGCGCGCAAGTACAATCTGCCGGTCGTGACGGTGGTCGCGCCGAAGGGCGAAGACCCGTTGAAGTTCGAGGTCGGCCAGACCGCCTTCGACGGCGAAGGCGTCATGATGAATTCGCGCTTCCTCGATGGAATGACCACGGGCGAGGCGTTCGAGGAGGTGGCGCGGCGCCTCGAGGCCATGAAGCTCGGCCGCAAACCCGTCGCGCAGCGCCGCGTCAACTACAGACTGCGGGATTGGGGAATCTCGCGGCAGCGCTATTGGGGCTGCCCCATCCCCGTCATCCATTGCGACGATTGCGGCGTCGTCCCGGTTCCATTCAAAGACCTGCCCGTCCGGCTGCCGGAGGATGCGACGTTCGACGTGCCCGGCAATCCCCTCGACCGGCATCCGACGTGGAAGCACACCCAGTGCCCGGCATGTGGAAAGCCCGCCCGGCGCGAGACCGACACGATGGATACCTTCGTGGACAGCTCTTGGTATTTCGCGCGCTTCACCTCGCCGGACAGTGCCGATCCTGTGGACAAGGCGGCCGCGAAATACTGGCTGCCGGTGGACCAATATATCGGCGGCATCGAGCACGCGATCCTTCATCTCCTATACTCGCGTTTTTTCACTCGGGCGCTGATCGACACCGGGCATCTCGAGCTCGGCGAGGGCCGCCGCGAGCCGTTCGCCGCCCTGTTTACTCAGGGGATGGTGACCCATGAGACTTACAAGACCGCGGATGGGCGCTGGCTACTGCCGGAGGAGGTCCGGTTTTCAGGCGAAGGCGATAACCGGACGGCGGTCGAGGCGGCGACCGGAGGTGCCGTTACAATCGGCTCCATCGAGAAGATGTCGAAGTCGAAGAAGAACCTCGTCGATCCCGACGACATCATTGCGCATTATGGTGCAGATTGTGCGCGCTGGTTCGTGCTTTCGGACAGCCCGCCCGAGCGTGATTTCATCTGGACCGAGGCCGGCGTCGCAAGTGCAGGTCGGTTCGTTCAAAGGCTGTCGCGGTTCGTCGACCAGATCGCGGAGGCCGGAGCCGCCAAAGGGGCCGCCCGGCCGGACACCTTCGGCGAGGAGGCCCTGAAACTCCGCAAATCGGTCCATCGGGCCCTCGATTCCGTCGGTTCGGCGATCGCCGGGCTCCGGTTCAATGTGGCCGTCGCCCATGTCCATGAGCTCGCGAATGCGATTCAAGCCGCACTTGCGGCTTCCGCTGACCGCACGAAGGTCGATCCAGACCTCGCGTATGCGCTGCGGGAGGCAGGAGAATACCTCATTTTGATGATCGCGCCGATGATGCCGCACCTCGCGGAGGACGGTTGGGCGCGGCTCGGGTACAACACGTTGATCGCGAATGCGACGTGGCCGGCCGTGGAAGAGGCGTTGCTCGTTGACGATACGATTACGCTTGCCGTACAGGTCAATGGAAAGCGGCGGGACGAAATTTCAGTCCCACGGGACGCCAGCAATGGGGACGTGGAAGCAGCGGCATTGAAACTCGATGCTGTCGTTCGCGCCCTCGAAGGCCGCACCCCGAAGAAGGTCATCGTGGTGCCGCAGAGGATAGTAAATGTCGTGGTCTGAAGCGCGGTTTTCGGAACGGCAGGTCGGACGCTCAGGCGGACGGGGCTTCGCGCTCAGCCGCGCAGGAGCTGCGGGTCGGATCCTATACATTGCCGCTGCCTCTGCCTGCGCCGTGCTCATCACGGGATGTGCCGATGGGCAGGGCTTCCGCCCGCTCTATGGCAGCTTGGGATCGGCGGCGGGCGTCGACGTCAAACTCGCCCAGGTCGAGATTGCGCCCATTCCTGGCCGTGTCGGCCAGAGGCTGCGTAACGAACTGCTTTTCGACACCACGGGCGGCGGCGAGCGGCAGCAGCCACTCTATCGCCTGGAAATCGCTGTTCGCGAGAACGTTACATCGACGCTCGTGAAGACTGACGGCGACGCGCTGAGCCAGATCTACACGGCCGACGCCTCGTTCAATCTCGTGCGGCTGTCGGACAAGGCCGTCATGCTCAAGGGCATCAGCTTTGGGCGCGCGGGCTTCGAACGCAATCCGTCGATCTTCTCCAACGTGCGCGCGCAGGACGACGCTCAAAATCGCGCCGCCAAGACCATCGCGCTCGACCTACGTTCGCGCATCGCCGCCTTCCTCTCGACAACCTGATCGCAACCCGCCGTGGTCGCCATCAAAGCCAGTCAGGCCGAGGCGTATCTCAAATCTCCGGACGCCAAAATCATGGCGGTCCTTTTCTTCGGGCCCGACGCCGGGCTCGTTTCCGAACGGGCGTCGCGCCTCGCCCGCGCTCTGGCGGCGCTCGAAAGTCCGCCCGGCGAAATACTGTCGATCGAGGAGACCGATCTCGACGAGGACCCGGCACGTCTCAGCATCGAGTTGCAGACGATACCGATGTTCGGGGGACGAAAGATCGTGCGCGCGAGATCGGGCCGCAGGGTCACCTCCGCGACGATCAAGCCACTCATCGAGGAGGGGGGGCTCGCCAGCTACCTGATCATCGAGGCGGGAAATCTGCGGCCCGACGAAGGGCTGCGGCCGCTATTCGAGAAGTCCACCGCCGCCGTCGCGATCCCCTGCTACGCCGACAGCGAGGAGGATCTCGGCCGGCTCGTCCAGGAGGTCATGCGGGCCAATGGACTGCGGCTCGCGCCAGATCTTCGCGATCTGCTGGTCAGCCGTCTTGGCGCCGATCGTGGACTCTCCCGGGGCGAACTCGATAAGCTCGCGCTTTACGCCTACGGGCGCGACGAGGTGACCGCGGAGGACATCGAGGCGGTCGTGGGTGACGCCAGCGACCTTCAGCTCGACCGGATTCCCGAGGCAGCCGCGTCCGGAGACAGCGCGCGGGCCGCAATTGACGCTGATCGTGCGATCGCTGCTGGTGACGGCGCGCAGACGATCCTTCTCGCCACCCAGCGGTATTTCATCAGGCTCCATCGCCTGCGGGCCGCGGTCGAGGCCGGCCGCTCCATCGACGACGCCGTCAGACAGACGAGGCCGCCCGTGCCATTCAAAGCCCAGGCTTTGCTGGCCCAACAGTGCCGGGCGTGGAGCTTGTCGAAGCTGACCGCCGCGCTTGCGGAAATCAGCTCGGCGGTTGCCGCCACCCGCCAGACCGGAGCGCTCGAAGAGACCCTCGTCGAGCGGCTACTGCTTCGGCTGGCCGCCATGGCGCGAGCAAAAGGCTAGACATCACCGGTCCGGCAGGTCGACGCGTCGGCTTTCGCGGGCAGCCGATCCCTGATTTGCCGCGTTGCCGCAAAGGGTAGGGACGCTGTAAAGCTCGCCGAATTCCCCATTTTCCCAACCTCCAGCCAATCCTCCAGGGCCATCCATGACCGCTTCCCGCCTCGATGTCGTCGGCATCGGCAACGCCATCGTCGACATCATCGGCCGCTGTGACGATGCGTTCCTTGAGCGTTTCGGCGCGACCAAGGCCAGCATGCAACTCGTCGATACCGACCGGCTGATGGCGCTCTACAACGCCATGGGTCCCGCCATCGAAATCTCTGGCGGGTCGGCGGCCAACACCATTGCCGGGGTCGCATCGCTGGGCGGCAAGGCCGGCTTCATCGGAAAGATTGGCGACGATGAATTCGGGCGCATCTTCAAACACGACGTCGGCGCCCAGGGCGTATCATTCGCATCGAGGCCGGTGGCGGGCGGCGAGACTTCGCGCTCGCTTATCCTGGTCACGCCAGACGGCGAGCGGACCATGAACACCTTCCTCGGCATCTCGACGGCGTTCGAGGAGACCGATCTCGACCCGGCGCTCATCGCCTCGGCCGGGATCGTCTACCTCGAGGGCTATCTGTTCGACCGCCCGGAGGCAAAGTCCGCTTTCCGCCGGGTCGTCGAGATCGCTCGCGGCGCCGAGTGCAAGGTAGCGCTGACGCTGTCGGATTCATTCTGCGTTGATCGGCACAGGATCGAGTTCCACGAGTTCATGCGTTCCGGCGTCGATCTGCTGTTTGCCAACGAGAACGAGCTGAAGTCGCTCTATGAGACCGACGACTTCGCCACCGCCGCGGCTCGAATCGCCGGCGACGTTCCGCTCGCGGTGCTGACCCGAAGCGCCAAAGGCTCCGTCGTGGTCGAGAGAGCTTCGACGGTCGCCGTTCCCGCCTACCCCGTCGCGAAGGTCGTCGATACGACCGGTGCGGGCGACCTATACGCGGCCGGGTTCCTCTACGGCTGGGCCCGTGGGCTACCGCACGAGACCTCGGCGCGGATCGGCAGCCTCGCCGCATCGGAGATCATCTCCCACATCGGCGCACGGCCGGAAGCCAATCTCGCCTCGCTCGCTCGGCAGCATGGGTTGATTGCCGGCTAGTCACCTGGAGTGCAATCGCGAGGCGGTGTCTTTGCCGCCTCGCGCTTTGATCTCAGCCGCTTAGGCCGCGTGAGTTGAGATTCTTGTGCATTCCGGCCACACATGCCTCTGCAAGCCTTGCAGTTTTTTCTCCGATTTCATTTTTCCTCCTTGGCGGCACTGACGACGCACTGCACCGTCGCAGCCAACGAATTGATTCCGCCAGGAAATCTCCATGAACCCACAACGCTCCAGTCGCGGCCGACCCAAGGGTACGGGCCTCGACGATACCGCCTACCTTCAGGCAATCTCCGGTCTTATGGCTTCCAATCCCGATTTGAAGCCCACCACCGCGATCAAGGAACTCGGCATCACGGACCCTTCCGTGATCCGCCGCCTCAGGGACAAGTTTCATGCCGCCCGGGAACAGACCGGCGCGGCACAGACCCTGGCTCAGGCGGGCAGCGGCTGCCTATCGGCGACGCCTGCCCGGACAATGGCCATCGCGCAGCCGAAGGACGACAGGCTTACGGCCCCGGCCACCACGGAGGTGGCCCAAACGATTTCCCAGCCGGCCGACGATCCGGCTCGCGCACCTTCTCACCGCGAGCGGACATATGCACCGCGGTCGGCAGAGCTTTCGCTCGCCAAGCTTTTCGGTATCAGCGTCGGTCTTTTTGTAACCAGCATCGAGGCGCAGGCCTCGCTATTCGCCTACTGCCTGAACCACGCACCCGTCGGCGCCTTCTATTCCACGCAGGTTGCGTTCGCCGATGCGGCCCTGTCGTTTGCCTCCGAGGTTTTGCCTACACCCGCTTCGATGGTTTGACGGCAAATTGTCGGCACCGGCCCAGTCCAGCCGGTGCTCATGATTGTGTGCCGATCAATCCGCCGTTCCGGGTGCGCCAGCCGTTGTCAGTAGCATTGCCAGTTCGTCGGTCGCGTCCGCCTAGCGTTGGTTCGCCCTGGTCCCGACTTCCGTTGCAACTCATGGCCGCCCCCAAAGCGGCCTTTTTTCTTGCCTTGCCGCGCCTTCAGGCTGCCTTTGGTCCATCGTCGGGCGTGTCCCCGGCCGCGTCCGGACTGAGTGGCGACGTCGACGCCAAGATCAGCAGACCGAACATCAAGATTGCGGCCATCACGGCAAGCTCCACCGGGTCCGCGCCGGAGCCTAGGAAGCGGGTCGCATAATCGATGATCTCCTGGTATTTCATTGCAAACACCAAGGACGCGATGCCGCCGCCGATTTTACCGGCCGCCTCGATATCGCGCTGCTCGCGGCGGAAGAAGAACAGCACGAGCAACAACGTCCACGCGATGAACAGCCCGCTCATGATCGGCGACAACGCCGCGTAGAAGCCCTCGCCGTAGCGGCCATACAGCAGGCTCGAGGACTGCAGGAAGCCGTGGTTCGAGATTGGCCAGAGCAGCATGGCGAACGCGCCAATCAGGATGCCGCGCTCGATGCGGCGCGTGTATGGCCCGTAGAGCCGGTCGATCGTGCGCCGCCACATCGCCAGCAGAACTCCGATCACCAACACCATCAGCAGGAAGAAGACCTTCAGGGGCAGCAGTACGGTATGGACGACGCCTGTCACCGAATGCTTCGCCTCATTGCCGTACATCTGTGAAAGCGCGACCGTGAAGCGCGTTTGTGCCTGGCAGCACTCGGCAGCAGTCATCTTTGTGCGGGTGACGAAGCAGTGGCGCTTCTGGACGAGCTCGGGCGGCGTCTCGATCAACGGGTCCGGCCGGCATTCGCGGACGAATGGAGACAGACCATTGCGCTTCTGGGAGATCGACCGCACCTCGGCAACGCTTTCGAGGATGGGCAACCGGAGGCACTGGGTCTGCGCGGCCGACTGATTGGCAGCACAGCCGGCGGGCTCGCCGACATCGGCCGAAAGCGTCTGAGGCTTGAGCCACCAGATCGCGGGCAGATCACCGCCAACGAGCGCTCGCGAGATGCCGACCGACAGAAGGACCAGAACGGCCGTCCAGAAGGCGAAACGCAGGCGACCGTGGCGCACGTCCTTGGGGTTGTTCCAGTAGAGATCCAGCAGGGCGCTGGCGGGGATGTAGAACGCGCACAGCGCCAGGATGCCGAAGGTCGGGAAGAAGATGAACAGGTGGCTGTAGAATGCCGCTATCGTGAACCATTCGTGGTCCTTGAATTCGGCGTACAAGACGGCCGTCGTCGCAAAGAACGAGAGGCCGAGTATCACAAACAGGACGGCGACGACGCCACGCGAATTCCAAGACATCCCTAGACTTCCCCGAATAACGCAGACCCGCACGCAACGGCCGGCCGCGACAGCGGCACAAGCTCGGGCGCCTTTTAGCCGAACGGGCGGCCGATGTCACAGCTTCCGGAGAGAGACCGTCGTGACCCGGTGACTGGCACTCTTCTCGAGGATCAGACTCGCGCGTCGGCGCGTGGGGAGGATGTTGTCCTCGAGGTTCTTCAGATTGATGGTGCGCCAGATGCCGAGCGCGACTTCAACGGCCTCTTCCTCCGACAACTTCGAGTAGCGGTGGAAGTAGGCGCCAGGGTCCTTGAAGGCAGTGCTTCGCAGGCGCATGAACCTCTCAAGATACCACCGCTCAAGATATTCCGGGGCGGCATCGATGTAGATCGAGAAGTCGAAGAAGTCCGACACGAACGGTATCGCCTCGCCGCCCTTGGGCAAGCGCGCCGGCTGGAGCACGTTCAACCCTTCGACGATCAGAATATCCGGCCGGCCGGTCGTGAAGAACTTTCCCGGCACGATGTCGTAGATGAAGTGAGAGTAGACCGGCGCTTCAACCACGCCACGACCGCTTTTAACGTCGCCCAGGAACTGGAGCAGTCGCGCGGTGTCGAAGCTCTCGGGGAAGCCTTTGCGGTTCATGAGGCCGCGCCGCTCGAGCTCGGAGTTGGGGTAGAGGAACCCATCAGTCGTCATCAGATCGACCTTAGGGTGGTTTGGCCAGCGGGCGAGAAGCGCCTTCAGCACACGAGCCGTGGTGCTCTTGCCGACGGCGACGGAGCCCGCGATGCCGATGATAAACGGAACTTTTCCGTCGCCATGCCCCAGAAAGTGGGCCGAGACGGCGTGCAGTTCCTGGGCGGCACGGACATAGAGATTGAGCAGCCTGGACAGTGGCAGGTAGATCTCTTCCACGTCGACAACGGACAACTCCTCGATGACCCCGGAAAGCTGGTCGAGCTCGTCGGGGGCCAGCGTCATCGGCGTATCGGCGCGAAGTCGGGCCCACTCGGTGCGAGAGAACGTCCGGTAGGGCGAGAAACTCAATGGAACCGATGCCGGCGGGCGAGCGGGCTCGCCTCGCTTGGGCGCAGGAATCATCATTGGCGCGGCGGGCTTTGCTGGCGGTTCAACGCTCATGCCTTCGTCCGCGCCGCCTTTTCGGCGATCCCGGACGTTCCGCTTCGGCCGGCCAATTTCTCCGCCACGTCCTGCCATGCCACATCCCGGCTCTCGAGCAGTACCAGGAGATGATAAAGCACGTCGGCGGCTTCCGACGTCAAAGCTTCTTTCGAACAGTCCTTACCGGGTTCGTCGGAAGAGAGCGCCGCGACGATCAACTCGACCGCCTCTTCACCGAATTTGCGGGCACATCGCTCCGGCCCGGCATCCAATAGCTGGCGCGTATACGATGGCGAGGCAGCCGGATCGCCCGCGGCGACCCGGCGTGCTTTGATTGTTGCGGCAAGTTTGGCTAGCGGATCGGTCATGAAGCCGCGTGCTACCGCAGGTGACCGCCGGTGGGAAGGGGTTCCCTTTCCCTATCCCGCGAGAATGCCGCTGCCGCAACGCACTCCGCGGACCCGAACATCAGCTTCGCCGAGATGAATGCCGAGCGTCGTCAGCAATCCGAAGATGACGTCATCGAGGGGCTTTGCCACGGGAGACAACGTCGTCAGGACGGCCGACGTGAGTGCTCCGGGCAGGGCTAGCCCCAACCCAATAACCTGCACATCCAGCTGCAGATCCTTCAGCAGCGAAGTCACCACCGACTGCACGAGGCTGTTCGTGCTGGTACGCAGGATCGTGGCGTTCGCCACGTCGTCCGACGTAAAGGTCAACATGGTTTCCGTCATGCTGCCCGCGTCGACGTGGGCGCGACCTCGAATCTTGATGAGAGACGTATTGACGAGCGTGGCCTGCGAAACGACCGGCTTGTTGATGAAGTCCGTGAAGCCCGTCGTAATTTCGCCGATCCAGAGTTCGGCTATACCTGATCGGGCGGCGATCATAGCCGTCGGCCCGCTGCTCGATGTGCACGAGACGCCGGCCAGCCGACCTTCGCCATAGGCGAGATCGAGGTAGATCGGCAGGGAACGGTCGTGCCGAGAAGTGCACCCGCGCCACCGATCTCGGCAACGATCTTGAGGCGCGTTTGTGCTGTGCGAACGCCAGACCCGAGCGCGCCGACGGCCGCAAGCGGCGTTTCCTGAGGCGGCTCACCGATCGCAAGTTCGAGCTTCAGGCTCAGCAGACCAGGAACCTCCGCGCCAAGGTCGACAGCGACCTGGTTCTTGCCGTTGGCCAGCACGGCCGAGCCGGACACGAACTCCATGGCCGAAAACTTCGAGTCGAGCCCGGGAGCCGGGTCACCTATGCGCAGGTTGCCGAGGGGACCAAGGTTTATGAAGGAGGCAAGGGGGACTCGCTTGTTGAGGCTTCCACCCTGGCTCAGGAGCGTTTTCAACGCCGCCGTGGCAACGGTGTCGCCGTTCTTCTCTGTCACGGCAGCAGCGCCAGCGACGACGTTGCCGAGCGTGACGTACGCGTTCAAGACGTCATTATAGGTGCCCCCGGTCAGCTCGACTTTCGTGGCGAGCGCGTCCAGGAACGCGAAGAGCGAAATATCCGCATCGATCAGTGCTTTGTAGTCCATAACGGACAGTGAGATCTTGCTGCCGGTCAGGCTGCTCAGCAATTTATTCGCCAGCCCGTCGCGGACCGCGAGGAGACGACTGCCAACCGAGAATGCCGCCAGGTCGGCATTAGCCGCCGTTGCCGCTACGCTAATTTCGATTGGTTTCGAAGTAAAGGCCTTGGCGAAATAGAGCTGGCCAGGCTTATCTAGAAGAACGCGAATCGCGTTGTATGGCGATTGTCCCGGCTTAAACCGATCGGAATGGTAAATACTGCTGTCAGGCGTATATCGACCCCGGACGACAGTGAATGCCGAGACCACTCCGTTTGCCTTCAGCGTCGCCGCGACCGCAGCTTCCGCATTCGGGATATCGCTCGCACCTGCAATTGCAGCGAGATCGACCGCGCCCTGCATTGATCGCCGCTCGACGTAAAGGGCGCCTACGTCAACCGCGAGAGCGAGTGCCCCGATCGCGACCATCATAAAGGCGGCGGACAGAACAGCGATCGAACCACACTTGTCAGCGACGAAGCTTCGGACCGATTGAATGATCTTTGAGTACAGCATCTCTTACCTCTCTCAGTAGCCACCGCGCTTTACCGTCGCCGTCCGCTCTATGATCTGTGAGGGAAGCGGAATGAGGCTCGAAACGCCCCAAATCGGAAGGGCACTCGCGTCGTAGCGGACCGCAACGCGAAACTGCGTGGCGTCACTTTGGAGCGGGGCGGCTACGACCTGTATTTTCGCGGGGTCGAGGAGGGGATATTCCCGGGAGTTCGTAGCGACATGCTGGGACGCGATCTCGGTGCGTTCTGCGTCCGACAGCCCCGCAACTGAGGCGCGGGCTGCATCCGCCGCCAATTGGGCCGTGCTGTGCACGGCTCCGAAATAGACACCGTAGGCTAGTATCCCGAGTGCGATCATCAGGAATACCGGCACGACGAGCGCAAACTCAATTGCGGACGCCCCGCCCTGGTCTGCCTCGAACCTGTCTTTCTCCGTACTCATCTCACACACCCTCACGCATGAACCTTGGCGTAGGGGTGGGCGACGGAGCCCTCACGTGACTACGTGAGGCAGGCCTCCGAGTGGTCGATTTGTCCCCGGCCAACTTCAAGGCTAGGTGGCGAGGGTAAACAAATGATCGTCGTTCAATTACAGCTGAACGCTGTTCTTCTTCATGATTAGTCGAAAGTTACCGCGCGGTTCATTTCCGCCAGCGACTCCCGGACTTTTCGACCTACGCGCGCAAACTCTCGGAATAGGAGTCCAATAGTCCGCAATGATCGATCAATTCCCGCCGCCGATTCGCAAGCGGATATAGTCGAGCTGGTCGAAACTGCCGTATTTTATAACGAGCTGTCCGGTTTCACCGGCGCCCTTCTTGATTTCGACCTTTAGTCCCAGCAAGTCGGACATATCCTTTTCGAATGCTTTCGTATCCGGGTCCTTCTCGCGGACTTTGCGGCCTGTCGGACCCGGCTCGCCGATTGGGCCGGAGGGCTGGCCGGCCTGAACGAGCGCTTCGACCGCGCGAACGTTGAGATCTTCGGCGATGATGCGTTGGGCGAGTTCCTCGGCGTCGTCGCGCCCCACCAGGGCACGGGCATGGCCCGGCGTAAGCTGGCCACTCTGCACAAAGCGTTGGATGGACTCCGGCAGCTTCAACAGGCGGAGCGTGTTCGCAACGTGGCTGCGGCTTTTTCCAATGATTTCCGATAGTTGTTCCTGGCTGTAGTCGTAGCGCTCGATCAGCTCGCGGTAGCCGGATGCTTCCTCGATCGCGTTGAGGTCGGAGCGCTGGACGTTCTCGATGATTGCGATCTCGAGAACATCCCGATCTTCGAGGTCACGCACGATGACGGGCAGCGTGTGCAGGCCCGCCAGCTGCGCGGCCCGCCAACGGCGTTCGCCGGCGACGATCTCATATTGGCTGCCGCCGACGGGCATTGGGTCGGGGCGCGCAATGATCGGCTGAACCAGCCCCTTGGCGCGGATCGATTCGGCCAGCTCGAGCAGGTCGTCGTCGCGGAAATCGCGGCGCGGGTTCATTGATCCCCCCCGCAGGTGCTCGATCGGCACCATCCGCTGTTCCCCGTGGGCCGGAAGACGTCCGATCGTAGCGGGGGCCATTACTGGGTGCTGGGCCGAGGGTGGCGCCTGCGTGTTGGCTGGAACCGGCACCTCGCCGATCAGCGAGGCGAGACCGCGGCCAAGCCGGCTACGTTGCAGGGGCACGTTCATCTCTCAACCTCTTATAATCGTTCGCTTCTTGTTGCAGATCTACGGGTGAGGCCGGTTGCGTGGCGTCAGGCTGCCTGGGACTGCCGCTCGCGCTGAATGATCTCCGTGGCCAGGCGGATATAGGCTTGGCTGCCCGAGCAATCGTAGTCGTAGAGCAGCAAGGGTTTGCCGTGAGAGGGCGCCTCGGCGACACGCGTATTGCGTGGGATCATGGTCTCGTAGACCTTGGCGCCGAAGAAAGCACGAACGTTATCAGCGACTTCGCGCGACAGCGACGTTCGCGCGTCGTGCATGGTCAGCACCACGCCCTGTATCTCGAGAGATGGGTTCAGGGTCGTCTTGATCTGATCGACCGTCTCCTTGAGCTGCGAAATGCCTTCGAGCGCGAAAAACTCGCACTGAACGGGGACCAACAGGGCGTCGGCCGCCGTCATCGCGTTGAGCGTCATCAGACTGAGCGAAGGCGGACAGTCGACGAGTACGTAATTGTATGCGCGGTCGGGGTTGGCACGGCCCGACGCGGCCAGCATGCGGATGGCATCGCGCAACTTGTAGAAGCGATTGCTGTCGTGGCCCATGTGGGCGTCAACACCGACGAGGTCGGGATTGGCCGGAACGACCTTCAGGCCCGGCACGGCCGTCTGCATGGCGCAGTCCGCCAGGGGGACTCCCGCCACCAGCACGTCGTAGCTCGTTTGCGCACGCTGTTCTGGTCCGATGCCAAGCCCGGTGGATGCATTGCCCTGGGCGTCGAGGTCGATGACCAGAACCTGTTCCCCGACGGCGGCCAACGCAGTGCCGAGGTTGATCGCGGTCGTCGTTTTTCCAACGCCACCTTTTTGATTTACAATAGCAAATACGCGGGGGCCGTGCAGCCGCGCGGTTTGGGTCGGGCTCGTCACAACGGCAATCCCTTCAATCAGGCGTGCCACCCTCGACACGCGGCGCCAGGTTCCGAATTACGGCAATCCGGGCATCGGACTCGGTCACGCTTGGGACCAGCTCGACGTCGAATTTCCATTTCTTTTCAGCGTCTTGCACTTCCGCGTTAACGTCGCGTCCCTTGGGTAGCAACAGCACCGTACTTGGCCCTGAAAATGGGAAGGCCCAGTCCAGCAGCCGCGGCAGTGGCGCCAGGGCACGCGCCGAAATTACGTCGGCACCCTTCAGATTAGCCCGAGTCGCGGCAACTTCCGCCCGTTCGACCAAGATATCCACAGTCACACCTGCTGCGCGGGCTGCGGCGCGCAGAAAAGAGGCCTTTCGGGAGTCGCTTTCAATCAAAGTGACCCGTGTTTGGCCGCTCGGCGCAAGTAGAATCGCCGCGATCAGCCCTGGAAAGCCGCCCCCGCTGCCTATGTCGATCCACCGTGATGGATTTTGCGGGGCCAGGGCAACAATCTGGGCCGAATCGGCAAAATGCCGGTGCCACAGGTCCGGCAGCGTGCTCGGCGCCACCAGATTTACGGTTTTTTGCCACCGCTCGAGCTCGGCGGCGTATGCCTCGAGGCGGGCCAGAGTTTCACGTGAAACCCCAAATCGCGCTTCGAAGTCGGCTGAACTTGAAACTTTTAGTTGTATCCGCCCACCTTTATTCAACCCTATCTCCGCATTTTCTGGCTGGCGCCGGTCGCCGTGCGCTGCAGGGCTGCGCGAAGGATCAACATTGCGGCTGGCGTCATACCCTCAATCCGGGCTGCCTCGGCAAGTGAGCCTGGCCGCCGCCGCTCGAGTTTCATTCGAATTTCATTCGAAATGCTTGGTAGAGTTGCATACGCAAATTCTGAGGGGATTGCCGCCGCCTCGTCGGCGCGGAGCGCCTCGACGTCGGCCGACTGCTGCTCCACGTAAGGGGCATACCGGGCGTCGATTTCGACCTGGGCCGCGGTTTCGGGGTCGGTGTTGGCGAGTTCGGGCCAGATGCGAACGATCTCGGGGAACCCAATCTGGGGGAATGCCATCAGATCGAACGCCGAACGACGGCGGCCATCCTGATTTATCGCGATCCCGGATCGAGCGACCTCCGAAGGCGTTATTGTCAATTCTTTCAGTGTCTTGGTCAGGTTTTCTCGTATGCTTTTCTTCTCTTCGAAGGCCACTCGGCGCTCGGGGCCCACGCAACCGAGGTCGATCCCGGCCGGGGTGAGGCGCTGGTCCGCGTTGTCGGCCCGCAGGCGCAGGCGGAACTCCGCCCGCGACGTGAACATGCGATAGGGTTCGCTCACGCCGTGGGTCACGAGGTCGTCGATCATCACGCCGAGATAGCCATCGGCCCGGGAGACTATGAAAGTTCGGGCCGCACCTGCGTCCGAGCCTGCCGTACTGGCGGCCAAGGCGGCGTTGACACCGGATGCGATGCCTTGAGCGGCGGCCTCCTCATAGCCTGTCGTGCCGTTGATCTGGCCGGCCAGGAACAGGCCAGGAAGCCGCTTGACCTCCAGCGTGGCGTTCAGTTCGCGAGGGTCCACATAGTCATACTCGATGGCATATCCCGGACGCTTGACGATAACCCGCCCCAGGCCCGGCATGGTCTCGAGAAACGCCTGCTGGACACGGGCAGGGAGGGAGGTCGAGACGCCGTTCGGGTACACGGTATCATCATCAAGTCCTTCCGGCTCCAGGAAGATCTGGTGACGGGAGCGATCCGCGAAGCGAACGATCTTGTCCTCGATCGAGGGACAGTAGCGTGGTCCCGTCGACATGATGGCGCCCGAATACATGGGTGACTTGTCGAGATTCTCGCGGATGATGCGGTGGGTCGCCTCAGTGGTCGTCGTGATGGCACAGGTTACCTGAGGGATCGTAATCCTGGCGGTCAGCGTCGAAAACGGAACGGGCGGATCGTCCGCGGCCTGCTGCTCGAGGCTGTCCCAGTCAATTGAGGAGCGCAGGAGACGCGCGGGCGTGCCGGTCTTCAGCCGTCCGAGCAGGAGGCCCAGGGAGCGCAGGCGATCGGACAGCCGCAGCGCCGGGGCTTCGCCATGGCGGCCGGCCGGTATCTGTTCGAGGCCGCAGTGGATCATTCCGTTGAGGAAGGTTCCGGTTGTGAGGACGACTGAGCCGGCGGTGAACCTACGCCCATCGGAGAGAACGACTCCGGATACGCGAGGCCCGCCTTTCAATCCTCCTTCGACGATGACGTCCTCTACTCCGCCCTCTACGACGATGAGGTTTTCGGTCTCCGCGATCGCGGACTGCATGGCTGCGCGGTAGAGTTTCCGATCGACCTGGGCGCGCGGTCCCTGGACCGCCGGACCCTTTGAGCGATTGAGCAGGCGGAACTGGATGCCACTCGCGTCCGCCACCCTGCCGATCAGGCCATCGAGAGCATCGACTTCGCGCACGAGGTGTCCCTTGCCCAAACCGCCAACCGCCGGATTACAGGACAGCTCGCCGATCGTATCTGCCCGATGTGTGACCAGCGCGGTGCGCGCTCCCATTCTGGCAGCAACGGCGGCGGCCTCGCAGCCTGCGTGCCCGCCGCCGACGACGACGACGTCGAAGCTCGAGGAGGGCAGACGTGAGGCGAAAGCGTGTGACATCGGTTCGATCGAGGGTTCTGAGCCGGCGGCGAGAGAGAGAGAGATGGGACAAGCGGTGTGCGGAGGCGTATCGTGAATCAGCCGACGACAGAAGGGCAACGTTTCACGTGAATCAGAGAGTCAAGGCCTGCGGCGAGATTATCACCGCTGTTTCACGTGAATCAATTTTCTGTGGATTCATTTCCCGATGCAGAAGCGCCCGAAGATCTCGCCAAGAACTTCCTCTGCGCCAATGTGACCCGTCAGGCGACCGATTGCGGAAGCGGCGAGCCTGAGGTTCTCGGCGCGGAGCTCGAGCGGGGACGCCGCGACCGTGAGGAAGCGGTCGAGCTGGAGATGGGCGGCCTCGATCTCGCGGCGATGCCGGACTCGCGTAATCACCGCGTCTCCGGGTCGTCCGGTCGCCTCGCGAGCTCGGGACGCGAGATACGACACGAGGTTCTCCAGGCCAGCTCCCGATACGGTGGAGATGCTAAAGTTGAAACTCCCTGGTCTCTTTCCAGCCAGCACGCTTTCTTCCTGACCCGGGGATTCATGTTTCACGTGAATCATTTTTGGCGAAGTCAACAAGTCAGACTTGGTTTCCACGGTGATAACCGGGATGTCCGCATCCGCGAAGTTCGGGGTTGGTTCCGGCGCGCCGCCCGGCTCTACGAGCCATGCTACAAGGTCGGCCCGCCGCGCCGCCTGGATGGTCCGGCGGATTCCTTCCCGTTCGACGACCGACGTCGTCTGGCGAATTCCCGCGGTGTCGGTGACGACGACCGGCCAGCCGCCGAGGTCCAGGCGAACCTCGATCGTGTCACGGGTCGTGCCGGCTTCCTCGGAGACTATAGCAGCCTCGCGCCTCGCGAGTGCATTGAGGAGGCTCGATTTGCCGGCATTCGGCGGACCAGCCAGCACGACGCGGAACCCTTCGCGGAGGATCTCGCCCTGGTTTCCTGAAGTCAGATGTGAGCCAAGCGAGACGGTCAGCGGCCTCACGATGGCCTCGGCCCGTTCCAGCGTCGCGTCAGCGACATCGGCTTCGTCCGAGAAGTCGATTGCCGCCTCAACCAGCGCAAGAGCCGAGAGTATCTGGGACCTCCAGTTCGCGTAGACCGCCGAAGCTGCACCGGACGCGCCGGAGATTGCCTGGCGCCGCTGAGCCTCCGTCTCCGCGTCGATCAGATCCGCCAGCCCCTCGACCTGGGCCAGGTCGAGTTTCCCGTTCTCCAGGCCACGCCGGGCGAACTCACCAGGTTCCGCTGGCCGGCAGCCCGGGATGCGGGCGAGCGCCGAAAGTATCGACTGGATCACGGCGCGACCGCCGTGAACCTGCAGTTCGGCCATATCCTCTCCGGTCTCGCTGCGCGGACCGGCAAAGAACAGGATGAGCGCCTCATCGAGCAGGGCGCCGTCGGCGGGATCGACAATTCGGCGGAGGACTGCGCGGCGGGGCTCCGGGACGCCCCTGCAGAAGGTCTCAAGGACCGTGCGGACGAGGCTACCGGACAGCCGGATGACCGCAAGTGCCGACCGCCCGGGGGGCGTCGAAAGGGCGAATATCGTGTCGGTCGTCATTTGGATGCCCGCTCGCCGGCGGCCCGAGGTGTTCGGCCGCTCCAGCCACATCCTAGGCATATGTATGGATCAGCAGTCACGGAGAAGCGTCGCGTCGACGCGGCAGAAGGTAAAACCACGACGTCCGAAGATCGGCTTGGAGAATGTTGCGGTGCGAGGCAACACTGTTGACGCTTCAATGAAGTCGTGAGACGCTTATTAAAGTCGAAAACGCGCCGATGGAAAAGCTCTCGTCAACGCCCGCCCAGGGTCCGCGAGAGGTTCCACGGTAGCGGTATCGGACGCGACTGTTCCAGATGGATCGAGACCTCCGTGGTCTACCCGGAACGGTGCGTGACCGGACTGCGAAGCGGTCGACGCCGTAATAGCCGCTAGGAGGAGCCATGACTCCACCGCAGCATATGTCCGCCTGATCGGCATCGTTGATATATTTCAGCGCCCGACGGGCACCTTCAACTACGACAATTTGGCATACCAAACGAGCGTTGGTGCGGGCCGTGGGCCCACGGAATCGCATCATGGGTCTCGGGAAACAGCCGGTTAGCCGGTAACAGCCCTGCTCGCAAGACGTGCGTAGCGGGGCTTATCTTTTGGCGACGAATCTCTTGGTGATTTTTGTCGGGCGTCCTTCCGAGGCGCCTTTTCCATTTGCGTTTATTCAGTCGGGTTTTACGGCGGGTCGTCCGCGCAACTTTCGGAACGCGCTTTCAGAACCTTTTTGGGGGCGCGCTTTCAGCACGACTCAACCCCAACGGGCCACCCGACCACCGCCGCCGGTGAGCATGACCCGCCGAGTAGAGCACTTCGGCCTGGTTAGTCAGTCGATGAATCCGCGTTTCTTCAGAAGTCCCTCGACCTCCGGCTTCCTGCCTCGGAACGCAATGTAGGCATCCTCCGGATCGCGCCGGTTGCCAGCCGAATAGATGTGATCCTTGAGCCGTTTGGCGACTTTGCGCGAGAAGATGTTGCCCGCCTCCTCGAACGCTGCGAAGGCATCGGCGTCCATGACCTCCGCCCACATGTAACTGTAGTAGCCGGCTGCGTAGCCTCCGGTGATGTGGGTGAAGTGCGGCAGCCGGTGGCGCAGCGAGATCTCCTTCGGCATGCCGATGCGGGCGAGCGTCTTCTCCTCCAGCTTCGCGACGTCCAGCTTATCGGCCTTCTCGATTCCGTGGAGGTCCATGTCGGCGATCGCCGCAGCGGTGTACTCCACGGTCTGGAATCCCATGTTCCAATTCCGGGCGGCCTCGAGCCTCTCGAGCAATTCCTGGGGCATCGCCTTACCAGTCTTGAAGTGGCGAGCGTGTCGCTTCAACACGGCCGGCTGGGAAAGCCAGTGCTCATAGAGCTGCGAGGGTAACTCCACGAAGTCGCGGCTGACGTTCGTTCCGGACAACGACGGGTAGGTCACATCCGACAAGATACCGTGCAGCCCGTGTCCGAACTCGTGGAAGAGGGTCCTTGCGTCGTCAAACGAGAGCAAGGTCGGCTCGCCCTCCGATCCGCGCGCGAAACTCATCACGTTGACAACAATCGGTCGGACCTCGCCCTTGAGACGATGCTGGTTGCGATAGCTGCTCATCCAGGCGCCCGAGCGCTTCGAGGATCGGGCGAAATAGTCGCCCAGAAACAGGGCGACGTGGTTCCCGTCGGCGTCCCGGACCTCCCAAGCTCGAACGTCGGGATGATACAGCTTGAGGTCGGTCCGTTCCTCGAACGTCAATCCGAACAGGCGATTTGCGACATCGAACGCGGCATCGATCACTCGGTCCAGGACGAGGTACTGGCGGACCTCCGCCTCGTCGATACTGAATTTGCTCGCGCGGACTTTCTCCGCGAAGTAACGCCAATCCCAGGCCGCTATCGGATCATTCTGGCCTTCAGCCGCGGCGCGCTTCGACAGGAGGTCGCGCTCGGCGACCGCCCGTTCGAGGGCCGCGGGCCAAACTCGCTCGAGGAGCTCGCGGACATTGGCCGGCGCCTTCGCCATGGTGTCTTTGAGTGCGTACTCGGCATAATTCCTGGCGCCCATGATCCGGGCCAGCTCCAGCCTCAAAGCGACGATCTCCGCCAGGATTGGCCGATTGTCGGTCTCCTTGCGCATCGCTCCACGCTGCACCCATGCCTTCCAGGCCTTCTCGCGGAGATCGCGGCGAGCGGAGGCCTGCAGGAAGCCCTCCACGCTGGAGCGCTGCAGCGTGATCACGTATTTGCCCGGCAGTCCCGCATCTACGGCAGCACGCGCGGCAGCGGCGCGTTGGCCGTCTGAGAGACCGGCGAGATCGTCCTTGCCCTCGAGCACGAGGCGCCAGGACTGCTCGTCCTTCAGGACATTCTGTGTGAACGATGTCGTCAGCTCAGCCAGGCGATTGTTGATCTCCTTGACGCGCTTCTTTTCCGGGGCCTTCAACTTCGCACCGGCGCGGACGAACCACGTATGGTAGCGCTCGAGGAGCCTTGCCTGTTCGTCCTCCAGCCCTAGTTCCTGCCGGCGCTCGTAGAGCGAGGAGATGCGCTTCCACAGCATCCCGTCGAGGAACATCGAGCTCATGTGCGCCGAGAGCTTCGGCGCCATCGCCTTCTCGATCGCCATGAGTTTGGGGTTGGTGTTTGCGGACGTCTGATTGAAGAATACGTCTCCGATACGATCGAGCGTCGACCCGGCTTTCTCCAGTGCGACGATCGTGTTCGAGAATGTTGGAGCTGCGGGGTTTGTGGCGATTGTCTTGAGCTCATCCTTGTGCTCGGCGATCGCTGCCGCGAAGGCCTGCTTGTAGTCGGAGGGCTCAATCCGATGGAACGGCGGCAGACCGAATGGGCCGGACCAGCGCGACAGGAGTGGGTTCGTCTCGGATGCGGCGTTTGCCATTGGCGGATGTTCCGTTCGATCGTTTGTCGATTAAATCCTAGCACGCGAACAGTGGCGTTATTGGCGCAACGGCCGCTTCCGGCTCAGCCAGGCTTCGACCCCAGGCCGCGCACCGCTAGCCGATTCAGCGTCGCTGTGAATCGAGCGGGGTCGGCCGGGGGCTGTCCGTCGAGAATCAAAGCCTGATCGAAAAGCAGGTGGGAGATGTCGGACACCTCGGCCGAGTCGATATCCGGCCCGGCTTCAGCCAGCGCCGCCACCAGCGGATGGCCCGGGTTGATCTCCAGTACCGGCTTGACGCCAAACCCGCGATCCTGACGGGACAGGAGGCGGTCCAGCGCCAGATCGGGTCCAGCGCTCGGGGCGACAAGGCATACCGCGCTCGACACAAGCCGGTTCGAGACCTTGACGTTGCTTACTGCGCCGTCCAGCGCCTCCTTGATGCGGACTGCGAGAACGGCGGCTTTTCCGGAGGTCTCCGCTGCAGGGGTCGCACTATCCAGGAGGGGAACGAGCGAGATGTCCACGTCGCCCTGCGACAGCGATCTCAGCGGCTTGCCCTCGAACTCGGCCCGCATGGTGACCCAGAAGCTGTCGATGGGGTCGGTCATCAGCAGCACTTCGATGCCGCGTGCGTGGGCCGCCTCCAATTGGGGGCTCGCCGCCAGCCGCTCGAGGCTGTCGCCAGTCAAATAGTAGATCTCAGTCTGGTTGGGGCGGAGGTCCGCAACATAGTCCGCCATGGACCGCCAGCCGGCGTGCCTGGACGACTTGAACCTGGCCAGCTTGAGTATCTGGTCCCGGCGCTCGAAGTCCTCGTAGAGGCCCTCCTTCAGCACCGGGCCGAAGGTGTCGAAGAACGACGCGTAGCCCTCTGCGTCACGGGCGGCAAACTGCTCCAGCTCGGAGAGAATGCGTGCCCCGAGCGCCTTTTTCATCTGGATGACGGTCGGGCTCGACTGCAGCATCTCGCGCGAGATGTTGAGCGGCAGGTCCTCGCTGTCGACGACCCCGCGGACGAAGCGCAGATAGGTCGGCACCAGGTCGGCGTCATCGGTGATGAATACGCGGCGGACGTACAACTTGACCCGGCCTTTGCGGGCGGGATCGAACAGATCGAATGGACGCTGCTCGGGCACGAACAGCAGTACGGCGTAGGACTGGCGCCCTTCGGCGCGATAATGAATGGTCAGGCGCGGCGAGTCGTAGGCGCCTGCAAGTCCTTGATATACTTCTGAGTATTGTTCCTTCGTGACCTCTGAGCGGGCCTTCTGCCACAGCGCGCTCGCGGCGTTGATCTGGCGCGGTTCGCCACCCAGCTCGTCGACAAGCTCGACGGGGAAGAGGATATGGTCCGAATAGGTCTTGACGACCCGCTCGAGGACATGGGGCTCCAGATACGTTTTCGAGTCGTCGCGGAGCGTCAGCCGAATCTCCGTGCCGCGCGGAAGGCGGGCATTTTCCTCCTCGCTCGCATGGCGGATCGAAAATCCATCGGTGCCGTTGGAGGCCCAGACGTTTCCCTCGGTGCTGCCGGCCTTGCGGGACAAGACCTCTATCTGTGTGGCGACCATGAAGGCCGAATAGAAGCCAACGCCGAACTGGCCGATGAGCGCGGCGCCTTCGCCCTTTTCGCCAAGCCGCTCCAGAAATGCGCGCGTTCCTGAGCGGGCGATTGTGCCGAGGTTCGAGATCAGTTCGTCTCGATCCATACCTATGCCGTTATCGGTAATGCTCAGCGTGCCGGACGCCGGGTCCGGGCGGATCATGATCGATAGGCGCTCGTCCTCGGCCATCAGGGAAGGATTGGAGATCGCCTCGTAGCGGAGCTTGTCGCAGGCGTCCGAGCCGTTGGACACCAGTTCCCGCAGGAAGATATTTTTCTCCGTGTAAACCGAGTGCACCATCATGTGGAGCAGTCGGCCCACCTCGGCTTCGAATGATTTTTGCTCCGTCACGGCGATAACGTCATCGGTCATCTCGTGTGCGTCCCTTGGCCATTGCAGTTTCGTCCACCGGCGCATGCGCGGCCCGACGGCGCTGCGACGTTCAACGTCGGATCGCGCCTTCAACCTTGTTTCTTCACGCGCTG
>OFDC01000594.1_pt1 | contig 25490 bp, 26 predicted proteins | sample 1520941 | NCBI WGS metagenome assembly OFDC01 (sample SAMEA94258168, study PRJEB24077) | hot springs metagenome | biome: Aquatic biome; feature: Water | place: India | collected 2012-12-06 | depth 5 m | reverse complement strand
CAATACCTGAACGGCCCGGAAGGCATTGCGCTTTCCGGGCCGTTTTTTGCTTTGGGGTGGGGTGTGGGAGGAGAGGCGGGACTGCGCGTCAAGCCCGGGGTGACGGCGGGTTTTGGGATTTGGTCTTTAGTCCCCGAAAGACTGGAATGGGGTGGGACGCGGAATGGCGGCTTTGCTATAGCGCCTGTCGCTCGCTAGATGCTAACCAGCTATTTTTAGAAACCTTTGGCGATAAAAATGATCGGAAATATAAAACGCGTTATCAAGATCTTTGGCATGATTTTTATCGTGGGTGCTATACCTGCAATTTTCACGATGATTAGCAGTCTTTGGATATTCTATTTTACTGCTCAAAATGATCGTAAAAATTCGGCACTTACGATATTAGCTGAAGATGTTTTCTATGAATATCGCCGCGAACGTTATGTCTATGGGCTAAAAGATCGACCTTTGAAGCCTTTACCAGTATACTCGATCGGGGAAAATCAATCTTCTGTCCAACCGCTAGTTCTACAATGGCTTCCATCTTGTTCAGAACCAGAAGTTATAGGTGACCCGGTTAAGTTGTATAGGTATCGATCATCTGGATACCCTTTCTTTCAAAGATTTCAGCATCTTAGGCGGCGTGGACAAATTCCGCGACGTCTGGTCGGGAGTTATCACTGCGACATTTGCCGAAGTCGTAGCTTGGTTTAGCATGGCAGGATGCAGTTCCGACCTCTCCGCATTGACGTGTCCGCCCGCGTGATCGGGGTGTGGGCGCTGGCGCTGGCGCTACCCGGTCTGATGTTTGGCTCTCTCATCGTTGTTATAGCTACATTCTCAGTGCCCTTTTTGATTGCTGCCGCTGTCCTTTCCCTCTGGTTTGGGGCCGCGATCCTGCGTCGGCCAATACCTTGGTCGCTTGCAGCGATAGCAGTCCCGCTATTTGGCGGCTGCGTGATTTTTGGTCGGGCAGGTTTGTTGTCTCTGGTCATAGCCGTGCCAGCAGCCTGCTATTTCGTTGCGTCGCTTCGCATCATTCCACCGACACAAAGAGACCAGATTGACGTAGCCTCCAGCCGCTGATTCAAGGCTGCTTTTTGGAGGCAGGCTTGAGCAGGGGTGATCTCACTGAGGCGGAATGGCGCGTTCTGAAGGGCTTGCTGCCAATCGAGCCTGAGAACCGTAGCCGAGGCAGGCCGCCTGAGCAGAACCGCTCCATCATCAACGGCATTCTCTGGCGGCTCCGCTGCGGAGCGCCATGGCGCGATGTCCCGCCCAAGTATGGCAGTTGGAACACCATCTATCGCCGGTTCCGGCGGTGGAGTGAAGCCGGAGTCTGGGAGGCCGTTGCCGTAACGTTGGCCGAGATCATGGCCGACAGCGGTCTTTACAACATCGACAGCAGGACAGTCCGCGCCCACGTTTCGGCCGCGGGCGGAAAAGGGGGACTCATCGACGCGCTCTTGGCCGCTCGCGGGGCGGGTTCACCAGTAAACTTCACTGTCTGGCTGATGCCCTTGGACGGCCAATCGCCTTCCACCTGACGGGCGGCGAGGCGGCAGATTGCAAGGCGTATGATGATTTGATCGACCTGCCTGAGCAGGCACCCGACGCATTCCTTGCCGATAAAGGCTACGATGCCGATGCCATCCGCACCGATCTTGCCGAACGAAATATCAAGGCCGTCATCCCTGGCCGGTCAAACCGCCGTGTGAAGATCGAGTATGATCGAGCGCTCTACAAACAGCGCAATCGGATCGAGCGCATGTTCGGCCAACTCAAGATCAACCGCGCCATCGCCACCCGCTACGACCAGCTTGCCAACAGCTTCCTCGGCATGGTCCATCTCGCCACCGCAAGATACTGGCTCAAATTTGTCCACTCCGCCTAGTTTTCTGGGCGCCTTCTATCCTAATTTTGAGGACAGGAGACGACGATGGGAAGGGTAATTTCAGCGATGAGTTCAAGCGCGATGCGGTGGCCCAGATCACCGAGCGCGGGTATCCGGTGGCGGAGGTTTCACAGCGGCTCGGCGTCAGCCCGCACTCGTTGTATGCCTGGAAGCGTCAGCTTGCGGATGTGTTGTCAGGCGATGCCAGCAAGAATGCCCAGATCCGCCAGTTGAAGCGCGAGCTGGCCCGGGTGACCGAGGAGCGCGACATTCTAACAAAAGGCCACCGAGGTTTTGGCTCGAGATGCAAAGTGAGATAAGCGTTCATTGCCGAGCATCGCGATCGTTTTGGCGTGCGAGCCATGTGCCGGTGCCTCGCTGTGCAACCCAGTGGCAACTATGCCTGGCAAAAGAACCCTCTGAGCCAGCGGGCTCGGGAAGAGGTCCGGCAGACCGATCTGCTCCGCAAAGCCTGGAACGACAGCGGCAAGGTCTATGGCTACCGCAAGCTGCATGATGACCTGCTGGATCACGGCGAGACTTGCTGCCCGAACCGCGTTGCCCGGTTGACCAGGCTGGCGGGCATCAGAGCCCAGGTCGGCTACAAGCGCAGGCCCGGCAGCTACGGCGGCAAGCCGTCCTCGGTGGTCGACAACACGCTAGATCGGCAGTTCGATGTTGCTGCGCCAGGACGTGTTCGATTACATCGAGATGTTCTACAACCCGGTGCGCAAGCAGGTCAGGAACGGGATGCTGTCGCCCGTCGAGTTCGAACGGCAGCAGATTGTGAAAGCGGAAGGCGTCTAGAAAACTAGGGGCTACTCAGTTCACTATCGCGCCGGCGCCTGCTTCCATCATGTGCGGCATCATCGCCATGCAGCCCAGGAAGGTTCCGTCGAGATTGACCGAACATACCCGGCGGCAATCGGCATAGGTGGTCTGGAGCTAACCTTGGACCACATCGCCTTCGATGACTGCGGCGTTGACCAGGACATCGATCCGCCCCTCATCATCCAGAGCGGTTTGTGCGACCTGCGCCCAGGCGCTTCCGTCGCTGACGTCGTGACGAATAAAGCGGGCGCCGATCGCTTCGGCCAATCTCCGTCCCGCGTTGTCCGCGATGTCTGTCATCACGACTGTCGCGCCCTCGCTCGCAAGCCGCGCCGCGGTTGCGCCGCCGAGCCCGCCGGCCGCGCCGGTGACGATCGCCACCTTGCCCTCGAACCGAGCCATTAGTCCTATCCCAGATTGAAGCCGCGGTAGTCGGCGGCGGCGATCTCGTCGCATGTGGCGCGGTAAGGTCCGCATCCGCCGACGTAAGGCATAAATACCTTGCGGCCATCGCGAGTACGCCCGTGATACCAGCTGTCGGCGCGCGGAAAGAGTGTTTGTTGCGCGATCTCGTGAACGTGATCCATCCAGTCGCGCTCGGCCTCTTCGGTCGCTTCAATGGTAACTTTGCCCGATGCCCGCATGTCCGTGAGACAGCGCGCGATCCACTCGACGTGCTGTTCGATCGAAACGACAACGTTGCTGAGCACGGAGGGGCTGCCGGGGCCGGTTATCGTAAACAGATTGGGAAAGGCCGGTACTGCGAGACCCAGATAGGCGTGCGGCCCGTCGGCCCATTCCTCGCGGAGCGACTTGCCCTCAAGTCCCCTGATGTCGATTGCTTTTATTGCCCCGACGCAGGCATCGAACCCGGTGGCGAATACGACGACTTCGGCGGAATAGTGGTGGTCTGTCGTCCAAATGCCATACGCAGAAAACCCCGTCACGGGCTCCTCACGGACGTCAACCAAGGCGACGTTGGTTCGATTGATTGTCTCATAAAAGCCGATCTCCGAGCACATGCGTCGCGAACCGAGCGGGTAGCCCTGAGGAGTTATCTTGCGGACCTTGTCGGGATCATCGATCGTTTCGGCGATCTTTCGTCGGGCAAATTCAGCAGCGTGCGCATTGGACTCCTCGTCGACGAGCAAATCCTCATATGCGAGCAGCAACCCCGCGGTCCCTGCGTTCCATTGTTCGTTGAAGCGCTGCTCGCGTTTGTCGGGTGTGTCATCCTTAGCGGCGCCGGGACGCGGAACGTCGAAGAACCCGAGAAAACCCTGCCGCGCCGCCTCCCGCCGCGCCGGAAGGGTTGCTCGGCTCTGTCGCCATTCGTCCTCATTCAACGGACGGTTGTTCGCCGGAACGGCGAAGTTGGGCGTCCGCTGGAAAACGGTGAGTTGGCTCGCCTTCTGGGCGAGCGGAGGCGTAACCTGAATGCCTGAAGAGCCGGTGCCGAAGAGTGCGACTGCCTTGCCTTCGATGTCGACCCGGGCGTCCCATTTTGCGGTATGGAGGATCGCGCCTTTGAAATTCTCGATGCCCGGAAGCTCGGGCGTCTTGGGGGCGGACAGGGCGCCCGTGGCGAGAATCAGATGTTGCGAAAGGTAGCCATTGCCCTGGTCCGTATCGACCCGCCACAGCTTCATCGCGTCGTCCCACACGGCCGCCGTGACTTTTGTGTCGAACGTTATGTCTTTCTTCAAGTCGAACCGGTCGGCGACGTACTCGAGATACGTCAGGATCTCGGGCTGCGCTGCATAGCGCTCGCTCCAGCGCCATTCATTTTCGAGTTCGGAGGAAAACGAATATGAGTACTCGATGCTCGGCACGTCGCAGCGCGCACCGGGATAGCGATTCCAGTACCAGGTTCCGCCCACCCCGGAGCCCGCTTCCACCACATGTGCTTGGAAGCCTGCTTCGCGCAACTTGTGCAGCATGTAGAGACCGGCGAAACCGGCACCGACGACGATCACGTCGAACTGGCGCAGCCCACTCACTTGCCGCGCGCCTTGACCGAGCGGCGTAGAAATTGCCCTGCTTCTTCGATCGCCACGCGGCCTTCATCCAGTAGAAACGCGAATGCTTGCCATACGTGGATCATTTCCGGCCAGATATCGAGCCGCACTGACGTTCCCGCCGTACCGGCCCGTTCGGCGAGCTTGACCGCGTCTCCGAGCAGGATTTCCGCCGAGCCCACCTGGATCATCAGCGGCGGCAGACCTGACAGGTCGGCATGTACCGGAGAGGCCAGTGGGTGCGTTGCGTCGGTGCCTGCGAGGTACACCCGGGCCATCGCTTGCAGACCTGCGGCCGTTAACGATGGATCTGCGTCGGCTTTGCTCGTCATCGTCACACTGGCGCATGCGAGATCAACCCAGGGCGAAAGTAGGACCGCCGCTGCCGGTAGGGGAACCTGGTCATCACGCAGCTTTACGAGCGCGGAAACGGCAAGGCCGCCGCCTGCGGAGTCGCCACCGAAGACGATTCGGCGGTGATCGACCCCTTGATCCAGCAAAGCCCGATAGGCCGCCGTGGCATCTTCCACGGCCGCCGGAAATGGCTCCTCCGGGGCAAGCCGATAATCGACCGAGAATGTCTGAACGCCGGCCGCACGGCCGAGGTCAGCTGCCAGCCCGCGATAGCCTCGCGCGCTCCCGGCGGCGAACGCTCCGCCGTGAAAGTAGAGAAGGGCGCCCTTGTTCGCTGGACTTGTCGGGCTGTGCAGCGTCCGCACGCCCCCCAGCTCGATTTCCGAAAATGTCAGGTCCTCGGAGACGGGCATCGACGCCAGCAGATCTTCGAAGTCCGCTCTGGCCTTGAGCGGGTCGCCCGAAAAGTCGGGGCCGCCTTGCCGCATGCCGGCGATGAGTTGTTGTAGGAGATCGTTCATGGTCTTCGACATCCCGGTCTTTGAAGAGGGGTGGCAAAGCCGCGGCGGTATCGCCGTGGCCCGAGGAAACGTGTCGCTATTCCGAACCGATCACCAGCACCGGCTTGATTACAAGGCCGCTTTCGCTCGCTTCTATCGCTTCGTTGATCCGCTCGAAGGGGAAAGTCTTAATCAGGCGCTCGTAGGGGAAGCGCCCCGCAAGATGGTGCTCGATTAGCTCGGTCAGGAAGCCCTCGCCGTTGCTGTCCCCGCCGAGAATGCCTTTCACTGTGCGTCCACCGCCCATAAACTGGGCTTCGTTGAATGTCAGGGTATCGGCCGGGCTGGAGGCGCCGACGATGCCGACGATACCCTTTGGTGCGAGCAGGCCCCACGCCTGCTCGATCACAGAGTTGATACCAGTGGTATCCAAGGCGTAGCCCAGTCCTTGGGGGCACAGCTCGCGGATACGGGCGGGCGCGTCGTCGGCCGCATTGAAGGCGTGGGTAGCGCCGAGTTCGCGCGCGAGGGCGAGGCGATCGCCGTTCACGTCCACGGCGATGATCGGATCGGATCCGGCGATCCTGGCAGCCATAATCGCCGCGATGCCGACGGTGCCGGTGCCGAACACTGCGATCGGCAGACCCGCACGCACTTCCATTGCGCGCAGCACGGCGCCAGCGCCGGTCATCAGGCCACAGCCGATCGGCGCGAGCCGTTCGAGGGGAATAGCGGCGGCGCTCACCGGAACTCTTACTACGTTGCGCTGGTGGGCGATGGCATAGGTCGCAAAAGCGGACTGGCCGAAGAAATTGGCGTTCATCGGCTCGCCCGCCAGGGTCATGCTGGGCGTTCCGTCGGCGCGCGTGCCGCACCAGTTGTGGGGGAAGAAGTTGTAACAATACGTCGGCGCCTCGGCGTCGCAGCTCGGGCACTCCCCGCAGGAATTGAAACTCATGATCACTCTGTCGCCCGGGGCGGCGGCGGTGACCGCGCTTCCCACGGCCTCGACGATCCCCGCGCCTTCGTGGCCCAGCACCACCGGTAGCGGCACCGGCAACTGTTCGTCGCGCACCGCGAGATCTGTGTGGCAGATACCGCAGGCAACAATTCGGACCAGCAGCTCGTCGGATCGTAGAGCGGCCAGTTCGACCGGCTCAATGGTAAAAGGACGGTCGTGGCCGCGGCAGATGGCGGCCCGCGCGAGAGTGGTCATGGGATCAACCTAGAACCTTGACGAGTGGTGTAAAAGCAAATGTACCGCCATTTCCATTCCGGTTAGCCGGCTGTCCGTCGTCAGAACATTTGGCGCAACTCGCGGCGTAGATTAGCGGAGTGCGGGCCTCGTCGCCTTCGACCCTGCCCAGCGAGAGCGGCGCCAAACGATGGACGCAGCGATCTTCGAGCGCGACCGGGCTTCCGTCCGTCTTCGCGTAGATCACGATCGGATCGCCAAGCAGAGTCGTGGCGATTATGCCCTTCTCTTCGAGTTCGCTCGTGTAGGCTGCGACATACCAGGCGTCGCGAAGTGTTTCAGATGGCGTCATTTTCGCTGCTCCATCCTCTGCCAGATTAGAACCGTAGCCGGGCGGTCAGATAATATTCGCGCGGCCGCGACCAGGTGACGCTGGTGGCACCGATGGCATCGACCTGCGTGCCGGTGATGATGTAACGGTTGTTGGTCAGATTCTGGACGCCGGCAACCAGTTCAAGCGCCTTGTCCTCACGCGTCCAGCGGATATTCGCACCGACCAGATTCTGCTCCCCCGAGAAGAGCAAAGGCGTGTTGACCGCATCGCGGGCCTGATTGCTCTTGTACGAATAGTCGCCGTGTACGGTGATCGTACCGCCTGCGGCTTCGAACAGGTCGATGTCCGCAGCCGCGCTTGCCGACCATTTGGGCGTGTTGACGAACGAATTGTTGAGACCGAAGCTCACATCCGGATCAAGCTTGGTATATTTCGCATCGATATAGCCAAGGCTAGCGGAGAGGCGAACGCGCTCGATCGGCACCGCCTGCAGTTCCGCTTCGAAACCCCGGATACGCGCCTCGCCCGCATTTTCGATGAAAGGCGAGATGCCGCGGACGACGGTAACCTGGAGGTCGGTATAGTCGGTCGAGAAGGCCGCGAGATTGAGCTGCAGGCGGCGATCGAGGAACTGCGACTTGAGACCGACTTCATAGGTCTTGGCCTCTTCCGGTCCGAAGCGCGGCGCGACGTTGCCGGGCGTCGGGATTGAAAGACGCGTGGTATAGCCGCCCGATTTGAACGCTTCGGCGAAGGAAGCATAGACCATGATGCGGTCGGTGATCCTGTACTCGGCGCCGACGCGCATCGAAAAATTATTATAGGTGTCGCGCTGCACGCCGAGCGGATAGATCCGCGTCGGATCGTTCGGATCGGGAAGTTGTCCGGGCGTGAAGAGCCCGAGCTTCAGCAGCGACAGGTTGAGGTCGGACTGACCGGCTTCGAAGACCTTCTTGTCCTTGGTATAACGGCCGCCGAGCGTGATGCTCAGCGCATCGGTGATGTTGAAGCTGTTGTGCGTGTAGATCGCATAGGACTTGTTGGTGTTGCGGTAGGGGCCGAAAAACTGCCCGAGGCCTTCAGAAATATAGGCATTCTCGAAATTGGAATTCTTCTCGTAGAAATAATAGGCGCCCACAACCGATTTCAGACGATTGTCGAAGGCATCAATCGTCAGTTGCAGTTCCTGCGAGAATTGCTTCTCCGCAAGTGCCGCCATCGTCGTCGCGATCATGATCGGCGAGCCGTCGAGATCGTTGGCGAGGAGCGAGTCAACCTTGCGATATCCGGTCGTCGACTTGAGCGCGATATCTTCCGACAGGCGAAGGTCGACAACGCCGGTTACCGACCAGGTTTCGACGTCCGACAGGTTGCCGCCATTGCCATAAGTCGTGTCGATGTTGTCGGTGATGAACTGATCGCCGAATACGAGGCGCGGATTCGCGTTGGCGAAATTATATCCGGCAAGCCCCGGCAGCGGTGCCGCGCCCGGCACGCCGCCGCCACGAGGACCGCAGATGGGCCCCAGAAAGGCGAGCGGACCACCGGGATTGAACACCAAACCAGGAGCCGAGATGCAGGTATTATATACCGCGGCATAGGTCGGCGCCGGAGCGAGCGGGTCCGTATCGGTTGCCACCAACGTGATTGGCGACGACTGCTCTTTCGACTTGGCATAGTCGCCGGCGATCTTGAGCGTCAGGTCGGGCGAGGCCTCCCAAAGCAGTTTGCCGCGAAACACGAAATTGTCGGTGCTGCCGCGCCGGTTCTCTTTGTTTCGCGGGATGATCCCGAAATTATACTCGTCGCTGACCCCCGTATCGCCGGGGAAGGGGATGATCTTCTGGTAGCCCTTCTGGCTGCGGCTCGAGAAGGAGAATTGCGAGCGCAGCGTGTCGGCAATCGGAATGTCGACGGTCCCGCGCAGTTCGAACCGATCGCGGCTGCCGTAAGTGGTCTCGCCGCGGAACGCGAACTCCTCGGCCGGATCGCGCGTAACAACGCTGATAGCACCGCCAATCGTGTTGCGTCCAAAAAGCGTGCCTTGCGGGCCCTTGAGGATTTCGATGCGCTCGATGTCGAGCAGGTCGACATTGGCGCCGATCGAGCGGGCCAGAATGACGCCATCGAGATAGACACCGACGCCCGGCTCGAGGCTCGAAGAAAGATCATTCTGCCCGATACCACGGATGAAGCCGGTCAGAATCTGCGACGACGAAACGATCGGCGCACTCGATTCCAGCTGCACGTTGGGCGCAAAGTTCGAGATTTCGGCGACCGACCTGACACCGCGCCCTTCGAGCGCATCCGACGTCACCGCCGTTATGGAAATCGGAACGTCCTGGAGGTTTTCAGAGCGCTTCTGGGCGGTGACTACAATGTCGGCAACGCCGACATTGTCCTGCGCGTCTTCGCCTTCGGTTTCCTGCGCTGCCGCCTGGCCGGTGAGCGACAGGCAAAGCGCCAGGGCCGCTCCCGACAGCCCGATATTCCGCCGCGTGGCTGCGTTGAAGTTAGCACGCATATTTGTCCTCCTGATCGTTTATGTTCTTGTTGGATATCCGCCCATCACTCGGCAACGTGCTGGATGTCGCCTGCGCCCGCGGCCTCGCCCGCGATGAGAGCGTCCATGACGCGGCGCGCCTGGACCGCAGCCGAATCCTGCGGCAGCAATAGCGGGCGCATGTCCCAGAAGTTGCGGCCGGCCATTCTGTCCCTGACGGCCCGGACCATCGGCTCGTCCTCGGTTGAAAAGGCTTGCACGACGGCGGCTTCGATAGCCTCGGTCATGCCCGGAACATCTTCGTTGTAGTTCCGGAACATCTTCCAGAAATAGTAGGAGCTCCCCTCGGTCGAGGGCACGACGATCTGCACACTCGACAGAATCCGGCCGTCCTCTTTCCGGCCCCCTGTGGCGACGATGCCGGCGTCCATCGAAAAGACGCCCGGCGGATCCCAGCGCATGTTCGCCCAGTAGTCGACGATGTCGTCGGGACCTGCGGCCTCGGTCGCCTGGAAGACGAAAGCCGGCGGTGCTCCCGGCATCAAGCGGTTGGACTGGATGCGATTTCCGGTCTTCTTAACCGACGTGGTGTCTTTGGTGCCCTGGGCCGCGCCAAGCGTCGCAGGATGAAGATAGGCCGCGTGGCTGAGATCGAGCAGATTGTCGACGATGAGGTCGATCGGCAGGTCCATCGTCATCATATGCGCGCCGGTGAACGCGTAGCTTGACTCGTGGAGTTCCGGAAAGCGCGGGATCGTCGAGATGTCCGCGGGTTCCCCCGCCCCCATCCAGACCCATACAAGCCCGTCGAGTTCGACGACGTGATAGCGGCGGAGGCGTGCTGCCTTCGGCGTCGCACCATTGCCATGAGGGTTATGGACACAAGCGCCGCCGGCATCGAAACGGAGCCCGTGATAGCCACATTGCACGACGTCATCGACGAGCGAGCCGAGATGCATGGGTGCAAAGCGATGCGGGCAGGTGTCGCTGAGCGCCGCCACGTCGCCGGAGAGCTGGCGATAGAGGACAAGATGGTCCCCCGCGATCGTCCGCGGCGTCAGGCTGCGTCCGATCTGTTCGGACCAGGCGACCGTGTACCAAAGTTCACGTGCAAAGGTCATGGCCGACCCACTCCTCTCCATGCCGACACGTTCTTCGGCGTATACCCGACTTCGCGTCGGATTGATGTTTTGTCTATTCCGACTTATGGCGACAGTAGAAATAGCTGTCAAGAGGTCGTATTGACGGCTCGTGGAATCCGACTAGAATTGGACGGATGCAGCATATGGGACGAGGAAGGGTTTGTCGGGAAAGCCAGCCGAAACCGCGCGCGCCGCTGAATATCAACCTCGAACGACGCGCTCAGATTGGTCAGGAGAAACGGGCCCGGACCCGCGCTGCGTTGCTCAATACCGCCTTTACCCTGCTCGGCCGCGAGAATGGACGAAACACGCGAATCGAAGAGATTTGCGGCGAGTCGGGCGTTTCTCGAGCCACATTCTACAATTATTTCAACAATATGGATGAGGTGTTCAGCGCCCTGTCCGACGAACTGAACCATGATTTCAACCGCGCCGTCACGCGAATCATCTCGGCGCTTCCGACCGCTGCGGAGCGCGCTAGCGCCGCTGTCCGCTATTATCTCGAGCGTGCCCTGCATGACCCTAAATGGGGTTGGGCCATGGTGAACATCAGCGCGGGTGGTCCAATCTTCGGCCAGGATACCTATGAGCACGCGCAGGCCACTGCCGGCGAAGGCATCGCGACCGGAGAATTCGAGATTCCGGGGCCGCACACCGGCCGCGACATCCAGCTCGGGACCACCCACGCCGCAATGATTACCCAGCTGCGCAACCAGCCGTCGCCGACATTCGCCGCATCGATCGCGCGTCATGTGCTGCTCGCCCTCGGCGTGCCCAAGGCGCGTGCAGATGAGGTCGTCGCGCAAGACCTGCCCGATCCGCTTCCCGGCGATTTCTGACCGCGCCTGCGGCGTCCGTCTGTCTAAAGCCTCAGCCAAAGCGTCAGCGCAATTGCGCCGGCGACGTTCGCCTGCGCCCGCATTTCCGGGCTTTCGCATCTATCGCTTGACGGACAGCCTTGCGATGAATTAGTCGTATTAGACATAACATCAATACGACTCATGGGGGAAGCTTCATGGCGACTGCGCCGCAATCGACCGGAATTGATCGCGCCGTAAGCGCGGATGATCGATGGAAACTACACGATCTCGTTAGCGAGCACTGGGCTCGCGTCGACCGAATTTCCTCAGGCTGCGCCTCCGAATTCTACGAGGCTGACGCGACGATGCGCATCGGGACCCTCGTCCGCGACGGCCAGACTTCGATCTCGGAATATTTCGCCGATCGGCGGAATCAGGAGGATGTATCGGGACGCCGTACCCGTCACGCCATCTCCGGCCTCTTCGTGAGCGCCACCGACGCGGATGCGTGCGCGCTGCGCTTCCTCGCGGTCGTTCATGCGGGGACCGGCGACCTGCCTTTTTCCTCGGGACCGCCGACAACGATCGCCGACTTCACCGCCAGCTGTCGCCGCCAGTGCGACGGTCGCTGGCTGATCACCGACATTCAGGCCGCCGTGATTTTCGTCGGTCCCGGCGCAGCCAGTCACGCAAAATAGGAGAAAGAATATGGCGAGTACCGCCGCTCAGAATGCCAAGGCCTATGTCGCTTGCGTTCCGCACGTTCCCATCATCTCGATGCAGGAACGCGAACAAAATCCGGGGCTGTGGCAGGCCTATGATGCTAGCGTCGCCGAGTTCGAAGCCTTCGATCCGGACGTGGTTATCGTGTTCGGCGGCGATCATTATTCGCATATCCATCTCAAGCTCGCCCCGACCTTCATGGTGGGGCACCTCGCCGAGGCGGGCGACGATTGCGGTGGAACCCCCGGCAAGCTCAACGTCCCCATGGACCTGTCGACAGGCCTCGCGGAGGCACTCATCGACGACGGCTTCGACATCGCGACCTCCTACGCGATGAAGGTCGATCACGGCTTTTCCAACGTTCTCGGCTTCTTCCTGCGCGGGGACATCGGCGCGAGGCCGGTTATTCCCGTCCACATCAACAGCCTCTCGAAACCGCGCCCGACGTTGAAGCGCTGTCGCCAGCTTGGCGAAGCGGTCGGCCGTTGGGCGCGCAACACCGGAAAGCGGGTCGCGTTTCTCGGATCGGGCGGGCTTTCGCACGAGACAGCCTTCATCTTCCCGCAATATGAGACCGCGCCGAACGAGGAAGTGCGCACCTTCATCGTCCATGGCGGCGGCGCTGGACCGATTTCGGATCAGCAATGGCACGGCGACATCGAGTCCGAGATGATCAAGCTTTCGGCCGACCTGGTCAGCGGCGAGTTCAAGGCACCCTGGATCAACAAGAAGTGGGACGAGAGCTTCCTGAAAACGCTCGAAGCCGGCGATCTTTCGGCCTTCGACAGCTGGACCGACAAAGATATTCTTGAAGCGGCGGGCTACGGGGGCGGGGAGGTCCGGATGTGGTTGGCCGCTGTCGCCGCCGGCCAGCAAGCGGGCGCACAGCCGCTCCGCGTCGACTACTATTCGGAAGACACTACTATCGCCGTCGGCGTCGGGGTCGCACATTCGCAGCTGGTAGCGGCCTGATGACCACCCCTCCGATCCTGCTCCTCCACGGTTGGGGCGGCTCCTTCGCCTCCTCGTTCGAGGCGCATGGATGGACCGCCGCCCCAGCGGCCGCCAACAGGACATTCATCCGGATGGATCTGCCCGGGCATGCCGATCCGGATGCGCCGCTGGATCCCGCTGCCTATGCCGACCTCGCGGCTTCGGTTGCCGCGAGGCTACCTCCCGAACCTGTCGACATCGTCGGCTATTCGCTCGGGGCGAAAATCGCGCTGGCACTAGCGATCGCAAGCCCGGACAAAGTGCGGCGGCTCGCCCTGTTCGGGATCGGCGACAATCTGTTTGCGCCTGAGCCGGCGGCAGATGTCATCGTAGAGGCGTTGGAGCGGGGCGTGACCGCCGATACACCCGCCCTCGCGAAGGGCTTGGTGGAAGATTCCCGAGCGAGCGGCTCAAACCCGCTGGCGCTTGCCGCCGTGCTTCGTCGTCGCCCCAATCCGGTTGTCGACGCGACTGCGCTTGCAGACCTCGCCTCGCGCACGATGCTGATCAACTCGTCCGACGACAGGGTAGCACAGCCGGACGAACGGCTCCGCATCGCAATGCCGGGCTTGACCTACGTCCAGCTGAACGGCCCGGGCCACGTCGCTCTGCCTGGCGATGCCGACGTGCGGCGGCTCAGTACAGAATTTCTCAGGGTCGATGCGCCGCATAGCGGCGACGTCCCCGATCGCAAATGAGAAATCAGGAGGATCTCCGTGGCCTTTATTCGTAATTGCTGGTACGGCGCAGGATGGGGCGAGGATATTTCGCGCGACTTTCTTTCGCGCATGATTCTCGGCGAGCAGATTCTTTTCTACCGAAAGGAAGATGGGACGCCCTGCGCGATGGCGGATCTGTGTCCGCACCGCTTCGTTCCGCTCAGCATGGGCAAGCTCGTCGGCGACACAGTAGAATGCCTGTACCACGGCCTCGCATTCGACTGCTCTGGCGCTTGCGTGAACAACCCGCATGGCAATGGACTTATACCAAGGACCGCGAAGGTGAAGACCTATCCGGTGGCGGAAAAATGGGGCCTCGTATGGATCTGGATGGGCGATCATGAGTTCGCCGATCCCGAGACTATCCCCGATTATCACTGGCTGACCGACCAGAAGTATCGGCAGGTCCATGGCACGATCAAGCTCGAAGCCAATTATCTGCTGGTGATGGACAATCTCACCGACCTCAGCCACGCGGGCTTTGTCCATGAGAAGACGCTCGAACCGCGGGAGATCGCGACGGCGAGCTATGAGGTAGCCGAGAAGGACGACCAAGTCTGGACGCGCCAATTCGTCCCGTCGATGCCCGTCCCGCCGCTCTTCACGATGGTCAAGGGCTTCACCGGCCAGATGGATCATTGGCTAGAGATGCGCTGCGACCCTCCCGGCTGCATGATCACCTTTTACGGCGTCACCGAGCCAGGCAAGACGCGCGAGGAAGGCTGGGGCACCTATAATCCCAATATCATCACCCCGGAAACCGAGTCGACCACCCATTATTTCTGGGCCATCGCGCGCGATTTCGACCTCGACGACGATGCGATGAGCGAGGCATTCGCCGAGGGCGCGGGTTATGCTTTCGAACATGAGGACCGGCCAGTCATCGAAGCGCAGCAACGCGTCCTAAACGGCCGCGAGCTGATGGATATGAAGCCGGTACTGCTCCAGAACGACCAAGGGTCGGGCCGCGCGCGGCGCATCATTGAACGGCGGCTGCGCGAAGCCGCGGCCGGTCCGGCAAAATCCATGGAGGTAGCAGAATGACCGACGCGTCCGAAATGCCGGTGCGAGCGCCGACGCTCTATAACTGGCAAGATATTCCGCGGGAATATGTTCGCCCTGGTATCGAGCGCGCCGGTCTGGGCGGCGAAGGCGTCGTTTGCCAGTTCGGCTGGGTCGAACCCGGCGCCGCCCTTCGGCCCCACAAGCATGATCATGAGCAGATCGTCATGATCCTCGAAGGGGACTGCATCTATCATGTGGGTGGCGTGCCGCACCAATGCACGCGCGGCAGCTTTGTGCGCGTCCCGGCCCACACTGAACATTATATCGAGGTTACCGGCACCGAAACGGTCCTGAACCTCGATATCTTTGCGCCGGTCCCGCCCGAATATGCGCATCTGCTCGATCATCAGCGTCCGGAATGGCGAGGGTGAGCAGGCGCGCGTCATTCCCCGAGCGACTGCGTGACAGGACGCCGCTGACTGGCGTCTTCCAGAAATTCCCGCACCATCAGGTGACGGAGATACTCGCGATGTCCGATCTCGACTTCGCAGTTCTGGATACCGAGCATGCGCCGTTCGACCCGAGCCAGGTCGACGGTTGCATGCTGGCGGGCATGGCGTGCGATTTTCCGCTCCTCGTCCGCATCGCCAGAACGGACGCCGACGCGGTGCTGAGTGCACTCGATATGGGCGCGACGGGTGTCTTCGTGCCGCATGTCGACACTCCGGCCAAAGCGGCGAACGCGGCGCGCTTCGCTCGCTATACAGGCGGTACCCGGGGGTTCTCCCCATCGACGCGTGCCGGTGGATATGGCAGTCGTGGCCTCAAACCCTATATGGATGCTGCCGATCGCAACGTGCTCGTGATCGCGCAGATCGAGGACGCGTCCGCGCTTGGGTGGCTGCCGGCGATTGCGGCGACCCCTGGTATCGACGCACTGTTCATCGGACGCGCAGACCTCGCGGCGTCCTTCGGTTGCGACTGGAGCGACCCGAAGCTCGACGAGGCGACAGCTCGCATCGCCCAAAGCGCGGCTGACGCCGGCATCGCTTGCGGCGCCTATCTCGCAGACCCTGCCCAGGCGGCGCGCTATCGCAGCATGGGCATTTCATTTCTCCTCGCCGGGTCGGATCAGGGTGCGCTTCGCCAGGACGCGAACCGGCTTGCCGCCGCGATGGCTCCCGACGAAGAATAGGGAACAAGATCATGAAGCGGGCCGAAAAGGTCATCATCACCTGCGCCGTCACGGGAAGCATCCATACGCCCTCGATGTCGCCGCATCTTCCCGTGACACCCGCCCAGATCGCGGCCGAAGCGGTCGCGGCGGCAGAGGCCGGTGCAGCGATGGTCCACCTCCATGCGCGCGACCCCGAGGACGGGCGCCCCGATCAGACCCCCGAGCGATTTCTGGAGTTCTTGCCCGCCATCAAGGCGCAGTCCGACGCGATCCTCAATATCACGACCGGGGGTGGCCTCGGCATGACCCTCGAACAGCGGTTGGCGCCGGCGCTCGCGTGCAAGCCCGAAGTTGCGTCCATGAACATGGGCTCGTTCAACTTCAACATCTCCGGTGCCGCGGGCAAGCGCACCGAGTTTCTGCACGATTGGGAACAGCCCTATCTCGAAGGGACGAAGGATCTGATCCTCTCAAACACGTTCAAACAAATCGACTATGGCATGCGGGAGATGGGTGCCAACGGCACACGCTTCGAGTTCGAATGTTACGACGTCGGCCATCTTTACAATCTGGCGCATTTTGCCGAGCAGAAGCTCGTTGAGCCGCCCTTCTTCGTCCAATGCGTCTTTGGGATTCTGGGCGGTATCGGCCCAGATCCGGAGAATCTCCTCCACATGCGCGCGACGGCTGACCGGCTGTTCGGCGACGACTATTATCTTTCCGTTCTCGCCGCCGGACGCCACCAGATGCCGTTCGTGACGATGAGCGCCATATTGGGCGGCAACGTGCGCGTCGGCCTCGAAGACAGCCTCTATGCCGGCAAGGGAAAGCTGGCGACGAGCAACGCGGAGCAGGTCGCGAAGATTCGGCGAATCCTTGAGGAATTGAGCCTTGAAATCGCAACGCCTGCCGAAGCACGCGCGATGCTAGCAACCAAAGGCCGCGACAATGTCGGCTTCTGACAGTCCGCTCGCGCTGAGCGTCGAGGATGGTGTGGGGACGCTCCGGCTGTCGCGGCCCGATGCGGGGAACGCAATCAACCTCGAAATGGCGGAAGCCTTGGCGGGGATCAGCGTGGAGGTCGCCGCGCGCGACGATATTCGCTGCGTATTGTTGACGGGTAGCGGGCGTTTTTTCTGCGTCGGCGGGGATATCGGCGCATTTCGTGCTGCTGGAGATGCAGTGCCGCAATTGCTCGAGAAGATTACCGCATCCCTGCACGATGCCATCGCCCATTTTGCTCGCATGCCCAAGCCCCTGGTCGTGGCGGTCAACGGCGCAGCCGCCGGCGCAGGCCTTAGCCTTGCGGCACTTGGTGACATCGTTATTTCGGCGCGCTCGGCGAGCTTCACCATGGCCTATACGGGCATCGGACTGACACCGGATGGCGGCGCAACCGCCATCCTCCCACGGCTGATCGGATTGCGGCGGACGCAGGAACTGGCGTACACCAACCGGCGGCTCGGCGCCGATGAGGCGGCGGCGATCGGCCTCGTCACCGAAGTCGTCGACGACATCGAACTCGAGGAAAAGGCCGCCGCGGTGGCTCAACGGCTTCGCAACGGCCCGGTATCGGCGTTCGCGAATATCCGCTCGCTCCTCATGTCGGGCCTGCCTCTTGAAGAGCAGATGGACCTCGAAGGCCGCACGATCTGCAACGCGGCGGGTTCGCCAGAGGGACGCGAGGGCATTTCCGCCTTCCTCGATAAGCGCCGCCCCGTCTTCAGCTAATATGCCCTCGTTCCGTTTTCGCTCCTGAAAGGCCACTCATGCACATCCTCTTTGTCGTAGCGCACCCAGAGCCAAACAGCTTCACAGGCGCCCTTCTCGAGAAGGCAAAGGCGGTTGCCGCGGAAGCGGGCGCCAGCTTCGAAGTGTCGGACCTCTATGCCGAGAAGTTCGATCCGGTCCTGGGTCGCGGCGACTTTTCGACGGTCTGGAATCCGGACTACTTCAGCGTTCAGGACGAACAGGCAGCTGCTGAGCGATCGGATGCATTCTCCGATGATATCGGCCGCGAGCAGGCGCGCGTCGCAAAGGCGAACCTGATCGTCTTTCTCTTCCCACTCTGGTGGGGTGGTCCGCCCGCGGTCGTCAAAGGCTGGTTCGATCGCGTCATGTCCTACGGCTTCGGCTATATGGACGGCGCGCGCTACGAACGGGGGCTGTTCCGGGGGCGGCATGCCATGCTCTGCATTCCGACCGGCGGCACGGCCGACCGCTTCACTGACGCTGGCACATACGGCTCGATCGAACGGGTCCTGTGGCCTTTGAAGCATTGTGCGCTGGCCTATATCGGTTTGACGCAGCTCGACGACTTCATTGCCTATGCGACCCCGCGAGTCGATGCAGCCCAGCGCGCCGCTTATCTGGAGGCCTGGGGAGCTCATCTTCGCGCTGGCGTTGACCGCGCGCGCCGCGAGGCTGCTCCGCAACCTCTGGTCCGTGGCCATGTCGGCGTCGCGCCGCTCGCCTTCGAACCGCATGTCACCAGTGCCTGACGGATGGAAGCCAGTGCGTGAGCGGCCCACGGCGGCGCGCCGTCGGTCTCACCAATAGAATGCGGAAACAGTCGAAACCCGACGACGTACTCTTGGCGAGCGGCTAATCTCCGGCATTCATGCAGACACGACTCGTCGAATATTAGCTTGCGCTGCACCGCGAACGCCATTTTGCGAGTCCGGCCGCTTGTTGCCACGTGTCGCAGCCGACCTTGTCGGCAGGCATTGCGATGTTCGAGACTCAGCTTGGCAAGCAGCTCGTTCACCGCGTCCGCTAATATGTCGGACTGACGCCCGAAGGCGAAGCGATCCTGCCGTGGGCACAGCAGCTAGTCGCCGCCGCAGAGGCGATGGGCCAGGTTTCGTATACGGCGCGCGGTCCGCTCAAGGGCGAATTGCGGCTCGGAGCGATTCCTGCTTCGATGCCGGCTACAGGCTACCTCGTAGAAGCCGTGCGCGCCCGTTTTCCGGAGCTCAATGTAAAGCTGCGAGCACTGACCTCGCGGCTAATTGAGCGTGAGCTTTACTTTATCGGCTGGCATTGGGGCAGCCGAACCAAGAAGACTTGGTCAATCACCTCGCGAGGGGGAGTGACAATAAGATCGCCGCGATGAGCGAGCTTACGCTCGGCCTTCGCCCCCGCTCGATAGATGAAAATGACTAGCGAAAATGTGATGTTTAAGCGCCAGTCGCCACTCGAACCTGGTAAAGGCTACGGTGATCGCGTTCGCAAACGCGGTGTTCATGCATCTCTCTGCGTCGCGCATCGCTGACGCCCCTCCTCGAATCCACGCCAATGCGCAAATTTCCGGATCGATTCATTTGACCGATATTCGACGAAATGACCAAGGCTGATCATAAGCCATTGATATATGGTGACCCCTACGGCCACCGAATTATTGCGGCAAGGTATTGTTATTATCGTAGTATTTTCTTTTTTAACATTGTTCGTACCATCACAAATGCCAACTGCCCAATGAGATTGTGTGGACCTGATTGATGCTTCTCGGAACTGGTAAAGAGGGTTGGTAGCAACTGACGGTTGATTATTTGGGCATTCTACTGCGCCTTGATAAACCACAGGGGAAAAATCGAGCGATGCCCCACCGCCTCTTCTCCGCCATCGCTCTCGTTGCTACCCTTATTTTTTGGCCATAATTAATGGGTCTTGGAACGCCTCGGCACGAAATATGCGGGGATTGCAGCCGAACCGTCCCCTGAAGCGGCGAGCGAAATGGCTCGTGTCGTTAAAGCCGGTCTGATAGGCGATTTCGGTGATCGACAAGGCGCGATACCGGGCGTCCCGCAGATAGCGCGCCGCGTACATCAGCCGAAATTCGATCAGTTCCCGGCCGAAGGTTGAGCCAGCGGCGGCGAACAACCCGTGCAGGTGACGTTTCGAGATGCCAATGTCCCGGGCAAGTTTACCAGGATCGAGATCAGGCTCATGGCTGCGCTCATGGAGGAGCGCCCGGATACGCCGCAGCATCGCGTGATGCTGTGATTTCAGCGCATCGCCCTGCGTTGCCGTCATCAGCCCGAGCAGCGCGCCGATCTGGTCTGCAAGTACCTCTCGCGGCAGCGCGATGTCATCCAGCCCAGCCTCGTCGATCGTGCAAAACATAGCGGCCAGCGGGCGACCCCAAGCCTGCCGGACTGCCGACGACAGGCCGGAAAAGCTCTCAAGGCTCGGCAACCACCGGCCGACCCAGTCGGCGCTCACATGCGCAGTCAGGGCAACGCTCTTTTCCGGACAGATGAATTCATAGGGTTCGGCATTGCGCAGCAGGGCGAAATCACTCTCTGCAATGAATTCGTCGCCGGTCCTGTAGCGCACAAGCATGGTGCCCTGCTTCATGAAGACCAGTTCGTAGCTCGCGCTACCGCCGCGCGACACCATGGCTAGCGTGCGTCGGATATGCTGAGGCGTTGCGGTGATGAAGTTGAGTTCGAGCGCGCCGAGGCCGAATTGCCGCCATGAAGCGCAATAGGATTCCGGTTGTTCGCTGCCGACATCCATCTCGGTCATGTGCCGGGAGACAATGTCCGTCCAGCCCGACATCCTTGATTGCGCCTCGAACGCTTCCGTCGTCCAGCAGCGGTCAGGCGCAGTTTCCCTGACATTGCCCATTTGTCCTGCTCCTCTCTCTTGCGGACACTCAAGCCCTGCCTTCCAACCGAAATTAGATGCTGCGGCCCGATATCGCAACAGCGGCCGCCATTTGCTCCGGAGCCCTGCACTCTCAGAACGAATTCCATGCACTGGCAGCCGCGCGGCGGAACGCCATGTGGACCAGATAGACCGCTGGCACCAAGCAGGCACGCTCAAGACCGTCGCTAGGGGAGAGACCAAGACATGTTGACCAGACGCCGGTTCGTGCAAGGGTCGGCTTTCGCGGCAGGGCTCGGCCTTGTCGGTCAGAATGCCCTTTGGGCTGCGACGGATATGGCAACCATGCCGCCGGGTCTTACAGGGACGGCCTTCCAGGAGGCGCTGCGCGCCATGCGCTCCGTTGTCGGCGCCCGCTATGTCTTTGCCGACGAGACAGGCCTCCTGGGCTATCACGATCATTTCGCCATGAAGCCGATCGAGGCGCACATGCCCTCGGCCGCGGTGGCGCCGCGTACGGTGGAAGAAATACAGGCGCTTCTCAAGATCGCGCGGGACCATAGCGTCCCGGTCTGGACGATCTCTACCGGCCGGAATTTCGGATATGGCGGGCCCGCGCCCCGGATGCCCGGCACTCTGGTGCTGGACCTCAAGCGGATGAACCGCATCATCGAGGTCAATGAGCGCCATGCCTATGCCGTGGTGGAGCCGGGCGTCTCCTACAGGGATCTTTATCGCCATCTCCAGATGACGGACTCGAAGCTGTGGATCGACTGCGCGGCGCCGGGCTGGGGTGGCGTCGTGGGCAATCTGCTCGATCGCGGCGTCGGGTACACGCCCATGGGCGAGCATTTCCTGCAACAGCAATGCGGCATGCAACTGGTGTTGTCGGATGGGACGGTCGTCGATACCGGCATGGGTGGCCAGCCCGGGCGGAGCGCCGAACATACCTATCGCTATGGGCACGGCCCCTGGTTGGACGGCCTCTTCACCCAGTCGAACTTCGGCGTGGTTACAAGGCTGGGCGTCCAGCTCATGCCCGAGCCGCCCGGCTATCGCCCCTACATGGTCACCTTCCCGGACGAGGCGGCCATCGAGCCGCTCACCGAGGCGATCCGCCCGCTCAAGCTCGCGCAGATCATTCCCAACGCGGCAACCAGCACCGAGTTGATCTGGGAAGCCGCAGTCGAGGTCCGCAAGGACCAGTATCATGACGGCGCCGGCCCCCTGCCGGACAGCGCCCGCAAGAAGCTCATGGCCGATCTCGGCATTGGTGCCTGGAACTTCTACGGGGCGCTTTACGGCCCTGAGGCGGTCATGGACGCGACATGGCCGGTCATTCAGGATGCGCTCGGTTCGATCAAAGGCGCGCGTTTTTATTCGGCTGACGACAAGAAGGGCAGCGCTGCCTTTGCCTACCGTGCCAAGTTGATGCGCGGCATTCCGAACATGACCGAGTTCGGCACGGTCGCCTGGATACCTAATGCCGCTCATGTTGGCTTCGGCCCGGTCGTTCCTGTCGATGGCAGGCTCGCGCTGCGGCAATATAATCGCGTGCGCGAACTCTCGACCCGCGCGGGTTTCGATTATTTCGGCGAGTTCGTCGTCGGCTGGCGCGACATGCATCATATCTTCATGCCGGCCTTTCGGCGCGACGATGAGGCAGAGAAAGAGCGCATGCTCGACCTGTTGGAGGCACTGATCGACGATGCCGCCGCCGACCATTTCGGCGTCTACCGGACGCATCTCGATCTCATGGACAAGGTCGCCTCCACCTTCTCATGGAATGACCATGCGCTGGGCCGCCTCAACGCCAGGCTCAAGGCAGGGCTTGATCCGGCGGGCATTCTCGCTCCCGGCAAGAGCGGCATCTGGCCCGAACGCTATCGGGAGGCAGGCAAGTGATGCGCGGTTTCATCCCCTGTGCAGCGCTGATCCTGCTCAGCCTCGCCGGCTGCAAGGCTGGCAAGGACGAAAAAGTCGCGATTGCCGATACCCGGCCGAAAACTGGCAAGGAGCTCTACGAGCACTGGTGCGCGGCCTGCCATGATGCCGGGCCAGGCCACCCCGGAACGCTGCGCATGGCGGGCGATTTCGGGGACAATCGATCCGTGCTGATCGGGCTGGAAGGCGTCGACAAGGATCTTGTCAAATATGCCGTCCGCAACGGCTTCAACATGATGCCGCCGTTTCGACCCACCGAGATTTCCGATGAAGAACTCGAACTGCTGGCGGCGCATGTCGCGGGAGGCAAGCCATGAGCAATTTCTCGATCGACGCCATTGGCCGGATCGTCGGCGATGCGAACGTCGATGCGCCCGGATCGGATGCGCTGCGGCAGATCGTGACGCGCCATGGCAACATCGCGGGTGCACGCGCTAACATCGTAGCGCTCGCGCGCCCGGGCAATGGCGATGAGCTTGCCGCCCTCGTAAAACAGGCGCGGCAGGACGGGCTCGCCCTCTTGACCCTCTATAATGCTTCAAGTGTGGGGGCCTCGCTCGGCGGTGACGGTGACTGTCTGGTGCTCGATCTCTCGCGCATGAACCGCATATTGGAGGTTAATCTCGACTATGCCTTCGCGCGCGTCGAGGCCGGTGCGAGCTTCGCGGATCTCGCGAGTCATCTTGCCAAGCATGACCTGCCGCTGATGGTCGATGCCGAGCGCGACCCGAACGCCTCCATCGCGGGCAGCGTCTTCTCGAAGGGCATGGGCTTCACGCCTTATGCCGATCACGCTCTGGTTCAGTGTGGCGGCGAGTTCGTCCTGCCCGATGGCGCGCTGGTGCGCACGGGCATGGGCGCGATGCCGGAAAGCCGGACCTGGAACGTCTACAAGTTCGCGCTCGGACCGTTTTCGGACGGGCTGGCGATTCAGTCGGGCGGCATGATCCCCACGCAGATCGGCATCTGGCTGATGGGAAAGCCGCCGGCGATCCAGCCCTTTGCCTTCGACCTGAAGGATGATGATGCGCTGGCGGCTGCGATCGAGTTTCTACGCCCGCTCAAGCTCTCCAACACGCTGGCGGGCACGATCGCGATCACGCACAACCCGTTCGACGCAGCGCGCGGGTCCATCGCGGCGGATCGTGGCGAGTGGCGGCTGTTCGGCGCTCATTATGGCCTCCCTGCCACGGTCGCGCTGATCGCGTCGATGGTCGATGGCGGCCTGGGCCAGATTGCGGGCTGCCGCAAGCTGGATCCCGCAGCGCTGGGCAATGATCCCGCCTGGCGCGAGCAGATTGCCCTGATGAGCGGCGCACCTGGTCCCGGCGCTCCCCACTTCGGATCGCGTAACGGCAGTGCTGCGGCACGGATGACCTTCGTCGCGCCTATTGAGGGTGAAGCGGCCATCTCCATGATGAAGACGGCCAGTGCCGCGCTTGATGTTCACAAGCTGCCGCTGCTTGTCGAATTGTCGCTATGTGGTCGCTCGCTCTTTCAGGCGTTATATCTGCCTTACGAGCCCGGCCCCGTAGCGGGCATCTCGACGGTGGCCGCCTGCGCATCGCAGCTCATTACGGACATGGGCAACGCAGGGTTTGGCCTTGTCTCCGAAACTCTCGAATTGAGCCGACTCGCGGCTTCGACGCTCGGAAGCAGTCCGCTTGGGCAACTTCAGGCGCGGGTGCATGAAGCCATCAAATAAAAACAAAATTAGGCCGTGAACTCATAAGCGAATGACCGTGATTAGTGGCGCGGCCCCTCAGCGCCGGTAAATCTGCTCCAACCAGTAATCGTTCATCCAATCGGCATACCCGAGTAGCTCACCTTGTCGTCGCTCCTGTTCGAAAGTCCATGGGTCTTCGCTCAAGACGAGATCAAGCATCGCTTGTATGCGCCATTCCTCGCCGGGAAGGGCATAAAGAATATGATGACAGATCCCCCAAGCGGCATCTGACAAATGATCGCGTCGAACGATACGTCGGGCTTCGACATGGCTGTCAAACAGGCGCAGATACGCCCGTCGCATTGCTCCCGGCTCAGGTGATAATCGGGTTCTTGGCTTTTGGACTGATCGCATTGCTGTATCTCGTTACCGAGGAACTGCTCGTTGAAGCGCACGAGCAGCCAGACAGCCCCTTGATCACCGCCATGTCCTTCGTGGGCTTGCTCGCTCTATTGATGATCGAAGAAAGCCTCGGCTGATCCGCCACGTTGTCGTGGCGAAGGGTTTCATTCACTGCCACCCGAATCGCCGAGGCATTCACGCGGGCGCGCTCGGAACACCAACTCAAGTCGCGGCAGGTTTCGTCCAAAGTGCCCGAGGCGCGTTTTTTTTGCGGTGGGGCGATATTATCGGCCTGCTACCTAGAGAGCTACCTAGCAGCAAAGGCTCCGCGGAAATCTCGAAGTGCGTGGTCATTAGTATATTGATTTCACTAGATAATTTGTTGGACGCACTAGGGCTCGAACCTAGGACTCGCTGATTAAGAGTCAGCTGCTTGACGGCAGCTTTAGCCGATTTCTCCCCAAAAGAGGGCGGTCAACAATCGGCCCACTTTCTGCCGATCTGTGATGCCAGTCAGGCAAACGATGTATGTCGGCTCCAGACAGGAGCTGCCATCCGATCTATCAATTTGGAACGGCAGCACTGTCGAAGGGTTTCGGGCGCCGGCGGGAGTACGAAAGTCTTACAAGTACGACCCGCGGTGAGGCTCGCGCTGGTCTATGGGTAAAAGGGCTTTGGTGTGGATTGGGGTGACTGA
>OFDC01000592.1_pt1 | contig 25534 bp, 31 predicted proteins | sample 1520941 | NCBI WGS metagenome assembly OFDC01 (sample SAMEA94258168, study PRJEB24077) | hot springs metagenome | biome: Aquatic biome; feature: Water | place: India | collected 2012-12-06 | depth 5 m | reverse complement strand
AAGCGGAACCCGATAACTACTTGAAGGATATTGGTCGGAGCGAGAGGATTTGAACCTCCGACCCCCAGTCCCCCAGACTGAGCTGCCCAAATGGCTTTCGATCATATAATCAGAAGCTTAGCCATCATCTCCTGTCCCTTTTAGGGACTGATTTAGGGACTCTCTGCTACTCGCTCAAACCGGTACGAATTTCCTTCTAGTCCTCGAGCACCACATCGTCGATCACCTCGCTGCCAACGATCCAGTGAGGCGGCACGACCTCGTCAAACACCAAACCACAATCAACCATCATGCGCGTACTACCGAGTGCTGGATACGCTTTCCGGTACGCCCAAGCGCTGATGATCTCACCCGCGAGATTGGGCATGTCACCTCGCGCCATTAGTTCAGCCGGTGACACATACGGATGGCACAGTTGAACCGCCAATTCCCCGGGAACCCTGAACCTGAAGACTACCGCTCGCCCCTCCTTCCGCAACAGCTCCCTTCCCTCCTCGCCAAAGAGTTCGGAGGCGATGTGGCCGTCAATCTCTGATCCGCATTGAAGGTAGTGGTTGAATCCCTCGATCAACGCCTTTCGCGAGATTGTCAGATGAGCTTCGCCTTCCCGTTTTCCGAGAGCAGCCCCTGAGCCGTAAAGGTCTATCGCTTCGTCTAGACGGGTTGAAGCCAGAGCCCAACCGGGATGACTCGAAAGCGCGCGAACAAGGCGGGCTTTTCTGTCGACGGCGACCAGAGGCAACAAGCCGAGCTGATTGATTGAGGCTTCATCGGCGGCAGCAACCCTCGTTCCGTGATAGCCGGCCACGTCACCAGAAGCCAGCCAGGCCAATACCGCGTTACCGACCGTCTCACGTCCCGCACGTGCGATTATCAGGTCGCGCGCATCCTCGACGTATTCCGGTACCGCAGCTTGCAATTCGGACTCAATGTCGGCCGGAAGCAATGGCAATAGCACCGCGTCAACGCGCGGTGCCCATTCTTCAATCTGGTCGAAGTCAAATAAGAATCGAGCGGTCACAACACATCATATCATATGCCGCCACCAGTGCCGCCGGTCGTCGATACCGCCGCTACCCTGCCTTCTTTCGCCGGGCCCCCGACTTCTTTCGCGTCTTAGCGACGTCCTCCAATGCCTCGGCAACCTCGCTGTCGAGAACATGAGCATACCGCGTCGTGGTCTTCAGATCCGCATGGTTCAACACGCGCTGCACCAACTTCAAATTGCCCGTCTTCCGAAGCACCTTGGTGGCAAGATCATGCCTGAAGTCATGGAACCGAAAGTCCGACACCCCCGATCGTGCCCGCTGACGGCGCCATTCCGTCTTGGCGCCCGAATATGTGATGGGGTAGCGAACACCTTTGATCTTACCCTTGCGCGTCCGCTTAGCGACGTATGTGAACACAAATTCGTCGTGATGCTTCATCAACGGCCGCAGAATCGCGCGCACCTCCGATGTAATCGGTGCAGTGACCAGCCGCTTGCCTTTCCCTTTCCTCCGGATCTGCCGTGCGTCCCAATCCACCTCGGGCCAACGCAGTAGACACTCCCGGAGGCGAAGGCCTGTCGCCTTGGCAAACGCTAGGAACGGCCCATAATCCTCCCGCGCAGCGTCATCAAGCTTATCACCTTCCTTGCCGACGAGCTCACGCACGCGCTCCTGCGGCTCTTCAAGGAAATGCAAGCTCCAGTTAGGCTCTTGACGAAACTGTACGCCCCACGCCTTCGCCCGCGTGAACAACTTCTTCAGCACCTCGGTTGTGCTGCGATTGACAGTCGTGCTGGAAATCAATGGAGCCGTGGCCGAGTCAGCTTTCTTACTTCGCAAGATCTTGTGCTGACGTCGCCAGGCGACGAGCTGCGCGACGTCGTCGTCGGTCACTTCTGTTAGAAGCTTGGTTGCGCCAAAGTAGCCCACCAAGCGCTTTAAATCGCGCCACGTGTTGTCTGCTCCGGAATGGTACTGGCCGACCTCAATCCAATATCGATCAGCCACATCGTTGATAAGCAACGATGTCGAAGTTGTTCGCTGCTCCGCCAGACGCCGTTCGGCGTTGCGGCGCTCGTCGCGTTCTACTTGCTCCGCAGCGCGTCTCTCCGTTCTCTTTGTCGACCCAGAAAACCGCTGCCCGTCGATCTGGAAGTCGAAGTAGTAATATGGAGAGCCCTTCTGTCGGTGAACTGGCATGGGGACACCCTACGCGCGCGAGATTCGATGAATGCCTTGAGATCCGCCTCGAGAAACATGCGGCGTGGCCGAACTTGGCCATTGCCCTTGATTATATACCGAAGCTCACCCGAACTCACGTATCCTGCCAGTGTCTTGTAAGAACACTTCAACCGCGCAAGCGCCTCCCGCGGCGTCACAAGGTCGTCCGACATCACCCACCTCATACGCACGACTACACACGTCCGGCCACGGCCCCGCACCATCGGCTGGACGCGCACGTCCGGCCGCACATTGGTCGCGCTTGCAGATGGCGAACAATTGTAGAACTGGGAACACATTCTGGCGATACAAGGGGAAATATTCCGCCTAGGGAGATTTTCAGTCGCCGCTGGTTTTCTTCACCCTGCGCCCCGGGCTAAATGTGAGAAATTGGGCTGACCAAGGTGAAGCCCAAGCTGAGAGCGGGTTTGCAGCAGCTCAAAAGTGAGAAAACGGGCGACCGGATAATTCGCCCCTCAGCCCACGACTTGGACGACCCGCCCCTGACGTCTCGGCACCCGCCCTACCCGGCTGCGATGCCGCTCCTCAGCCGCAAGCTTGGATGCCGCCGGACCTTTCTTGAACCAAGTCAGCATCAGCTTATCAACGGTGCGACCTCGCATGATGGCAGCCACGCTGACCTCATAGTCGGTCAATTGATTGATCTCCGCCAATGCTGGGCGCAGGGCGTGCTTGTTGAAATCGCTGAAGCGCGGGAGTTTGTTGTCGGGAACACCCAGCACAGAGCGAAATTCCAGCACCGAAAACGTCTCCGACTGGCTGGACAAGTTGATGCGCCGCTCGACCATCTCGTAAAGTCGCAGGCTGTACTTCGACCTCAGCAGGTACATCACCTCGCTCTTGAGACGAGCCCACGCCACCGAATTCTCCAGCACGCGAAACAGGCTGTCGTGGATGGTGTAGTAGAACGCCCCCTGATCCGCATCCTCCTCTGTATTCGGCCCGAGCAAACTGATCCGCGTAGTCATCGGGCGGCCGGTGTTGGGATCTCGGTAGCGAACCTTGGCGAAGGCCCCCATCAGGCGATCGAACGCCTCGTGCAGACGATCATTGGAATCGTGCGAGGTGCGCAACAGGCTCTTGGGCAACTTGTAGACCTTGCCCGGCGCCATGTCGTTCCAGGCATGCGCCAAGAGCTGATTGTAAAGAATGAGCTCAGAGCGATTCAGCGGCGTAAGCTCAACGACGTCGACAAGCTCCGCCGGCTTGATGATCGTCCCTATGTTGTCGGGATCTAGCGGATGCCCGGTCGTACGCACCTGAAGCGCTAGCAGCTTGCCCCCCGTGGAAACGACAGGGGCCGGGCCTTTTTCTATTACATCGGTTTCTAACGCATGACTCACGTGTAACAGCGTGAGGATGAAAGGTGAGAAAGTCAACGCGCCATTTCACATTTGCCCCTCGCTTATTTTTACATCCGCCCAGTTTCTCACGTACACCCCTCTAAGCTCCGCCCAATCCCTCCCCGTAACCCGCCCCTTCCCTCACGTTTCACCGCCCATTCCTTCACGCGACTCGGCCCTTTTTCTCCCCCGAAACGGCCCCGTTTCTCACTTTTAGGTTCGTAACTTATTGTTTTAAAATTCATATTCTCCCCTGAATCTGAACTTGAATCTTACTAAGAGAATCTTGAACGGCTGCCTAGCTTACCCACACCTGTGAAAACGTCGAAATACGATTATTAGCCTCGCTCACGCTCGGCATAAAGGAATGGCCGCGTATGCGGCCATGCTTAGTGTATCCCCTCACCCTGCGTTCGGGCTTCGCCCTCACTGCGCCGCACCTTAATCGGCATCGGCCAAATGGCCGATTGGCACATGGTTTAAAAGAAAAACGCCGTAAGTACACACGTACAGGACTGACACCCTGATTGAACCCAACCTACTCAGCTTTGCTCGGCGGGACGAGCAAGCGGCTTATTTTGGCGGCCGATTTACAGACCTTAGGTGGTGCCCGAACTAAGCGTCGCTGGCACTACCGAGCTCGCCTGATGAACCAATCTGTCGATGGCAGCCGGTTTCCTCATCGAACATCCCGCGTCTATAGGTGGCGAAAACCGGACCTAGAACAGACCCCCCATCTTTGCGCGGCTTCGCCGCTCATTTTTTTTACAGATATCGGAATTTGCGACTGTCTCTACAGAAAGCCCAAATGTGAGACGCAGCCCAATTTCTCACATTAGCTGCAGCTGCTTAAGCCGCACGAAATATAGGCTGAAGGTGAGACGGCGCCCATTTTCTCACTCTCTACGATCCCAGCTCACCGCGCATGTCCAAGTGTGAGGCCCAGCCCAATTTCTCACCCTCACCCGGATCGACAACCCATCGTTGTGAAGAGATTCGCAATGTGAGAAGCCGCCCATTTTCTCACCTTCGTAGCGCGATGTCCGACCAGCCCCGCCCGCTGCCCGATCATCGGCACATGGCAACATAGGCAAATAGCAACAACGGCAAATGGCAGTCCGCACAAGTTGGCAAATGCCGATTTAGTCAGATAGCGACATAGCCGCATGATCATTTGATGCAAAAACATATGGAAAATAACCGCCTCGCCGCCAAGCATTCCTTATCGCCGACGGCGAAAATATCGTTGAATTTCAATTATTGTTCCGTATACTGATGTAGTCATTTGACTATGTGGTCATCTGTCCAGATGGCGATCTCGCTAAGTTCCTATGTGTTCTCTTGCCTATCTGCCTATGTCGCTAGCTGCCTATCTTCATCAACCCAGGAGGTAAGGGCTCGGAGGCCCGCACGTCATGATTCTCGTTTTTGCGTCTTCCAAGGGAGGTGTCGGTAAGTCCACCACTTGCGCTGCCCTCGGCGCCGCCCTCGCTCAAGAGGGCGCTCGCGTCCTGCTTCTCGATCTCGACCAGAACCGCACACTGCATCGATGGAGCCGCAAATTCTCCATTCCAGGCCTTACCGTCGAAGCCCCGGCACCCGATGATTTTCAGATCGTGCTCAAATCCCGGATTACTTCAGGAGACTACGATCACGTGCTGATCGATCTCGCAGGCGTACGTGAAATGACCATGTTCAAGGCCATCAGCCGCGCAGACCTTGTCATCATCCCGGCGCAAGCCTCCGAGCCTGACATCCGCGAAGCACTCGTCATCGCCAGCGATGTCCGCGACGTGCAGGAAACCGCGAACCGCGAAATACCCTACAGGCTGCTCCTCACAAAAATGTTCCCGCTCAGAAACCGCGTCAGCGACTTCGCCTACTCAGAATTGGCCCGCAAAGGGCTGCCCCTGTTCAAGACGGTCCTCGTCGAGCGCACCGCCTACCGCGAAATGTTCCTGAACGGTGAAGCACCGACACAACAGGACCCGGGCAAGGGGGCAGGGCTCGAGATCCGCGCGCTACTCGACGAGATCGAAGACGTAATCGATCCGGATACGTCGGCCGCCGTGCTAGATCAGCTTCAGGCAGTGGGGTGAAGACCATGAGCCAACCCCGCAAGCCCTTCCTCTCTATCACTCCAGACGTCGACGACGCGGCCATTGAGGCTATCGCCGTCCGCAAAGGCGTTCGCCAATTCCTGCCCATCACGCCGCGCGGCGGCAGTGGGGCAGGGGTGGAACCTGTAGCCCCGGCGGTTGAATCCGCACCCGCGACAGTCAGTGCGAGACACGACGTGACAGAACAGAGGGCCACCGCCGCTGCTCCCGTAATCGAACCGTCGGCCCCCGAAGAGACGCAAATTGGCCGGACCGCGCGGTGCAACCTGCATTACGCGAGAGTTGGGGTTCCCGACTACGCCATGCTTGAGCTCAGAACCCGCTCCGCGCGCGGCGAAGGCACCGTCAATTACATCCTGCTCAAAGCGCTCAACGACTACGGCATCGTCATTAAGCCTGAGGACTTGATCGAGGACGGCCGCCGCAACAAGGACAAGACTGCCTAGAGACCGCGTCACACCTCGAAGGATTCGATCTTCGCGCCTTTCTTGAGGGCGTCGACCAACCACGTTGGTTTACGACCTCGGCCTACCCATGTCTCGTCCGGCGATTTTGGATTGCGGTATTTCACCGTCGCCGCACCTCGGCGGCGTCCCCCGAACAATTCTTCCAGTGTGAACCCCGCTTTTTCGGCTAAGTCGCGAAGCTTCGCCTTCGTTTCCCGAGCTTCGATCGCTTTTCGGTCCGCAATCGCGGCGTCAATCTGATCCCTTGCATCCAGAAGATCGGCATATGACATTTTCTCAAGACCAGGCAGTCGGGCCATCTCTCTAATTTCTCCCATTCCAGAGCCAGTGCGGCCCTCAATATCCTCTTGGAACCATCCGCACGAGTTTAGTATAGGTCACGCACGTGCCGATCCACGGTGAACCGCGGAAAGTAAGGCTGACCGCGCATGTCGTTCATGAGATCCCAGTACATCGTTCGAACGAGTGGATCGGTAACAGCCGCGGGCACGTCGTATTCGTACATCTGCATCCCTTGGAAGACCTTCGTCGGCGTGTAGGAGCGTCGGAACTCCGCCGACAGATACTGATAGATGCCCCACCTGATTTCATTGAGATGCCATGCAAGGTGAGTCGCTGATGCGATGAAGATGTTGTCCTGGAACCATTCCTGAAACTCCGGGATCACCAGATAGCTCTGGCCTTCGTCGATCTCTGTTCCGTTGTCGGCAAGGATGCTGCGGATCTGCCTGACGACATCACCCAGCCGGGTGAAACCGTGCTTGGAGATTGTCCCACAGATCTTAAGGTAGGACATTCGCTGCACACGCAGCATTCCTTCACGATCGATGGATGGAAGCCAGACCTTCTCAACGACGGCGTAGCCGTCCAGCCATTCCGCGCAGGCCTTCAGCGATGACGCCAGCAAGGTGACATCGCCGGCGAACTGAGGATCACTGACAACGTTCTCAAGATCGCCGAGATAGGTCTTGCCGAGACTGCCTTCCAATGTCGGCCTTATCAACCCGAACGTTCCATTCCGGGGACGCGAGAGAAAATCGGCAAGAATGATCAGGAAGAGCTTGCTCGCTTCCCGTGTCTTGAACATCAGGAAGGCGTTCTCGATCCTGTGCTCCTTCTCGAAGTGGCCATAGTGAACGAGAGAGCCGATCAGATCCCAGACAGCGGCAAGCGCAATGATTTCCCGATCCAGCACAGAGTATGATTTGTCAGCCATGCATCGAAGGTAACGGGCGTTTCGGGCATCGCCAACTCAGGTCGCGACAATCGCGCGAGGCATACACATTTTCGGTCTCGAATTATCTTCTATCGTCACATCAGCATAGGTCTGCAAGGGTGATGGGCGTCCCCGGCGACCGAAGGCCGCCGGCCGGGCTCTAGACCGCGGAGTGCAGCGCCGCGCCCCGGAACCCCGCGAGGGCAGGGGACACGGGTTTCCGCCCATGCGGGTTGCGATCCCTGACGCAGACACCTCAGTTCGGCACTAGGCGGCGCCAGAGGACTTCGGTGATGTCCTCGACAGTCATCGCGACGCCCATATCCTCCCCGTCCGCAGTTACTCGGTAGCCAGCCTCCTGCGGCATCTCACCGGCGAGCTCGGTAACGTCATCCTGCAGCGGCAGCACCGTCACCTCGCAGAACAGTTCGCCAAGACGTGCTCTGCCACGATGGTATCCATTGGCATCCGGTCCGATGACAGCGACTTCAATCACGAGCTTACGCGTCACTGTCCGTCCCTCCCGCTCGCATAGCCTCGCGACCGTGCGTATTTGGGCTGAGGGGCAGACTTGGCAGCTCGCCTCGGGGCAGGGGCCTCGACCGCGCGCAGCGCGCCCGTGCCCAGACACGGCCTCATCAGATCGGTGATTTCCAGCTCCAGATGTTCTGCTGTGCCAGCATCATCGTGTACCGCGAGTCTTCGGCTCGTAGACGCGAGCGGCAACAGCTCTAGCGAGACCCCCTCCACTGCGGCCACCCCAATCCCTTCCAGTTGGGCGATGACGTGCTGCACCACCACGACCAGGTCCTCGAGCCGGTAATTTCCGCGGATGTCGATGCGCATCTAGGCCCCCCCGCACTTTGCTAAGACGAGCAGGCGAGAAGGGCGACACAAACTGTAGTTGTTAAATATACTCACGCTCAATACACGCATAAGACCATGTAATATTTCATTTAATCTTGACATATACATCATGCGAGCATAATGTCCTCATACATTGCCTACACAATGTCAAGTTGTAAACAATTAATACTGGAGATAATCATGAGCAAAACTTTGAAGATCAACGGTGCGACTGTCGTCCCCGTTTCAAACATCCGCCGTATCCGCCCCGTCACGGAAGAGGATCGCGCCCGCATCACCGAAAAATACGATCAGGTGGAAGACGCGGCAAAATTCCAGCTGCAGATCGAGTTCGCCGATAAGTCGACGAAACTCTCTGCCGAATCCCTTGACGACGTGCGCGGGCAGGGGGTTGCCCTCGTCAATATCGGCAACGACACCTACGTGCCCGCCCTCAATATCAAGCTGGCCGAGCCCTTCACCAAGGAAGACGCTGAGAAGGTCAAAGGCAAGGACTACACCTTGAGCCACACCTTCCGTTCGCGCGTCGAAACCAGTGCCGGCACGCTGCTTTCCACCGCCACTCCAGATCAGGTCATCACCCGCCGAGAGAAGGCGATCGAGTCTAACGCCAAGACTGACAGCAAGACTGACAACAAGAAGCCCGCCGGCCCGAAGGCGCCGGCTGCATAAAGCTTTCTCCCCCCTTAGAAATGGAACGCGGCTCCACACCCACCGGAGCCGCGTTCTTCTGCCTTCCGGCAGCATATGGCGTTATTTGCGATTGAAGAGCTCTCCACGGTCGGCGTTCGCCGCCCGCCACGCGTGACACTTGACCTTGATCCAACCACGATTTTTTCCGCTGACGTAGGGCTGGTCGGCTTTCTTCGACACGACGCCCTCGAGCTTCATGTTGTCGAGCTTAGCGAGCAGGGCGACCACGTCAGGGAAGTTGTCCGAATAACGCAAACATTCCTCACCCGCCCGCTTGAGCAGGGCTTGCAGACGAACACGTCGCGTGACCAACGGAAACGGCCGCATGTCGCGCCCATCGATCTCGAGCAGATCGAAGCACCACGCGACCTTGCCGTGCTTTTGGCCCCCGACGAGCGCGCGAAAATCTGGTAACCCTTGCGCATCAAGCGCGACACCTTCCGCATCGATGATGCAGGATTTCACTTTTACCGCGGACAAGGCATTCGCGATCGACCGGAATCGCGCTGTGAGATCTTTGCCGTTCTTGCTGAGGATTACGACGTCATCGCCATGCTTGTGGAGCTGCAGGCGATAGCCGTCGAATTTCACCTCATGCACAAACCCCTTGCCGGAGGGCGGTACGCTCTGTTCGACGGGTTCTGATGGCGGAATAAACGCGAGTGGTTTCACGTCCGCTACATGGGATGCAAATACACAAGGGGCAAGAACTGGCAAGATCTTGCCAAAACCGTACTCAGTCTTTTCAATGGGTTACAGACAATCATGCGGCAACGGGCTGCGTTTGACACCCGTAAGCTTGACCTTGGCCGGCGATCGTGGCCCCTACTACCCCTTCCTCTTCAAAATCCGTCTCTCGGTTCTCGCTTCGAATGACGAACTGCGTCCACTGTTCGTCACGTCCCGGAGCAGGGCAGTTCCGTTCCTAGAGAGAGACGAGTTGTATCATGCTGCTAGAGTTCACCGTTCTTCTGCAAGCCCTGATCATTCTGTGTCTTGTTACGCAGAAGCGGCACCAAGCAGATCCCGCTTCTCCTTCCCGCTCTGAACAATCCGCATCTGCTCGGCGTCGAACGTCCTCACCAGACGGCGCGCCTCCGCGACAGATCCCGAAAGCCACGTCTCAAAATCGGCCTCGTCGGAAAGCAACACGGGCATCCGGTCGTGCATGATAGTGCCCGTCAAAGCGTTCGGCGTCGTCGTCAGGAACGCATAGACATCGACCTCCACATTCGGGCCGTCCTTCTTCATTGGACCGACATAGCGCCGCCATATGCCAGGGAACGCGAACAGTGGACGCTCCTCCGGCGGCAACAGCGCAAACCAGTGCCACCCAGCCGGCGAATTGCTGTCCGGCTCGCAGTAGGATGTCGCAGGTACTAGGCAGCGGCGCGCTTCCATGCTCGGCCGCCAGAACGGACTTTCCAGTTTATCGTCGCGCACGTTGGTCACCGGCTTTGGCGCATAGCCCTTGCGCAATAGCGGGAAGCCCCACGTCATATGCACAAGCTCACGCTCGCCATCCTCGGCCCGGCGCACGACCGGCGCCACACTCTTCGGAAAAATGGCAGTCTGAATCGCCGTCGCCACCGCCCGGTTGTCAGCTATGCGAAACAACGCCCGAATGGCGTCACGGCTTCGCGTGTTGCTATAAAGATTGCACATGCGTTCGACGTTACCGCTCCCAAGCGCCGATGACGGCCGACCTGCTACCGTTAAAATCTATGGCACACTCTCAAGCCATCCCCCCGACAAACCCTTCCGTTTTGTCGTCGTGAATTAAAGCAAGACGCACATCACCCCGGCAACCGCGGCGAGCACACTTCAGGTGCCGTTCGACCTCGTCCAAATAAGCGTATCTGAACTCTGCGCGCCCAAGGAGCGTTCCGGCCTCTTCATACCGGACCAGTGCGCAGACTCGGCAGGTGATCTCCAGACGTGTACAGGCGTCCAGATCCGCCAATTGAAGATCCGATTTCCAGTTCATCACCAAAAATCCTCCGCCCGTGGAATTCGCGTGTAGCTGATCTTGCCACCGGCATAGCCGCCCGGCGGCGGCGACCACGGCCCAACACTGACAACCGTCCTGCCATACTTCGAGTTGATCGCGTCGATCATCGCCGACAATCGCTCGTGCCGAATTCGCGCCGGATCGTCGTCCAACAAAAGATCAAGCTGCCGTTCGGAAGCCCGTGTCAGATCGAGCAGGGTGACCCCAAGACGAAGAATTCGTTCGTTCGGACTGAGCGCTTCGCGCGCTGAACACCAAACGATCTCGAGCGCTGAAAGCACCGCCTGATCGTCGCTGACAGCTGGCAACCACGCGCGCCCCTGCCAATTTCCATCTCCGACCTGAAGCCACAGCCACAGTCTTCCGGCATGCCAGCGGTCGCGGCGCATGCGTCTGGCCGCCTTCGTCAACAACAAGCGCGAGGATGCTTGCGCATGCGCGATCGTCCTGTGCTCCGGCGGCAAGACACGTCCGTGGCCATACATGCTGCGACCCGAAGGCCCTGCCTGGATTTCATACCCGTGCAGCGCATACCAAAGACGTTCACCCGTCACGTTCCCCCAAAGCTGACGCAATTGTTTAGGTTGCGTCGCCAGCAATGCCGGCATGGTCGTGATGCCGGCGCTGATCAGTCGCCGTTCCATGCGGTCGCCGATGCCCGGCACATCAGAGAGTTTTAACGTGAGCAGGGGACCCGGCATCTCGGAAGGGTGCCAAACCATGTTCCCGTCGGGCTTACCGGCCTTGCAGGCCATTTTTGCAAGCTGCCGGTTGGCAGCGTAGCCAATCGAACATGTGATCCACGGACCGATGTTCACGGCAAGGCGATCCTTGATGCGGCGACCAAGTCCATCAGCCTCGCTCCGCTCATGCGGGCCGAGCTTGCACGTCAACTCGTCGATCGATTTCACCGCGTCGATCGGAATGATGGCCGTGATTTCTGACAGAAGCGCGTTGTGCGCGCGGCGATAAAGATCCGGCGATTGCGGCACCAGAATAATATCGGGACAGAGACTCTGCGCTTCCCCGATCGCCATCACGTTCTTCACGCCTAACCGTTTGGCTTCGCGCGAACAGGCGATCACACAGGAGTTGCGCGCACCGGCAAACGGAATGACGCCTACGGGCTTTCCCCGTAGCGCCGGATTGGCCAGCTGCTCGACGGATGCGAAGAACCCGTCAAAGTCCAGATAAAGCCTCTCGATGTCGTCTGGTCTGCGCACCCGAATCTCTTTCCCGTGGCGGAGCAGGATGGAACAAACCATGAACATTAGTCAAGAAGAGTGGGCAACGTTTTCCCCACGCGCATGAACGGATGTCCGGCGGCTGTCTTCCCATAATCTTGACAGAGAACCGGGACGCCGCGATCAATATAGCTTCTACGCTATATAGTCTTGACATTATATCTCGATTTATGAGATGCTGGGGTATGACCTGGTCCGTCGCCTTTCACGATGACTTCGATCGCGAATTCTTAGAGCTGCCGGACGCGGTTCAGGACGAGCTGCTGGCGGTTGCCAAATTGCTTGAGCGGTTCGGGCCATCCTTGAAGCGACCGCATTGCGACACGCTTGATGACTCGAAGCACGCCAATATGAAGGAACTTAGATTCAAGGCCGCGGACGGGGTGTGGCGCGTGGCCTTTGCCTTTGACCCTCGCCGAGAAGCCATTCTGCTCGTGGCGGGCGACAAGTCGGGAGGCAGTGAAGATAAATTTTATAAGAAGCTGATCGACAAAGCGGACGATCGCTTCGATGAACACCTAGCAGCGCTCAAGAAGCGCCCAGGAGGCAAGAGATGACCGTATCGCTAAAGAAAGCCATGAACCGGGTATCGCCTGATCGCCGCAAGGCGATCAATGCGCGCGCTCGGGAACTCATCGCAGAAGAACTGACGTTGAGCGATATCCGAAAGGCTCGAGAACTCACCCAGCAAAAGCTGGCGGACCTTCTCGGCGTCAAGCAGGAGAGCGTCTCCAACATCGAGAAGCGTTCCGACTTGCTGCTCTCGACATTGCGCGAGTACGTCGAAGCACTTGGCGGGGATCTCACGTTGATGGTCAAGTTCCCAGACAGGCCGGCGATATCGCTAAAGACGCTCGCCGAACTGACCCCTGCAAAATCGCCAAGGCCATCACCTGCGCGCCGCTAACAGTTATACGGTGTGAACGGAAAACACTAAATGAGCGATGACACTCAACCGGACAAGCCGCGCCGCGGATCGAGCCTCGACGAGATCCTCAAGGAGGAGGGCGTCTTCGAAGAGTTGCAGGCTGCCGCCATCAAGAACGTGATCGCCTTTCAGCATGAGGCACCAGCAAATGGACGACACAGAAAGGAACCAAAGGCCGAAACAACCTGATATTGGGCTACGTCAGGCGAAGCGCCTTTGCCAAATGCCCGAACGGGAGCGCCTTGCTTTCATCTCGGAAGGCCTTCCCGTCATCCTTGAAAGCGCAGACGGCTTCTGGAGGGCAGCACAGCGGCTCACCGAACATCCTAGGGAAGCAAGAGTTCTGAAAGGCTTTGCGGAGGAGGAAGCTGCAAAGGTTCTGATCTTGATGGACGTAGTGCGTTGTCCGCGCAAGCTCGTAGCGTCCAAACTGAGCAAAATGATCGGATGGTTCTACGATCACTTGGCCCGGCTGATCTACGCAGAGGCCGTGGTCTGGAAGCCGATGGACCTCACCCAGCTTCGTGATTACGTCGATCAGCAAAGACGGGGCCATGACGTGGATGGTTATGCAGGCGAATACATCTTGCCCAATTCTGCCGTCTACGAACGTGAAAGCAGGCTCTACGCCGACGTGGAAGCATATCAGGATGGCACGCTTGTGTGGACCGCCCAGCGCGATACATATCGTGTCCCCAGCTCGCTTGAGGCATTTCAGCCGCCGGCTTTGCGCCTAGCCGAAGCCATGCAAAACCTCGGCTTGTTCACTAAGAAGGGGTTGCAGGCGACATCCGACATTTGGGGCAGCCTGGAGTTCCGGGACAAGGAAGATCATCAAGACGGGGGGCATTTGACCGAGCGGCTGCTAACGCGCGTCAAGGCCGAAGGCCTTTTCCAAGACGCTGCACAACAATCGGATGTGGCCACGCTCTACAATGACTGGCAGATCCCCATGTACAATCTGGACCTCAGCCTCATTCCCATAACGCTCGACCAGCTCAAGGCCGAGCAGGAGAGGCAATACTTCTCCATGGTCGGCGATCCCTAGCAGGAGCGCCGGATGGATCGCTTGTCGCTCAAATACGTTTGGAAGCAGCAGAAAGAAATACCGGTCGTTTTACGACGAGTAGGAAAAGGCGAGCGCCTGCGCGTGAGGCTTCCCTATGCCGATAACAACCGTCACTGGCTTCGCGATGGCAGGTCCATCAAGCCCGAATGGTTCGATGCACAGGGTGATCGACCGGGCTATTGGGAACTTCCAAAGGCATGGTTCAACGACTTCGTCGACCGAGCACTGGCACGGTACGGGAAGATCTACATCATACAGCCGTATCGCCCGCAGGAAATTTGCTCGTCCAGCTGTCGGAATGCTATGAAGCACGAATGTGAGTGCTCTTGTATGGGCGAGCATCACGGGTCCGGTGTGCATGCAGGCTGGTTTGATGTCTCCGACGCCTTCTCCACTCGTTGGGGGCAGCGCGAACTTGCCTGCAGGCTTTTGACGGCGCGCGGCAACGAAAAGGCCCCTTCGCGCCGCTCCATCTAACGCTCCATCTTCCGCAGTAGATCGTCGAGCGCGACAGCAGCGTCCTCCTGACGCGTCATCCAGACAACAGCTTCCTCCGGCAATTCGGTAACGACTTCCTTGATCTCATCCGAAATGCTGCGAACGACATTTGGATTGCGCGTGGCATATCCCACGGGGATCGGAAACCCTCCGTTTGGACCGGGTATGTGCACAAGAACGATTGCCCACGCCCCTGGCTGTACGATCAGCTCTAGCGACTGTGGAATGGAGTCAGGGGGCAACGCTATGCATGTGTCGAAAAGCGGCTGCTGGCGTCCGTTCTTTCCCTCTCCATACGATCGGATCAACGCTCCTTTCGACTTCTCATCTCTGCGCGACCTTGGCATCAGGACAAGCCCACTCTCGTGCGCAAATCCAGACTTGATCTGCCGCGTGACATCGAGAAGGTAGGAGCTCGCTCCCCATGCGCTGTGTTCAGCAGGAACCCAGATGACTGGGACGTCACTGGCCTCCGTGCCGGTTTCGCCTAGAAACTGGGAAACGGAATTAAGGAAGCTTGGCGACATCGCCGAACCGCTCAGTCTTAGAGACGGCGTTAACAACTCAGGCAAAGGAGCAGGGGGCACCCGAGCCGCGAATTGCATCCAGTTCAATGGATTCGCCGCTGATGCAGAGCTCCCGCCACAAAGGGCACCGCCGTCCCATCGAGACGAAAATCGTGCTCCGTCGACATGATCGCCTGGCGCAACTATGCGCCTAATCGCATCGTTGATACACTCAATCAGCTCCTTGCGAGCATCACGGCGGCCTCTATCTCGCAATGCTGAAAAATCGGGATCGACGGACTCCCCACGCGACGGCGAGTAAGTGACAGGGATCGTGACCGGCGTCGTGGAGCGCGCCAACGGCACCACATCAGTAACCGTGTGAAGACGAACAGCCGAACCTCCTTCACCGAAGAAACGCCGATCTCTCCATTCACCGAAGTTGGCGCGAAAGCCTTTCGCAGCTTCCTCTCTAGCCGCGGCCGCACGTTGTCTGTCTTGTATGTCTACTTCCGACAGCCAGGGCAGCCACGCTCGGCCGGACGTCTCAATCGGTGCGAAGCTGACCAGATCCAATGTGATATTGTCGGCAAATGGCTCGACATTGAGAAGATTCAACTCTCCCGTCACGTGGTCGAACGCTTGCAGTCCCCTTTGAGCCAGTACGACGCGGTCGCCATCAACTTCAAGGTATCCATCGACGATAAGCTCCTGAACTAGAGTTCGTGTCTCCAGCTCAGAAAAGCCGAGGAACGTTCCAAGCTCACCCGGCGAAAGCTCACCCGCATCGCGCAGCAATCGTAGCGCAAACTCGGTCGCGACGCTGACGTAACCACCCCTGAGCACCATACCGTCAATGTGAAATGCCCGCGAAGGCACCAGAAACGTCAGGCGATCGACAGGGATGACGATCTCATCCGGTACGAGGCTCAGGCGCTCACGCTCGGCCATCACGCAGCCTCCGGCCGATTCGGTCGCTTCGAGGACACCCTGCCTGCCGCCTCCATGCGAGCGAGCACCTCAGGAAGCTTCCCTGCAGACGTCCTGAACTGTGTTGATGATCCGACGACAATGAGACGGTCCATCGCACGCGAAAGCGCGACGTTGATGCGGTTTTCTTTGTCGAGGTATCCGATACTGCCCCGATTATTGCTCCGGACCAGGGAGACTATAATGATCCGGTTCTCCTTCCCCTGATAGCTGTCGACCGTTTCGATCTTAACGATTGATCTCAGGTCTCTACCAACCGAGGAGGTCGCAAGCATATCTTTCACGAGGTCACGCTGCTGAGCGTACATGCAGATCACCCCAATCAAGGGTTCGCCCTCTTTCAGATCCGCTCTTGCCGACTTCAAAAAATCGGTTTGAGCCGCAAGCGTCTCGAGCAAGCGAACGATTGCCTGTGCCTCGGCCTGGTTCACAAAACTGAATCCCCTCTTGGTTTCGCCGAAGGCGGAGTTGCAGTCCATCCAAGCGAACTCGTCATCGAAGGGGAAGGGTAGCCCATCGTAGTGAACACCCGGCGGCTCGCGTTCAGTTATCAAGCCGACATCAGGATAAAACACGTCCGAGACAAGCTTGCCGATCTTTGGGGCCATACGATACTGGCGTTTGAGTGCTGTGCCGGCAAGCTGGCCATAGCGCGACTCGAACACACGCTCAAAATCGCTCCTCAGCAATTCTGGCTCATCAGTGATCCCGGTAGTAACTGCCAGCCGCTTCACGACATTCAAATCGACATTAGGCGGTAGTTGCCTGTGATCTCCAACAAGCAGAACCCGGTGAGCCGATTGCATCGCGACAGCAAGTTCGCTTGATGTTGCGCGCGCCGCCTCATCTACAATGACAAGGTCGAATGTCTTGTCGGTAATCCGCAGCCGTGGATTACCGATCCCTACACAAGTGCCGCAGACGAGGCGCCGGCTGCCCGCGAGGAACTCTTCCAACGTCCTGCTCTTGGTTCGAAGTGTTTTCGTCCACTCGCGCCCGGTCTCCCAAACAGCTCTCAAGCGCCGAACCGCTTCCATGTTGCGCACACCATGGCGCTCCCGAACATTCATCGTCACGGCGGCCGCAACCTCACCGTAGTCGGCGGCGACGCCCACATCGATTCCGTATTTCATAAGTTGAGCGGAGAGCGCGTCTTCAAGCGATTGAACCCGTTGCCTGAGCGACGCCGCATCTTCACCCTTGACCTTCAACCCCCGAAGTCTCTCCAATTGCCGCGCAGTCTCCACGGGCCCTTCGTGTGCTTCAAAGAACTCTCCTGCGAATGCACTATCAAGGCCGAGACGACGGGCGATCATACAAAGACGATCTTTCGCTTCAGCCTCGAAACGAGCGACATAAAAGTCCTGGATCGACCCAACATGAGACCTGCGAAGCGCGTCGGAAATCTTGTCAGGGTCATTGGAAACTCTAAGCAGGTCGAGACCTCCGCTCGTATCTTGCATCAGCTCCTGAATGCGTTCAGCCGCGTTGTTCACCGCTTCGTGCGATTGTGATACGAGCAGAAGATTGCGGCAGCCTCCCTTCGTAAGGGCATAATGACCGAAGCCGGCGATGAACTTTGTCTTTCCCGTCCCAGGCGGGCCTTGCAACAAGCCAACGGGGCCGTTTGACCAGAGCTTGTCGAACGCTTCGATCTGATCTGGATTGAATCCATACAAGGCCAGATCATCTCGCTGGACTGGCTGCGCAATCTCGTATGTTTCGGACCCGCTGGAAGGGTCGAAGTAGCTCACGAGATTCTTGATCGGAGTCTTGCCCTGCAAGATGCGCCTGATCGCTTGCGCCCGGCGTCGAAGGCTCTCTGCGTCTTGCCGAGGTTGGAGTGTTAGCTCATCCCCCGGTTTGAGCTGCCTTCTGCCACCAGAACTTCGAAACGCCAGGCTTCCCGCTGCCGTGTACTCAGCAGCGACCATGCCGATCCTTGCACCGTTAAAGAACACCAAGTCACCATCGTCGATGTCCTCGAGAGCAGAATCTCCGTCATGAGGAACGATAACGATATCTCGATCAGGACCAGCCGTGACTTCGTCGGCGACAGTGATGCTGGGCCGAAGGTTCTCTTCGGCCTTGATTTGCTCCTCCCAGAATTTCGCAATCGGAAAGTAAGGTCGGGGTGGCCCGGACTTTTCCGGCCTTGGCGAGACTAGCACTTCCTGTGTACCCGGTTTGTCGGGCCAAAGAGTCAAACCGTCCAAGGCAAGAAACTGGTCGAACCCTTCTGCGGACACCTTTGCCGCTTCGAAGAGAACGACGGATCCTTCTATACTCATCGCCTTCTGTCGGCTCGCCCAAACGAGCGTTTGGGTCTTCGCTTCTGACGCTCGGACCGATCGTATCTTCGATGTGCCGCGATCGATCTTTATGACGAGCTGACAATCGAACCCAACAATATTGATCTCGTCCAAATCGGGGATCGCTACGACGTGAAATTTTCCGTCGTCTGCGAGCATAGGACCAGGAGCTTGGCACCGCGGAAACCCGATAACTAGATTGACCTTATTCGCTTCTCTCGCGCTGCCGCCATTAGCTAACGCATCGATTAGCGGCTTCAAGGTTGCCCAGGGAGCTTCCGAATCCGCACACGCCTTAACCGCGCGCGACAAGGAAGCAAGTTCTGTAGCTTGCGCGGCCTCGATCTTAGCGGTCGTCTCCGTCAACATCGTTGCCACCGCATAGCGGTCACGAATGTATGGATCAGCTCCCCCTTCGGTGGGGACGTAAGCGAGTGTCGTCCGTTCACCCGCCGCTTCGGTAGAGAAGTCGAGGAAATCCACGACCCGCGGGACGGGTCCTTGAGTTTGCGCGACGAGCACATTTTTAGGTGAAAGATCGCCATGCGGGATGCCGAGGTCATGAGCCTCCGCTATCGCATCGATTAATTCGAGGCCAAATGTTCGAAACTGCTCAAGCGTCCACTTGCTCACGTCGCATGTTTCGAGCGGATCGCCTGGAAGATAATCCTGCAGAAGGAACAAGCCGTCGTGGCTGAGACACGCCAGTCTCACATGAGGCAATCGGCCGGAACCTGAACCACGGAGGCGATCGGCGCGTGCAAAAAACTCGATGAGTCGCGCTGCGTTCTTTCCACGGTCGCCGAGCAACCGCTCAGGCCAATTTTTGACGAGTAGCTTTTCTTCGCCGACGCGGGTGGTGTAGATTCGGCAGCGCGAGCGCTCAATCATCTCCTCGGGCCGATAGTCAATCGTCGGATCAATGTTCGCCTCGTAAGACGCGAGATCGACAGCCCCGGCTTCATCCATTCGATCCGGAACAAGGGCTTTCAACAGCGCATCGTGGGATTCGATGCCGTCGTTAAAGCGAGACGCGGGGTCCCAATCCAGACACCGCCCTAGCCAATCTCGAAGGCGTGAAGGCACTGATGCCTTCGCCGCGTCCGACAACGTGGCCCAGTTGGGTACTCCAGTTTCAGTGGGTATCGGGCTGCCGCCGAAAATACTCCAGACCGCGAGCCCAAGAAGGAACACGTCCTGCTGAAATGCACTGCCCTCTTCAATTACCCCTGAGTCTTCGGGCAGTGTCAGGCCTGCGCCGAGCAGCTTGACGCGCAAGAGTCCAACGGACCGGCGTTCAGGATAACGAGCCGCGGCGAAGCTGGACAGTGATACTCGAGACCTTGCTGGATCGACCCAAACCGAATGATCCCCGAGATCCCGGTGCGCAATTCCTGCGCGGTGCAGGCCAGCCACGTGACCCGACAACACTTTCGCCAGCTCGCCTCTGCCATCCAATCCGAGATCGCGCTCTTTCACCCTGAAGCTCGACAAGCGCTGCAAATGACGATCGCGATCGAACAACTCCCAGTGTCGCGGTCCAAGTTCCGGATCTCGTTCGCGCGGGCGCAAGGCGACAAGTGCCAGGTCGGGATCTCGATCCACAAGGTAGCCGATTACAGCCCTTTCGCGATCGAGCAGCTCCTTTCGTTCCGGGCCGTGCCGAAGCTCATTGTCCTCGGTAAAATCCCACACCTTCAACAGCGCAGTGTTCGTCTTGATTTCAACATCGCGCGCCAAATACTCGGCATATAGCGTGCTGACAAATTCGGGCTGAGGGTCCACTGCCTCGTAACTTGCAAATTTTGTCTTGCGCGGCTCAAAGATCCGTCCGGGGCTGAAGAATTTGAGGACGACGTTTTTATTTTTAGCGGAAGTCAACGGATCGCCGGTGTGGTTCGTATCCCGCTTGAACAAGGCCTTGTAGCGGTTCGGTTCGCCCATTCTCAGGAACTCTCCCAGCCGCAGCACCACCCTCGCGTCAGAGCCAAGAAGGGAGGTGTCGCAGTGTGGATGAGTGAGTACGACGAGCCCCTCAACCCAAGGCCGTCCGAGCCTGAATGACTCAACATCGAACACCTTCATCAGTAGGTGGACGTTCTCTTTCATCTTTTCGACGGGAGACTTTTCCCTGCGCACACCGTCCTGGTGCCAGTATCCATCGACGAGTTCGAGCCGACCCATCCAATGTTTTAAGTCGACCATCAATACGCGGTCGTGCGTTACCACGATCAGGTCGATCTCACGTTCGTACCGTGCCTGTGTGGGATGCCGAACGATGACGTTTGCAAACCCCATCCATTCAGACGGGAACGCCTTCTCAATTTCTTTCAGAGCGGGGATCTCGGTGGGGAGAGGACCCTCAACCGTAAATGCCTTTATTTTCAACGTTCATGCCTCCGTCCGAACGCGAACATTAGCCGATTCACATCGAACACGACGCACAGCGTAGCCCTCGGTAGTGGACATCGGACCGCGGCTTCAAGGAAGAGAAGGCTGCTTTTAATAAGGTCGTGCTCGCAGATGCCGCCGGTCGCAAACTCAGGTTGGAGCTCGTTTATCCAACGATCCGGTTGATCCATTCAAATACCAAGGGGCAGCACGACGGCCACCCCTTGGCATGGCATCCTTTCGGACACCCGAGCGAGCTCCCCGTTGCTCATGCGGCCCGCCCCGCCGTCATCGCTCAATCTGGGACGCATTCGGGGTTGGCCTGACGACTATCACCAAACATCCGCGAAACCAACACGCTCAAGATTCAGTACTCGACGCTATCCAACAGCGTTGGCGCGAATACCGACTAAACGACGCGCTTGTACGTCTTGTTGTCCAGAACCCGCTGAACCTGCGCGATGTTTCTGGCGCCGACAATCTCGGAAATGAGCGCAGGCGATTTCCCCTCTGCGTGCAATCGGCGAATGTCGAGCACTTGGCCGGGAGTCAGAACGTCGCTTCTGCCGGCCATGACCTTTAGGTAGAAGTCGTCGTTGAGCCATAGCTTGGCGAGCAGGAGGTTCGGCAGACGTGAAGGCGCGCCGATACGGCGGACATACTCGGCTATGGCCTCTTCTCGTTCCGCAAGCGTCAACGATCCTTGGTAATGATGCGATGCTCGTGAAGGAAGCGAAGCCCCTTGAATCCGCCCGGGATCATGTTGAGGCAATGTCCGCGCTTCATCTCTGCGTCGACTTGCTCCTCCTCCCAAGCCATGATGCCTTCGAAAGTGTGGTTGAGGACAATAAGCTCTGACGCCAGCGTGATGTTGCAACTGCCAGCATAGGTGCGCCAGGCCGCGTGGAACCTCTTGTTGCTGCCCGAGCGGATTTCCTCGGCATGCTCCTCCATGCGCACAAGCCAGTTGCGCGACGTCACGCCGATATACCGCCATTCCTCTATCGGACTGCCTTGGTCATCGTGGAAAACTATCGTGTGGCAGTATCCCTGGTGGCCGGCATCGGGGTTGCCGAAGTGCTGCATCAACGCCTGCAAGGGAATGCTGATCGAGCGTTGTGTACCGTCGCTATCTTTGACGAGAATATGAAGCACAACCCGTTGCTCGTGGGGCGGGCGCTCATAGCCGGGATTCTCGAAATAGGCTTTGAACGTCATGTCCGTGTGCTTGGTCACGGCGTCGTAAGTGAAGACTACGTCGGCATCGATAGATAGAAAATCGCATCTCCCGTTGTTCTTAGACCGTGTGCGGTTGTGCTCGAGGAGCCGCGAGGGGATGGTGCCAACGGCAGGCGAATAGTTTTCGGCGGCCTTACGAAGGAACGCGTCGAGTTGGAAGTAGAGTAGCTGCAGGGGCAGGGAACCGATTTTGCCGTAGGGCAGGGGGCCTAAGAGTGAGTGGACCGCCCTAACGTCTAGAAACGGTCCTCTTGGACCCTTATGACGGAGATCTTGCTGGGATTGCATGTGCGCCTTCGCTGCAGGTCAATTCGATCACGCCTATACGCACAACCGTTTCTGCTCGCTTCACTCCGCACCGATTCGGGCCTCCAGCACCAAATGCAAAACAGGGTCGATCACGTCCCGAAGCGTGTAGCTCTCGGCATGAACGATCGAAAAACGCTGTTTTCGCCCGATAAGATATTCAAACTCGCCAACTGATGGCGTCACTTGTGCGAAGTTAAGCGCAGCCATGCCGACGCTAAGCCGAACCTCAAGCAGTACCGGGAAAGTGCCCGAACCCGCGCGCGCTCTAATGAACTTATCTTCAGCGACTGACCGCTCACTACTCGTCGAAATATAGCCGGGGTAGCAATATTCGAGTTTGAGGAGTTGCGCCGGGTCAGCCCTCAGCGACCCCACCACCCCAATACCAACCCCGTGACCCGAGAAAACGCTTCCCGCGCTCACGACCTCGAACTTGCCAATTGCCCGGTCGATGGCGGCGATATCGGCCGCGCAGCGCAACCAAAACGCATCGTATCCGGGATGATACCGAAAGTCCTCGCTGCGGCCTTGGCAGACGGCATGCAGCATCGTGGCCTCGGCCTCGTAGCGCTGACATGCTTCACGCTCGGCCTCGTCCAGGCTTTCCTTCAGACGGATAGACACACTCATGCGCTGCTGCTCGCGAGTCGATTTCCTGTAAGACGCGAGCTTGCGGGCCGACATAGATCAAGCCACCTGGCTATGCCCGTCCGGTCGATTAGCTCGCTCCGCCCTGCCCCAATTTCCATAATATATTTCCATAAATTACATTATCACACTGTATTTACCATGCTATTTTCTTTACAGTGCAATCGCTTAGATTTGGCAATTTCCAGAACGTAACAGCCTCCGAACCTCGTTTTAGAAATGCTTCGCGAAAATCGCGATCAAGCACCGAAAAACGCACTCCGAACTTGCCGAGCTCAAGCATCATGTGCTGGCTCTTCGAGAGTCGCTCGCGCATCGATCAAATGCAATCCCGGCTTTTGACGCAAGCCAAGGAAGCGCACCACCTAACCTCAGCACCTTCAGCTGGAAGTGGATTGACCCCGGTCGTTATTTCGCTCTAGCCTGCGGCATGACAGGTCGAACTATGGGCAATGTACGACGATTTCTGGCTATGCTCGTAGCGCTCAGCGTTGCGATCATGCCGGCTGTCTCTTTCGCGGCCGCGCCCGCGATGGAGCACGTCGCGAGCCACGCCGACATGCCGGACTGTCACGGCATGAAGGCGGATCAGCCCGCGCCCGTCGAGCACGAGAAAGAGAACTGCCCCAAATGCAAAACCGGTGTCTGCACGCCGGATGCCTGCCAGGTGAAGTGCTCCAGCGTCGTCGGCGACCTGCCGCGCGAGTCCAAGCTCGCCCTCCCCGCCCCGCTGCGTCTCGTATTTCCAACGTCAGCACAGTTTGACGCGGTCCACCTCCGACCTCCCCTGCCTCCCCCTCGAGCCTGAATGCGATCGACATGCGTCTGCCGCAGGGCCGCTAGCCTTGCGCGCGGTCCTTTTCACGCGCCCGTCACGGCGCTCGCATTCATCCATTCGAGGAAGGCTGATCATCATGATCGGAACGTATTCTCGCATCGTAGCCCTTGCCGGGCTCGCGGTCTTCAACACGCATGCCGCAGTCGCCGGAGCCGCTGACTACGAGTTCCAGCCCGTGAGCGCCGAGATCAAGAACGACGCAGGATCGGAGCTGGGCGTCCGGCTCATCGATAAACGGACGGGCAAACACGTTCCGGGAGCCGTCATATTCCGCACGCAGCTCGATATGTCGCCCGACGGCATGGACGAGATGCTGGCCAAGCATGAGGCGCTCCCCTCCAGCGAGCCCGGCGTCTACCGCTACAAGGCCGACATCACCATGGCGGGTGACTGGGCCTTCAAGCTGCAAGCCAAGGTGCCGGGTGAGCCTGAGACCGTCGAAGGCAGCGTCGTCTTTTTGGCCAAAGACTAAGGAGCGCGTCCATGAACAGATCGCTCCTCGCGGGGGCGGCCATCGTGGCCGTCCTCGCAAGCGCCGTTGCGGGCTATCGCGCCGGCACCGGCAAATGGCCAAATCTCGCGTCCGTTACATCGGTGCCCGCTCCATCGGCATCGGTCACCAACGCCGATCGCGCTGTGCTCTACTGGAAGCATCCCGACGGCATCGCCGAGTACTCGCCGACCGCAGCCAAAACGGCCGACGGCCGTGACTTCCTGCCCGTCTACGAGGATGAGGAGAAAGGCTTCGCGGGTAAGCCCGCACCACCTCCACAAAACGCCCAATCCGATCGCAAGCCGCTCTACTACCGCAATCCAATGGGCCTGCCGGACACCTCCCCGGTGCCCAAGAAGGACTGGATGGGGATGGACTACATTCCCTTCTACGAGGGCGAGGACGAGGACGGCGCCACCGTCAAGGTGAGCCTCGACAAGATCCAGCGCGCCGGCGTGCGCACCGAGGAAGCGCGCATGGTCGCGCTTGCAAAACCCGTTCATGCCCCCGGCATCGCAAAGCCCGACGAGCGCACGCTACGCGTGATCACGCTCAGAGCCGACGCCTTCATCGAGAAACTCTACGTCAACGAGAAAGGCCGACACGTGAAGGCCGGTGAGCCGCTGTTCCGCGTCTACAGCCCGGACTTCCTGCGCGCGCTGGTGGAAGCGAAGTCGAGCGCCATTGCTGGTGTGATCGGCGCCGAGCAAAAGCTGCACATCCTTGGCATCCCGCCAGAGGCAATTGCCGAGGCGAGGCGCAACAAGGAAGTCGTTGCGTCGTTCGACTATCCCTCTCCCGCGTCCGGCGTCGTCGCAAGGCTGGCCTCCAGTGCCCGCCGGTCGAGGATTTCACGCGCGCATAGTTCGCCCTCGAGCAGCATCGCGCGGATAGCGGCGAGATTGCCGAGATAAAGGCTTCGCACGAGGCTGGTGAAACCGCCCTTCGAGGCACGCTGGACGACGGTAAAAAAGCTGCTGAAAGCCCCACAGAACTACGTCAGCCTCGGAGTCGGGACCGGGGAGAAAGACCGGGTCGTTCTCAGTTGCATCCTCGCCGGCAACCCCCAGGCCTATTTCTTTCCTGTCGACATGAGTGGCGACATGTTGCGTGTCGGCGTC
>OFDC01000591.1_pt1 | contig 25597 bp, 31 predicted proteins | sample 1520941 | NCBI WGS metagenome assembly OFDC01 (sample SAMEA94258168, study PRJEB24077) | hot springs metagenome | biome: Aquatic biome; feature: Water | place: India | collected 2012-12-06 | depth 5 m | reverse complement strand
GTCCTCGGCTGGAGTTTGGCGATTGCAGCCTAACCCCGTTCCGGGTGAACAACCTTCTGAGATTTCACATCTAGCGCACGCGGTCGCAGAGGCCCTGCAGGTGCGCGACCATGTCCCGCGCCCCGACTTCGGCCTCGCGCACCAGAAAGTCGAAGTGCTGGCTGATCGTCTCGATCCGGGCGCTGTCGCGGAAGGCGAGGTAGTGGCGGCCAAGATAGATCACCGCCAGAAGCGGCCCGAAGATCGTGACCGGGGCCGAGAACAGCTTGCGCGCGTCGAAGAGGCAGAGCCGCAGCGAGGGGTAGAGCTGGTCGCACAGCGTCATCAGGTGGCGGAGCTGCGCCAGGCGGATGTCGGCAGACAGGCCCTCGTAATAGCCCGAGGCCGTGGCGAAGGCGGTCAGTTCGTGGACAGGAAGTGCGATTTCATAGTCCGACCCCGCGCCGCGCATCCATTTCAGCCGGTCCTCAAAGGCGCCGATGGCCTGCTCGGCGGTGCGGCCAAGCTGCGGCGTGTATTCCCATTCGACCATCGCCCGGGTCTTCAGCATGTCAGGCAGCGTCGCGGGGACGTGGCGGATCTTGTAGCCCGCAGCCTCTTGGTGCCAGGTGAAGATGCGTTCGTCGATCAGCGCGCGGGGCGCTTCGGTAAGCGAGAGAGACGCGGCGAGAAGGTCGGCGAGGGGTTCGGGGCGACCTGACAGGCCCAGCAGCCAGTCGGCGCTGATGCCAAGCGCGCGGGCGCAGTCGGCGGCGAGCTGGGCGTTCGGCATCCGCGTGCCGTCCTGCAACAGCGCCGAAATGGTTGAGCGGTCGACCCCTGTTTGCCGCGCGAGTTCGGCCTGCGTCATCTTCCGGGCGGCCATCGCCTCGGCCAGACGGGCGCGAAACTGGGGGGCACGGTCGCGTTTGTCGAGTTTTTCCATAATATGATGATTTTACCAAACGAATGCTGAGTCAAGTTTACAATCCCCTGAATTCCCGGCAGAGCGGGGGCTTGCTACTGTTACGCAAACGTTACCCCTGCCGAGGGACCATCTTGCAGACCGCGACCCGGGCCGTCGAATGGCCTACCCTGATCGTCTTTGCCGCAACCTATGCGCTTTGGGCGCTGGCAACCACCGTCCTTTGGACCTTCTCTCCCATCCTGGCGATCCTGGCCGCCGCTTTGGCCATCGGGCAATATTCGTCGCTGACGCATGAAGTGCTGCACGGCCATCCGTTCCGGTCGCAGGCCTGGTCCGAGGCGCTGGTCTTTCCCGGGATCACGGTCTTTGTCCCCTATCTGCGCTTCAAGGATCTGCACCTGCAGCACCACTTCGACCCTACGCTGACCGACCCCTTCGACGACCCGGAATCAAACTTCCTTGATCCGGCCGTCTGGGCGCGGCTGTCCGCGCCGAAGCGGGCGCTGCTGCGGTTCAACAACACGCTGTTCGGGCGGATGCTGGTCGGTCCGGCGATTTCCGCATGGGCCTTGGTCACGGGCGATATCGCGGCAATCCTTCGGGGCGACCGCCGCGTGGCGTTGGCCTGGGCCCTGCATGCGGGCGGCTTGACGCTGGTCTGGGCCTGGCTGGACTGGGTCGGCGCGATGCCGGGTTGGGCCTATGTGCTGGCGGCCTATCTGGGGTGGAGCCTCTTGAAGATCCGGACCTATCTGGAACACCGCGCGCATGAGGCGGCGCGGGCGCGCACTGTGGTCATCGAAAGCCGGGGGCCGCTGAGCCTGTTGTTCCTGAACAACAATTTCCACGTGGTGCACCACATGCATCCGGGCGTGGCCTGGTACAAGCTGCCGGGTCTCTACTTCGGAAACCGCGAGCATTACCTGCGCCGGAACGAAAGCTACCGCTACTCCAGTTACGTCGAGATTTTCCGCCAGTTCCTGTTCCGCGCCAAGGACCCGGTGCCGCATCCGGTGTTCCCGGTGGACAAAGGCGGCGTGCTAGACCAGCCGGCGGAACTGCGGGGTGGGGCCGGAGTTGTCGAAGAACGGCACGCCGGGCTGGTCTTGGCCCGCCACTAGGGCTGCGACTTCGGCCAGGACGACCTCGGTGATGAAGGGCAGGTCCAGCGCGCGGGCTTGCGGAAGGGGCAACCAGCGCAGGTGCTGAAGTTCCCCGGATGCCAGGCTGAAATCCTCGCGGTTGTCGTCCAGGCTGTCGGCATGGGCCAAAAGGAAGCGCGCGTCGAAGCGGCGGGTGCGGCCCGGCGGCGTGATCGCGCGGAAGATGAACTTCAGCGACGGGTGATCCATCCCGGCCAGGTTGAGGCCCGTCTCCTCGGTCAGCTCGCGGAGCGCGGTGGCGACCAGCGTTTCGGGCGCGGGCGCGTCGGGCGGGACGGACAGCGTCAGGCGGCGGGCGCAGTCTGCGGTCAGAAAGCCCGGGCGTGGGGATGTGGCGTCCTCGGGGTCGACGCGGCCGCCGGGGAAGACGAATTTCGAGGGCATGAAGACGGCAGCGTCGCCGCGCTGACCCATCAGGACCTGGGGGCCGGCCTCGCCGTCGCGCCAGAGGACGACAGTGGCGGCGGGGCGGACGGGTTCGTCAGTCATTCAGGCCGGTATGCGGGGCGGTACCGAAGCCGTGCATCCGGTTGGCCCATTGCAGCGCGACGAGCGCGCCTTTCAGCCGGGGCAGAAGATACAGCGACAACGCGACGGTGCCGATGGTGAAGCCCACGGCCATGACCAGCGGCTCGGGCCGGAACTTTGTGTAGGTGAACAGCAGGATCGGCGCGAGGAGGTGACCGACGATCAGGATGGTCAGATAGGCCGGACCATCGTCGGCGCGGTGATGGTGCAACTCCTCGCCGCAGACGGGGCAGGCGTCGCGCACCTTGAGATAGCCGCGCAGCATTGGCCCCGCGCCGCAGTTCGGGCAGCGCCGACGCCAGCCGCGCAGGAGAGCGGGCTTCAGCGGGCGGTCTTCGGGGAGGGTGGTCGTGCTGTCGGACATGGGCCTGTTTTCAAGTCTGGAGGCCGGGGCCGGATGGCCGGGCGGGGGGCACCATAGACCCATGTGGCCGCGCTTTACAGGGGAAAGGCCGCGTTGTGTCCAGATGTCGCAACTTTCTGCGACGGAACTGATCGCCCGGTCCGTGTGATCATGCAGAGGGGTCGAGAGGCGACCCCGAGCAAGGAGATGACAAGATGACTGCACCGAAAATGACGACCGTGGCCGTTCTGGCGCTGATGGGCGCGGCCTTTGGCTCGGCCGCCCTGGCGGATCGCGGCATGGGTATGGGCATGGGGATGGGCATGGGCGGCGAAGGCCGCGGCGCGATGATGCTGGACCAGTTCGATGCCATCGACGCGGACAAGGACGGCAAGGTCACCCAGGAGGAACTGGCCGCCCATCGCGCTGCCGAATTCGCTGCCGCTGACACCAACAGCGACGGGAGCCTGAGCGCGGAAGAACTGCAGGCGCATATGCTTGCGAAGATGATGGAGCGCCAGAGCACCCGGATGATCGACAACCTGGACGATGACGGCAACGGCAGCCTGTCGGTCGAGGAAATGGGCGAAGGCCCGATCGCCGGGAACTTCGCGCGGATCGACACCGACAATGACGGGGCGATCTCGAAGGCCGAGGCCGAGGCAGTTGCCGAACGCATGGGCAAGCGCGGCGAAGGCCGCCGTCACATGATGGGCCACGACGACAACTGAGGCTTTGCCGCCAGCGCGGGGGCAGGCTAGACCAGACGCAGGATGACGATGGCCTTCGATGCGAGGAGCGACGCTTCGGATGAGGCGCTGATGGTGCTCTATGCAAATGGAGACCGTCATGCCGCGCTGGCATTGACCCGGCGCGTTACCCCTCGCGTCCTGGCCTATGCCGCGCGGCTTCTGTCCGGAGACCGGGCCGAGGCCGAGGACGTGGCGCAGGAGACGATGCTGCGGCTGTGGAAGGTCGCGCCCGAGTGGCGGCAGGGTGAGACAAAGGTGACGACCTGGGCCTACCGGGTCGCCACCAACCTGTGCATCGACCGGCAGCGGTCGCGCGGGCGCAAGCGGCAGACGGCGCTGGACGATGCACCCGAGGTTGCAGACGGAGCGCCCGGGGCCGAGGGCCGGTTGCAGGAGGCGGGGCGGATGGCCGCGCTGGAGGCGGCGCTGGCGGAACTCCCGGACCGGCAGAGGCAGGCGGTGGTCTTGCGCCACCTGGAAGGGATGACGAACCCCGAAATCGCAGCGATCATGGAGATCGGGGTCGAGGCGGTGGAAAGCCTGACGGCGCGCGGCAAGCGGGCCTTGTCGGCAATACTGGCGGGTCGGAAGGCGGACCTGGGATATGAGGATGACGGATATGCAGGATGATCTGGATGACCTGCTGGCAGCGGCGGCGCGGCGGCCCGCGATGCCGTCCGAGATGCTGATGGAGCGGGTGCTGGCCGATGCGCTGGCCTTGCAGCCCCGGCCCGCGCAGCTGCGCCCGGCCCCGGCGCGACCGGGTCTTCTGGCCCGGATGATGGCGGCCCTTGGCGGTCCCCCGGCGCTGGCGGGGCTGGGGACTGCCGCTGTCTTCGGCGTGGCGTTGGGCTATCTCAGCCCCACGACGCTTGACTACCTGACCGGGAGCTCGGCCGATGCGGCCGAATTCTTCCCCGATGCCGATTTCCTGACGACCGAAGGCTGACCGCGATGACCGAACCCGAAGAACGCCCGACCCCCGCGACGCCCCCGGCTGGCGATGCCCCGCGACCGACGGGACGTGGAGTGAAGATCGCGCTGGTGGTTTCGGTCGCGCTGAACCTTGCCGTGGCGGGTCTGGTCCTTGGGGCCTGGCTGGGCGACGGGCCGCACAAGGGCATGCCGCGCGACATGTCCTTCGGTCCGTTCAGCGAGGCGTTGAGCGACGCGGATCTTCGCGAACTGCGCAAGGGGCTCATGTCGCGGGCGGGGGAGTTCCGATCCTCGCGTGAGGCGGCGCGGGCCGAGTTTGCCGCGCTTCTGGACGCCCTGCGCGCCGATCCCTTCGATCCTGCCGCACTGACCACCGCCCTGACAGCGATCGAGACGCGAAACGCCGAGCGTCTGGAACTGGGACGCAGCCTGATCGAGGCGCGGCTGGTCGCGATGTCGACGGACGAGCGCCTGGCCTTTGCGGCACGGCTGGAAAAGGGCATGCGGCGGGGTGGCAGGAACTAGGCCACCTGCGGCGTTTCAGGCGGCGTTCATCCGGAAGGTGACCTGGTTCCGCCCGGCGCCTTTCGATTCCAGGAGGGCAAGGTCGGCCTGTTCCACCAGCCCTTCGATGGCATAGCTTGCCTCACCGCCCGCCACTGCGACCCCGATCGAGACGGTGACCTGCAATTCCTCGCCCGAGGCGAGGCAGAACGGCTGATCCTCGATCACGTCGCAGAGGCGTTCGGCGACGCCCCGCGCGATGGCCATGCTGCTGCGCGGCAGGATCGCCAGGAATTCTTCGCCGCCGATCCGGGCCAGTACGTCGGTGTCGCGCAGGTTCGCCGACAGGCGACGCGCCACTTCGACCAGGACCTGGTCCCCGGCGGCATGGCCATGCAGGTCGTTGATCTGCTTGAAGCGGTCGAGATCCATCACCATCACGGCAAAGGGCGAGCCTTCCTCACGCGCGCGGTCGGCGACTGCCGCCAGTTGCGGCGCGGCAAAGCGGCGGTTGTAAAGCCCGGTCAGCGGGTCAAGCATCGCCATGCGCAACCCGTCCTGCATCCGGGCGCGGCGCCAGTCCGAGTGGCGCTTGCGGCGCAGAAGACCGCGCGTGCGCAGGGCCAGTTCTTCGGGCGAGACGGCAGGGCCCACGGCATCGTCGGCACCCAGGTCGAAGGCCATCGCGGCCTCGTCCCCCTCACCCGCGGGGCCGACCACGCAGACGGCGGAATGCCGGGTTGCCTGGTGGCTTTTCAGTTCCGACAAAAGCCGCAGCGTCGCCGAGGGATTGCGGCCATCGTCCTGCAGGATGAAGACTTCGGGCAGGCTGTCGCGGCCCTGGTCGGGGGCGATATCGGCCAGCGCCTCGCGCCGGGAGAGGACGACCAGCCGGTCGCGCAACTGACCGGCAAGGGCCTGGCGCAGGTCTTCGGCCTGGGAAAGCTGGGTCGTGACGAGGGCGATCGTGCCTTGGGGCTCGAAGGCGGCGGGGGATTCGGCAAGGCCGGGCATCACAAGTGCGTCCGGGGTCGGAAAATCGCTTTCCGCCTTCAGCCGCAACAGGTTGCGCACCCGTGCAAGCAGCAGGCGTTCATTGGCCGGGCGGGTCATCACGTCGTCGGCCCCGGCGGCAAAGGCGGCAAGCCGTTCTTCGGCCCGGGGTCCTGCAAGCGCGATGACCGGGATGTCGCGGCAGGCCGGATCGGCGCGGAGCCGACGCAGGATCTCAAGCCCCGGGATGTCGGGCAGGCCAAGGTCAAGGAGCACAAGGTCGGGCCGGTCTTCCCGCGCGGCGGCGAGGCACGTCGCGCCATCTGCGGCCAGCAGCGGTTCGTAGAACGCCGCCGCAAGCCGGGCCTGCTGGATGATCCGGTTCGCCGCAACGTCGTCTACGATCAGAATCCGTGCGCTCATCTTCCCGCTGCTGTCTTGTTCATTTCATCGATCAAGGACAGTGTGCCGTGAAGAAGGTTAACAAATCCTTTCCAACGGCAAAGGGCGCGGGTTCAACCGTCACTTGACGTTGCGGAACTTTGGGGTGCGACCGGGGCATGACACCAGATGCAGCACAAGTGATCGCCCTGCAGGCGCTGGGCTGGATAGCTTCGCAGGACGAGATATTCCCGCAATTCCTGGCCGCAACCGGCGCAAGTCTGGGCGATCTGCGTGGGCGGGCGGCAGAAGTGGAATTTCAGTCGGCCGTGCTCGACTTCCTTTTGCAGGACGACCGATGGGTGGTTGCATTCTGCGACAGCCACGGTCATCCCTACACTGCCCCCCAGGCCGCGCGGATGGCATTGCCGGGCGGGGCGGACACCTACTGGACCTGACCCGGGATGCGCATGCAATGATCGACGGCCTCTTGTTCGACAAGGATGGAACGCTGTTCGACTTCCGCATCAGCTGGGGGCGGTGGGCGCAAGGCTTCCTGGCGCAGATCGCGCAGGATGCGGCCCATGCCGAGCGGCTTGGGCGGGCCATCGGCTTTGACCCCACGACCGGCAGCTTCGCGCCCGACAGCCCGGTGATCGCCGCCACCGCCGCCGACATCGCCGCCGCGCTTGCCCCCGAATTGCCCGGGGTCACCGTGGCCGAGCTGACCGACCGGATCGACGCCAGCGCCGCGCAGGCTCCGATGTCGCAAGCGGTGCCCCTGGCCCCCTTGATGGCGTCATTGCGCGAACGGGGCCTGCGCCTGGGCGTGGCGACCAACGACTCCGAAGCGCCCGCCCGCCAGCATCTGCAAAACCACGGCATCACCGCCTGCTTCGACTTCATCGCTGGCTACGATTCCGGCTATGGTGCCAAACCCGGCCCAGGCATGTGCCTCGCCTTCGCACGCCAACTGGGTCTTGATCCCGCCCGCGTGGCGATGGTTGGCGACAGCCGCCACGACCTTGAGGCCGGCCGCGCCGCCGGAATGCGGACCATCGCCGTGCTGACCGGCATCGCCCGGCGCGAGGAGCTGGCCCCGCATGCCGACGTGGTTCTGACCGATATTGGCGAGATCCCGGGCTGGCTTTCCGGCCTCCAAGCCTGACGAAGCGAAAAAGCGACCCATTTTTGTCGCAAACACGGTAACGCCTTGCGCCTCCCTTCCGCATCTTCGTGCATGAGTAACGGAGAGGCAACGATGACCGAAGAACCAGCCCGTAGAAAGCGCGCCGGGGGGCGGGCCGGAATGAAGGTCCGCGCGGGGACGGCGGTCATCGACCAGATGCCCTGGCGGATCCCGGTGAACCCCGACGCTCCGGTCGAGCCTCTGGACGCGGACGGCGTGCAGCGCATCCACAAGACCGCGATGCGCATCCTGCGCGACATCGGGATCGAGTTCCTGAACCCGGACGCCGTGGAGCATCTGCGGAAGGCGGGCTGCATCGTGAACGGGACCAACGTCCGGATGGACGAGGACTTCGTGATGGAGATGGTCGCCCGCGCGCCGGAGACCTTCACGATCACCCCCCGGAACCCGGACCACGAGCTGATCATGGGCGGCAAGCACATGTTGTTCGTGAACGTCTCGTCCCCGCCGAACGCCTGGGACATGGAGCGCGGCAAGCGGTCGGGCGACTTCGAGACGTTCAAGGAATTCATGAAGCTGACGCAGTATTTCAACTGCATCCACATCGCGGGCGGCTATCCGGTCGAGCCGGTGGACATCCATGCCTCGGTCCGGCACCTCGATTGCCTGTATGAGAAGCTCACTCTGACCGACAAGGTCGTCCACGCCTATTCGCTGGGGGCGGAGCGGGTCGAGGATGTGATGGAAATGGTCCGCATCGCGGGCGGTCTGACGGAGGCCGAGTTCCAGGCCAAGCCGCGGATGTACACCAACATCAACTCGGTTTCCCCCTTGAAGCACGACTATCCGATGCTGGACGGGGCGATGCGGATGGCCAAACGGGGCCAGCCGGTGGTGGTGACGCCGTTCACGCTGGCGGGGGCGATGGCTCCGGTGACGATGTCGGGGGCGGTGGCCTTGTCGATTGCCGAGGCCTTGGCGGCGGTGGCGCTGCTGGAATACATCGCCCCGGGCTGTCCGGTGGCGATCGGGACCTTCACCTCGAACGTCGACATGAAGTCGGGGGCGCCCGCGTTTGGCACCCCGGAATACATGCGGGCCACGCAGATGACAGGGCAGCTGGTGCGGTTCTATGGCGTGCCGATGCGGGCGAGCGGAGTCTGCGCGGCGAACGTGCCGGACGGGCAGGCGATGTGGGAGACGTCGAATTCCCTGTGGTCGGCGGTGCAGAGCCGGACCAACATGGTCTACCACGCGGCGGGGTGGCTGGAGGGGGGGCTGATCGCGTCCCCTGAGAAGTTCATCATGGACTGCGAGGTCCTGCAGATGATCCAGCGCTACTTCGAGGAGGTCACCTTCGCGACGCGGGACGAGGACCTGGCCTTCGACGCGATCCGCGAGGTCGGTGCGGGGGGGCATTATTTCGGCATCCAGCACACCCAGGACCGGTATCAGCAGGCCTTCTACCAGCCCTTCGTCAGCGACTGGCGGAACTATGAAGCCTGGCAGGCGGACGGGTCCGTCTGGACGGTGGAGCGGGCGCACCGGATCTACAAGCAGATCCTGGCCGAGTTCGAGGCCCCGGCGATGCCTGGGGACCACCTGGAGGAGCTGCAGCGGTTCGTCGCGCGGCGGAAGCAGGAAGGCGGGGCGCCGACTGACTTCTAGTGTCCACGGTGGACAAACGCGGATGGTCGTTTGGAAACAAGAACTTGGTCGCGGACGTTAGGGATTTCTTAACCTGAGCGACGATGGGCGACCCGCGCCTTTGCGGCTTGGATCGAACCACCCTGCGCGGAGCGTGCGTGGGTCTGATACGGGCGTTCTCCAGCACCAGCGCCTGCGAAATCGAGCGCCTGCGGCGCGAGCCTTTTGTCTCGGCCTCGCGCGTGAAGAACGCGCAAGACCTCGGGGTGCCTCCGGCGGGAGTATTTGGGACATGGGCAAATGACAGTCACGGTCTGCGCAGATCCGGGCGTTCGGCTTCAGCCGGGAAAGGCAAGACCTTCGATCCGGGCGTAAACTTCGGCGATGCCGTCGGTGAAACCCTGTTCGATGGCCATCGCGCGGGCGGCGGCGTCGCGGTAGCGCATGACGACGGTCATCCTTGTGCCAGAGCCGTCAGCGGCAAGGGTGGTGGTGACGGTGGGTCCTTGTGTCGTGTCGCCGTTGAAATGTTCCACATGCACCATGCGGCGGGGCGGGTCAGCTTCGAGGATCGGGCCGGAGAAGAAGAACTGAGGGAATACGTAGCGGAAACTGCCGCCCGCGCGGACGTCCATCCGGCAATCGGTCAGGTCGGGCGTGAGCCACTGCCGGATCAAGGCAGGTTCGATCAGCGCGCGCCAGACCTTCGTGGGCGGATGGGTGAAATGACGGCGGATCACCACGTCGGTGTCGCCGTCAAGGCTGAGTTGCGCGTGCAAGGTCAAGGCGAGGGTTCGGTCAGGCCAGCGGCAGGGCGTCGAGCTTGGCGTAGACCTGGTCCATGCCATCGGTCATGCCGGTGGCGATGGCCGCCGCGCGGGCCTCGGCGCTGTCATAGCGCATGACTATGGTCATCCGGGTGCCGGCACCCTTGGCGACAAGGTCAGTGGTGATGTGCGCGGCCATGGCGGGACCGCCGTTGAAATGTTCCACATGCGTCATGTGGTGCGGCGGATCGACGGCGGTGATGGGGCCCGAGAAGAAGAACGAGGTCCCGTCCGGCCCGGCCCATGCGTAGTGAAAACTGCCTCCGGGACGCGGGTCGATCTCGCAGCGGGTCATTGGAAAGCCGTCCACGGCCATCCATTGCCGGATGAGCGCGGGTTCCGTCAGGGCGCGCCAGACCTTGGCGGGCGGATGCGAAAAGTCGCGGCGGATGATGATGTCGGTGTCGCCGTCGAGGACGGTCTGGATCTGGGTCAGGTCGAGGGACATCGCTTGCTCCTTTCAGTTGGAGGATCGTCGGGCAGGCTGTCGAGGACGGCGTCGAGGCGCTGGAACTGGGCTTCCCACAGCGCGCGATACTGGCCGAGCCAGTCCCAGAGCTGGGCCATCGTGTCGGGCTTCAGGCGTCTGGGTCGGGCGGTGCCGTGGACGCGGGTTTCGATCAGGCCCGCGTCTTCCAGCACCTTGAGGTGACGGCTGATCGCGGGCTGCGAGATCGCGAAGGGGCGGGCGAGGTCCTGGACGGTGGCCTCGCCCTCGGCAAGCCGGGCAAGGATCGCGCGGCGCGTCGGGTCGGCAAGGGCGGCGAAGCTTTGGTCGAGGTCAGGCATGGCAGCGATCCGTTTAGTAACGAATCACTTATATAACGGATTTGCGAAATTTGGAAGGCTAGATGAAGAGCCTGCGCACGGCGGTCTCGGCGTTCCCGAGCGGGGCCTTGGCGCCGAACATGCGGACCGAGGCCCAGACGCCTTCGAGGAAGAGGAAAACCGCCTCGGCGGTGGCGCGCGGGTCCTGCAGACCCTGGGCGCGGGCACGGGTTTCCAGCGTTGCAAGGACGCGTGTCTTCACCCCCATTGCCGCGGCATGGGCGGGATGGGCGGGGTCGTGGAACTCGGCCGCCGAGCCCTGGTAGGTGCAGCCCATGCAGGCGCCCTGCCGGGCCATGGCGAGCATCGCGTCAACATAGATGGTCAGCGGCATCGGCCCATCCTCGGGCGGAAGACCCTTGGCCGAGGCTTCTTCGGCGCGGGCGATCCAGGCGACGATCAGGTCGTCCTTGGACGGAAAATGCTTGTAGAACGTGGCCTTGGCGACATCGGCCTCGGCAATCACCCGGTCGATCCCGATGGCGCGGTAGCCTTCGCGGTAGAAGAGCGGACCCGCAACGGAGAGAATCCGGTCGCGGGCGGAGAGCGGCCTTTCGGGGGCCGTTCCTGGGGCGGCCGGGGAATCGCTTGACATCTAGACAGACCTGTCTGTATTCATTGCAGAGGGTAGACGAACCTGTCTGTCTTTAGCATGGAGATGCGGCGATGAGAATAGCGATGATCGGGGGCGGTGGCGTGGGCCAGACGCTGGCGACGGGGCTGATGGCCAAGGGGCACGAGGTGGTGATCGGCATCCGCAACCCGACGACTGCGGAACTGGCCAAGGCGCGACCGCAGGGCGAGACGCTGGAGGCCTGGGTGGCGAAAACCGGGGGCAAGGTGACGGACTATGCCTCGGCCGCGAAGGGGGCGGATGTGGTGTTTAACGTGACGCCGGGTCAGCATTCGCTGGAGGCCTTGCGGGCGGCGGGGGCGGAAAACCTTGCCGGAAAGGTGCTGGTCGACGTGGCAAATCCGCTCGACTTCTCGCAAGGGATGCCGCCATTTCTGGACCCTTCCCTTACCGGCGCCACGAGCCTGGGTGAGCAGATTCAGGCTGCGTTCCCGCAGGTGCGGGTGGTGAAGGCGTTCAACACGGTGGCGGCGGCGGTGATGGTGACACCCGGGCTGATCCCGGGAGAGCATGATCTGTTCCTGTCGGGCAATGATGCGGATGCGAAAGCCATCGTGAAGGGGATTGCGCAAGGCTTTGGCTGGACCCGTTTCGAGGACCTGGGCGACCTGGTCGGCGCCCGGGCGCAGGAGGCGGTGCTGCCGGTCTGGGTCCGGCTTTGGCAGGCGGGCGGCACGCATCTGGTGAACCTGCGGGTGGTCCGGGCCTGAGGAGGCCCGGACCGGACGGCTTACTTCGAGAGTTCCGCCATCATCTCGTCCAGTGCCTTGCAGGTGGCGGTCAGATCGTCGCCGCCGGCAGCGGCCTTGGTCGCAAGATCCTGCACCTTGGGGGCAAGCTCGGCCAGTTTCGCCGGGTCGGAGGCGGCGACTTCCTGCATCTTCGTGGTCAGGTCGGTGGCCTTTTTCGTCGCGACCTCTTGTGTGCAGGCCTCTTCCCCGGTGCAGGCGGCAAGGAAACCGGTGGCGGCAAGCGCCAGAATGGTCGGTGCAATGCGCATGATATCCCTCGTCTGTTGTGCGTGGCGCGGCGTCGAGGCCGCAGCGGCAGGGTAGCGCAACTTGGCGGAGATTGCCTTGGCCCGGGCAGGCCGCGCGCGGAAATCCGCGATGACGGGGCCGTGCCTTGACCTTTCGCGCCCTGTCCCGCAGGTTGCCCGGCAATCAGGCGGGCCCGCAGGGGCGTGAGGCAGATGGCAAAGACGACGGCACCCTTTTCGGGCTTTGAATTCATGATCGCCTGGCGATATCTGCGCGCAAGGCGGGCCGAGGGCGGGGTCTCGGTCATGACCTGGATCAGCCTGATCGGGATCACCTTGGCGGTTTTCGCGCTGATCCTGACGCTGGCGGTCAGGGCGGGGTTCCGGGCAGAGTTCGTGGACACGATCCTCGGGGCCAATGCGCATGTGACGGTCTATTCGTCGGGCGTGGTCGGCGAGGACGGTCAGCTGATCCGGGGGTTCACGCAGCCCGATGCGATGGCAGCCGAGATCGCCAAGGTGCCGGGGGTGACGCGGGCGGCGCCGCTGATCAAGGGCAAGCTGATGGTGTCGGACGGTGAGGACACCACAGGGGCCGAGGTTTATGGGATGCTGCCCGAGGATTTCGCGGCGATCCCGCGGATCGGGGCGGGGTCGGAGGCGCTGGGCGATCTGGCGCGGTATCCGGACGGGATCGCGTTGGGGTCGGGGATTGCGCGGGAGCTGGGCGTGACGGTTGGCGACCGGGTGCGGCTGATCGCGCCGGGGGGCGTGAAGACGGCGATGGGGACGACGCCGCGCGTGAACGCCTACGAGGTGGTCTATATCTTCACGGCGGGCCGCTATGACATCGACACGACGCGGATCTACATGCCCTTCGTCGAGGCGCAGTCGTTCTTCAACAAGGAAGGCCGCGCGGACGAGATCGAGGTGATGGTCGAGGCGCCCGATGCGATTGAAACCTATGGCGCGGCGGTGCTGGAGGCGGCGGGGCCGGCGGCGATGCTGTGGACCTGGAAGGACAGTTCGGGCGCGTTTCTGCGGGCCTTGGACATCGAGGACAACGTGATGTTCGTGATCCTGTCGGTGCTGGTGCTGATCGCGGCGATGAACATCGTGTCGGGCTTGATCATGCTGGTGAAGAACAAGGGCCGCGACATCGGCATCCTGCGGACGATGGGGCTGACCGAGGGGTCGGTCCTGCGGGTGTTCTTCATCTGCGGGGCGTTTACCGGGGTGATCGGGACGGTCGCGGGGGTGGTGCTGGGCTGCGTGACCGCGCTGAACATCGACCAGATCATGAGTTTCCTCAACTGGGTGAACGGGGCCGAGGTCTGGGACCCTTCGATCCGGGGGATCTATTCCTTGCCCGCGAAGCTGCAGTTCGGCGACGTGATGTCGGCGGTGGCGCTGTCGTTGGGTCTGTCCTTCGTGGTGACGCTGTTGCCAGCCCGTCGCGCGGCGCGGATGAACCCGGTCGAGGCGCTGCGCTATGAGTGAGATGCTTTCTCTAGCCGGGATCGCCAAGGGGTATAACCGGGGGAAGCCGTCCGAGGTGCTGGTGCTGCGCGGGGTGGACCTTGCGGTGGCGCGGGGTGAGGTGGTGGCGCTGGTGGCCCCAAGCGGGGCGGGGAAGTCGACGCTCCTCCACATAGCGGGGCTTTTGGACACGGCGGATGCGGGGACGGTGCGGCTGGACGGGCGCGAGATGGGGGGCTTGTCCGACAAGGCGCGAACCGAAGCGCGGCGGGACGAGGTGGGGTTCATCTATCAGTTCCACCACCTGCTGCCGGAGTTTTCGGCGCTGGAGAATGTGGTGATCCCGCAGCTGGCGAATGGAGTGGCGTGGGGGGCCGCCGAGGTGCGGGCGCGGGAATTGCTGGAAAAGGTGGGCGTCGGGGCTCGGGCCAGTCACCGTCCGGCGGCGCTGTCGGGGGGCGAACAGCAGCGGGTGGCGTTCTGCCGGGCGCTGGCCAATGCGCCGAAGCTGCTGCTGGCGGATGAACCGACCGGGAACCTGGACCCCGCGACCTCGGACCAGGTGTTTGGAGTGCTCATTGACCTGGTGCGGTCCACGGGGCTGTCGGCGCTGATCGCGACGCATAACCTGGAGCTTGCCGCGCGGATGGACCGGGTGGTGCGCCTGTCGGCGGGCCAGGTGACATAGATCAAGGCAGCGCAAGGCCGCGTTTGGTCAGATGGGCCAAGCGACGGAGGAATGATGCGTCTTGCCCTTGTGATCCTGCCCCTTCTTCTGACGGCCTGCGTCGAGCGCGAGAAGGTGCCCACGGGCCGCGAGGACTTTGCCACATTCTGCGCGGCCTGCCATGGCGCGGGCGGTACGGGGGACGGACCGGCGGCGGCGGGGCTGGACCGGCGGCCTGCCGACCTGACGCAGCTTTCCGCGAAGAATGGCGGGGTCTTCCCGGGGACGCGGGTGATGGCGAAGATCTGGGGGTACACGGGGGTGGCTCCGGGCCGTCAGGACCAGGCGTCGCCCATGCCGGAGTTCGGGCCGCTGTTGCAGGGAGACCTGGTGCCCTATGACGGGGGAGACGGCATCGCGACGCCCACGCCGGAGCGGCTGGTGGGGATCGCGGAGTATCTGCGGGTGCTGCAGGAGTAGGGGCTCTTCGTGCGGCTGCGCCTTGTCGTCGCGCGCGAAGTTGGACGGCACGGCCTGTGGCAGGCGCTGCATGCCTCCGGCGGGAGTATTTGGGACATGGGCAAGACAATGGGGGTCGGGAGGTCAGTCTTCCCAGACATCAATCCGTGGAAGGCCGAGGCGGTCATTCACTCGGTCCATGAGATCCTGCACAAAGGCGGTCTTGGCTGCGGTGTAGGCGACCATGTCATCGGGATGCAGGGTAGCAAGGTCGCGTTTCAATGCGGCGTAGTCGGCCATGGCCTGCGGGTCGGCGATCAGCGCGTCGCGCATCAGGCGTTCCTTGCGGGTGGCCCAGGTCGGCAGTGCCACGATGTGGAGATTGACGGCAGGGTCGCGCGCGCGTTGCAGGAAAAGCCGGTGGCGCATGCCCAGATCGACCAGAAGATAGCCGCGCCGGGCGAGGTCGGGGAGTGCTTCCTGCCCCTCGTCGAGGTCATTGACGGCGGCCATGATGTCGATGACCGGCTTGGCGGCGAGGCCCGGCACGGCGGTGGAGCCGATATGTTCGATCCGGCAGAAGGCGGGAACGAGGGCGGTGAGGGTTGCTGCCTCATGCACATAGAGCACGGGCCAGACGTGCTGGTATGGCAGGATGGTGATCACCGGGTCAGGTCTTCCGCACATAGCGGATGAAGGGTGTCACCTGCGCGATCCGGTCGTACAGCTGGCGGGCGGTCGTGTTGAAATCCTGGGTCAGCCAGTAGACGGCGGGGGCCCCTGCGGCGTCGGCGCGGGTGTAGACCGCCTCGATCAGCGCGCGGCCAAGGCCGGTGCCGCGGGCGGCAGGGTCGACGTAGAGGTCCTGCAGGTAGCAGACGCGTTCCACCTTCCAGGCGTGGCGGTGAAAGAGGTAGTGGGTGAGGCCGAGGATCTGGCCGTCCGCCTCGGCCACCAGCGCGCTGAAATCCTGCGGGTCGTCGCCGAGGAGGCGGGCGAAGGTGGTGGCGTAGACCTCATCGGGCACGGTGGTCTTGTAGAAGGCGAGATAGTCGGTCCAGAGGCGGCGCCAGGCGGCCTCATCCTTTCGGCGGAGTGGGCGGATCAGGGGGGTGGCGCGCGTTGCGGGCATGGCGGTCCTTTCCGGTGGCAAGGGCGAGTTTGCGCCGGGTGCGGGCCCTTGGCAACGGACGGGAAATCCTGACTATGCCTGCACGGGGCCGCGCGGCAGACACTCGGCCAAAGGGGGACCGGCGATGACGGGTCAGATAACAAAGCGGGTGCAGCTGGCGCTGGCGGGTGCCCTTGGCGGAGCGCTGGTCTGGGCGGTGGTCGAGGCAGCCGAGCGTGACTGGGTCGGGGAATACCCGGCCATGGTCCTCTTCGGGCTGGTTGGAACTTTTTTCGCAGCACTTCTGGCGATGGCGGGGCCGATCGGGCTGGTCAGGGCGGCGCCCCGGGCCTTGGGCCTGGCTGTGGTGGTGGCGGGCCTGATTGCGCTGACCGCGCTGCGCTATGAGCGCCCGGATGATGTCCTGATGGCAGGGATCCCGGCATTGGCGGTGCTGGTCGTGGCCACGATGCCGGTGCCCTTTCTGATCGCGGCGGCGACGTCGGGCTGGCGGGACTATCCGGCGCTGTTCCTTGAGGCCTGGTCGGTCGCACTGCGCACTGCGGCGGCGGGGGCGTTCACCGGGCTGGTCTGGCTGGTGATCTACCTGTCGGACGAGGTGCTGCGGATCGTGGGGATCGCGGTGATCGGCGAGCTTCTGGACCACGACGTCGTCGTGATGGTCCTGACGGGCGCGGTGATGGGGCTGGGGATGGCGGTGATCCATGACCTTGCGGACCTTCTGTCGCCCTATGTGGTGCTGCGGTTGTTCCGGTTGTTCCTGCCGGTGGTGCTGTCGGTGATGGCGGTGTTTCTGGTTGCCTTGCCGTTCCGGGGTCTGGACGGGCTGGCGGGAGACCTGTCGCCGGCGCTTTTGCTGCTGACCATGGTCGGGGGCGGGATCGCGCTGGTGGCGATTGCCGTCGACCAGACGGATGCCGAGGCGACGCAAAGCCCGCTTCTGCGCCGCTGCGCGCAGGCGATGGCGCTGATCCTGCCGGTGATCGCGGGGCTGGCGCTGTGGGCGATCTGGCTGCGGGTCGCGGATCATGGCTGGTCGCCCGAACGCGTGTTCGTCGCGCTGATCGCGGCGGTGGGCGTGGCCTACGGGCTGGTCTACGCTCTGGCGGTGCTGCGCGGGGGCGCCTGGATGGAGCGGATCCGGCAGGGCAACATCTGGATGGCGCTGGGGGTGATGGGGCTTGACGCGCTGTGGCTGACGCCGGTCCTGAACGCGGAACGGATCTCGGCGCAAAGCCAGCTTGCGCGGTTCGAGGCGGGTCTGACGCCGGTCGAGGCGCTGGACATCTGGGCGCTGCAGTCCTGGGGCAAGCCGGGGGCCGAGGTGGTCGCGGCGCTGGAGGCCAAGGCCAGGGAGCCGGGGCAGGAGGCGCTGGCGGCGCGGCTTGCGGGCAATCAACCGGCCACTGCCGTGGGCCGTCCGGCGCTGGTCGAGGGGCTGGGTGCGGCGATGCAGGTGCAGCCTGCGACGGCAACGGGAACGCGGGATACGTTTCTGGAAGCGGCCGAGGATTACATGCTGGAGGACTGGACGCGGGCCTGTGCGGACGGGACCGGTGCAAGCCAGCCGGGATGCCTGATGGTGGTGGCGGACCTTCTGCCACAGCGTCCGGGCGAAGAGGCGATCCTGTTCCTGCCGCGCGGTGCGGACTATGTCGAGATCACGGGCCTGTTCCTGGGCGATGACGGGCGCGTCCAGACGCGCGGGGTGGCGCGTCCGGACGGGCTGTATCTGGACGGGGCCGCGACCGCCCGGTTGATGCAGGAGTATCTGGCCGCGCCTCCGCCCTTGACAGCGGTCGAATTGAACCAGATCGGCACGGGCGGATCGGGCCTGTTCATCCTGCCCTGAGGCAAAGCGGCTTGAGGTTTTGTTAACCTGTGCAGCCTAGTCTTGCGGCGGAACCTTGGACTGGATCGGGAATGGACGCGCTGCTACTGCGTTCTTTGCAAAGCTACGTGCTTGATACCTTCGGCACCGCCTGCTGGCAGGACATCTGCCTTGCGGCGGGCCGTCCTGCCATGACCTTCGAGCCGATGCTGCGCTACGACCCCGGGCTGGCCGACCAGGTGGGCGAGGCCGCCGCCCGTGTGCTGGGCCGCCCGGTCGATGCGGTGTGGGAGGATGTGGGAACGCATCTGGTCACGAACCCCGACCGCGAAGGCGTGCGGCGGCTTTTGCGCTTTGGCGGGCTGCACTTCATCGACTTCCTGCATTCGCTGGAGGAACTGCCGGGGCGCGCGCGGCTGGCACTGCCGCATATCGAGCCCCCCGAAATCGCGTTGGAGCAGGTCGGGCCGGACCGGTTCGAACTGCAGTGCCGGTCGGGACTGAAGGCACCGCATCGCGTGCTGACCGGCCTGGTGACTGCCATGGCCGACGATTATGGCGCGCTTTGCCTGATCGAGGCCGGGGATACGGGCAGCACGACGATCACGGTGCTGGACAGCCGCCATTCCCGGGCGCGTGCCTTCGACCTTGCCATGCCGGAGGTCTGAGACATGCGCGCCGACATCTCGGGGTTCCGCCTGAAGCTGGACAGCATGACGCTTGCGCGGTTCATGCCGATGCACCTGTTGCTTGGTGCCGATGGCTGCGCGCTGAGCTTTGGACCGACACTGGCACAGGTCCTGCAGGGGGATGCCCGGCTGGGCGCGCGGTTCGAGGACATGTTCGAGGTGCGCACTCCTGGTGGGGCGGTCACGATCCAGGATGTGCTGACGCGGGCGGGAAACCGCTTTCGCATCTTCACCCGCACCGACATGCGGACCGGTCTTCGCGGCCACGGCCAACGTCTGCCTGGCGACGGGCGCATCCTTCTGAACCTGACTTTTGTCGACCTGATCACCGCCGTCCGCGCGTATCACCTGACCGACGCGGATTTCGCGGCCTCGGAAATGGTGCGGGAGGTTCTGTTCCTGGCCGAGTCGACTGCCACCGTCACGCGCGAGCTGCAGGGGCTGAGCCTTAGGCTGGACGGGGCCCGGGTGGCGGCCGAGGAAGAGGCGATGACCGATCCGCTGACCGGCCTGCGCAATCGCCGGGCGGTCGATCTGGTGCTGGACCGGCTGTGCGCAGCAGGCGCGAGCTTCGGCCTCATGCACCTCGACCTCGACTTCTTCAAGGCGGTGAACGACACGCTGGGCCATGCGGCAGGAGATTTCGTGCTGGAGACGGTGGGCCGGATCCTGCGCGAGCAGTTGCGGACCGACGACTGCGCGGCCCGCATCGGCGGCGACGAGTTCGTGGTGATCGTGGGGTCGCGCGCCGATCCGAACGTGCTGCGCGCCATCGCCGCGCGGATCATCGCCCGCATCCAGGAACCGATGGTCTTTGAGGGCAAGGAGTGCCGGGTTTCGGCCAGCATCGGCATCGTGCGGGTGGCGAACTCTCGCGCTGCAGACGTGACCGATCTGGTCGTTGCCGCCGACCGCGCGCTTTACGCGGCCAAACATGCAGGACGCGGGCAAGCGGTTATGCAGGAGTGACCCCCCCACAGCGCGGTCGGGGCGCCTGCGGGCTGTCCTGACGTGATGGGGCGTGACCGGCATTGGCGTGCGCGATGCAGCAACGGTCACCGGTTGAGCCCGCCTTCGGCCATAAGCCGATCCGGGTCTGCGGGCCATAAATGGTGCGCTTCGTGCCATGGCATCGCGCGGAGTGAGGGGTGACCACGGGGTGGCGAGCCCGTCTGCGTCCGTGCGAACGCGTTGCCTCACATGCCGACGATCCGGCCGCTCAGGTCGGACCAGAAGTCGGCAAAACCAGAGCGCGCCCGGAGGCAGAGAGACCGGCATCGTCGTGGACTGCGGCAGGTCGCGGGCGGTGTCCGGGTTGGTGACCGGACGCCGCAATCTCTCAGAAGCGCGCCCCGGGTCTGGTGCCATGGACGGTGAGGTTTGGACACCGCCATAGCGCGAGGCGAATGGTGGTCAGGAGAAGCGCCGCCGGCACTGTCTGCATCGGTGTGCGTTTTCTGTTTCACATGCCGACGATCCGGCCGCTCAGGTCGGACCAGAAGTCGGCAAAAGCCAGAGCGCGCCCGGAGGCAGAGAGACCGGGACCGTCGTGGACTGCGACAGGTCGCGGGCGGTGTCCGGGTTGGTCAGGGCCTGCAGGCGGACGCCGCTTTCGGCCAGAAGCTCGACCCGAGTCTGGGTGCCAAGGAAGGTGAGGCCCGTGATTTGGGCAGCGACCGGGTTTGGTCCAGGACCAAGGCGTATCGCCTCGGGCCGGATTGTCAGGAGACCTGGTCCGTCGCGCAGGCCGTGCGGCAGGACCAGCGGGCCGAGCGGACTGTCGAAGACCCCGGCGCTGGAAGTGCCTGGGATGAAGTTCACCCCGCCGAAGAACCGCGCCACGGATTCGGTTTCGGGCTGGCCATAAAGGATTTCGGGCGCGCCAGCCTGTGCAAGCCTGCCATCGAGAAGGAGCGCGATCCGGTCGGCAAGGGCTGTGGCTTCGTCCTGGTCATGGGTGACGACGAGCGTCGTGATGCCGGTTTCGCGCTGCAGGTCGCGGATGAGCGCGCGCATCTCGTCGCGCAAGCCAGGGTCAAGGCTCGACAGCGGCTCGTCGAGGAGAAGGACCTCGGGCCGCAGGATCAGGGCGCGGGCCAGGGCCGCGCGCTGCTGCTGGCCGCCGGACAGCTGGTGCGGGCGCCGGTCGCCGAGGCCGGTCAGGCGCACGCGGTCAAGCATTTCGGCGACGCTGGCGGCGACCCGGTCGGGGGCCAGCCCGCGCATCCGAAGCCCGAAGCCCAGGTTGCCCGCCACGGTCAGGTGCGGAAAGAGGAGCGGGCTTTGGAACACCATCGCCACCCCGCGCCGTTCCGGGGCAAGGCCAAGAAGCGAGCGGTCGCCCAGCCGGATGTCGCCCGCGTCCGGGATAAGGTGGCCCGCGATCAGCTTCATCGTCGTGGTCTTGCCCGAACCGGAGGGGCCAAGAAGCGCGGTCAGGCTGCCGGAGCCGACGGTCAGGTCCAGCCCGTGCAGCGCGGCGGGACCGGTGCCCTGGTAGCGTTTGGTCAGGCCAAGTAGCCGAAGTTCTGTCATGGGCGCAGGCCCCCGGAGAGGGCGGCTCCACGTCCGGTCACCGAACGGGCGGTGAGGATCAGGATCACGAGGCCCGGCAGGATGTAGATCAGCGCGACGGCCCCGGCGATGTCGTTCCGCCCGGCGCTGGTGAAGGAGAAGAGGAGGAGCGGCAGCGTCTGCACCCGCCCGCCGCCGATAGCGAGCGTCAGCAGGTACTGCGACCAGGAGACGAGGAAGGCGAACAGCGCGGCGGTCAGCAGGCCGGGCAGGATCGCGGGCAGGGTCACGTGGCGAAACGTCTGCCAGGGGCTTGCGCCAAGGCTGCGGGCCTGTGCCTCGAAGTCGGGATCGAAGCGGGCGAAGACAGCGGCCATGACCAGGACCATGTAGGGCAGGACCGGGACCAGATGGGCGAGGATCACTCCGGTCAGCGTACCCGCAAGGCCAAGCCGCAGGAGAACGCCGTGGAGGCCGAAGGCGATGGCGATGCCCGGCAGGACCGTGGGCGCAAGGAGGAGGAGCGTGACGAGGGCCTTGCCGCGGAAGGGGTAGAGTGCCAGCGCCCGTGCGGCGGGGACCCCGATCAGGGCGGCGAGAAGGGTGGTTGTGGCGGCGATGAAGGTGGTGATGAAAAGGCTTTCCAGGACACCAGATCCTTCGGACAGGGCAAAGGACCAGGCCTTGAGCGACCAGTCCTGCGGCAGAAGGTCGGGAAAGCGCCAGCCATGGGCAAGGGACCAGATCACCAGCGGCAGGATCGGCAGCAAAAGCCAGAAGGCCAGGGCGAAGGCGGCGAGGGTTCGAAGCCGGTCACCGCTCATCGGTCTGCCTTTTGGTTAGCCCGCGGGCGACGACGGCGAGAAGGCCAAGCCCGATCAGTGCGATGACGACGGCCATGGCCATGGCTTCGGGGCGGCTGGCAAGGTCGGTGTCGGTCCAGGCCTGCCAGGCGAGGATGGGCAACGCCTTCGGGGCGTGGGCTCCGAGGATGAGGGGGACCTCGTAGGCTCCGAAAGCGAAGGCGAAGACGAGGGCGGAAGCGGCGGCAAGTCCCGGCAGGATCATCGGCAGGAGGACATGGGCAAAAGCCTGCCAACGGGTTGCGCCGAGCGAGCGGGCGACGGCTTCGTGATCTTCGCCCAGGGTCTGCAGGCTGGCGAGGAGGATGAGGGTGATGAAGGGCAGCTCCTTCCAGACGTAGAGGAGGATGATGCCGATGGCATAGGGGTCCTGGGTCAGGGCGGGGAAGTCCTGCGGGCCGCTGATGAGGCCCGCGCTGAAGGCGATCCGGGCGAAGGCACCGGACTGTGACACGAGGTAGAGGATGCCGATGGCACCCACGATGTGGGGGATGGTGAGGTTGAGCTGGACGAGGAAGCTGGCGAGCGCTCGGCCCGGGAAGGTCCGGCGAAGGAGAAGCGACGCGCCAAGGGCAAGCGTAGCGGCGATCAGGGTCGAGGCGGCAGCGATCCAGAGCGAGAAGGCGAGCGAGCGGAGGAACCCGGGGTCGGAGAGGATCGCTGCATAGGCGGAGAGGTCGGGGTCAGTCAGACCGAGGCCCGGGGAATACCGCAGCGAGCGCAGGAGCGTGAGGCCGAGCCCCGCGAGGAAAAGCCCGCCCAGGACCAGAAGCGCCGGGGCTAGAAGAAGGGTGAGGCGGGTGCGGTCGGTCAAGCTGTGGTCCCTGCGGTCCGGCCAAGCTTGCGCGAAGCGACGCGGGCGGGCAAGCGGGCGGCGGGTTCGACGTCGTCACGCCTCAAATGCGGTGGCGCGCAAGCGAGGCAGCGACGAAGCCGGACAACTGTCGGTCAGTTGCCGACCTTCTCTGCCCAACCCTTCTCGATCGCGGTCAGCCAGTCGGCCTGCAGTTCCGGCAGGGCGGCCTTGGCAAGTTCGGCTGCGGGGACCACCGCGGGATGGGTGGTGATCGCGGCGAAGCCGGCCCGGATCTCGGGCGTGGTGCGGCTGACCTCGATGGCGGGGGCGGCGCCCCAAACCGAGGGATCGGCTTTCTCAAGCTGCGCTTCGCCCGACAGAAGCAGGTTCTGCACCACCATCGCGGCGGCCTTGTTCGGTGAGTTGAACGGGATCAGCGTGTAGTTGGTGTTGCCGATGGTGCCATCCGACAGGCCGAAAGAGCGGGTCGTCTCGGGCCAGGTTCCGGCCTGGACCGCAAGGCCGAACTGGGCCGGATCGTAGTTGAAGGAGAAGGCGATCTCGCCGTTGGCGAAGAGTTCGTTCAGCTGGGTGACGGTGGTGGGGTAGGTCGCGCCTTCGCGCCAGAGGAAGGGCTCGATCTCGTTCAGGATCGCCCAGGTTTTCGCGGCGGTGTCGTCGAATTTGGCCTGGTCGAAGGGACCGAGAAGGCTTTCGGGTCCGCCTGCCGCATAGATGAAGACGTGGCGCAGGAATGCGCTGCCGGTGAAATCGGGCGGGGCGGGATAGGTGAACTGGCCCGGATTGGCCTTGATCCAGTCGATCAGCCCGGCCATGTCGCGGGGCGGTTCCGGGGTCTTGGCGCTGTCATGGGCGAAGGCAAACTGCACGGTGTTCCAGGGCACTTCGCAGCCATCGACGGGCACGCCGAAATCGTTGGCGATGGCCGCGTTGTCCCAGTTGACCAGCGCGTCGTTCGGCAAAAGTCCGGTGTAGCCGCAGAAGGCGAGATCGCCCTGCTTCATCGAACGGAAGTTCTCGCCGTTGATCCAGATGAGGTCGACGGTGCCTGCATCGGTCACACCAGCCTCTTTTTCGGTCAGGACCTGGTTCACGATGTCGGCGGCGTCGGTGATGGGCACGCGGTTGAGGGTGATATCGTAGTCGGCCTTCAGCCGGTCGGCGATGTAGCCCGAGACGTAGGCGTTGATCGTGTCGGACCCGCCCCACATGAACCAGTTCACCGTACCGCCGCGGGCTTCTTCCACGACCTGGTCCCAGGTCATGCCTTTGAGCGCCTCGCCGTCGGCCGTTTCGGCCAGGGCTGCAGTGGACAGGAGAAGAAGGGTAGTGAGACTGCGCAGCATGGTGGCTCCTAACGGCGGGACTGGCGACCATCAATCCCATAACCGGCGGAAATGCCAGTCACGTGCGCGTTGGCGATTTGTAACGGAAGCCGGCGTCGGCGGGGGGGTGGTTGTCTGGTCTGGACCCTAGCCCCGTCTGGTCACAGGTTCGTCTCGCGCAGCGCCCGCACCCTGTCGACCGCCACCGCAAGCACGATGAACGATCCGACAAAGGCCCCCTGCCAGAAGGTCGAAATCCCCAGGAGGATCAGGCTGTTCCGGATCACCTCGATCAGGGCCGCACCGACGATGGCACCAAAGATCGTTCCTGCCCCGCCAAGAAGGTTTGCGCCCCCGATGACGGTGGCTGCGATGACGGTCAGTTCCATCGACTGCCCCAGATTGGTCGTCACCCCGCCCAGCCACCCGGCTTCGAGGATACCGGCCAGTCCGGCGATGGTGGAGGAGAAGACATAGACGCTGATCTTGACGGCAGGTACGCGGACGCCGGTGAGGACGGCCGCCCGTTCGTTGGCTCCGATCGCGAAGACGTGGGTTCCCCAGCGTGTCCAGCGCAGGAGGAAGGACGTGACGATGCCAAGAAGGACAAGAGCGATGACCGGGTGGGCGATGCCCCAGGTCGATCCGCCGCCGATGTCGAACAGGAGCTGCTGATCGGGGCCGAATTCGAAGATCATGCGGTTGTCGGACAGCACCATCGCGACGCTGCGGGCGATGGAGAGGGTACCAAGGGTCACGACGAAGGGCGGGATCCGAAGCCAGGCGATCGTGGCACCGTTCACCAGGCCGACTGCGGCCGAAGCCGCCAGCGCCGCGATGGCGGAGGGAAGGAAGGGGTAGCCCGCATTCATGCAGATCGCCTGCACCATCGCGCCAAGGCACAGGACCGATCCGACGGACAGGTCGATCCCGCCCGAGATGATGACGACGGTCATGCCCAGAGCCACGATGCCGACGAAGGCGAAGTTGCGGGTGACGTTGAAGATGTTCTGCGGCGAGGCGAAGGTGTCTGTCACCAGGCTGAGGACGACGGCGGCGACCACGGCGGCAAGGAAGACCCAGGTCGCCTGTTCGGCGAAAAGCGCCGACCAGCGGCTGTTGGTCTGCCGGTCGATTGCGGCGGAGAGGTCGCTTGTGCTGTCGGCTGGGCGGCTTTCAGGCATGTTCGATGGCTCCGGTAATGAGACCCGTGACTTCCTGGGGTGAGGTCGCGGCCACCGGCTTGTCG
>OFDC01000589.1_pt1 | contig 25644 bp, 23 predicted proteins | sample 1520941 | NCBI WGS metagenome assembly OFDC01 (sample SAMEA94258168, study PRJEB24077) | hot springs metagenome | biome: Aquatic biome; feature: Water | place: India | collected 2012-12-06 | depth 5 m | reverse complement strand
TTGCCTTATATCCACCGCCTAAAGTCGGTGGTTTTACGGCAACGGCTGATAAAAAATCATAAAAGAGGCGCTGATTTTATCACTACGACCCTTGTCTAGCCTACTGCAAATATCGCTATAGGCGTTAAATACATAAGATAAACAAGGATGGCTATAGGATTAACGATGACTGACAGCGTTTATGCCAACCCATTGACCCATGTCAGTGGGGCGTTTTTCATCCAGTCACTTATCAGTGTCCAGGGTTGTTCAGGGACACACGCTTCATCAGGCTCGCCTTCAATCGCGATTGCCAATGCTTTGGTGCCGATTTCTTCACTCACTTCAAAGGGTAACGGTTTAGCGCCTTCGTTAATCTCAGTGCGTATATACCCTGGATATATCGTTGACACTTTAATCGGTAAATCAGAGAGCAGCATATCGGCGCGAATCCCTTCAGCAAGCTTTGCAATCGCTGATTTACTTGCCGCATACACTGACATATGTTTTGGTAGACCACGAAACGCCGACATACTTGAGATAACCACCAAATGACCGCTATTTTGGGCGCGAAAAATTTCCATCGCTGCTTCACACTGGGCAAGACCTGAGATAAAATTGATTTCGGCAGTTTTGCGATTAATCTCAAAATTACCCTTGCCAATACGGCGACCCTCACCGACACCTGCATTGATGATGATACGATCAAGCTTGCCAAACTCTTGGGCAAATTCATGAAACACTTTAAAAACCTGCGTATAATCAGTTACATCGAGTGCCTTGACACTGACTTTAATCGTCGGATTATCCGCTAATAGGTTGGCCTTGAGTTGTTCTAGGCGTTCGGTACGGCGCGCACAAATTGCCAGATTATAGCCCATGCAAGCAAAATGGGTCGCCATGCCTGCCCCAAGGCCTGAGCTTGCGCCAGTAATCAAAATGGTTTTGCCCTTACCCACTTGGTTATCGATAAAAGGCGATAAGTCAGTGTTTGGGGGTGTCATTGTGATTTGAACTTGCTGCAGTAATTCCGGTAGTGTTTGCATTATTTCATCCTTAATTATTTGTTAAATTTTTTTAAACGTTAAACTGATAAGCTAAACCTTAGCGCCAAGTCACCATTTGCTCGCCTTGTTGATACAAATAGCTAAACTCATTAAAGGTTTGTAAAAAAACACCTTGGTCACTCACGCGAAATTGGTGAACACTGGCATTGGCGATATGCCAGTTCAAATCAAAAGCTTGGACATCTGATAGTTTCATCACTTGCTGCATGATACTGGCAATCACGCCACCTGAGGTAAATACCATCGCATGTTCATGCTCGCCAGTTTGCGCCATCAAACGCTCAAAACCGTTCCAAGTGCGCTGCAAAAAGTGTTGCCAACTTTCATCATAGTCGCTGTCGTACTGACCGCTTTGCCAACGGCTCATGGCTTGCCTAAAAATCTCAGTAAAGCTAATTTCAGGGTGTGTTTGACTGGATAAATACGCCATAAAACTGACTTTATCCGCAAATGGCAATCCCGCTTTATAAAGAATTTGCTCATGATTAAACTCATTAAAACTGCTATCTTCACCGAGCAATAGCGGCATGGTGACACTCGGATTTGCCTGATTTTTTAAAGCGTTTTGCACATGGTGAGTGATTTCGGTCAGTTCAATGCCTTCACGGGTGACATAATAATGGCTCAAAAAATGCTTGAGACTGTCTTTTTGGCGCGCCATACTGCCTGACATCAGCGCATGCACTTGCCGACCTGACTGGCGAAAACTATCGCCAAGCCACTGGGTCTGAGCAACACCTTTTGGGGACAGTTGGTCATAATTGTCTGCGCCAAATGACGCTTGCCCATGACGAACAAGGCTGATGAGTTTCATGAAAACCCCTATGATTTATTGTTATTTTTTTCGATAAGTTCGGCGCAGCGCTCGTGCAAGGCGTTGACAATCACGCCAAAATCTTTGAACGCCGGATTATCCGTCTGCTGATGATAATAACGGTAATAAATCTGCTGCGCAATTCCTGCCAAGCGAAACACACCAAAAACCTCATAGAAGCGCCAGTTGTCCACTTTTAGTCCTGTTTTTTGCAGGTAATATTCGACCACTTCGGCACGGGTCATCATGCCTGGCAGATTGGTCGGCTGACGGCGCGTAGCTTTCATCACCGCATTGTCATCGGCTTGAATCCAGTAAGCTAACGCACAGCCCAAATCCATTAAGGGGTCGCCTATCGTTGCCATTTCCCAGTCGAGCACACCAATGATGTTGGTTGGATTGTTTGGGTCTAAAATCACATTGTCAAAACGCCAGTCATTATGAATCACGCTAGTTTTGACATCGGTTGGGGTGTTGGCTGTTAACCACTGACGCACATCGGCGAAATCCGGCACATCAGGCGTGCGGGCTTGCTCATAGCGCTTATCCCACCCCATGACCTGGCGCTCGCAGTAGCCTTCGCCTTTGCCAAGTGCCACCAAATCAGGGTTTTGGGTGTAATCGACCTTGTGTAAATCAATCAGTGCATCGACCACCTGCCGGCACAGCTCGCTGACCTGCTGTTCGCTTAACATCAATGCTTTGGGCAAATTGGCGCGGGGAATAATACCTTCGATGCGATCCATGACATAAAAATCGCAACCAATCACGCGGTCATCGGTACACAGGGCGACCATATTGGGGACGCGTGGGTATTGTGATTGCAGCGCTTTTTGCACTTTGTATTCACGTACCATATCATGGGCGGATTTGGCTTTGGTACCTTTGGGTGGGCGGCGTAAAATCAAATCACGGTTGGCATATTTTAGGCGGTATGTCCAGTTGGATGCGCCCCCTGAAAATTGGGTGACTTCTGGTTCGCCTGTTAATTCAACACCTTGTGTTTTTAGCCAGTTAGTGACGGCTTGAATGTCAATCTCTTCGCCTTTGCGTACTGTATTCGCACTATCAAGCATAATTTCATCCTTGTTTTTTATCTTGTTTTTTAACTTGTATTTTTAACTAGGTCAAATAGCAAAATGACGTAACCTGATATTACGTCTTTTTTGTTAGCTAGCTATCTTTTTTGTTAACTAGCTATTATTTATCTGGTAGTTATTTGGTCGTCGCTTGTTGGCGTTTTTTCACTTCCAGTTTGGCAATCATGCCTTTATGCACTTCGTCAGGTCCATCGGCAAGGCGTAGGCTACGGGCTTGGTTAAAGAACATCGGCAACAGCGTGTCTTGGCTCACACCCATCCCCCCATGCAGCTGAATCGCCATATCGACGACTTCTTGTAATACCGTTGGGGCGACCACTTTAATCGCTGAGATTTCGGTTAACGCCGCTTTGGTGCCAAGTTTATCCATTTTATAGGCGGCATACAGGGTTAACAGACGCGCTTGGTCAATTTTGACACGGGCGTCAGCGATACGTTCACGGTTGCCCCCTAAATCAAGCAGCGGTTTGCCAAATGCACTACGGCTTAGCCCGCGATCGATGGCAAGCTCCAGCGATTTTTCTGCAGCACCAATACAACGCATACAGTGGTGAATCCGACCCGGTCCTAAGCGCCCTTGTGCAATCGCAAATCCCTCGCCTGCTCCGCCGATGACGTTGCTAAGCGGCACACGCACGTTGTCAAAAAACATTTCGCCATGTCCATGCGGTGCATCATAATCATTAAACACTTTGAGCATACGTTCAATCTTGACGCCTTGGGTATCTATAGGTACCAGTACCATGGTGTGCTGATGGTGGCGATCTTTGCGCTCATCTGGGGTGTGTGCCATGAAAATAATAAGCTTAGCGTTTGGATCACCCAGACCTGATGACCACCATTTGCGACCGTTGAGCACAATTTCATCGCCTTCGACAATCGCCGTGGCTTGCATATTGGTGGCATCACTACTCGCCACTGCAGGCTCTGTCATGCCAAACACAGAGCGAATTTCCCCTGCCAATAACGGCGTTAACCATTGCTGTTTTTGGGCGTCGTTACCGTAGCGCCAAATCAATTCCATATTGCCACTATCTGGCGCATTACAGTTAAACACATGGGGGGCAATGAGACTTCTGCCAGACAACTCAGCAATATGGGCATATTCTTGCACACTTAAGCCTTGTCCAAGTTGCTCGTCTGGCAAAAACATATTCCATAAATTTTGCGCACGGGCTTTGGTTTTTAATTCTTCAAGTTTGGCAGGCCATTGCCAAGTCGTCCAATCGCCTGTGGGATTAAGCTTATGCGCCGCTTGCCAAAATTCTGCTTCAATCGGTTCGATTTCGGTTTGAATAAATGCTTTGGTACGGGCGATGTAATCTTTTGCTTTATCGCTAAGTTGAAATTCCATTGGGCGTTGTCCTTTTTTGACTAAAACAATCATTGAATCAGCTTAACGGATTTATTATCATGAATAAAATGATTTTAATTAGTATAATACCATGAATAAAATTCATACCATTGAAAGGTCTTAGCCAAATTATTGAGCAAATAATTGTCCTATACTTGTAAGGTATTATCCATATGTTGCGTAAAAACCCGTTAAAGCAGCTTGATTTAAATCTGCTTAGGCTATTTATTTATATTTTTGAGCTTAAAAACCTTACCCATACCGCAGAAGCTTTGCATTTGAGCCAATCTGCCATTAGCCATGCGTTAGGTCGGTTACGTCAGGCGCTCGGGGACGAACTTTTTTATCGGGAAAAAGGTGAGCTGCACCCCACCCTGTATGCCAAACGGCTTTATCCCACCGTCAAACAAAGCTTTGAAAATCTCGAACAAATATTTCAAACTAACCATTTATTAAGCGACAGCAAACTTGGCGAGCTGGCGCAGCAGAGCTTTGCTACGTTGACGATTGCCATGCACGATGAAATTGAATTGATTGTGTTTAACAAATTGGTCAGCCAAATTCATCAAGTCCTGCCCAATTGTCAAATCACCAGTAGCCGGCTCAATCGCTCAGAACTCGCGCATGAACTAAAAGTTGGACAGCTAGATTTTGCCATTGATGTGGCGCGGGTGGTGGATAGTGAGATTGTGCATCAACCCTTGTTGCGAGATGAGTTTGTGCTGGTACTGTATGCGCCAAATTTTGCCGCTGAATTGGCGAACGAACCGACTATCACCCAAGCCCAGTATTTTGCCAGTCAACATATTACTGTGTCATCAAGGCGGCTAGGTCTGTCGATTGAAGATAGTTTATTGTCCAAAGCAGGTTGGCAGCGGCAGAGTAAAATCCGTTGTCAGCATTATGCCACTGCTTTTCAATTGCTAAAACAAGATAAGTTATTGCTCACCTTGCCGCGCCAATTAGCCACCACATTTTTGCCACCCGCCCAAGGCTGGCAGATTTTGGATTTGCCGATTGCGTTGACCCATATCGAGTTACACGGCTATTGGCACCAAAAACAACAGGTTGACCCGCTGTATGGCTGGCTAAGACAGCAGATTTTTAGTGCGTTTTATTAGCTCGCTGCGCTTAATAATTATTTATAGGCTATTGATGATTTATTCAGACAATAGCTGCTCAATACGGCCAGCGTGACGCTCTTGCTGTTTAGCGAGTGTCAAACGATTGGCGATGATGATTGATTTTAACTCAGCTAATGCCACGTCGAAATTGTCATTAATCACCACATAATCAAAATTCACGTATTGCGACATTTCATTGACCGAACCGGCAAGACGTTTTTCAATCACCTCTTGACTGTCTTGTCCGCGATTGGAAAGCCGCTGGCGAAGCGATTGGCGGTCGGGCGGTAGGATAAAAATGGTCGTGGCATCGGGACGCAATTTTTGCACTTGCAGCGCACCCTGCCAGTCGATTTCTAAGATAACATCTAAGCCATTGCTCAGCATAAATTCTACTGTGGACTGGGCGGTGCCATAGTAGTTTTCAAACACTTCAGCATGCTCCAAAAACTCACCTTGCTTAATCATATCAGCAAATATCTCGCGGCTGACAAAGTGATAATGCTGCCCATCAATCTCCCCAGGACGCGGCTGGCGAGTCGAATGCGAGATACTCACCGCCAAGTCATTGGTGGTAGCAATCAGCTGTTTGACCAGCGATGTTTTGCCAGTACCGCTTGCTGCGGTGATGATAAATAATGAGCCTTTGGTCATGACATATCCTTAGGGGTTTGATGAAGTGAGTAGTAGCCATTTTTGAATCGGCTATTTTAGCAATTTTTGCTAACAATTTCTGCGTAATTTAGCCTTTCAATAGCGATTCGCTGATTTTTTACGTTTAACATATTTTGCGTGTATGAACTCATGGTAAACTAGCCACATGAATCACCAATGACTGAAGAACTGCGTTATGAAAATTTTACTCGCCAATCCCCGTGGTTTTTGTGCTGGGGTCGATAGAGCCATCGAAATCGTCAATGTCTGCCTTGAGCGCTTTGAACCGCCTATTTATGTGCGCCATGAAGTGGTACACAACAAGTTTGTGGTAGAAGACCTTGCCAATCGCGGTGCGGTATTTGTCGAAGAGTTGGATGAAGTGCCGGATGGGGCGATTGTGATTTTTTCAGCGCATGGCGTCTCCAAAGCCGTGGAAGATGAAGCCGAACGCCGTGATTTGACGGTGTTTGATGCCACTTGCCCACTGGTTACCAAAGTCCATATCGAAGTCAATAAATTTGCCAAAACAGGCGTAGACGCGGTGTTGATTGGTCATGCCGGTCATCCAGAGGTAGAAGGCACGATGGGACGCTTCGATCCACAATACGGTGGACGTATTCACTTAATTGAAGATGTGGTGGATGTTGCCAATCTTGATTTACCGGCCGATACTGAGTTGGCATTTGTCACCCAAACCACCCTATCGATGGATGACACCGCAGAAGTGATTGATGCGCTAAAAAATAAATTCCCCAAAATCCATGCGCCCCGTAAAGATGATATTTGTTATGCCACCCAAAACCGTCAAGATGCGGTCAAGGAGCTTGCGGCGCGTTGTCAAGTGGTGTTAGTGGTGGGCTCACCCAATTCATCCAACTCCAATCGCTTGCGTGAACTCGCGGAGCGCTTGGGCGCCAAAGCGCATTTGATTGATAATGCCGGCGAAATGCAAAAAGACTGGTTTGCAGGCGTGGATACGGTAGGTGTGACTGCGGGTGCGTCCGCGCCTGAAGTATTGATTCAAGAAGTATTAGATACCTTACAATCTTGGGGCGGCGAAAAACCTGAAGAATTATCAGGTATTTTGGAAAACGTGACCTTTAGCTTGCCCAAAGCATTGCGTTCACCACAACTGCGTAATCCTAGTGAATCCAAGATTTAAAAGAGATATAGCATCGGATAGATAGCAAGTAAAGCCGGGTATAAGTCTGCTCGGCTTTTTATTGGTCAGTTAATTATTGGTTATTTAAACCCTGCTTGTATCATTTTTTTCATTATTTTTATAGAAAAGTTGACGAGAAACAGCAATCACTATTAGACCAACCACAAGACACCCCTGCGCCTAAGTCACGAAAAAACCAAAAACCCAACAATAATGAAAATTAGATTTTTTATATATTTATCGTGAGCTAAAACCAATAAAAAAGCCACTCATGCAGTGGCTTTTCTTTTTTCAACAATAACAAGTGTTTTTAACGAAAAACTTTCCTAAAAACTTAATGCAATCCATCATAAATAAACGCATGACGATGGTTGTTACCTTTACCAAAATTGGTAAAGTGTTCATGGTCAGCAGGTAAGTCATCATGGCTATGGGTATGTGGGATATCGGTTTCTTTTTTCCAAACCACTATGGCAGTTACTAAGGCTATTAAGGCTAACATTGCCATCGGTAAAAACGCATTGATTGTGCCTAAATGACTACTTAGCCACCCTACCAAAGGATAAGTAATCAACCAACACGCATGAGAAAAGGCAAATTGGGCAGCAAATAACGCTGTGCGGTTCTCTGAACTTGCTGACTTACGAATCAATCGACCTGTGGGCGTTTGCGAAACTGAGTAGCCAATACCTAACATAAACCATAATGCCAATAACCAGTTATAGCTTGTTAAAAACACCCCTGCAAATAAACCTACTACCAATACGGTTGTACCGCCTATCATCACTAAACGGTCATTAAATTTATCAAGCACTTTGGGCAAAGTAAAGGCTGCCAACATTGACCCTAGACCAAATAACCCAAATGCCCAAGTGGTAGCGTGTTCGGTCAATTTGAAGGTAGATTGTACCAACACAACGGTATTGACAATCACCATTGCACTAGCAGATGCAATCGCTAAATTTAATGCTAATAAGCCTTTTAAGCGTGGCGTATGAAAATATATAGTTGCCCCTTGCTTAATGCGAGCCAATACGCCAGTCACTTTAGATGGTTTAGTAGTTGGTAATTGGGTCGTTATCACAAACAAGGCTGAACCAATAAAGCCTAAGACCGTACCTAAAAACAAGTTGTGATAGCTAATTACTGTGAGTAACAAACCTGCTAACATCGGGCTGATAATATTTTCTAAATCTGATGCCAACCGAGATAGTGATAAGGCATTGGTATATTCTTTTTCATCGGGTAATACGTCTGGTATCACCGCTTGAAAGGTCGGGGTAAAGGCAGCCGATGCCGATTGTAAAATAAAAATGAGTAAATAAATTTGCCAAATTTCTGTTACGAAGGGTAAGAAAAGGGCTGTACCTGCTCGGATAATATCGAGTGTCACTAACACCTTTTTTCTAGGCAACCGTTCCGCATAAGCCGAAGCGACAGGGGCAACCATAATGTAAGCAATCATTTTAATGGCTAAAGCAATGCCTAGAACTTGTGCTGCTTTATCTTTGGCTAAGTCATACGCTAGTAAAGATAAGCCAATGGTAATTAAGCCTGTACCAATCAAAGCAATCACTTGGGCTAAAAATAAATGCCGATACGTTCGATGTTTTAAAATCTCAAACATAATAACTTCCTAATCAAATTTTCATTGACTATATTATATCCTATATCCCCCCATATAGGATATTAATGTTAAATCACTATTTGATGATAAGACACAGTATAATGTATGTAAGGAGTAAATTATGACAGCGACCAACCACACTGAACATGACCATTTACATGAAAGCCATCCTGCGATTATTAATCGTTTAAAAAGGGCTAAAGGGCATTTAGAAACTGTTATTGATATGCTTGAGCAACATCGCTCTTGTAACGATATTGCTCAACAACTTCATGCGGTTGAGAAATCCATTAATAGTGCCAAACGCGTATTAATTACTGACCATATTGACCATTGTATGGATGGGATTTTGGATAGTGAGAGTCCAAAAAACGCTATTGAGAGTTTTAAGGATATAACTAAGTATCTATAATAATACTTATTGAGTAAGCTATCACTACTTCAATAAAAACAATTTAAAAATTAAAAAATTGTGCCGCTTGTGCTTGAAATAGTTTTGCATTCACCCTAACTATGACAACAAACCATCATAAATTGGGTTAATTATTTTTATTCTTACTTTTAGGAGTTACTTACTATGTCAAATGAAAACAAACCTGAGCCAAAAAAACATAGCTTTGAAGCGGAAGTCGCGCAGCTATTACATCTAGTCACCCACTCGCTTTATTCAAATTCGGATATCTTTGTGCGTGAGCTAGTGTCAAATGCGTCTGATGCCTGTGACAAGTTGCGTTTTGAAGCCAATCAAAACGACGCGCTGTATGAAGGTGACAGTGAACTACGCATTCGCATCGATATTGATAAAGATGCCAAAACCATCAGCTTTATCGACAATGGTATCGGTATGAATGAAGCCGATGCCATCGAGCATTTGGGTACTATTGCCAAATCAGGCACCAAAGCTTTCTTAGAAAAATTATCCGATGCACAAAAACAAGACGGCAATTTGATTGGTCAATTTGGGGTGGGGTTTTATTCAGGTTTTATCGTAGCGGACACCATCACGGTGGAATCGCGTAAAGCCGGTGAGCCTGCCAGCCAAGGTGTACGCTGGGTTTCAGACGGTACCGGTGAATTTACCACCGAAACCATCGAAAAGCCTACCCGTGGCACGACAGTGATTTTACATATCACCGACGAACACAGCGAATACCTTGACCGCCACAAAATTAAATCTTTAGTCAATAAATACTCTGACCATATCAGCTTGCCAATCCAAATGCGCAAAGAAGTTTGGCAAGAAGAAGAACTCACTGACGCGCAAAAAACTGCTAATGCAGAAGCAGGGGGCGAAACTGCCAAAGGTGAGATGCCCCAAGGTCAAATGATAACCACCGATGAATGGGAAACCATCAACCAAGCCAATGCCCTATGGACGCGCTCACCTTCAGAAATTACAGACGAAGAGTATAAAGAATTTTATAAAAATCTTACCTATGACTATGATGAGCCGCTAACTTGGACGCACAACCGTGTCGAAGGACGTCTACAATATACCCAGCTGCTATATATCCCTAAAAAGGCGCCGTTTGACCTGTACCAACGTGAGCAAAAACACGGTCTAAAACTGTACGTCAAACGTGTATTTATCATGGATGATGCCGAGCAGTTATTGCCGATGTATCTGCGTTTTGTCAAAGGGGTGATTGATACCGCTGATTTACCGCTCAATGTCAGCCGTGAAATCCTGCAAGAGTCTCGCGATGTCAAATCTATCCGCGATGGTAACGCCCGCCGTATATTGACCGTGCTAGCTAGCTTAGCCAATAGCGATGAAGCCGAAAAGCAAGAAAAATACCAACAGTTTTATGCTGAATTTGGCAACGTCTTAAAAGAAGGCTTGGGTGAAGACCAAAGCAATAGGGATAAAATTGCCAAATTATTGCGCTATGCCACTACCACTGATGACAATGTGGTCACCAGCTTTGACGACTATAAAGGCCGTATGAAAGACGGTCAAAAGGCGATTTATTATCTAACAGCTGAAAACCTTGCCGCCGCCAAAGCCAGTCCGCAACTTGAAGTGTTCAAGAAAAAAGGCATTGAAGTCATCTTGATGACCAACCCCGTTGATGAATGGGCAATGAACTTTATGTTTGAGTACGATGGCACACCGCTACAAAACATCGCCAAAGGCGCGGTAGACTTGGGTGATTTGACCGATGAAGCCGAAAAAGAAGAAGCCAAAAAAGCGGAAGAAACCTTCAAGCCTGTGGTAGAAAAACTCAAAGGCGTGTTGGGTAGCCGTGCTAAAGATGTGCGCGTGTCAAATCGTTTGGTGGATAGCCCTGCTCTGCTCGTTACCGCTGATGGTGAACTATCACCACAGATGATGCAAATGCTCAAACAAATGGGTCAGCCTGTACCAGAGAGCAAACCAATTTTGGAAGTCAACCCAAACCATCCGCTCATTCAAAAATTGGAAAGCGCAGAGCAGTTCGATGACCTCGCGCAAGTGATTTTTGACCAAGCACTACTTGCCGAAGGCGGTCAGCTTGAAGACCCAGCCGCTTATCTAAAACGCGTTAATGCGTTGTTGATGAAATAGCGGTTTTAAAAATAAAAAGAGCCGAGTAGTTACTTGGCTTTTTTTATTTAGTTGAATTTCAACCTAACTTTAATTAAAAATTTATTTTCGAAAAAATATTTAGCATGGTTTCTTTTCTAAAGGCATTTTCATTTTTTTTAGCATTTTTTAAAGACTCAAGCCATAACGTAGCCATTTTTTCCTGCCCTTGTTGATTTAGATGACATGTATCAAATCTGTATTCATCTCCAAGACTGTTAGTATCTGGACCAATGAAAAATCTAATGTGATCATCCATTCGTGCAATATCAGTTTGAGCTTTCCAAAGCTTTTCATCAACCTGCCCAAAGCATTTTGAATGTCTAGCAATAATCCACTTTGACGAACGTAAATCTCCTAATTTTATAACTTGGCTTGCAAATGAATTAAAGCGTTTTTGATATATGCTTGATGGTGTACCAATATCTGAAGAACCTTGATGCCAAAAAATATAATCAAATTTTATTTGTTTACTTTTAATAACTGACATTGCTTTTTGCAGTTTAGGGTAAGCTCTCCCATTAGGTAACCAATCATTTACTGTTGTTGCTCCTACCCCTATTGGCATAAAAGTAACTTCATCAGCTAATTTATTATTTAATATTATTCTACCTAATGGCATCCACATACTACCACTACTACAATCTGCCCATATAAAAGGATCATAGGCTTTTACACGGTTTCCCTCAAAATCATATTGATATATTCCTTGAATAGCAGGATACTTATACTGGTTGCAATTTGAAGAAATAGATTGCCCAATCACTAAAATTGAGATATTTTTTGCAAATAGACTTGTCGATAAAAATGATAAGAAAACCACGATTAATAATGATTTTAATAACTTATTAGCATCCCAATACATAACGACTCCTATTCCCTAAGATTTTTTTTCCAATTTCAATTAGCAAAACACTGCCACCTAATCCAAAAATTGTTTCTAAAATTAATAACAAGAAGGGATGGTCTGTCAATTGCCATTGATTCACTAATTTTGAAAATATTATCAACATAAAACCATGTATGAAAAATATCCCGAAACTTATATGTGAGAAAAACCCTAATACCTTATTTTTGTGATTGAAGTAATGTTCAAATGCTACGAATAATAAAATTGTCATACATAACTTACCACCTTGTATCAAGTTGAATTTGCCAAAACTATTTATAAAACCATATGTCTCGCTGCCATTAACATATCTTGTATAAAGATAGAATCCTAAAAGGATGCAAAAAAAGGTGATAGTTAATGCATAGACAAGCTGGTAATGACTGTATAAACCCTCTCTAACTTTATGCGATGCGGAAAGATATACCCCTAACATATAAAATCCTAAAAAATGTATATAAGACAAAAAAGGATTATATTGACTAAAGGGTCTGTCGGTAATCAATGACAATATTATTGAAACAACAGTAATTACTGTCATAATTTTTAAACTTACTTTGGATATACTAATAAAAACTGGTGCAGTCAAGAAAAATAAGCATATCATAGGTATAAACCATAACGGTGCAACGACCGTACCACCTACTGATAAACTCCAAATAATAAACTGTAAATTTGTTAACTGATAATATTCGTTTACATGAAAAAATAGCCCAATAATAGTTGCAATACTTATAAAAAAAAGATATGGAGTAATAACAAATTTTGATTTTTGCTTTAAATATTTTTTAAAGTTAAAATTTTTAGACTGTAAATAGTGAAATAAGAAGCCAGAGATAAACACGAAAATTGCAGTTGCGTTTCCAACAAAAAACTTCGCAAAATCCTGAAATAATGAATCAAACAGGTTAAAGGACTGACAATGAGTAAAAAAAACTAATAAAATTGCTAATCCTCGCAAATTATCAATTGAATATATATATTGCTTTTTCATAAAAAATAAACATCCTGTGTTTCATTATCACAAAACACTGCTTTAAAAAAATTAGGATTTGAATCAAAGAAATTCTATTAATTTATTTTAAGAAACCTTTGCACGAATAAACACACAAAAGTTCATTAAATTGGTATAATACAATAAAATCAACTATCTAGCAAAAGACACGACTATGGCATGGAAAAAAACAGGGCAACTCTCCCTAGCAGACAGTCTCATTAACGCTCACAAAGCCATCGAAGAATTAGATAAACTACATAACCTTATTGACTGGCAAACTATCTAGCAAACCTTACGCCACGTTCATAGCAGTGAACGTGGGGAATCTGCCTTTCACCCTGTTATCATGTTTAAAGTATTACTCTTACAAAAACTCTATAACCTATCCGACCCAGCCATGGAAAAACAACTGGCTCGAGATTTACTATTTCGTCGCTTCGTTGGCCTATCATTAACGGATGATGTACCCGACCATAGCACCATTTGGCGATACCACAAACACCTAGGTGAACTTGGACTTACCCAACCCTTATTTGACCAAATCAATGAGCAACTAGCCCAGCAGAACATCTTCATCAAAGCAGGCAGTGTCAGCATCATCGATGCCAGTATCGTTGAAGCCAAAAACAAGCGACCCAAAAAAGGCAAAAATACTGATAACACCCAAGATAACGAAGCCGCCTATGTCAGTAAAAAAGACAGTACAGGTAAAGTAAAGACCACTTACGGCTTTAAAACTCATTTGAATTGTGATGAAGACAGCTTTGTCAAAAAGGTTGAAACCACCCTTGCCAATGTCCATGATTCCCAACGTTTTACCACGCTGTTAACAGGTGATGAATCAGCCGTGTATGCTGACAGTGCGTATAAAAGCCAAGCTCATGATGCCTACCTTGCCGAGCATGAACCACCGATAAAAAATAATATTCATGATAGAGCATGGCGCAATACACCCTTAACCAAACAGCAAAAACGCACTAATACCCAAAAGAGCCAAACTAGAAACACCGTTGAGCGGGTCTTCGGGCATTTTAAACTGCATTATGGGATGAGCAAAGCTCGTCATTTAGGGTTAATGCAATTTCATACCAGCACTTTGCTTGCAAGCATGGTAAATAATTTAAAAACTGCCCTAAGCTTGAAACGAAAATATGGACTCGCTTAGGGTTATTGTGTCTGTTGGTTAGTAAGCTCAGCCAATAGACACAAATTTAATAACCATGAGCAAAGGGGCTATTTCGTGCAAAGGTCTCTATAATTCTAAAAGAATATTTCTATAGTGTAAATATATATTTTCATATGTAAAAAATTAGATTAAGAGAAATAAAAAAATGCTTCTAACTTTTTAATTAAAAATTTCTTAATAAACAAATATAGATGCAAAAAAACTTAAAGCCTTAATTAAAAGAATTTTAAGTGTATGATTTTATTAGTATTATTTAGAATTAACTAAAATATAAGCTTAAAATTTATTATTGTATTTGTGCAAGCATACACTGTTTGGGAATTTGCTTGCGATTGAGTGAGGTGATACAGCCCCAACTACCATCGACTTTACTATCACCAATACGGTACATGGTTAGTGTCTGACCATTGAGCCAGCGATTAGGAAACGGCACGCCTCGTACTGTCGCTTGAATCATACAATGACTGTCAGTTGGAACGCTTTCTGCTTGCGTGAGCACTTTTAACACCACTTTTTGGTTATCTGTGCTTAGCGGTGTATTGACAGGACATTGACCGGTGGCTTTGTAGATAGCATCGACTCGTCCCTGTGCGCTTTCTACGATATCAAGCACCTCAAACAGCGTGGCATTGGCTTTTTGTTTGGCATAAATCGGCAAAAACTGCACTTGTATTACAAACAAAGAAAACGCATAAAAGCCAAACGCCAGCGCCAAACCCACCAAACTTACACCGCCGTGCCTGCGGATATGAGCCAGCTGTTTTTCCTCATCCCGCGGATACATTTCAATGGCATCGGCGATTTCACGGCGCGCCATCCGATAATAATAAGCATCGCTCCAACGTGCCACCATCACCGACCAAAACAGCCAAATCGCAAGCCCAATGCCAATACGTAGCGGCATACGAATCGCTTCATCAAGATTGCGTATCAATAAGTACTCTATCGCCACCAAAATGATGGTGACATTGAGCTGAATAAATGACCATCCCGCCACCGAATAGACAATGCTATCTAAGAATCGCTTACGGTATAACAGCCAAGGAAACGTCATCAAAAACCCTGCCCAATGCCACTTTGCCGTCAATCGCCCTGCCCGATCAAACTGGGCAAAACGCTTGAGATAATACGCCTGCGAACGATTGCCGATAAAGGCTTTGTCATACATCAGACGCTGTTTATCGGTTAGCTGTGGCTGCCAAAATGGCGGCGGTGATGTTTTTTCAAGAAATAGCATGGCGATTAGCGATTATCCATTGGTTGTGTTCACTTGTTGAGGTTTTCACTTTTTGGGGTTTTCACTTATAATAGCCGAATTTTATCACAACCACCCTTTATCACACCAACTACGATTTTTGCAAATGATGACACCCCAACCTACCCAAACTTCTCAGACAGTCACTTCGGCTAAACCCGATGCCCCATTGCTTTCGCCCAATCCATCCACTACCCCGCAACCGAGTGATGAAAACCCTGATTCATCCCCGCACTATCGCGCCATTCAAACTTTTATGAAGCGTAAAACCCATGTGGGCAAAAAGGCAGAAGCTGGGTTACAGTCAGACTTTGCCCATTTTTTTGTCCAGCCCAATTTGGATGCAATACAGGCAATGGATATCGGCGGCATAACCAATTTGCGTGAGCTATTTTCAAACCCTGATGCGCCTTTGACAGTTGAAATTGGTTTTGGTATGGGCACAAGCTTGGTGGAAATGGCAAAAAATGAGCCAACACGAAACTTTGTCGGCATTGAAGTGCATGAGGCAGGACTGGGTAATTGTGCATTTTTGGCAGGCGAACTGGGTCTAAGTAATCTCAAACTCATCAGCGGCGATGCCATTGCCCTGATGCAGCAATTACCGGCGGCGCATATTGACACGCTGCAGTTGTATTTTCCTGACCCTTGGCAAAAAAAGCGCCATTACAAACGCCGTTTTGTCAGTGCTGATCGCATGAAGGTGGTGGAACGGGTGCTTAAAAAAGGCGGCATATTTCATGCGGCTACCGATTGGGAACATTATGCCCACTGGATGATTGAAGTCATGGATAGTTTAAGTGGGTTTACAAATGTCGAAGGCAAAAACAGCGAAGGTATAGGTAACTTTTTGCCGCGTCCCGATTTTCGCCCCCTGACTAAATTTGAAAAACGCGGTATGGAGGAAGGTCGCGCTATTTACGATATTATGTATCGCAAAGTGTAGTGCGTTGACAATTTTATGCCGTAAACAGGATAATCACAGCGATTATCCTTTTTTTATGCCTAAAATTTTTCTACAATGTGACTTTTCGTTATTAGATGGTATCTATCAGGATGTCTATCAGGATGTCGATTAGCGTGTGATGCCACGTAAAATCTCTATGACTGCTAGCAATTTTAGTGGTTTTATTACTTTGGATCGGGATGACCTTAGGAGTGATGGGATGACACCCGTTTATATTACATTTACGTTGTATTTGATTTTGGTATTGGGGATCGGGTTTGCGGCATATTTTGCCACGCGTAACTTTGATGATTTTTGCGCTGGTATTCGCACCCATTATGGTTTATTTAAACTTAGGCGGTATGGATGAAATTCATGCGGCGGTCAGTATGGCGGCACAAGCAAACAACAAAAACTACGCTAACTTGCTGTTTGGTACGTCATTGGTCGGTATCATCAGCGCGGCTGCGTGGGGCTTGGGTTATTTTGGTCAGCCGCATATTTTGGCGCGTTTTATGGCGGCAAATTCGGTCAAATCACTGAATAATGCCCGCCGTATCGGTATGACTTGGATGATTTTATGCCTAGCAGGTGCGGTGGCGGTCGGTTATTTTGGGCTTGCCTATATGACGGTGCATCCTGAACAAACTGCTATCTTAAAAGATAACAACGAGCGTATCTTTATTGGTTTGGCACAATTGTTATTTAACCCTTGGATTGTCGGTGTGGTATTGTCGGCTATTTTGGCGGCGGTCATGAGTACCCTTAGCTGTCAATTATTGGTATGCTCAAGCGCGATTACAGAAGATTTTTATAAAGGGTTTATTCGCCCTACTGCCACGCAAAAAGAGCTGGTTTGGATTGGTCGCTTCATGGTGCTTTTGGTCTCAGCGATTGCCATTATCATCGCCCAAAACCCAGATAGCAAAGTGTTGGGATTGGTCTCTTATGCTTGGGCAGGTTTTGGCGCGGCGTTTGGTCCTGTGGTGTTGATGTCATTATTTTGGCGACGTATGACGGGGACAGGTGCGTTGGCAGGTATGCTCGTAGGCGCGTTGACGGTCATCGCTTGGAAACCATTAACCGGTAGTAGTCTATATGAAATCGTACCAGGCTTTATTTTAGGCATGATTGCTATCTACGTGGTGTCGCTGTTAACGCCAGCGTCTGACAAAGTCATGGCACGTTTTGATGATGCCAATAAAGCCTATAACGCTGCTCGTTAATATTAAATGACAAACAACAAAAAAGCCAAACATCAAAATGCTTGGCTTACTAAAATACTGGGTTTATAAAATAGCGTGCGTTAAGTTATTTGCAAATGGTGGCGATGAAGAGACTTGAACTCTTGACCTCACGATTATGAGTCGTGCGCTCTAACCAGCTGAGCTACATCGCCATGTTTGGCAAATTTGCAGGATTTAGGCAGAATTTTTAAAGTATTTCTTGCCTGTCATGGGGTGCATATTATGCGTATTTAACCCTATGTCGTCAAGCATTTTGTCACATTTTTTTTCATTTTCTCAAAATTTAATTTTTTGCCCGTCGTGGCTGAGTGTTGAATTCAAAATCACTTGAAATGACAAAAACCCGTGAATGTCACTTGAATTTTTGCATATATTTACCATAATAGTATCAACGTGCCAAAATATTATATTGGTTACTGTCATACGCCCCTAATCTCTCAACCTTATGATTTATCACAACGATAAAAACCCATAAAAGGAAGCACTCTTGAGCGATACCATCAGCAGAACGGTCGATTTATCATCTCTAAAAGCCCACCAACTCAAAACCTTACTTGGCGAATACAATAACCACATTAAGTACCTTGAACATCGCCTGTCAGTCCACATTCACCAACGCAAAACCGATTTTGTGATTTCAGGTGAGCTTGATTCAGTCGCGCGTGCTGAGCTTATCTTGGCACAGCTTGCCGATGAAGCACAAAGCGAAGACGTCATCTCGCCAGAAGATTTACACCTGCTCGTGCAAACCAGTTTTAGCCGTGAGCAAGATTTAGCGCTGGATAATGATGCCGCTAGCGAAAATGGCAGCGAGCGCGCAGATAGCACTGAATTCACCCCGATTAGTTTGAGAACCCGTAAAGGAAAAATCATCCCCCGCGGTTACAACCAACAGCAATACGTCAAAAAAATCTTACTCTCTGATGTCTCGTTTGGCGTAGGGCCTGCAGGGACGGGTAAGACTTACTTGGCGGTGGCTTGTGCGGTGGATATGCTAGAGCGCAATGAGATTGAGCGTATTTTGCTGGTGCGCCCTGCGGTAGAAGCAGGGGAAAAACTGGGCTTTTTACCGGGGGATTTGACCCAAAAAATCGACCCTTATCTACGCCCACTTTATGATGCTTTATATGAAATGCTAGGGTTTGAAAAAGTGGCAAAACTGATTGAAAAACAAGTCATTGAAGTGGCCCCCCTCGCTTACATGCGCGGTCGTACCTTAAATAACTCGTTTGTGATTTTGGATGAAGCACAAAACACCACCCCTGAGCAGATGAAAATGTTTTTGACCCGGTTGGGTTTTGGCTCACGTGCGGTCATCACGGGCGATATGTCACAGGTGGACTTACCTCGCGGCACCAAGTCAGGCTTGCGTCATTCGCTAGAAATTCTGGCGGATATTGAAGAAATTCATGTGACGCGATTTGATAGCAAAGATGTGGTACGCCATCAATTGGTTCAAAAAATCGTGCAAGCCTACGATAAATACGATGAAGCGCAAGAAGCGATTAAAGAAGCCAAAAAGCAATCGCACCTACTTGAACAAAGCCAAGCACAGTCGCAAGCAGCAAGCTTGCCTATCGGGGTGACGGATAACAACGCCCCGATTGATAAAGCCCCGATTGATAACACACCCATTGATATAGGTATCGCAGAGTAGCTTATGTCATCAGCTTTACCAACCCAAATTGCTTTAACAGCTGATTTAGCAGGCGCTGTGCCGCAAGCGCCGCTTAGTCAAGTGCCGATGAATCAAGTGATAATTAGTTTTGCAGAAAGCTTGATTGAGCTGCCAACTTTTGGCGAACTTGAAGCCTTGTATCAACAAAACAAGATTGCCGCTATTTTGCAGCAAGTGCTGCAGTATTTTCAAACCCATCAAGACACCACCGAGATACCTAGTCAACTGGGTGAATTTATCTTTCAAAAAACCGTTGAATTAGAAATTTATGTCACGGAGCCTGTGGAAGCTCGCGCCATCAATTTTGATGCGCGTGGCAAAGACTATGCCACCAATATTTTATCCTATGCCAGTGAATTGCCTGAAGCTGTGCTAGAATTACTGCCCGCACTGCCGCTAGGTGAACTAGTGATTTGCCATGCGGTGGTGGTCAGTCAAGCCGCTGAACAAGGCAAGACAATAGCGCAGCATCTGACCCATTTGCTGGTGCATGGGATGCTGCATTTGCTGGGTTTTGACCATGAACTTGGGCAAGCTGAGCAAGATGAAATGGAAGCGATTGAAATCGCTGTCCTTGATAAGTTATCCGTTGCCAACCCTTATGAGTAAAATTTCAATTGAGTAAATCTATCACCAAATCAGGTATTGGCATCATCTACGCGGGCGGCACTTTTGGCAGTTATGGCAAACCGCTTGCCAGCTTAGATGCTGATATTTTTTTACCTGTGTTATCACAGATTTTACAGACCCATTTTGCCACCTACCCAAACCATGCACACGACCCTGTGGATTGGCGGATATTGGATAATGATGTCATTAAAGACAGTAGCCAGTTAACGCCTGCCGATTTTGCGCATTTTTATCAATTGATACTACAAGCCATTGGGGAAGGGCTTCGCCAATTTGTGGTGCTAACAGGCACGGATACGCTCAGCTACCTCGCGGCTTTTTTGGCAGAGTGTTTTGCGGGTAGTCATATCAGTATTGTGGTGACAGGCGCAATGAGACCTTTGCTTGATAGCAATGTGTTAACCGATTACCGCATCGACCCGCAGAGCGATGCCACGCAGAATTTATTTGATGCCTGTAAATTAGCCTGTCATGGTGAGCCTGGGGTGCGGGTGTGTTTTTCTGGTGAAGATTGGTCTGCGCAAACGGTGCAAAAAATTCATAGCCATGATTTAATGGCGTTTGTGGGGCACCACCGTGCTGGTTATCCCGCCAATAGCTATACCGCAAAAATCACCCAGGCTCAGCATCAACTGTGGCTAGAAGATCGGTTGAGTGAGTTGCCGCAAGTCTTTGGCAGCTTATCCCATGCCAATATTGCCACACTCTATTTGACGCCCGTAGATACGCATTTGCTCGCTGCTCGCTTGGATAATTTATTGTCTGAAAAACCAGATGCCATCATTATTTTGGCATTTGGTGCAGGCAATGTGCCGTATGCCGAATCCATCAAAAACCAATTATTACAGGCGAAAAAACAAGGCTGTCTGGTTGCAGTGACGACCCAATGCGCGTATGGCGGCGTCAGCCAAACGTATGAAGCGGGGGCATGGCTGGCTCAATGTGAAGTTTTGATGACGGGGCGGTTGACCTTACCTGCCATATTTGCGCGTCTGCTATGGTTGATTGGCAATTATGATACCCCTGCTCGCCGCCGTCAGCGCTGGGCGCATTGTCTAAAAGATACCCACAGCGTCGCCTAATAACTGATTAGTTGTTATACTAGGCTTTTTTATCGTAGGTTTTGGCAAAATTGGCTTTTTTATGACTGTAAATACTTATGCGATCAGCATCGAATTTATTGGTACTCGCTATCGCGGCTGGCAACGACAACAAGAAGTTGATAGTATTCAGCAGCATGTTGAAGCAGCGTTATCAAAAATAGCCAATGAACCCATAGAAGTCATCGCTGCGGGTCGTACTGATGCAGGCGTCCATGCGTCAAATATGATTGCTCATTTTCAGACCACTGCCACGCGGCAGCCTTATAATTGGCTACGTGCCGCAAATTCTCTACTACCTGATGATATCGCAGTGCGCTGGATACAAGTGATGCCCGCTGAGTTTCATGCGCGCTTTTCTGCCATTGCTCGACGCTACCGCTATATTACCCTCAACCACCCCTTTCGACCTGCGATACTCAATCAGCAAATTACCCATGAATACGCCCCGCTTAATGTCGAGCTAATGCAGCAGGCAGCGACCTATCTGGAAGGCACCCATGATTTTACCAGTTTTCGTGCCGCTTCCTGCCAATCTAATCAGCCTGTGCGCCATGTCCATTTTGCCAAATTGATTCAGCATGGTGAGCTGTTGGTACTGGATATCCAAGCCGATGGTTTTTTGCATCACATGGTGCGAAATATTATGGGTACGTTATTTGAAATTGGGCGTGGTGAAAAGCCAGTCGCATGGATTGAAGCACTGCTACTTAGCAAAAACCGGTCACTTGCGGCAGCGACGGCTTCTGCCGATGGGCTGTACTTTATCAATGCGCTGTATCCACCCCAATTTCAATCACTGTTACCGGTAACAAGACTTTCGCCCATTTGGTTAAATTTGGCAGAATAATATGAATTTTCGCCTACAACTTTCAGCTATTTTTTTCAATTGATTGATTTAGGGGTTAAAAGTTGCGATAACACACGCATCAGCGTATAATCTGCATTTATACATTTGACTCATAGATATAGGTATTATGGCAAAAAAAGACGATGTAATTGAATTTGAAGGCGAAGTGGTCGATACTTTACCTAACACATTATTTAAAGTGCGTTTAGAAAATGGGCATGAAATTATTGCGCATATTTCTGGAAAAATGCGTAAGAACTATATTCGTATCTTAACAGGCGATAAGGTTAAAGTTGAAATGACACCTTACGACTTATCGAAAGGACGTATTACTTATCGCGGTCGATAGTTGTTTAGGCACATATAGTCAGTAAAAAGAGGATGTTAACTCATTGGGTTAACACCCTCTTTTTTTTCGTGACTGCTCAGGTCAATAAATTCTTACAAAAATGTGATTATACGGTTGTCAATTGTTAAAATTTTGATTATTCTTTGACTGACGAAAGGAAGGTATTACGTCAATTTTAATTTACCGATAAGTTTTTGTTAAATTAGCTATTAGACGTGATGATTAAAATCAAACAGGGAGCTTCACATGTCATTTAAAATTTCTTCTCTTGCGCTAGCCGTTGCTACGCTTTCTACTGTTTCTATCGCAAACGCCGCCGGTTTAGACCGCTCTACCCAACCAAGCTGGGCTTTTACCGAGCAAGGTACTTTTGCCTATGTGGAGCACATTACCATCGATCCAACAGTCGAGGGTAAAGATAACAAAAACGTTGCGACAACTGACGCAAACTTTACCGCTGGTCGCAATGTCCCTGATATGGCGGATGATTACCAGTTTTTAAATTTTGGGGCAAAAGCCGATGTCAATGACACCATCAGCGTAGGGGCATATTTTGATCAGCCTTGGGGAGCCGATGTTAATTTCTCAGGTGACAATAATTTTGTAGCCCAAGGTGCTAATGCAACGATTGGGAACCTTACAAATGGTGCAATTACCGATATTTCGACTGCTAATCGAACCTTAGGCAAATTACGCACAGATATTGGGGGCTTAACTCGGCAAATTGCTACCACTACCGATCCAAATACTAAAGCGACTTTAACTGCTCTACTTAATGACCTTAGTCAACGTGCACAAGATTTAGGATCAGCCATTGTCGTTGCTGGTATTAATCAAAACAACATTGGTGAAGGCACGAATGTACAAATTTCAAGCCAAAACTTCACAGGTTTGATGGGTGTTAAACTGGGTGAAAAGAAGAATATTCAAATTTATGGTGGTCCAACTATTCAAAGGCTAGAGGGTGATGTTCATCTTCGTGGTGTTGCTTACAAAGGTGCTACAGGTTACGATGCTAGTATTACTCGTAACACTGACTATGGTTGGATGGCTGGGATTGCTTATTTAAAACCTGAAATTGCCCTCAAAGCCGCGTTAACCTATCGCTCAGAAATTGACCATGATACAACGATGTATGAAAATTTCCCAGCATTAGCTGCTAGAGGATTACCTACTCAAGGCACCAATGAAATTACTATCACCACGCCAAAATCTGTTAACTTAGATTTCCAAACAGGTCTCAATCCAACAACTCTTTTAACCGCAAAAGCACGTTGGGTACCTTGGAGCGATTTTGCGATTAAACCAAAAATCTATGGTGGTACAACCGGTTTAAATTTAGTTTCTTATGACGATGACGCTTGGACTGCTGAAGTCGGTCTAGGTAAGAAACTATCACCACAATTAGCTATTTCGGGCGCTGTGGGTTATGACTCAGGTGCAGGCAATCCCATCACTTCTCTAGGACCTGTGGAAGGCAACTGGAATGTGGGCTTGGGGGCAAAATACAATTTGACGCCTGAATGGGCTGTCTCAGGCGGTGTTAAATACTTAATGTTTGGTGATGCCAAAGCAAAACTACCCGATGGTAGCATTGTTGGCGATTTCCAAGACAATGATGGCTGGGTATACGGCGTACGTTTATCTTACCAAAAGAAATAAGTTAATTTTCAATAACATGAAAGCCAATCTGTTCATCAGGTTGGCTTTTTTATGTGTCTAGTTAATCAGTTGTTGACACAGTAAGCCCTTCAAGACTATTACATAGGTGCCGCTTCAACGATATATTCTATAATTTAATTTGCAAGATTGGTCAGTGCTATGGTGAGATTACCAATGCTTGGTACCGTGACGCCATTTACTTTTTTTGGGTAAAGTTTGGCTTTTTGCACTTGTTGGCAAATAAACTTATCCACCTCTGGATCACCCGATGTTTGCGTAATCCTGCATTTTTCCACGTCACCTTGTGCATTGACACTCAGTTTTACTTGCAGGCTTGATAGCTGCTTTAGTGTCACAATACGCGATAAATTGGGTGGTAACTGCGTGTTAGGTCGTTTCTGCCAACTTGCATCCGCATTGCCAAAGGTGATGGGTGTTGCTGGTTTTGCTGACGAATTAATAGCTGGGACATCGGGGATAGCTGAAATAACTGGGCTAACGGGCTGATTTGGCGTTTTTTGTATTTGAGGGCGCATCGAGTCTTTAGATGATTTAGCAGATGATTTAGCACGCTCATCGTGAGTTATAGGTTTTAAAGCATTATCGGTATTGGTATGGCTTTGGTTGGTAGTAGCTGATTTGATAGTAGCTGATTTGGGTTGAGTAAGAGATTGGCTAGTGTTTGAACTTATGTTGCGTTCTATTTGCGCCGCTTGCTGTTGTTCATAGTGGGCGTTATTTTCATGGGCGTTTATTAATGGCTGGCTAGGAATATCTTGTGATTTTTTTTGGGGTTGAGTTTGGCTTCTACTTTGACTTTGACTTGTTTTAGATAACGCAGTTTTAGGTTGACTGGCTTTTTTTTGGTTAGTCGAATTATCCCTCGTTGTTCTGAGTTCGATTGGCTTGTGGTTATTATCTTTTGCTGGGTCATTTACCGGTTTAGCGGGTGTAGGGTTTGGTGTTGGGAACGGTTTTTCCTGAATATCAGCCGCTTGTGTGTTAGTGCTAGTATAAGCTTGCTTGGTAGGGTTTGCATGATTAATGGCGACAGGCGGTTGTGAATGGTAGGTCTGCGAGGAGTGAGGCTTCAGCTGGATAAAGCTAATTTCTAGCGGCTGTGTGGTTTGCGGTTTGATTTTTAATGGCGTTTGGTACTGAAAAAATAGATATAGCAGCAGCCCATGCAACGCGGTAACGATGCCAACTACCACTACCCTAATATATAGTTTTGACGATTTGTTATCGGATGATGGGGTAGATAGCATAACAGGGAAATCGCTTGATGCACGCTTTAATGATGACAGATGATATTGCCATCTTAATTTGACTTCCTCCCCTCCCTAAAGCGAGGGGATTCCTTCTGCAAGACGGTGAAGCCCCACCGCAAACCTTAAATAGTGGC
>OFDC01000588.1_pt1 | contig 25705 bp, 29 predicted proteins | sample 1520941 | NCBI WGS metagenome assembly OFDC01 (sample SAMEA94258168, study PRJEB24077) | hot springs metagenome | biome: Aquatic biome; feature: Water | place: India | collected 2012-12-06 | depth 5 m | reverse complement strand
ACTTGCATGTGTAAGGCATGCCGCCAGCGTTCAATCTGAGCCAGGATCAAACTCTTCAGTTCGATCTTGAAATTACTGCTCAAAAGAAATTGAAGTGAACTTCACTTCTAATGAGCGTTTAAAGACTCTTGCGAGCCTCGAAAGACCTTGCGATCTTTCTTTGGCATCCGCCTTCAAACGCCCACGCTTATCGGCTGTATGTTTTTAAAGAACTGCGCAACTTTCATTGCGGCGCTGACTTGTCATCAGCGAAGCCCTCAATTATCAACTGCTTTTCAAATCGCTGTCAATAACCTTTTGTTTTGCTCGGGATCGTCGGCGCTTGACGCTTTCCAACTCGTCCGAACTCGCTGCGAAGGGCTAGCTCGATCAGCGAAGCCCTCGATTATGACTTGGCGCGGAAACCTCTGTCAATAACCTTCGAAACTTTCAGGCCACTCGCTGCGAAGCTCGTGAGCCGGGCATTGCGTGCAATGCGTTTCGCGGGCAAGAGACGCAGTATAGCGGGTTCCCCCGCGTGCTCAACCACTCAGTGAGAAGAAACGCGCCGGGCCACCAGCGTCTCCGGTTCCTCGGTCTCCAGCAGCAATGACGCACTCGCCGCACAACGCCGGCTGTCTGCCCTGAGCACCTGCTGCTTGATGGTTGCGATCTGCGAGGGGTGCATGGAGAAGCAGCGCAAGCCCAGCCCAAGAAGCAACTCCGTGAATGCAGGATCGCCGGCCATCTCCCCACACACGCTGACGTCGCGCCCTGCGGCAGTCGCCTTGCCAATGGTGTCTGCCAGCAGACGCAAGATGGCCGGGTGCCACGGATCGTAAAGATGAGCAACTGCCTCGTCGGCGCGATCGATCGCCAGGGTGTACTGGATGAGGTCGTTGGTGCCTACCGACACGAAATCGAAGTGCCGCAGGAAGGTGGGCAACATCAAGGCCGCGGCAGGCACCTCGATCATCGCGCCAACTTCCACATCGGTGAACGCCTGCCCTGCGCTCGTCAACTCCTGCTTGGCGATGGCCAGAGCCTCGAAGGTCTGGCGGATTTCGGAGAGGTGCGCAACCATCGGCAGCAGGATCCGGACTTTTCCGAACGCGCTCGCTCGGAGCAGGGCGCGCAGTTGCTGTCGGAACATCGTGGGCTCGGACAAGCTCCAGCGGATGGCACGCAGTCCGAGGGCCGGGTTCAACGCATGCTCTCGGCGGAGTTCCTGCACCGACATCCTGTCGAGAGGTTTATCGGCACCGATGTCGACCGTCCGGATGGTGACCGGCAGACCCTTCATCGCCGTCACCGCCGCGCGATAACACTCGAACTGCTCCTCCTCATCGGGAAGATCGCCAGCCCGGTTCATGAAGAGAAACTCGGTGCGGAACAGGCCGACGCCCACGGCGCCCGCGGCCACGGCGGTTTCCGCGTCCCCTGGCAGCTCGATGTTCGCCATCAGGCGCACGACTTGGCCATCGAGGGTGACCGCCGGGGTGTTGCGGAGGCGGTCGAGCCTCGCACGCTCGAGCTCGCTCTGGCGCTGGCGAAAGCGGTACTCCTCCAGCACGATAGGCGAGGGATCGACGACGACCACCCCCGCGTCGCCATCGATGATCACCCAGTCGTCCTGTCGAATCAGCCGACTGGCCTCACGCGCCCCGACCACCGCAGGGATGTCCATGCTGCGCGCGACGATGGCCGTGTGGGAGGTGCGTCCGCCGATGTCGGTGACGAAACCGGTGAAGACGCTGCGCTTGAACTGCAGGAGATCGGCCGGCGAAATGTCATTGGCCACGAGCACGAGCGGGTCTTCCCCCCCGAAATCCCGCGCCTTTGCGGGCACGAGGGCCAGGGGTTCTCCCCTCCCGAGGGCACGCAGCAGGCGTTCCGCGACCTGCTCCAGGTCCGCCTTGCGCTCACGCAGGTACTCGTCCTCCATCTCGTCGAACTGTCTCGCCAGCACTTCCAGCTGCGCAGACAGTGCCCACTCGGCGTTGTAGTGGCGATCGACGATCCACTGCTTGGTGGCGCCCGTCAGCGTCTCATCGTGCAGCAGCATGAGGTGGACATCGAGCAGGGCGCTCAGTTCGGCCGGCGCTTCGCCGGGCAAGTCGCGCTGGAGCGTCTCCAACTCGGCAGCGACCGTGTCGCGCGCCCGGCGCAGTCGTTCGATCTCCTCAGTCGCCTGGGCAGGATCGATGAAGTAATGGGCGACATCGATGCGACTGGAGGCCACCAGCACCGCCCGCCCGATGGCCACGCCGCGGGAGACAGGCAAGCCGAACACCTGCAGGCTCATGGCGTCACTCGCCTTCGCCGAAACGGTCCTGGATCAGCGCGACCAAGGCATCCATCGCGGGCTGCTCTTGCGGGCCATCGGTCTCGATCTCGACCTCCGCGCCCAAGCCGGCAGCCAGCATCATCACGCCCATGATGCTCTTGGCATTCACGCGACGCCCGTTGCGAGCCATGTGGATCTCGCAGGGAAAGGTCCCGGCGAGCTTGGTGAGCTTGGCGGAGGCGCGGGCGTGCAGGCCCAGCTTATTGCTGATGGTGATGCTGCGCTTGATCATGAGGAGAAGACGTGTGGGCCTGGTTCTGGGGCCGGGACACGGCCACCTGCATCACGCCCTGGGTGGCGCCGGCCACCGCGCGCGCCACGACCGCCTCGAGCGGCTCGGCTCCGTAGCACAGCGCACGCCACAGCATTGGAACGTTGACGCCGGTGATGACCTTGGTGGTGACGCCGTCAGCCAGCCTCTGGGCGATGTTGCAGGGGGTGGCGCCGAACACATCCGTGAGGATGACTGCCTCGGGGCGCTGAACCTCCTGCAGGAGTTGACGCGCCTCGCGCTCGACCTGCTCCACCGGCGTGGTCGGCAGCACGTCGAGCACGCGCAGCTGGCGCGCGCAATCGGGAAACGCATGCTCGGCGACCGCCTTCAAAGAGGACGCGAGCGGCGCATGGGCGATGATGAGCAGGCCTGTCATGGTGGGAGCGTCGATTATGCAAGCCACCCGCCGAGCTACTTGATCTTCAAGCCGCCGATGAAGCTCTCGGCCACCTCTGGCGACAGCCGTGGGGCGAACAGCGTGACCTGATAGATGCGGGTGCCGACGGGAAAGACCAGCACCCGCACCTCGACCGCCCGCCCGTCAGGCAGCCGACCCTCGATGCGCCAGGCACCCGATGCAGGATGGGGCGTGGCGCCGGCGAGCGCCAGCGGCTCGGTACGAGCCTGCCCCGCGACGTTGGCAATCGCAGCGCTGCGTAAGGCCGCCAGCGACGGGCCCAACGCTGCCGGATCCACCACATCGGCGGTGCCGACGGCGAACATCGCCCCGCCCGTCTCGCAGGCCAGCACCGTCATGTCGATCCGCCTCTGCGCAAGCATCACCTGGCGCCGCTCCTGACTGGGCTTGCACGGGAACATCGCCCGGAGCGAGCCGCCCGGCGTCGTGACCTCGCGCCAGTTGTGGGTCGGACTGCAGGCCGACAGGAGCACAAGCAGAATCAGGCAGGTGCGGGGGAGCATCGGGCCATTATGGAGAGGCAGGGGTGGACTCGGACGCACGACCGCACAATCGAGCGCATGAGCCCTACGCCCCCTGACTCCGATGCGCTGCCCCTGCGGGGTGTGCGCGTGCTCGATCTGTCGCGCGTCCTCGCCGGTCCGTGGTGCACTCAGACCCTGGCCGACCTTGGCGCCGACGTGATCAAGGTGGAGCGCCCGGGCAGCGGGGACGACACGCGCGGGTGGGGGCCGCCCTTCCTCCAGGACGGCGCCGGGCACGACACCGCGGAGTCGGCCTACTACCTCGGCACGAACCGGAACAAGCGGTCCATCACCGTGGACGTGGCACGACCAGAAGGGCAGGCGCTCATCCGACGCCTTGCCGGGACGTGCGATGTGTTTGTCGAAAACTTCAAGGTCGGCGACATGCAGCGTTACGGCCTGGATGCAGGACGCCTGCGCGACGCCAACCCGGGGCTCGTGTACTGCTCCATCACCGGCTTCGGGCAGACGGGCCCCTACAAGGAACGCGCAGGCTACGACTACGCCATCCAAGGCATCGGTGGACTGATGAGCGTGACCGGCGAGCGCGACGACCTGCCTGGCGGCGGGCCCCAGAAGGTGGGGGTGGCGGTGGCGGACCTGTTCACCGGCATGTATGCCACCGTCGCCATCCTGGCCGCACTGCGCCATCGCGACCTCACCGGCCAGGGCCAGGTGGTGGACATGGCCCTGCTGGACGCCCAGGTCGCGATGCTGGCCAACCTCGGAGCGAACTACTTGGTGACCGGGCGGGCGCCGCGGCGCATGGGCAACGCGCACGCGAACATCGTGCCCTACCAGGTGTTCGAGGTCAGCGACGGGCACCTCATCCTGGCCGTGGGCAACGACGGGCAGTTTGCGAAGTTCTGCGAGGTGGCCGGCTGCCCGCAACTGGCCCGCGACGGGCGTTTCGCCACCAATGCGCAACGCGTGAGGCATCGAGACACGCTCGTGCCGATGCTCGAACCCATCCTTCGCACCCGCACGCGCCGGTCCTGGCTCGATGCGCTGGAGGCGGCCAAGGTGCCCTGCGGACCGATCAACGACCTCGCCGAGGTCTTCGCCGACCCGCAGGTGCAGTCGCGAGGCATGGCGGTGGACATGCCGCACCCGCTGGCCGGCACGGTCCGTCTGGTCGGCAGCCCCATCAGACTGTCGGACACGCCGGTGCAGGTCCGCCGGGCGCCGCCGCTGCTGGGCGAACACACTGATGAGGTGCTGGCCGAGTTCGGCATCGACGCGCAGGAGCGTGCCCGGTTGCGGGAACAGGGCGTGCTCTGAGGGACACGCGACACGACGACAAAGGGGTGGACATGGCCGACTTCGTTTTGGTGCAGGGGGCGTGGCAAGGCGCCTGGGTGTGGCGGCGCGTGCTGCCGGGGTTGTGGCGTGCCGGACACCGCGCCTTCGCGGTGCCGTTGACCGGGGTGGGCGAACGCGCGCACCTGATGAGCAAGGACATCCGGCTGACCACGCATGTGCAGGATGTGGTGGCGGTCATCGAGGCGGAGGAACTGGACGACGTCATCCTGGTCGGTCACAGCTACTCGGGCGTCGTGGTCACCGGCGCCGCCGACCGCCTGCCTGGCCGTATCGCGCGCCTGGTGTACCTCGACGCGGTGGTGCCGCGCAGTGGGGACAGCTGGTCGAGCGGGCACAGCGAGGACACGCGCGAGCAGCGCCGCCGTTCGATCCGCGACACCGGAACGATCCCGCCGGCGGATCCCTCCGCCTTCGGCCTGGAGGGAGACGACGCCGAGTGGGTGCGACGACGCCAGACTCCGCAGCCGGGGGGCGTCTACGAGGACGTGCTGGTGTTCGACGAAGCGCGCTGGGCAGCGCTGCCGCGCACCTTCATCGACTGCACCGCGCCGGCCCTGCCGACCATCGACGCCGCGCGCCGACGCGTTCGCGCCGAGCCGGGCTGGCAGGTGCTGGAGATCGCCACAGGTCACGACCCGATGGTCAGCGCACCCGAGGCGCTGCTGGACCACCTGCTGTCCCTGGCCTCGGACTAAGCCCCTCCTGGCGCAGCCTTGACGGGCGCAGAACTACACTTTGCAGGCTGCGGCGCTGCCGCTCCTGCCAGGACCTGCCATGAAGCTTTCCGCCCGTCACTGGACCGTTGCCGCCGTGATCGCCGCGCTGGCCGCCGGCGGCGCCCTCACCTACCGCTCCCTGCACGGCCTCGCGCCGGCGCCGGACGTCGGCTACACCTTGCTCGACGGCAGCAAGGGCACGCTGGCCGACCAGCGCGGCAAGGTGATGCTGGTGAACTTCTGGGCCACCAGCTGCACGACCTGCGTGAAGGAGATGCCCGAGATCGTCGCCACCCACGAGAAGTACAAGTCGCGCGGCTTCGAGACGATCGCGGTGGCGATGAGCTACGACCCGCCGGCCTACGTCGCCAACTTCGCCGAGAGCCGCAAGCTGCCGTTCAAGGTGGCCATCGACAACACCGGCGCGATCGCCAAGGGATTCGGCGACGTGCGGCTGACCCCCACCACCTACGTGATCAACAAGCGCGGCGAGATCGTCAAGCGCTATGTGGGCGAGCCGGACTTCCCCGCCCTGCACGCCCTGCTGGAAAAGCTGCTGGCCGAGCAGGCCTGAGCGGCACTCAGTCCGCCCCGGCCTTCAGTGCCAGCACCGCCGCCCCGACGATGAGCGCGGCTGCCACGGCATGCAGCCCGGTCAGCGGCCGCCCGCTGGAGAGCGCGAGCAGCACGGTGGATGCCAGCGGCGTCACATAGCTCAGCACGCCGATGGTGCGCGGGTCACCCCCCTTGAGCGCGCGATCCCAGAGGAAGAAGGCCGCCCCCAGCGGGCCGAGACCCATCAGCGCGATCAGCAGCACGTCGCGCGCCGACAGCGCGGTGGCCGGCTCCAGCGCGACATGGCAGGCCATCGACAGCGCGCCGGACACCAGACCGAACAGGCCGATGGCTGCGGTCGGGAAGCCGCGTCCCTGGAGGGCCAGCCGCCGGGTGCCCAGCGAATACGTGGCCCAGATGAATGCGGAGCCCAAGGCCGGGAGGTAACCCCAGGCGAAACCACCGGAGAGGTCGCGTCCGCCGACGATGGCCACCGCCGCCCCCGCGAACCCAGCCACCGCCGCCACCCCGTGCAGCCACCTCAGGCGCACGCCCTGCAGCAGCAGCGGCGACAGCACCACGATGAGCAGCGGCCACAGGTAGTTGACGAGGTTGGCCTCCACCGGCGGGGCGTGCCGAAGCGCGATGAACAGCAGGAAGTGGAAGCCGAACAGGCCCCACACGCCCAGGGCGAGCGCGGCCGGCGCCACCCGCCACTGCCGCCATGACGGCCACGCCGGCACGCTGCCGATCAGCAGCGCCAGGCCGGTGAGCAGGAACGGCGGCACGTGCGAGAGCGACACGCCGAGTGCGGCCAGGCTGGACCAGAGTGCGATCGCGGCCAGGGCATGGAGGTTGGGGTGCAGCCCGGCGCGTGGCGCGGCGGCCTGGGAAGAAGCGATGTCGGACATGCCGCCAGTGTGCCGCGGGCGGCGACAGGGAATCGTCGCGCGCCAAGGCACTGTCGTCGCGCGCCGCGCGTGATCGCTCAGCCCTGCCGGCGAAGTGCGGCGGTGAGTGCCGAAGGCGAGCGATAGCCGCATTGCAGCGCGATCACTCCCACGGCCAGACCCTGCGCGCGCAGCCGTGTCGCCAGTGCGAGCCGACGCTGGCGCACCCAGGCCGACGGCGCGCAGCCCCACTGGTCCTGACAGCGGACGGTGAACTGTGCGGCGCTCAGGTGCACCTGCCGCGCCAGCTCACTCACTTCGATCGGCCGGTCCAGCCGGGCATCGACCCAGGCCTGCAACTGCGCCCAGTCGATGGGCCGCGAGCGCCGTGACATCGCTTGGACGGGCGAGCGAGGCAAGGACTCCAGCAACAGCGGCATCGCCAACTGCCATGTCGGGGAGCCGGTCGACTGCTCGGACAGGAACTGCAGCAGCGAGGGCAGCGACGGCGCGGCAGACACCACCCGGCCCGCCAAGGGGTCCAGGCGATCGTCGACCGCATCGAGCACGAAGCACTGTGCCTCGCGACCGGCGCCCCGCAGCGCGCGGAAGTCGTGCCGGTCTCCCGGGGCGATGACGGCGATCCGCCCCGGCCCCACCCGGTGCCCCCGCCCCTCGATCTCGAGATCGAGCACCCCCTGCCAGCCCCAGAGCACCTGGAAGTGGGGGTGGCTGTGGCTGCCGGGCGACTCGCCGTAGCGACGCAGGCTGAGCGACGGTTGGGCGGCCGACATGGGCCTAGAGCATAGCCCGTCAACCGCCCCGCTTGGCCCGCGCCCGCGCCTGCCCCTCGCGTCCGCGCAGCTTCCACTCGGCCAGCTGCTGCCGGCGCTCGAGCGCGGTGAGGGTGTCGCGCCGCAGCTCGCGTTGCAGCTTGTGGAAGTTGTCGATGCGGTCGCCCTCGACGCCTTCGCGCACCGCGCACCCCGGCTCGGTGGTGTGCCGGCAGTTGCGGAAGCGGCACTGCAGCGCCAGCCGGCCGATGTCGTCGAAGCTGGCCGCCAGGCTCGCCTCGTCGGCGTCGGGCCGCAAGGTGCGCACGCCGGGGGTGTCGATCAGGCAGGCGCCGCCGGCCAGACGGTGCAGCGTTCGCGCCCGGGTGGTGTGACGACCCCGCCCGTCGCCCTCGCGGGTCGCGCCCGTGGCCAGCACCTCGCCGCCCAGAAGGGTGTTGGCGAGGGTCGACTTGCCCGCACCGCTGGAGCCCAGCAGCACGAGGGTGCGGCCGGGCTGCAGCCAAGGTTGCAGGGCGCTGGCGGCCGATGGCTGCCGGCCGTCGAGGACGAAGCGCGGCACCCGCGCGGGCACGCGGCCGTGGAGCCGCGCGACGGCCTGAGACAGGTCGGCACAGAGGTCGGGCTTGCTGAGCACCAGCACCGCCTCCACGCCGCTGCCCTCGACCAGGGCGAGAAAGCGCTCGACGCGCCGGAGGCTGAAATCGGCGTCCAGGCCCATGACGATGAGCGCGGTGTCGACGTTGCTGACGACGATGTGCCGGACCCCGTCGGCGTCCCGGCGGGTCAGCGCCGTGGCGGGCTGCAGGCAGTGGGTGAGCCACCTCCCGCCGTGGCCGTCGTCGGCGACGAGGCCCCAGTCGCCGACGGCCACGCCGTCGGACTCGTCGGCCAGCTCGCGGGCGAGGCGGGGGTGCAGTCGCGCGTCGAACTCGTCGCGACCGTCGTGCAGCCGCAGCGTCTCGCGGTGCACCGCGGCGACGCGCACCGGCTGTCCGCCGGACTGCAGCATCAGGTGGGAGAGGGATTGCGCGGCGGCCGTCGTGAGGCCGAGGGTGCGCAGCGATTCGAAAGCCGGTTCCTGCATGGAAGTCGGTCCTTGTGATGGCGAACGGTCTCGACGCCGTCCAGCCGAGGCGGGACGACGGGCGAAGGGGTGAACGCCGGAAGGCCGACGGCCGCGGCAGGAGCGCAGCCGAAAAGGATCGGACAGGTGCGGCCCGCGCGAACGGCGGGCCGGAGGGTCAACCGCGGAGCGCGGGCCTTCCGGAGCAACGGAGATCGGGCGCAGTGATGTGGGTCATGGCGGTCTCCTTGTGCGGAAGGTGGATGGGAGGGCGAAGGGGCCGAAGTGTGGGCGCCGGCTTCTCCGCTGTAAACCCCCGCGAACGGTGCAGGGGAGGCAGGCGACTCAGCCCGCGGACTCCACCACGCCGGCGGCATGGGCCTGCTGATCGGCGTGGTAGCTCGAGCGCACCAGCGCGCCCACCGCGGCATGGGTGAACCCCATCTCGTAGGCGGCGGTCTCGAAGCGCTTGAAGGTGTCGGGATGCACGTAGCGGCGCACCGGCAGGTGGTGTCCGCTGGGGGCGAGGTACTGCCCGATCGTGAGCATGTCGATGCCGTGCGCGCGCATGTCGCGCATCACCTCGAGGATTTCCTCGTCGGTCTCGCCCAGGCCCACCATCAGCCCGCTCTTGGTGGGCACCCCCGGCGCAAAGTCCTTGAAGCGCTTGAGCAGGTTGAGGCTGAACTGGTAGTCGGACCCCGGGCGTGCTTCCTTGTACAGGCGCGGCACCGTCTCGAGGTTGTGGTTCATGACGTCCGGCGGCGCGGCCTTGAGGATGTCCAGCGCGCGGTCCATGCGGCCGCGGAAGTCGGGGGTAAGGATCTCGATGCGGGTGGCGGGAGACAGCTCCCGCGTGCGCCGGATGCATTCGACGAAATGCCCCGCGCCGCCGTCGCGCAGGTCGTCGCGGTCGACGCTGGTGATGACCACGTACTTGAGCTTGAGCGCGGCGATGGTCTTGGCGAGGTTTTCCGGCTCGTCGACGTCCAGCGGGTCCGGGCGGCCGTGGCCCACGTCGCAGAACGGGCAGCGCCGGGTGCACTTGTCGCCCATGATCATGAAGGTGGCCGTGCCCTGCCCGAAGCACTCCCCGATGTTGGGGCAGCTGGCTTCCTCGCAGACGGTGTGCAGCTTGTGCTCCCGCAGGATCTGCTTGATCTCGTAGAAGCGGGTGGTCGGCGAACCGGCCTTGACCCGGATCCAGTCGGGCTTCTTCAGCACCTCGGCAGGCACCACCTTGATGGGGATGCGCGCCGTCTTGGCCTGGGCCTTCTGCTTGGCGGTGGCGTCGTAGGCTTCGGCGGACTGCGCCTGGTGGGTGACGTTCTCGGTGGGCATGGGCGGGCCGTGATCTGGAGCGGGGGCGATCAGGGCGACAGGTACGACACCAGTCGCTCGGCCAGCAGGTCTGCGGCGGTCGCCCAGTCGGAGGAGATCCCGAGTGTAGCCAAGTCGACCGTGCGCAGGCCGGTGTAGCCGCAGGGGTTGATCCAGGAAAAGGGTCGCAGGTCCATCGCCACGTTGAGCGCCACGCCGTGGTAGGCGCGGTGATTGGACACCTTGATCCCCAGCGCCGCGATCTTGCCCAGGCCGCGGAAGGGATCGTCCGCGGGGACCGGGCCGGCCAGGGCGGCATGGCCGAAGGGATCGTCCAGGCGCACATAGATGCCCGGCGCCCCCGGCACCCGGTGCCCGGTGACGTCCAGGCGCTGCAACGTCTTGAGCACCGACTCCTCGATACGGTAGACGTACTCCTTCACGTAGATGCCCAGCCGCTTCATGTCGACCAGCGGGTAGGCCACCACCTGTCCCGGGCCGTGGTAAGTGACCTGGCCGCCTCGGTTGGTGTGCACCACCGGGATGCCGTGCGCATCCAGCAGGTGTTCCGGACGGCCCGCGAGCCCGAGCGTGTAGACGGGGGGGTGCTCGCACAGCCAGAGCTCGTCAGGCGTGTCGGGCGTGCGCGCGTCGGTGAAGGCGCGCATGGCCTCGTAAGTGGGCAGGTACTCGACCTGGCCCAGGCGGCGGACGATCACGGGTGGGAGCGCGGGCGCGGAGTCAGAGGACGATCTTGACCATCGGGTGCGTGGTCAACGTGCGGTACAGCTCGTCGAGCTGCTCGCGACTGGTGGCGGTGATGGTGATGGTGATGCCGAGGTAGTTGCCGCCGCTGCTGGGACGCATCTCGATGGTGGCAGGGTCGAAGCCCGGATCGAACTGCAGCGCCACCGCGGCGATGGCCTGGGCGAAGCCATCGACGTTCGCGCCCATCACCTTGATCGGGAAGGCGCTGGGGTATTCGATCAGCGAGGGGTCGGCAGGCGTGGTCATGACATCAGATGGATTGCAGGCGCTTGGCCCGCTGGTAGGCCTCGTGAAGGCGGGCGAAGACCGGCCCCGGCCTGCCGCGCAGGGCGCCGTGGCCGACGGGCTCGCCGTCGATGAGGGTGACCGGCAGCAGCTCGCGGCCGGCCGACGACAGCAGCACTTCGTCGGCGGTGAAAAGATCGGCCTCGGGCAAGGGGCGCAGGTTGTACGCGATGCCCTCCTCCTCGCACAGCTCGCGCAGCAGCTCCACGCGGATGCCTTCGAGCAACAGCTCGCCCTTGGGCGGGCCGAGCAGCGCGCCCTCGTGCACGATCCAGACGTTGCTGGATGAGCCTTCGGTGACGAACTTCAGCCCGTCGGCGTGCTCGCGGATGAGGATGGTCTCGGCCGCCCCCTTGTCGGCCGACATCTGCCGCGCCAGCACGTTGGCCAGCAGGGACGTGCTCTTGACGTCACCCATCTCCCAGCGGAAGTCGCGCGCGGTCACGCAGGCCACGCCATGGTGGCGCTGCTCCGCGCTCGGCGGCGTGAAGGGCGTGGCCATGAGGAAGACGGTGGGGGCCACGTCGGTGGGCATGACGTGGCTGCGGAGCGCGACGCCCCGGGTGACCTGCAGGTACAGCAGCTGGTCCTCGGCCTGCTGCGCCCCCACCACCCGTCGGCAGCGCTCCAGCCATTCGGCGGACGACAGCGGGTTGACCAGCCGCACCCGGTCCAGGCTGTGCTGCAGCCGCGCCATGTGCTCGGCGAAGCGGAACAGCCGCCGCGCGTAGACGGGCACCACCTCGTAGACCCCGTCGCCGAACAGGAAGCCGCGGTCCAGCACGGACACCTTCGCCTGCGACAGCGGCAGCAGCTCGCCGTTGAGGTCGCAGGGAAAGTCGGGCAGTGGCTGCATGGCGGTGGCCCTCACGACAGGGCCGGTCAGCTTACTTGATCCACAGGCGCAGTGCATCCCACAGGCGACCGAACCAGCCGGCCTGGGGCACCTCGTCCATCACCACCAGCGGCACCTCGGCGACCGGCGTGCCGGTGGTGGTCGTCACCTTGACCGTACCCACCCGCTGTCCGCGCGCGAGGGGAGCCACCAGCGGGTCGGTGCGCTGCAGCTCGGTCCTGAGCTTGTCGCCCTGGCCACGCGGCACGGTCACGAACACCGGGGCGGCGGTGCCCAGCTTGGCTTCCTTGGTGGCGCCCTTCCATACCGGCGGGGTGGCAATCGGCTTGCCGGCCTCGAACAGGCGCACCGAATCCCAGGCGGCGTAGCCCCAGTTCAGCAGCTTCTGGCTCTCGCTGGCGCGCGCCTCCATCGAGGCAGTGCCCATGACCACGCTGAGCAGGCGGCGCTTGCCGTTGGGGAAGTCGCGCTGCGCGCTGGCCACCAGGCAGTAGCCGGCGGCGTCGGTATAGCCGGTCTTCATGCCGTCGACCGAGGGGTCGCGGCGCAGCAGGAGGTTGCGGTTGCCCTGCTTGATGTTGTTGTAGGTGTACTCGCGCACGGAGTAGATGCGGTAGTAGTCCGGGTGTTCCTGGATGATGCGCGCGGCGATGCTGGCGATGTCGCGCGCCGAGCTGCGGTGGCCCGGCTCGCTCATGCCCGTGGGGTTCTTGAAGCTGGTGTTCTTCAGGCCCCAGGCCTGGGCCTGGCGGTTCATCATTTCGACGAACTGCTCCACCGTGCCGCCCACCGCCTCGGCCACGGCCACGGAGGCGTCGTTGCCCGACTGCACGATCACGCCGTGCAGGAGTTCGTTCATCGTCGGCGTCATCGTGGTGTCGATGAACATCAGCGAGGGATCGCCCTTGCGCTCGTTCCAGGCGCGCTGGGAGATCGGAATGCGCTGCTCCATGCTGAGCCGCTTCTCCTTCAGGGCATTGAACGCGAGGTAGGCGGTCATCAGCTTCGTCAGCGAAGCCGGGTCGTTGGGCGTGTCGGCGTCGCGCTCGGCCAGCACCCGGTTGCCGGTGACGTCCAGCAGGATGTAGCTGCGGGCGGCCACTTCGGGCGGCTGGGGGGTCTGCGCAAGGGCGGTGGTGCCGACCGCGAGGGTCAGCAGCGTGGCGAAGAGTCGTTTCATCGGGGGACGGGGAAGCAAGGATCAGGGGTGGCGCGGGCACGTCACAGCGCGAAGGCGCGCACCACCAGGGTCTTGAGCAGCGTCAGCTGCCCATGGAAGAAGTGGCCGACGCCGGGCACGACGACGACCGGCAGGTGCTGCGGCCGCGCCCAATCGAGGGTGGCCTGCAGCGGCACGACCTCGTCGGACTCGCCATGGATGACGAGCGTGTCCTCGGGCACCGGGGCGACCTCGAAGCGCGACGTGGCGGGACCCACCAGCACCAAGCGGCGCGGGCGTTCCGGCGCCGGCAGCCGCTGGGCCGCCTGCGAGGCCACGTAGGCGCCGAAGGAGAAGCCGCCGAGCACCAGGGGCAGGGACAGGTCGCGCTGGGCGTCGATGACGGCCAGGGCGTCGTCGACCTCGCCGCGGCCCTCATCCCACGCCCCGCCGGATTGGCCGACGCCGCGGAAGTTGAAGCGCACCGTGCGGTAGTGCAGCTGCAGGAAGGCGCGGGCGAGCGTCTGCACGACCTTGTTGTCCATGGTGCCGCCATGCACAGGGTGCGGGTGGCACAGCACGGCCACGCCCACCGGCTGGCCGGCGGGATGGTCCACCGCCACCTCAATCGGGCCTGCGGGCCCGGGCACGCTCAGGCGCTCGGTCTGCGCATTCATGGTGGGCGAAGGGGTCAGCGACCGACGTCGGGCGGCAGCACCAGGCGCTCGACGACCTGGCCGTTCTGGAGGTGCGACTGGACGATCTCGTCGATGTCCTCGCGGTCCACGTAGCTGTACCAGACCGCCTCCGGATAGACCACCGCCACCGGCCCCCCGGCGCAGCGATCGAGGCAGCCGGCCTTGTTCACGCGCACGCCGCCCGGCCCGGCCAGGCCGGCCTGCTTCACCCGGGCCTTGCAGTGGTCGAAGGCCACCTTGGCGCCGTGCTGCGCACAGGAATTCTCGCCGTTCTCCCGCTCGTTCAGACAGAAGAAGATGTGGCGCTGGAAATAGCTCATCGGGCGATTGTAGGCAGCGCCCCTCGCCCCGCCGGTATCACCCTGCGACACGCTCCCGCGCCGCGAAGCGCAGCAGCAGCCAGCCCATCGCCGCGTACGGCCACAACCAGCCCAGCCATTGCGCCAGCCCGTGGAAGCGGATGAAGCGCCCCTGCTGCCAGGCCTGCAGGCTCTGGGCGAAATACGGATCCGCGGGCGCATGCGCGACCAGCGCGACCAGGGCGGTGAAGGCCACCAGCGCCAGTGCGGCGGACAGGCGTCGGCCCATCCAGGCGGTGAGGCAGGCCAGCAGCAGACCGGTCTGCAGCCCGGGCAGGGTGGCCGGGGTCATCCAGGTCAGCGCATGCTGCGGGCCGAAGTTGAGCGCGATCGACAGCGTGGTGGCGGCGAAGGCGATGCCGGCCAGCAGCACCACCATGGCCAGTCGTCTCAGCCCCGGACGCAGGGCGGCGTGCGCGAGCAGGCAAGGCGCCAGCAGTCCGAGGGTGATGGCGGCCCACTCGCCCAGCGGAGTGAGCGGACGATCGATCGGACTGTGCGCGATGTAGTCGGCCGCGGCCGCCGCCCAGGGCGTGCCGTCCAAGGCGGCCTGCGCCAGCGCGCGCAGGGCCTCCCCGATCTGGCCCAGGCCCAGCGGCACGGGCGTGGGGAACAGCAGCGCTGCCGGCCACAGCACCAGCAGCACGCGCGCTCCGGTGCTGCCCCCGGCAAACCAGCGCTCCCGCAGTGCCTGCAGCCGATCGAGCTGCCCGGTGGCCTGCAGCACCGCCGCGAGGATGGCGCCGAGGGCGGCGCCGGCACTGTTGAGCGCCCAGTCCAGCAGCGAGGGCACGCGCTCGGGCAGGAAGTGCTGGGTCACCTCCAGCGTGTACGACAGACCGGCGCCCAAGGCGGCGGCGGCAAGGAACGCGAGCCAAGGACGCCAGGCATGGCGCACTGCGGCGATGTAGGCCAGCAGGCCCAGCGGCAGGTAGCCCGCGAGGTTGGAATAGATGTCGAAGCGCGGGAAGTAGCGCGGCCAGTCCAGCGACAGCAGCGTGCGCAATTCGTGGCCGGGCGGCCAGCGCCAGCCCGTCAGGGGGTACAGGGTCGCGTAGGCGACCAGCGCCACCGCGGCCAGGGTCAGCGGCAGGGCAGAACTGCGCGCACGCGAGTCCATGCCGCGCCGATCAGAACGGCTTGACGACGACCAGCACGACGATCGCGGCGAACAGCAGCACCGAGACCTCGTTGAACACCCGGAACCAGCGGTCGCTGCGCTGATTGGCCAGCTGCTCGAAGCGCCTCAGGTGCGCGCGGCACACATGGTGGTAGCCGATGACCCCGACGACCAGGGCGAGCTTCGCATGCATCCACCCCTGGCCGGCCCCCCGCCCCACCCCGTAGTACAGCCACAGGACCAGCCCCAGCCCCACGGCCGGGATCATCAGCAGGCTGCTGAACCGGTACAGCTTGCGCGCCATCAGCAACAGGCGCTCGCGCTCGGCATGACTGTCCGGCGACACCATCGCCAGGTTGACGAACAGCCGCGGCAGGTAGAACAACCCGGCGAACCAAGCGGCGATGAAGACGATGTGGAAGGCCTTGACCCACAAGTAGGCAGAACTCATGCGGGCGATTATGGCCAGCGGCATGCCGGGGCACCGCCGGAAGACGTCAGAGCAACTGCGTGGCAGGCGACCTTGGGGGCGGCCAGTACCTGTCGAAGGGCCGGGGGCCAAAAGAAACCCCGGCGCGGAGGCCGGGGCTGCAAAGCCTTATCGCTGTCATGACGCTAAGGCGCCTGCTCAGGGAGGAAAAGCAGGGAACGACAACCTCGCGGCTATCATTCACCGGTCACTTTAGCACCGCGCGCCGGTTTGTGACAATTCCGTAACAGCGCGGATTGCGGGCAACTTCACGCTTTCGTCAGGCTGCGCCATCCGCACGTGTCGCCTCCTGCAAGGACATTCCGTTGCCCACCCCGCCGCCCTTCCCCGCCAGCCGGCCGCGCCGCCTGCGCCGCCACGCCTTCCTCCGCGACCTGGTGCGTGAGCACCGGCTGTCTGCCTCGGACCTGATCCTGCCGGTGTTCGTGCTGGACGGCAGCGGCCAGCGCCAGGCCGTGGCCAGCATGCCCGGGGTCGAGCGACTGAGCCTGGACCTGCTGCTGCCGGTGGCCGAGGAGTGCGTGCGGCTGGGCGTGCCGGTGATGGCGCTGTTCCCGGTCATCGACGGCGCCCTGAAGACGCCCGACGGCCGCGAGGCGACCAACCCCGAGGGCCTGGTGCCGCGGGTGGTGCGCGAGCTCAAGCGTCGCTTTCCTCAGCTGGGGCTGCTGACCGACGTCGCCCTGGACCCCTTCACCACGCACGGTCAGGACGGGCTGATCGACGACAGCGGCTACATCCTCAACGACGAGACGGTCGAGGTGCTCGCCCAGCAGGCGCTGGTGCAGGCGGAGGCCGGCGTGGACATCGTCGCACCCAGCGACATGATGGACGGCCGCATCGGCGCCATCCGCGACGCGCTCGAGGGCGCCGGTCGCATCCACACCTCCATCATGGCCTACAGCGCCAAGTACGCCAGCGCCTTCTACGGCCCCTTCCGCGACGCGGTGGGCAGCAAGGGCAACCTGGGCAAGAGCGACAAGAAGGTCTACCAGATGGACCCGGGCAACACCGACGAGGCCCTGCGCGAGGTGGCGCTGGACATCGCCGAGGGCGCGGACATGGTGATGGTCAAGCCCGGCCTGCCGTACCTGGACATCGTGCGCCGGGTCAAGGACAAGTTCCGGCTGCCGACCTTCGCCTACCAGGTCAGCGGCGAGTACGCGATGCTCAAGGCCGCCGCCGCCAACGGCTGGCTGGACCATGACGCGGTGATGATGGAATCGCTGCTGGCCTTCAAGCGCGCCGGCGCCGATGGCGTGCTCACCTACTTCGCGCTCGACGCCGCGCGCCGGCTGCAGGGCGACTGAGCGCCGCCGCCCATGCGCGTGCACCTGCTCACGCCCGAGCGGTTCGAGGAGCTGTCGCAGCCGCCCGAAGGCCTGCCGCCGCAGGGCTTCCTCTGGCTGGCCTGCGGACGCGATGCCTTCGAGGCGCGCCTGGCCGAGGTGCAGTCACTGCTGCGCCGCTGGACCGGCGGCGAGCTGGTGGACCTGCACGTGTCGGACCTGCTCAACATCAATCTGCCCTCGCACTACGACGACACCTCGCGCTACGACCTGCTGGTGTTCCGCCGCCTGGCTGCGGTGCGCGACCCCGAGGCCGGTGCGCAGGAGTCGGCCGGCCGCCCGCGCATCGACACCAGCGCGGTGGGCTTCGTGGTGTTCGACCGGGTGCTGCTGACCGTGCATCCCGACGAGTGCACGGTGCGCGAGCACTTCGCGCAGCGGCTGGTGCACATGTCCGCCTCCGGCGCGGGGGACCTGCGCAGCGGACGGCTGCCCGCGAGCCCGCAGGACCTCATGCTGCGCATGGTCAACCACATCGTCGACAGCTACCTGGACCTGCGGCGCCTGCTCACGCGGCAGTTCGCCGACCTGCAGCGCGACCTGCTGGCCACCCGCCGGCGCTCGGTCAACTGGCCGGTGCTGCTGGAGGCGCGCAACACCCTGCACCTGCTGGAGGACATCTGCGAGGACCAGCACAGCGCCGTGCAGGAGTGGATCGACGCCTTCGAGGAACTGCCCCCCAGCGCAGAGGCGCGCGTGCTCGGGGAGCGGGAGCTGCTGAGGGTGCGTTCACGCGACGTGCTGGAGCACATCGAACGGGTGCTGGGCCATGTTCGGCGGCTGGAGTCCTCGGCCGAGGCCGCGGTGCAGATGCACTTCTCTGCGCTGAGCCAGCGCACCAACGACGTGATGCGCACGCTCACGGCGCTCACGGCCATCTTCCTGCCGCTGAACCTGATCACCGGCATCTTCGGCATGAACTTCGACCAGTTGCCGCTGATCCATCACGAGACGGGCGCGTGGATCGCGTTCGGGATCATGGGGCTGGTCGGCCTGGGCTTCGGCGCCTACTTCTGGCGCAAGCGCTACCTCGGGACGCACGACCGGGAGCATTGAGCGCCGTTGCGCCCGCTCGGGCTCAGCGGGCGTAAGGGTCGGCGAAGCCCATGGCCAGCAGCAGCTCGCTCTCGCGCGCCTCCATGGCCTGCGCCTCGTCCTCGGCCTCGTGGTCGTAGCCCTGCGCGTGCAGGGTGCCGTGCACCAGCAGGTGGGCGTAATGGTCGGCCACCGGGATGCCCAGCTCGGCCGCCTCGCGCTCGACCACCGGCGCGCACAGCACCAGGTCGGCCACCACCACCGGCTCGTGCTCGTAATCGAAGGTCAGCACGTTGGTGGCGTAGTCCTTGCCGCGGTACTCGCGGTTCAGCGCCCGGCCCTCGTCCTCGCCGACGATGCGCACGCTCAGCTCCGCCGGCCCCTCCAGCGCGCGCGAGATCCAGCGCAGCACCTTGTGGCGCGGCAGCAGCGCCCGATGGCCGGCATCGACGAACTGCAGCGACAGCGACAGCAGCGCACGCGCCATCAGGCCTGCCCCTCGCCGCCGGCCGCCCCCTTGCGTGCGCCCGACCTGGCCGACGCCGCGCCCCGCCCGGCCTTCTCATAGGCGTCGACGATGCGCGCGACCAGTGGATGGCGCACCACGTCCTGCGAGGTGAAATGGGTGAAGGCGATGCCGCGCACCTTGCGCAGGATGGCCTCGGCCTCCACCAGGCCGCTGCTCGTGCCCTTGGGCAGGTCGATCTGGCTGGTGTCGCCGGTCACCACGCACTTGCTGCCGAAGCCGATGCGGGTGAGGAACATCTTCATCTGCTCGGTGGTGGTGTTCTGCGCCTCGTCGAGGATGACGAAGGCGTGGTTGAGCGTGCGGCCGCGCATGAAGGCCAGCGGAGCGATCTCCAGCGCGCCCTTCTCGAAGGCCTTGGTGACGCGGTCGAATCCCATCAGGTCGTACAGCGCGTCGTACAGCGGGCGCAGGTACGGGTCCACCTTCTGCGACAGGTCGCCGGGCAGGAAACCCAGCCGCTCGCCGGCTTCCACCGCCGGCCGGGTCAGCACGATGCGCTGCACGGCGCTGCGCTCCAGCGCGTCGACCGCGCAGGCCACCGCGAGGAAGGTCTTGCCGGTGCCAGCGGGGCCGATGCCGAAGGTGATGTCGTGGGACAGGATGTTGCGCAGGTAGCCCACCTGGTTCGGCGTGCGGCCGGTGAGGTCGGCCCGCTTGGTGTGCAGCACGATCTCGTCGTCACCGGCCTGGCGCGCGCCGTCGCCATCGCCGCCCTGGCGCGCCTGCACCAGCGCGAGCTGCAGCGCCTCCACCGAGAGCGGGCGGTCCGCGCGCTCGTACAGCTGCTGCAGCAGCCCGAGGGTGCGTTCGGCAGCCGCCTTGCTGCCCTCGATGCGGAAGGATTCGTTGCGATGGCTGATGCCCACATCCATCCCTGCCTCGATGGTGCGCAGGTGTTCGTCGAGCGCGCCGCACAGGTGCGACAGGCGCTGGTTGTCCAGCGGGGTGAAGGCGTGGTGGAGGATCACGGGGTCGGGCCGGTGGGAGCGCCGCAGGGGCGCGGCAATACTGCACATTGTCACCGCGGCCCGCTTTGTAAGCGTTCCTACAATCCCCCGCGATGCTGCGCCTGATCCTCGTCCTGTTCGCCACCGTGGTCTGCATGGCGGGAGCGCGGGCGGATGCCCCCGTCATGCGCTTCGAACGAGCGGTCAGCGCCGAGGGCCCCGACCCGCGCTTCCCCGCCGCGGAGGCCGCGCAGCCCGTGACGCTGCCCGACGACTGGTCCGTCTCGCGGCCCGGCCATGCCGGCCCGGTCTGGTACCGCGTCACCTTCGACGCCCCCGGCGTGCGCGAGCGCGGCGAGCTGATGGCGCTGTTCATCGAACGGGTGTGCGGCGGGTTCGAGGTCTACCTCAACGGGCAGCTGGTGCAGCGCGCCGGCTGGCGGCCCGAGACGCTGTCGCGCAACTGCCAGTTTCCGCAGCTCGTCACCCTGCCCGCGGCGCTGATCGAGGCCCGCAGCAACGCGCTGGACCTGCGGGTGATCGGGCGCCCGCTCGAACACGTGGCCTCGCACCAGCGCGCCGGCGGGCTGAGCGCGCTGGCCCTCGGCCCGGCCGACCGCATGTCCCGGCTGCACGCGCGCATGACCGCCCTGCGCATCGACCTGCCGCAGGTGATCTCGGCCACGCTGCTGCTGCTCGGCGGCGTGCTGGTGGTGCTGGGCAGCCTGCATCGCCAGGACCGGCACCTGGCCTACTTCGGCGCTCTGTCGGCCGCCTGGGCCCTGCTGACCGCACGCCTGTGGGTGCCGACGCTGCCGTTCCCTGGCCTGTGGAACGAGGTGGTCATCATCGCCCTGGCGACCTTCGTGGTGCTGTGTGCCGTGCAGTTCCTGCTGCGCTATGCCGGGCAGCGCCGAAGCTGGGTCACGATCGCCCTGTGGCTGCAGGTGGTGCTGCTGCCCGCCGCGGTGCTGCTGCTCGGGCAGGAGCGGGTCTATCCGCTGGGCAGCGTGGTCTACGCCCTGCTGTCGGCGGAGGCGGCCGCCGCCGCGGTGTTCCACCTGCAGTTCGCGCGGCGCCAGCGGCGGCGCGAGGTCGGGCTGCTGGCGGCCGTGATGGGCGGGCTGGTGCTGCTGATCGGGGTGGAGCTGTTCGTGCGGCGCGGCGGCAGCGCCCACCTGCTCGGCGACCTGGCACACATCGCCATCCCGGCCGCCTTCATCGCCATCGGCCTGCGACTGGTGCAGCAGCACGCGCAGCGGCTGCGCAGCGTCGACGACGACCGCCAGACGCTGGAGTCCCGGGTGCGTGCGGCCACTGCCGAGATCGAGCGCAACTTCGCCCAGCTGGCCGAGCTGCGCATCGAGCAGATCACCGAGCGCGAACGCAAGCGCATCGCCGCCGACCTGCACGACGACCTGGGCGCGAAGCTGCTGACCATCGTGCACACCAGCGAGTCCGAACGCATCTCCACCCTGGCGCGCGAGGCCCTGGAAGAGATGCGGTTGTCCGTGCGCGGGCTCACCGGCCGGCCGGTGCTGCTGGCCGATGCGTTGGGCGACTGGCGGGCGGAGGTGGTGTCGCGGCTGGCGCAAGCCGGCATCGAGGCCGAATGGCATTCGCCGGACGACGCGCCGCAGACCCTGCCCGCGCGCGCCTACGTGCAGACCACCCGCATCCTTCGGGAGGCGGTGAGCAACATCATCAAGCACAGCGGCGCGTCGCACTGCAGCGTCACCTGTTCCCTGGGCGAGGGCGACTTCCAGCTGGTGGTGCAGGACAACGGCAAGGGCATCGCCATGGAGCTCGACGGCCGCCTGGACCGCGGACACGGCATGTCCAGCATGAAGCACCGGGCCAAGCAGCTGCAGGGCCAGTGCCTGGTCGAATCCGGACCCGGCTTCGGGACCGTGATCCGGCTCACGCTTCCCCTTTGAACGTCCAGGGGAGGACGTGCGGGCGGCTGTTACGATGGCCGTTCCTCAAGCGGTACCGAGTCATGAAGAACATCCTGCTGCTGGAAGACCTCCCCGAGATCCGTTCCTGGCTGAAGACGCTGGTGTTGCAGGTCTTCCCCCAGGCCCACATCGCCGAGAGCGCCCGGGTGCACGAGGCGCTGGAACTGGTGTCCGCGGTGAAGTTCGACCTCGCGCTGATCGACCTCGGCCTGCCGGACGGCTCCGGCGTGGACGTGGTCAGCGCGCTGCGCGAACAGCAGCCCGACGCGCAGTCGGTGGTGGTGACCATCCACGACGACGACGAGCACCTGTTCCCGGCGCTGCAGGCCGGCGCCTTCGGCTACCTGCTGAAGGAACAGGCGCGCGAGCTGCTGACGGAGCAGCTGCAGCGCATCAGCCAGGGCGAGCCGCCGCTGTCGCCGTCGATCGCTCGCCGCGTCATCAACTACTTCGCCAAGCAGGCCAAGCCCCAGGAATCGCTGATGCCGGCGGTGTCGCTGACCGAGCGCGAGACCGAGGTGCTGCTGCGCGTGGCCAAGGGCTTCACCCTGCCGGAGATCGGCGTGCAGCTGAACCTGTCGCGTCACACCATCGCCGACTACGTCAAGCAGATCTACCGCAAGCTCAACGTGAGCTCGCGGGCGGAAGCCGCGCTGGAGGCCCAGCGCCTCGGCCTGTTCCGCCGCTGACCGTCCTCGGATGATCGGTCGACTGTCCGGCGTCCTCGCCGAGAAATCGCCGCCGCAGGTGCTCGTCGACTGCCGCGGCGTGGGTTACGAGGTGGACGTGCCGATGAGCACGTTCTACAACCTGCCCGGCCTGGGCGAACCGGTGACGCTGCTCACGCACTTCGTGGTGCGCGAGGACGCGCAGCTGCTCTACGGCTTCCTCACCGCGCAGGAGCGCAGCACCTTCCGCGAGCTGGTGAAGATCAGCGGGGTGGGCCCGCGCACCGCGCTGTCGATCCTGTCGGGCCTGTCGGTGAGCGAGCTGGCCCAGGCGGTGTCTCAGCAGCAGGCCGGCCGCCTGGTGAAGGTGCCCGGCATCGGCAAGAAGACCGCCGAGCGGCTGCTGCTGGAACTCAAGGGCAAGCTGGGCCCTGACCTCGGTGCGCCGGTGCAGGTGGCCAGCGACGCGCAGGCCGACATCGTGCAGGCGCTGGTCGCGCTGGGCTACAGCGAGAAGGAGGCGGGCACCGCGCTGAAGGCCCTGCCCGCCGAGGTCGGCGTGAGCGAGGGCATCAAGCTCGCGCTCAAGGCACTGTCGAAGTGAGGCCCGGGCCCAGGACGGCGCCCCCCTCGTGAGGCTCAGTGCTGGTGATGGTGGCCAGCGGCCGGCTTGGTGTCGGTGGCCGGCCCCGTCTCGACCCAGAACTCCAGCTTCACCTCGCCGGCCTTCTCGAACCGCAGCGTGACCGGCACCTTGTCGCCCTGCTTCAGCGGCGCCTTGAGGTTCATCAGCATCAGGTGCAGGTGACCCGGCTGCAGCTGCACGGTCTGGCCGGGCGGCAGGTCCAGCGCCTCGATCTGCCGCATGCGCATCACGTCGCCCTGCATGGACATGGTGTGCACCTCGACCCGCTCGGCGGCCGGTGAGCTGGCGCCCACCAACCGATCGGCAGCGTTGCCCGCGTTGCGGATCGCCAGGAAGGCGCCGCCGGCCTTCTGGCCGGGCACGGTCACACGCGCCCAGGGATGGTTCAGGCGCAGGTCGCCGGCCTTGTACTCATGGGCGCCGACGGCGTTGACGCACAGGGCGGCGAAGGCCGCGACGGCTGCGCGGCGAAACAGGCTCAGGTTCATGTCGTTCCAGTGAAAGCGTCGCTTCCGACGGGAGAACGACACGGGCCGCCATTCTAGGGACCCTCTGCATCGCCCCCTGTCGACCGGATAATGACTGGATGGCCATCCAGACCGACGACTTCGCCCCGCCGCCCAGCCCCCGGGTGGTCACCGCCGCCGCGGCCTCGCCGCAGGAAGAGGCGATCGAGCGCGCCCTGCGGCCCAAGGACCTGGGCAGCTACGTCGGCCAGGCCAAGGCGCGCGAGCAGCTGGAGATCTTCATCGGCGCGGCGCGCAAGCGCGGCGAGGCGCTGGACCATGTGCTGCTGTTCGGCCCGCCGGGCCTGGGCAAGACCACGCTGAGCCACATCATCGCCCACGAACTCGGGGTGAACCTGCGCCAGACCTCCGGCCCGGTGCTGGAGAAGCCCAAGGACCTCGCGGCGCTGCTGACCAACCTCGAGCGCAACGACGTGCTGTTCATCGACGAGATCCACCGGCTGTCCCCGGTGGTCGAGGAAATCCTGTACCCCGCGCTGGAGGACTACCAGATCGACATCATGATCGGCGAGGGGCCGGCGGCGCGCTCGATCAAGCTGGACCTGCAGCCCTTCACCCTGGTCGGCGCCACCACGCGGGCGGGCATGCTCACCAACCCGCTGCGCGACCGCTTCGGCATCGTCGCCCGGCTGGAGTTCTACACCGCCGACGAGCTCGCGCCCCACGGCGTGCTCTCGGCGGGCGTGGACTTTCTGCAGAAGCCCTTCGGCTTTCAAGACTTCGCCGGGCGCGTGCACGCCTGCATGTCGCGCGCGGGGTGACCCTCACCCGCGGCCCGGCACCAGCCGGTCGCGCAGCGCGAGCATGGGCTTCTCCACCGCGAGGTGGAGCACATACGCGATGGCCAGCGACAGCCCGAGGGTCACCGCCACCGCGAGCGCCCACACGAGCTTCAGGGGCAGCGCCACGCCGTGCAGCGCGAGCTGCACCGCGATGCCCCCGATCACGTAGACCACCGCGTTCGCCACGGGGATGTGCACGAGGTAGATCCCGTAGCCGAAGGTGGCGATCCAGAGCCACGCGCGGTGCCCCAGCGCGCGCGCCACCCACGAGGGGCGGCTCACGAGCTGCAGCACCAGCGGCACGTACATCACCGCCGTGACCCCGCCCCACAGCAGCGCCCAGCGCACGGGCATGGGCACGAAGCCCGGCGGCCACAGGAGCACCCCGAGGCACGCGAGGGGCACCGCCCAGGAGAGCGCGTTGACCCACGGGCGCGCCAGCAGCGCGGCGACGCGGTCCTTGTGGCGGTGCTGCAGCTCCGCGAGGATCACCCCCGCCACGAGGATGTCGTAGCGCAGGTGGGTGCGCGGATAGACCTCGACGAAGAGTCGGTCGAAGGTCCACGCGCCGCCGAGGAGCACCGCGCCGAGGCGCAGCGCGACGCCGCTCGCCCAGAGGGCCCCGAGCGCCCCGAGGCGCGCGGACGGATCGCGCACCCGCGAGAGCGCCGCGAGCAGCAGGGGCACCGCGAGGTAGAAGTGCTCCTCGACGCAGAGCGACCAGGCCCAGATCATCACGGGGTCGCGCCGCAGCGGGAAGTAGTTCGTGAGGTAGAGGAACTCGTGCCACACGTCCGCGCGCTGGCCGGGGGAGGTGCCCGGCGCGAGGGTCATGAACGTGAGCACGACGTAGTAGAGCGGGATGATCCGGAACGACCGCCGCGCCCAGAAGCGCCCCGCCCCCGCGGCGCTCACCCCGTCGCGCAGCAGCATCGCGCCGATGAGGAAGCCGCTGAGCAGGAAGAACAGGTCCATGCCGAACCAGATCGTCGTGGAGCGGTCGTAGAAGGCCTGGTCGGGCATGATCCCCCAGTGCCGAAAGCCCACGGTCACGTGGAGCTGCACGATGGTGAGGATCGCCAGCACGCGGAGCCCGTGCAGCGCAGGGAAATGGTTCGCCAGGAGGTGGGGCCGAAGGAGCGCCAGCACGAGGGCGTGGAAGCTATCACTCCTGTCCTGCGCCGAGCGGGCGGCGAGCCCCCGAGTGCTCGGCGCTGAACGCGTTGGCCGTCACCCCCCGCGGGACCGTTCCGGGAGGCGGCCGAGACCCGTAGAGAAATTCGGCCTCGCATCACTCCGCCACGTTGGCCCCCATCCCCGGCC
>OFDC01000587.1_pt1 | contig 25712 bp, 22 predicted proteins | sample 1520941 | NCBI WGS metagenome assembly OFDC01 (sample SAMEA94258168, study PRJEB24077) | hot springs metagenome | biome: Aquatic biome; feature: Water | place: India | collected 2012-12-06 | depth 5 m | reverse complement strand
CGGGGTAGGGCCAGAAGTCCGAGTGGACCATTTCCCACGAGATCATGCGCTCGGGTTCCAGCGCGCAGATGTATTCGCAGTTGGGCACGAGCGTGCCGGGCACCGCATAGTTGACCAGCGTCATGTCTACCGCCGCGCCCATCTCGAGCGTGGAGGCAGCACGCACGCAGAAGGGGTTCCATTCGTTGTAGCGCGGCATGTCGGTGAGCACGGCCCAGACCAAGCGGGCCGGGGCGGCGATCTCTACCGTCTCGCTGACGGTCACGGCATCGGGATCGAAGCCCGAGACCGGATCGTCGGCAAGGGTGGGGTGGCTCTTCATCCAGTCGAGCAGCATCTCAGTGCCCTCCCTTATGCCGCGACCCAATCGCCGCCGTTTACGTCGAGCATCGCGCCGGTCACTTCCGAAGCATAGTCCGAGAGCAGGAAGTAGACCGCTTTGGCGCAATCGGCATCGGGCGGGATGTGGCCGACCGGGATCTCGCTCGCGCGCTGGGTGCGGAAGGCTTCGGCGCCTTCGCCAAGGCCCTCGATGAAGCCTTCCAGCGGTGCGCCCATCATCCAGCCCATCAGCGCGGTGTTGACGCGCACGCCGGTGCCGCCGAACTCGACTGCGAGATGGCGGGTCATGTGGTTCAATGCGCCTTTGGCCATGCCATAGCCGCCTTCGCCGGGCATCGGCTTGCGGGTGCAGAGCGTGGAGACGTTGACAATGGAGCCTGCGCCTTGCGCCTTCATCGTCGGGAACACCGCCATGGCCATGCGCAGCGCGCCTGCCGCGCCAACGTTGAAGGCCTGCAGCACCTGGTCGATGTCATGCTCGATCAGCGGGCCCCAATCGGGATGATAGTAGGCCGAGTTGACCAGACCGTCGATGCGGCCCCACTGGTCGAGCGCAGCCTTGGCGGCGGCCTGGCATTGATCCATCTGCGTGACGTCGAGCGGGACGGCGATGGCCTCGCCACCCGCCGCCACGATCTCGTGCGCCACTTCCTCGATCGCCTGCTTCGAGCGCGCGGTGACGACGATCTTGGCGCCTTCCTTTGCCGCACCCCGGCACGCGGCCTGGCCCATGCCAGGGCCGGCGCCGGTGATGATGACGACCTTGTCCTTGAGGATCATGGCACTTCTCCCGGTAGGGCGGGGGCTAATGGCCCTCTCGCCGTTTGCTTGCTTGAAGTCAGGCTTGCGCTTTGAGCATGTCGAGCGCGACGTCGACGATCATGTCTTCCTGTCCGCCGACCATCTTGCGGCGGCCAAGTTCGACGAGGATCGCGCGGGTATCGAGGCCGTAGGTTTCGGCAGCCTTCTCAGCGTGGCGCAGGAAGCTGGAATAGACCCCGGCATAGCCCAATGCCAACGTCTCGCGGTCGACGCGGACCGGGCGGTCCTGCAGTGGGCGCACGAGATCTTCGGCGGCGTCCATCAGCATCATCACGTCGCATCCGTGGTTCCAGCCCTTACGGTCGATGGCGGCGATGAACACTTCGAGCGGGGCATTACCCGCGCCTGCGCCCATGCCGGTGAGCGAGGCGTCGATGCGCACCGCGCCGCACTGTGCGGCAACGATCGAGTTGGCGACGCCAAGGCCGAGGTTGTGGTGCGCGTGCATGCCGCGCTGGGTTTCGGGCTTCAGCACGCGGTCATAGGCCTCGAAGCGCGCGCGCACGCCATCCATGTCGAGCGCGCCGCCGCTGTCCGTGACGTAGACGCACTGCGCGCCGTAGCTTTCCATAAGCAGGGCCTGCTGGGCCAGGGCATCGGGCTCGATCATGTGGCTCATCATCAGGAAGCCCGAGACGTCCATGCCGAGATCGCGGGCAATGCCGATGTGCTGCTTCGAAACGTCAGCCTCGGTGCAGTGCGTGGCGACACGGACCGAGCGGACGCCGATATCGTAGGCGCGGCGGAGTTCCTCAACTGTGCCGACGCCGGGCAGGATCAGCGTGGTCAGCACGCACTTGTCGAGCACGTCTGCCACGGCTTCGAGCCATTCCCAATCGGTGTGCGCGCCGAAGCCGTAGTTGAAGCTGGCGCCAGAAAGGCCGTCGCCATGGGCGACCTCGATGGCGTCGACGCCTGACTTCTCGATGGCCGCGGCAATCGCGCGGACGTGGTCGATGCCGTACATGTGGCGCACGGCGTGCATGCCGTCACGCAGGGTCACGTCCTGGATGTAGAGCTTGTCGCCGCGTTCGACGTTGAAGGTTGCAGTCATCGTCCGGTCTCCTTCAGGCAGCAGCAGCGGCCATGCGGCGCGCGGCGAGCAGTTCACCGGTGGCCTTGGCGGCGGCGGTCATGATGTCGAGGTTGCCGGAATAGCTGGGCAGATAGTCGCCCGCGCCCTCGACTTCGAGCATGATCATCGACTTGATGCCGGTGAATTCGCCCTGGCCGGGGATCTTCAGCCTGTTGTTGTCGCCGAAACGCTCGAACTGGACTTCCTGCTTGAGGCGGTAGCCGGGGACGTACTTCTGCACTTCGGCAACCATGTCTGCCACCGAACGGCGGATAGCGTCCTCGTCACCGCCCTCGGACAGGGTGAACACGGTATCGCGCATGATCATCGGCGGCTCGGCGGGGTTGAGGATGATGATCGCCTTGCCCTTGGTCGCGCCGCCGACCTGCTCGATGGCGCGGGCGGTGGTGCGGGTGAACTCGTCGATGTTGGCGCGGGTGCCGGGGCCGGCCGAGCGCGAGGAGACCGAGGCGACGATCTCGGCATAGTGGAGCTTTTCAGACACGCGGGCAACGGCGGCGACCATCGGGATCGTTGCCTGACCGCCGCAGGTCACCATGTTGACGTTGGGCTGATCGAGGTGCTGGCCCATGTTGACCGGCGGCACGGTGAACGGACCGATTGCGGCGGGGGTAAGGTCGACAACCTGAATGCCGTCGGCGCGCAGGGCCTCGTCGTGGACCTTGTGGGCGTAGGCGCTGGTCGCATCGAAGGCGATGCCGATGTCCTTGTAGAGCGGATGCTTGCGCAGGCCTTCGAGGCCTTCATGCGTCGTCGCAATCCCGTGCTCGCGTGCCATGGCGAGGCCCTCCGACTTCTCGTCGATGCCGACGACGATGGCCAGCTCCATGTTCTGCGGGTACTTGATCATCTTCATCATCAGGTCGGTGCCGATATTGCCCGAGCCGATGATCGCGGCCTTCACGCGTGCCATGGAGTGTTCCTCAAACGAAGTTGGCGACGCAGGTGCCGAGCGGCCCTGCATCGTTGCTGAGCGTCATTTCGAAGCGGTCGCCCTTCACGGCGGGCGCGAGCGGGACGAGCGAACCTGACAGGATCACGTCGCCCGCATTGAGCGTCACGCCATAGGCGCCGAGGGTGTTGGCGAGCCAGGCCACCGCCTGCGCCGGATCGCCCTGCACGGCATGGCCATAGCCTTCGGACAGGGGCGCGCCGTTCTTGGTGACGGCGACGTGGAGGTTCGGCAGGTCAAGCCCTGCGGGATCGAGACGTTCCTTGCCGATCACGTAGACGCCGCAGGAGGCGTTGTCGGAGACGGTGTCGACGATCTTGATCTTCCAGTCGTCGATGCGGCTGTCGACGATCTCGAAGCAGGGTGCGATGCTCTCGGTCGCGGCGAGAACGTCGGCGGCGGTGATGCCGGGGCCGTTGAGGCTGCTCTTGAGGATGAACGCGATCTCGGCCTCGGCGCGCGGGGCGATGAACGCCTTGGCGTCGACGTCGATATCGCCTTCGACATGCATCCAGTCGGTCAAGAAACCGAAGTCTGGCTGGTGCACGCCGAGCATGTCCTGCACGGCTTTGCTGGTCACGCCGATCTTCTTGCCGACGACCTTCTCGCCATCGGCGACGCGGCGCGACAGGAAATCGAGGTTGATTGCATAGGCGTCATCGATCGTCAGCGAGGGGTCCTGCTCGATAAGCGGGGCGATGGTCTTGCGGGCGCGCAGTGCGTCGTAAAGCGCTGCGCCATAGTTCTGGATCTTATCGACGGGCATTGAGGAACTCGATGGCATAGGCGTTGAATTCGGCGGCGCGTTCGACCTGCACCCAATGGCCGGTACGCCCGAAGGTAATGGCGCGGACATCGGGGCAGTGATCGAGGAACAGGCGCGAGTGCGCTTCCGGGCAGAACTCGTCGTTGAGGCCCCACAGCACGAAGACCGGCTGGGTGATCTCGGGCAGGCGTGGCGAAAGGTCGGGCGTGCGCATCCGCACGAGCACGTCCTTGGGCTGGGTGCGGGCGACGGCGAAACGCTCTTCCACCAATGCGTCGGGAATGTTCGGCGCAAAATCAGGGTGGACGAGGTTCGAGACGAGGCGCTTCTGTTCGGCCAGGTCGAAGTCCGGACCGCCGAAGCTGGAGACCATCTTGGTGATGCCGGGCATGACGAAGTAGGCCTCGCGCTCGGCCACGCAGCCGGGCGCCATCAGCACGAGGTTGCGGGTAAAGCCGGGGTGGTCGAGCGTCATCAACAGGGCAATGCCGCCACCGAGCGAATTGCCAACGAGGCTCGCGCTGGTCACGCCATGCGCGACGAGTGCCTCGTAGACCGTGTCGGTGAACAGCTGCAGCGTGTAGTCGAGTCCTTCCGGCTTCGACGAGCCGCCGTAGCCGATCAGGTCGGGCAGGATCACACGATAGCCGGCATCGACAAAGGCATCGATGTTCTGGCGGAAGTTGGATGCGCCCGATGCGCCGGGGCCGCTGCCGTGCAGGAAGACGACCGCAGGCGCGGAAGGATCGCCCGCTTCGGCGATGACGATATCGTAGCCACCGGTAACGCGGTGGCTGGCGGTCTTGAGATCAGCCATGGGCGCGCTCGCTCAAAGGAAGGTGAAGGAAGGTTCGCGGCCGAGCATGCCGCCGACGAGATCGGCAGTGCGGTTGGCCGGATCGTTGGCGACGTGGGCGCGGCCTGCGTGGAGATCGAGCCATGGCTGCAGGATCGGGCTGGACATGTAGATCGCCCGGCCGCCGAGCAGCTTGACCATGTCATCGACCAGATCGGCCATGCGGCGCACCACGCTGGCCGAGTTGTAGGCGTAGAACGTGCGCTTCTCCATCGGGATGGACTCGCCGCGCTCGGCATGGGCCATGAGGTCCTCGAAGGTGAGGCGCAGGGTCTGCTCCATCTCGGTGACCTCGGCGTGGGCGCGGGCGATGGCCGCGTTCATGAAGGGATCGTCCTTCGATGCCTTGCCGGTATTGGTCGAGACGCGGCTCTGCGAGATCTCGACAGCGGCGTTGATTGCCGCGCGCGCGCCGCCGAAGGCCGCGGTCGAGACCGAGCGCATGAACACCTGCGCCCAGGGCAGGGTGTAGAGCGGGCCGGGGTTGGTCTCTTGCCCCGGATTGGCGCAGAGGAAGCCGTCGATCGAGCGGTGCGTGCGGTGTTCGGGCACGAACACGTCGTCGACGATCACGTCATGGCTGCCGGTGCCCTGGAGGCCGAAGACATGCCAGGTGTCAGTATCGATGGTATAGTCCGCACGCGGCAGCAGGAATGCGCGCATGTCCGGCGCGCCGCCTGCCTCGCGCGGCGGGACCATCGCGCCCAGTACGACCCACTGGCAGTGGACCGATCCGGTGGAGAAGCCCCAGCGGCCCGACAGGCGATAGCCACCCTCGACCGGGGTGACCTTGCCGACGGGCTGGTAGGACGACGAGACCAGCGTCGAGCTATCCTCGCCCCAGACTTCGGCCTGCGCCTCTTCGTGGAACAGCGCGATTTCGTAAGGATGGCAGCCGACCACGCCGTACATCCAGCCGGTGGACATGCAGCCTTCGGCAAGCGCCCTCTGCACGTCGTAGAACACGTTGGGGTGCATTTCGTAGCCGCCCCAGCGCTTGGGCTGAAGGATGCGGAAGAAACCGGCTTCGTGGAATTCGGCAATGGATTTTGCCGGAACGTCGCGCCCGGCGACGCATTCAGCCGCGCGTTGGCGCAAGGCGGGGATCATGGCCCTTGCCCGGGCGACGAGCTCTTCGCCCGACGGGATCGAGCTTTCGAGCGAAATTGCAGCTGCGCTGGCCATGAGTGGCCTCTCCTCCGGTACGACTTTCGACTCACACACTGCTTCACGTGGCAATGCATTCGTAAAAAGATATCGCAACAGATACGCAAATCGTCAATCAAAAAGCATATCAACTTTTGATCTTGATAAAATTGCGGCTCGTTACACGTGAAGGACTAGCGGCGTTCACCTGCTGCCGGTGCACGGCTGCGATCTGCGGGGGTATGCTCCGGGGTGTCAGTTTCGTCGCAGGCGACTATCCTGATGATTCTTGCCACACCAGCCAGAGCAGCGGCAACCGCTATCCTCATGACTTCAAGCCAACTTGCGTAAAAAATTTGGACAAGTTCTGCGATAAGTGTGACGGTAAAGATCAATAATAGGGCTGTTGCGCATGATTCGCAGCCTGGCATGGGGCAGAGAGGAAAGCGCTATGATGTCGCTTCAGGAAATCTCGGACAGGCTTGAAATCCAGGATCTCTTCGCGCGCTATTGCTTCGCGATCGACGAACGCGATTGGGACGCGCTTGACGGCGTATTCACGCCTGATGCGCGCATCGACTATTCCGAAACCGGGGGCGCCGCGGGGACCCTTGCGCAGATCAAGGCGTGGTTGCCGGTGGCGCTTGAGCGTTTCCCGATGTTCCAGCACATGGTGGCAACGACCAAGCTTGACCTTGACGGCGACGAAGCCAGAGCGCGCACAATCCTGTTCAATCCGATGGTTCATCGCAACACTGCTGGCGAGGAGCAGGTCTTCTTCATCGGCTTGTGGTATCGTGACAGGCTTGTCCGCACGCCCGATGGCTGGCGAATTGCCGAACGCCACGAGGACATGGGCTGGTCGCACAACGTGCCGCCGATGGCCGCCGTGCCCGAAATTCCGGATAACTGAGGAGTGTCTGCCGATGTTGCGCATTTCCGTGCCCGCTGAGGAGGCTGGCGATCCCTATGGCTTTGCTGCGCGAACCCATGCGCGCGAAATCATGGCTGCGGCTGCCGGATTTTCCTCTGCGGTCTATCGCGAGACACGCCTTTCGATGCGCGAGTTCGAGGCGGCGCGAATGCGCACGGCGCAGATCAACGGCTGCATGATCTGCCAGGACTTCCGCGCAGCCCGCGACGCCGAGCGTACCTTTTCGGTGGGCGGCGAGACACCCGAGCGTCTGGTGACAGCAAACGGCCCGGCGCCTGACGAGGCGTTCTATGCGGCGGTCGAGAACTGGCGGGAATCCGGGCTGTTTTCCGTGCGGGAACGGCTCGCCATGGCCTTTGCCGAGCGCTTCGGCACGGATCCGCAAGGGCTGGCCGCTGACGAGGATTTCTGGACCGGGATGCACGAGGTCTTCAGCGATGGCGAGATCGTCGATCTGGCGCATTGCGTGGCGGCTTGGGTCGGCCTTGGCCGCGTGGCGCATGTTCTGAGGTTTGACACGGTGTGTCTCGCTACAAATCCATCAAGCAAGGAATCGGCATGAGCGTGAGTGACGAGCGGCTGGGCGCACCAGGGACGGGCGTGGTGATTAGCGGTGGGGCATCGGGCATCGGCCTGGCCGCGGCCCATGCGCTGGCCGAAGTGGGACGACCGGTGGCGCTATGGGACATCAATGCCGACGGCGCAAAAGCCGCCGCTGCCGACATCGCCGCGCGATATGGCGTGGCGGCTGTGGGGCAGGCAGTAGACTTGCGCAATCCGCAAGCGGTTGCCCCTGCCGCAGCCGAGACGCGTGCTTCGCTTGGCAGCATTGGCGGTATCGTCCACGGGGCAGGCACGGCGTTGCAAACCGGGATCGGCGGAGTCACGCCCGAAAACTTCGACGCTGGAATGGCCCTCCACGTGCGCGCGGTGATCGAACTGGTGCAGGCATTCCGCGATGACCTGAAGGCGCATCCGGGTGGTGCGGTGGTGGCGATATCCTCGATCAACGCATGGTTTGGCAACGGGATGATCCCGATCTACACGGCGGCCAAGGGTGCGGTCATATCGCTGGTGCGATCCATGGCGGACGAGCTTGCGCACGATGGCATCCGCATCAACGCGCTCAGCCCCGGCATGATCGACACGCCGATCCTTGGCGAGATGAGGGATGGGATGGCGCAGCTTTACGGACCGCGCATATTCCTCGGCAGGTTCGGCAAGCCGGAAGAAATCGCAACGACGATCCGCTTCCTCCTGTCTGATGAAGCAAGCTACATTACGGCGACTGAGATAGTGGTCGACGGTGGCATACGCCATTCGCAACGGCCCTGAAGGAGTTTTTGACACGATGCGTTCGGTAATCGTTACGGGGGGTTTCGGCGTGCTGGGGCGCGCGGTGGCGCAGGCGTTCCGCGATAATGGCGACAAGGTGGCGCGGATCGATTTCACGACTGCGGCGGCCGATGCAAACCCCGGCGGGCTCGACATCGGCGGGGTGGACCTGACCGATGCCGCAGCTGCAGCGACAGCGGTGGAGCAGGTCAAGGCGGCCTTGGGCGGCATTGACGTGCTGGTCAATGTGGCGGGCGGTTTCGTGTGGCAGACGCTCGCCGATGGCGGACCGGAGACCTGGACGAGAATGTTCGCAATGAACGCGACGACCTGCGTGACCATGACCAACGCCGCGCTGCCGACGCTTACCGCGACGCCGGGCGCGGCGATCGTCAATATCGGTGCAGGCAGCGCGCTGGTGGCGGGCAGCGGGATTGGGGCTTATGCCGCCTCCAAGCAAGCCGTCCACAAGCTGACCGAGAGTCTTGCTGCTGAGCTCGCCGACACTGACTGCACGGTCAATGCCGTACTGCCGAGCATCATCGACACGCCGACCAACCGGGCCGACATGCCCGATGCCGACTTCTCGCAGTGGGTGCAGCCTGCATCTCTCGCCAAGGTGATCGTCTTCCTTGCATCGCCCGAAGCGCGGAACCTGAGCGGCGCGTTGCTTCCGGTATCGCGCGGGGGCTGAACCTACACGCCCTGCAGGAGCGCGCGCGCTGCTTCCGCGCCATCGAGCAGGGCGTTTTCGCGGCGCACCGCACGCCAGCCTTGTGGGGTGCGCCGGAAAGTCCAGCGGTTGGCCGAAACACGGTGGACGACAAAGCTGCCCGCTTCGTGGCGCAGCACCAACGAATGACAGCGCGCAGTGGCGGCATCGCCTGCGACAGTGACAACAGCAGGGCCAAGGATGTGCGCGCAGCCATCGGCCATGAGCTGGCGGTGGACCGGGCCCTCGATCAGTGCGGCGATCTCCGAGTGTCCTCTGGCCGTGGCAAAACCGGTGACGACATATTCGCCGTCCTCGGTCCACAGTTCGGCAAGGGCACGGGCATCGCCACAATCTGCAAGTGGCCCATATCGCGCAATAAGCTCACGCACAGCTTCGCGATCTTCAAGAGCGGTGAGGCGGGCGGATAGATCAGGAACTTCCGTCATTGGTTCGGGCGCTTTCAGGCGAAGGGGGTCAGGCCGCCGAGCACCTCGCGAACAAGGTCACCCTGTCCGCGCGTACCCGTCTTGGCATAGATGCGCTTGGAATAGTTCCGTGCGGTCTCGTCGGTCAGGCGCAGGGCACGCCCTGCTTCAATGATCGTCTCGCCACGGCTCAGCTTCTCGGCAAGCGCGGCCTCCCGGTCCGAAAGTCCGTGCAATTCGCGCAGGATGCGGGTCCCCGCGCGCTCGTCTTCACGCACGGCCAGACGCAGCGTTCCGATCACGGCGGGGCGGGCGTGCGGTTCGGGCAGGACAAGGTCGCATTTGCGCAGGAGCATGTGCAGGTCACGCGCCGGATCAAGCAGGACCGCGGTCGCTTCGATGCTACCTTCGGCGATTGCGCTGCAGGCCTTTTCAAGCGCGCCAGCAGCAGCGGGCAGAAGCTGCAGCCGGCGTCCGCCGCGGGGATCCGGGGCAGGGGCGAAAGTCAGCATCCGCTCCGCTTGCGGGTCGGTTGCCATGACCCGCCCCCCGGCATCGAAAGCGAGCTGACCCGCGCCAAGCCGGGCGAGGGCGGCTTGTGCCATCGCGGTCTGCAGGCGCTGTTCGGCAAGCGCGGCAAGCGTGCGCAGCGAGGCGGCAAGGTGTGGGCCGATCGCCGCAAGGGTCGATACGGCAGCAGAGCTGAAATCCTCACGCTCGCGCACCAGCAGCAGCCAGGCGTCGGCCGCGCCGCCCGCGCTCACGCGGAGCCAGCGGCCATAGCGGATGCCCATTTCCGCCAGCGCGCCGCGCTGCAGGGCAAGGCGCGTGGGGTTGTCGAAATCCAACATCTCGTCGATGGCGTAGACGCGGCCTGGCCGCAGTTGACCATATGGGTGTAGGCCTAGTGCGTTGATGCGGCGGAAGTCGAGCTGCGGTTCGCGCACTGCACGCGGCGCAGTGACGTGGATGACAGTGGGCTCCTGCGAAGGCATGGCATTGGCCAGGGTAATGATGAGAAACGCGCGGCGGGCATAGGTGCGCGCGACGAGGTTGCGCATGAAGGCACCCCACGGCGGCGTCTGGTGCACACCTTCGACAAGCGGCAGGAAAAGCTCCTGCTGATCCGTATGTGTAAAGGCCACCGTTTCCTCCCATATGGGAGCTTTGGTTTACGGGCGATGGTCTGAATTGCAAGCCGAGCCTGAGGGAGCCTCTCCGAATGACCGATGCCGTGACCGCTGCGCCTGCGATGACCGATGCCGAACTTGCCGCCCATCTTGCTGAAGTGGCGGGCAAGCTGCTGCTGACGGTGCGCGAAAGCGGTATGCTGAGCCTCAAGCAGCTGGGCAAGGCGGGTGACGCCACGGCCAACCAGTTCCTCGTTCACGCCTTGCGCGAACAGCGGCCGGAAGACGGCCTGCTTTCGGAAGAGGAAAAGGACAATCTCGACCGGCTGCAGTTCTCGCGCACTTGGATCGTCGACCCGGTCGATGGCACGCGCGAATATGGCGAGGCGCGAACTGACTGGGCGGTCCATGTCGGCCTGGCTATCGACGGTGTGGCAACGATTGGCGCGGTGGCACTGCCCGGCGCCGGCATTGTGCTGCGCACCGATCAACCGCGCCAGATTCCCCCGGCGCCCGAGCGTCTGCGCATGGTCGTCAGCCGCACGCGCCCGGCGCATGAAGCAGTGGCCGTGGCCGAAGCGATCGGGGCCGAACTTGTGCCGATGGGCAGCGCCGGGGCCAAGGCGATGGCCGTGATCTTGGGCGATGCCGACATCTACCTCCACTCCGGCGGTCAGTTTGAATGGGATAGCTGTGCGCCGGTTGCGGTGGCGCTGGCGCACGGCCTGCATTGCAGCCGCATCGACGGTAGCCCGCTGGTTTACAACCAGGCCGACACCTACATGCCCGACCTGCTGATCTGCCGGAAGGAACATGCCGAAATGGTGCTATCGCGCATAAAGGCTGTGCAGCCGGCTTGAACGGCAATTGCCAGCGTTACAAATAGAAGGCAGGTAATCCCCTCAATTTCAGGGGGTTTGCGTGCGCAATAGATTCGCGCTGTTCGTTGTCGGTCTTCTTGCCACTACTGCTCCGGCACTTGCTGGAGACAATGTCCTCTACGGCCCTGCTCCCAAATGGGCCGAAGTGCGCGATTCGGCAAGGATCGACACCGCAGCAAGCACCCCGATCGCTCTGCTGGACGTGCAACAGCGGATCGAGGGCGAAACGCTGCGGGTCTATGTCGACCAGGCCTTCAAGTTGGGTAGCCCGGAATCGCTGACGCAGAGCGGCACGAGTTCTGCCGTTTGGATGCCTGACAAGGGCGATCTGACGGTCCACCGCGTCGAGATCCTGCGTGCGGGCAAGGTGGTTGACGTGCTCAAGGGCGGCGCGCGCTATCAGGTGTTGCGGCGCGAACGCGGGCTGGAACAGCGCCAGATCGACGGCATGCTGACCGCGACCCTAGCCATTCCCGGCCTGCAGGTCGGGGACGTGCTGCGCATTGCCTATAGCCAGACCATGCGCGACAAGGCGCTGCAGGGGAAAGTGCAAATCGACAGCGGACTGTTGACCCTGCCGCTGGAGGCTGGTTTTGCGCGCACCAGCGTCTCCTGGCCCGAAGGCCTTGCCGTGAAATGGCAGGCAGGCCCTTCGGCGGGCAGTCCAACCGAGAGCATCAAGGACGGCTGGCACACTGTGAACGTGGCGCTGCCCTTGGCAAAGCGCGAGGAAATGCCGCAAGGCGCGCCATCGCGCTTTTCCCGGGCGCCCACGCTGGAAGCCACCACGTTCGGCAGCTGGGAAGAAGTCTCGAGGGTGTTCGCACCGCTCTATTCCACGAAGGACGCGATCGCTGCGGGCAGCCCGCTCGCAGCAGAAGTGGCGAAGATCGAGAAGCAGAGCGCTGACCCGCTGACCCGCGCTGCCTTGGCCACGCGGCTGGTGCAGGATCAGGTGAGCTACCTGCTGAACGGCATGGCGGGCGGGAACTACGTGCCGCAGGCCCCGTCGCTGACCTGGACTTCGCGCTACGGCGATTGCAAGGCCAAATCCCTGCTGCTGCTGTCCTTGCTGGAAGCCTTGGGCATAAAGGCCGAGGTCGTCGCCGTGAACAGCCAGACCGGCGATGCCGTGCCGGATTCACTGCCGATGCCGGCGGCATTCGATCATGTCATCGTGCGGGCCGAAATCGCCGGGACGACCTATTGGCTCGACGGCACGGCAACCGGCACGCGGCTGCAGACGCTGGCCGACGTCCCGCCGTTCCGTCATGCGCTGCCGATCCGGGCGGAAGGCGCGCCGCTCATGGCGATGGAACCGCGCGTGCCCCAAGCTGCGATGGCTTCGGTCAAGCTGACGATCGATCAGCGCGCCGGGGTCGAGATGCCGGCACTGATCTCGGCGACGTCCACTTTCGCGGGGATGCTGGGCAGCAACCTTGGTGCGGCGTTCGGACAGGCCAGCGAAGAACAGAAAAAGCAGATGATCAAATCCATCGGGGATTCGATCTTCAAGGATCTGACCGATGATGGCGGCATCATCACTGGAGGAACAACCGCGTTTGACAGCGAAACCGGAACGGCGACCGTAACGATCGAAGGCATGGTCATTTCCCTGTTTCAGGACCGTGACGGCACCAAGCGCATGGATATGCGTGGCCTGGGCAGTGCCAGCGCCGCGTTCGATTACGACCGCAGCCGGGCAAACTGGAAAGCGATTCCGGTGAACCTTGGCCGCGCCGAACGGGTGCGCGAGGAAATGGAAGTTCTGCTTCCGGCTGACGAGCCGGGCTTCAAGTTGGGCGGGAAAGCCGACTACGAGGCAACATTCGCTGGCACGACCGTTACCCGCAAGGGCGCGCTCGAAAGCCAGCGCTTCAGCGTCAGCGAAGAGCGCGCGTCGCTTGGTGGTGAACTGCCTGCGGCGGAAATCCCTGTCGAGAAGGCAAAGGCACTGCGCCTGCGCAACACGGTCCCCTTCCTTGTTGCCCCCACCACCGCAGCACGCGCATGGCGTTATCAGCAGCCTTCGCTCAAGGCGCGCATTGCGCCGATTGAGGCGGCCTATGAAAAGGCGCTGGCGCGGGAAACCGGGGATGCACAAAGCGACCCCCTGGCGCGCCGCGCCGATCTGCGGGAATCGGTTTACGATCTGGCGGGCGCGCTGTCCGATTGGGACAAGGTCATTGCGATGGCGCCCGATGCCTGGACCTTTGGCAGGCGGGCCTTCACCAAGCGGCAGATGGGGCGTTGGACCGATGCGATCGCGGATCACCGCGAGGCATTGAAGCTGGCGCCGTCGGTGTCCAATGCCATCTCGCTGGCAGGGGCGCTTGGGCGTGAAGGCAAGACCGACGAAGCCCTGGCCCTGTTGACCGAATACGACGACATGGGTGACGAGCATACCGGCGTCGTCCTGACCCGTGCAGACATCCTTGCCTATGCAGGAAAGGGTGCCGATGGTCTGAAAGAGGTCGACGCGCTGATCGAGGAAAAGCCGGGAGACACGTCGCTGCTCAATGCGGCGTGCTGGTATCGGGCGCGCTTCCGGGTGGATGCCGACCGCACGATCGAGGTGTGCAATCAGGCGGTAGAGCGCGCGTCCAATGCTGCCGCCGTGCTGGACAGCCGGGCACTGGCCTGGGTGGCGCAAGGCAATCTGCAGAACGCGCTGGCCGACGTCGAATCCGCTCTGAAGATCTCGCCGTCGCAACTGGCGTCGCTCTATCTCAGGGCGTGGATCGGCAATGCCATGGGCAAGCCCGAAGCGAAGGCCGACCTTGCCTACTTCCGCAAGGTCACGCCCGGTCTGGTGCAGGATTACGCGCGCTACGGATTGAAGTAACGCGCAAGTCCACGCCAGTGCCGCGCCATGCTGACGCGGCACTGGCGTGCCTGCCTTTCTCGATGAAGACGGAACTGCCGCTGCGTGGCGCGGCGCGTCCTCGCGCGTTCACCGGGGATAAGCCGGCATGCAAAGATGCGCGCTTTGCGCAACACTCTCCATGCAATGCGACGCATTCATCCGATATAATGAGTTTCCAGTTGCTATCCTCGCTGCATATGCGTAGCTTAAGTCCGAATTGATTGCGCGAAAGCGCATCGGAAAGTATCCTGGAGAGGGAGAGGACATCGTGAGGAAACTGCTCGCCGCTTCGGCATTGAGCTCGCTCGCCTTTGTTGCAGCACCGGCATTCGCGCAAGATTTGCCGCAGGATTCCGCGCAAGACACTGCTGCCGAAAATACCTCGGGTATCGGCGAGATCGTCGTCACTGCGCAGAAGCGGGCCGAAAACATCCAGAACGTGCCGATCGCCATCTCGGCGGTGAGCAGCCAGTTTCTCGAGACGCGCGGGATCACCTCGATCGATAGCCTCGGCTCGATCGCGCCGAACGTGAAGTTCGAACGTGCGCCATCGAACAAGACGATTTCGCAGATCGCCATCCGCGGCTCGGTGACGATCAACCCGGCCGTGACCTGGGAACCTGCCGTCGGCCTCTACCTGGGCGGCGTTTACATCGCCAAGGCGCAAGGCTCGATCTTCGACGTTGCCGACCTGGAGCGCGTCGAAATCCTGCGCGGTCCGCAGGGCACGCTTTATGGCCGCAACGCGCTGGCCGGTGCCGTCAATCTCGTACCCAAGGCGCCGAGCGGCGAACTGGGGGTCAAGGGCGAGCTGACCTATGGAAACTATGACTACTGGAAGGGCCGCGCCGTCATCGACCTTCCGGCAATGGGGCCGTTCTCGCTCAAGCTTTCGGGCCAGATCCAGAAGCGTGACGGCTTCATCAGGCTGACGCCCAACCCTTATCCGCAGGCGGTTGCCGCTGGCCCGGCACGGACGGGCCGCACCAACGATCTCGACGGCAAGAGCGGCATGGTCCAGCTGCGCTTCAAGCCTGAAGGCAGCAACTTCACCGCTGACTACATGTTCGACTATTCGAAGTTCGACCAGCGCCCGGACTATGCGCAGCTTGTCCGCGTCAACCGCAATGGCCGGCCCGAGGACATCTTCGATCCCAACTCACCAGGCTATGCCTTCGGCGGCGCGTTCTTCCCGCTGAACCTCTATGACCGGGCCGACCGCCAATCGACCGCGTCGCTCGATGCCAATCCGCTATACGAACGTTCGCGCACTTACGGTCACGCGCTGACCCTTGCGCTCGATCTCGGCGGAGCGACGGTCAAGTCGATCACCGCTTATCGCAACCTCAAGTGGGCAGACTCGCTTGACCTCGATGGTTCGCCCCTGCCGGTGGCGCTGACCCAGCGTGATACCAGCTTCCACAGCTGGAGCCAGGAACTGCAGGTGTCCGGACAGACGCTGAGTGACAAGTTCAAGTACGTGGCGGGCGTATTCTATTACAAGGAAAAGGCCGAAACGCTTGGGCCGCAAAGCTTCTTCGGCGGCGGTGCGTCCTACCAGTCCGACTACGGATCGAACACCGAGGCGTTCGCCGTGTTCGCGCAGGTCGATTACGACATCACTGATGCCCTCAAGCTGACCCTGGGCGGCCGCTACACGCACGAGAAGAAGGACGTGCGCCGCTTCCTGCGGGTGAACTTCGACGCAGCGAACAACATTTTCGCGCCGACCGTGGTGGCAAACATCCCCTATGGCGGCGTCCCTGATGCCACCTTCAACAGGTTCAATCCGGCAATCACGCTGGCCTATCAGGCTAACGAGAACATCAACCTTTACGCTCGCTTCGCACAAGGGTTCAAGTCAGGCGGCTTCAACGGCGAGACCAACGATTTCCGCGCGCCGACCGCAGCCTGCCCCACCGGCGCGATCGAACTGTGCAATCCCTATCGCCCGGAAACGGTCGACAGCTACGAAGTCGGCATCAAGACCAAGCTGGCCGACGGCAAGGTGATCTTCAACGTCGCCGGCTTCTGGGACGAGCACAAGGACATCCAGCTTTCGGTGTTCACGGCAAATGGCGCGGCTGCATCCGTCGTCAAGAACGCGGCGGCCGCACGCATTCGTGGCCTCGAGATCGAAACAGTGATCCGCCCGGTCGACGTGCTGACGATCAATGGATCGCTCGCTTTCCTCGATCCCAAGTACAAGAGCTACATCGAGGCCGTGAACGGCGTTGACACCAACGTCGCCAACAACCGCGCCTTCCCACACACACCCAAGACCACGGCAGCCGCCGGCGTCGATCTTCGCGTGGCGCAGGGAGACTGGGGCCGTTTGAACGTCAATGGCGATATCAATTACGTCTCCAGCTATTACACCTTCCCCTATGCACTGGTGACGCCGAATGCCTCGGCGCAGAACGCCAACAACACCCGCTCGAAGGGCCGCACGATCGTCAATCTGCGCGCCGCGGTTTCGGAAGTGCCGCTGGGTGGGGCGAAGGCCGAACTGGCGCTTTGGGTCAAGAACCTGACCAAGGAGAGGGATCCCTCCAACTTCATCGACTTCGGCCCGGGTTTCGGCGGCCTCACGGTCGGATACTTCCCCGATCCGCGCACTTACGGCCTGACGCTGGGAGTGAAGTTCTGATGCTCTTCGCCGGGAAAAAGGCGCTGGTGACAGGCGCGGCCTCAGGCATAGGTCGCGCCACGGCCATCCGCTTCGCCGCCGAGGGTGCATCGCTCACCATCGGTGACCGCAACATTGCCGGGCTTGAGGACACGGCAGGGATTATTGCCGCCGCTGGCCACACTGCGCCGGTGGTGCAAGCCTATGACGCTACAGACTATGCCTCATGCCGCGCGCTGGTGGACACTGCCGCACGCGACGGGCTCGACATCGTCTGCAACATCGCCGGACTGCTGAAGTGGGGGCGCTCCGAAACCTTCGCTGCCGAGGACTTCGACCTGCTAATGCACGTCAACGCCACCAGCGTTTTCGTGATTTGCCAGGCGGCGATGCCGCATCTGCTCAAGTCGAAGGGCAACATCGTAAACACCGCGTCGACCGCAGCGCTGCAGGGCCAGCCCTACAATGCGGCCTATTCGGCCTCAAAGCACGCGGTGGCAGCGATCACCAAGGGCCTCGCAATCGAATACGCGTCCGCGGGTGTGCGCATCAATGCGATCTGCCCCGGGCACGTGATCACGCCAATGACCGAGAACACGCCTCCGCCCGAAGGCGTGGACTGGGCGCTGATGATGCGCAACGCGCCCAAGTTGCTCGATGGCTCGTGCGCGCCGGAAGACATCGCGGAAATGTTCGCGTTCCTTGCCAGCGACAAGGCGCGCAAGATCACCGGATCGCTCTTCACTGTGGACGGCGGACAACTGGCAGGATGACAGCATGACAGACCTTTCCGCCGAAGCCAGCAATCTGAGCCACGTCTGGCGCAGGTTCTGCAGCGAACTGGCCGAGGCGGGGGAGGTTCTGGCACGTCCGTCGAGCCCGACCAGCGCACTCGATCAAGCCGAGGGTCTGCGGTATCTCAGCCGTCTGGCGCGCACCGCGCTCAACATGCTGGTCGACAGCGCGGACCCGGATTTTCCGCGCCTGTTCCTGTTGTGCGACGACAAGATCAAGATCGGCGCCGACAACCCCGACAACCTCTACCAGCAGTGCGTGGTGCGGGGCGATCGTACCTATCGCATCACCGGCAAGCGCAATACGGTCCCCTACTTCTCGATCGGCAGCAAGGCCAACCGCTATGCCATCGACGGGACGATGGCTTCGACTGGCGAGATCGAATTCGCGCAGATGGAGTTCGGGCCTGACGGCACCTTCGAGATCGTGGTCAGCCGCGATCCGCAGCCGGGCAACTGGCTGCCGATGGCAGACGACACCACCTTGCTGATCGTGCGCCAGACCTTTGACGACAAGCAGACGCAGACCCCTGCCAACATCAAGGTGGAGCGGATCAGTGATGGTCCGACAGCGCCCGCGCTGCTCACGCCCGAATTGATCGAACAGCAACTCATGGCCTCTGCCGCATGGGCGCGGGGCACGGCCAATACCTTCGCCAACTGGTCGGAATGGTTCAAGGCGCATCCCAACCAGTTCTACGATGCGCCGCAGGAGATCTTCTGGAAGGCGGGCGGCGATCCCAATATCTGGTACGGCCACTTCTACTTCGACCTGCAGCCGGGCGAGGCGCTGGTGATCGAAACTCCCGTGCCCGATTGCCGGATGTGGAACGTCCAGATCGACAACTGGTGGATGGAATCGCTCGATCACGTGCACCAGAAGGTGTGGCTCAACAATTCGATGGCCAGGCTGGAGGCGGACGGCAGCGTCTTAGTGGTCTGTGCCGAGCGCGATCCAGGCTTTGGCAACTGGGTCGATCTAGCTGGGCACAGATCAGGCACCGGCCTGTGGCGCTGGTTCAACGCGGCCGACAATGTCGTGCCCAGAATGCGCGTGGTAAAGCTTTGACAGTCTTGCCGGACGTTACGGAAAGGCCCATCTGAACGGCCAGACCACCCCGGGAACGAGCCTTGACCGAAACGACTGAACGTCTGCCGACCTTCTTCCTCAACCATGGCGGTGGACCTTGGCCGTGGATGGATGGCCCTATGCGCCGGGGCTATGATCAGCTTGAGGCTTCGCTTCAGGCCATTATTCCCTCGCTCGGCACCATGCCCAAGGCAATTCTCGTCGTCTCGGCACATTGGGAAGAGGCGGTGCCGCACGTCTCGACCAGCGCCGCACCGCCGATGCTCTACGATTACTACGGCTTTCCAGAGCACACATACCACATCCGCTATGCCGCGCCGGGCAGCCCGGAACTGGCGGCGCGGGTGCAGGATCTGCTTCTGGCGGGCGGCATGGACTGTCGCGAGGACAGCGAGCGGGGCTTTGACCATGGCACCTTTTCGATGATGCAGCCTATCCGGCCCGAGGCTGACATTCCGATTGTCCAGCTTTCGGTCCTCACCAGCTTTGACGCTGCCGAACACATCGCGATGGGCCGCATCCTTGCCCCCCTGCGCGAAGAGGGGGTGCTCGTGCTGGGGTCCGGTCTGTCATATCACAACCTGCGCGCTTTCGGAGCGCAGGGGAGAGCGGCGTCACATGCCTTCGATCGCTGGTTGCGCGAAAGCCTTGTGGGCTTCGAGGGCAATCAGGGAGCAAGAGCGCTGGAGCGGTGGATGGATGCGCCTGCAGCCATGCAGGCTCATCCGCGGCCTGAGCACCTGCTACCGCTTATGGTCATCGCCGGATCGGCCGAGGTAGATTCTTGCAGCGTCCAGTTTCATCAGGACGACTTCTTCGGTGGCCTTGCCGTGACCAGTTTCCGGTTTGGCTAGAGCGTTTTCGAACCGGATGGAATCATCTGGTGGCTCGGAATACGGGGTAAGACAGGAGTCCGGAGTGTTCAAAGCCCCGGCAGCCCGACGAAGGCGGCCCACGCCAATAGTGGTCCGACGCCGACGACGATCGCTGCATAGACCAACAGCTTGCGCAGAATGGCAGGGCGATCCTCTTCGGATGCGTTCCCGACGATCAGCGCGCCATTCGTAGAAAAGGGAGAAGTGTCGACAATAGTGTTGGCAATGCAGATAGCTGCAACAACGGGCATCACGGTAATGTGCCCGCCCGCCAGAATGGGCAGGCTGAGCGGAATGATGACCCCCAGCAGTGCTGTAGACGACGCAAAGGCCGAGACCACGCCCGCAAGATAGCACAGCAGGAGAACAGCAAGGCTGGCTGATCCGACCTGTCCGATCATGACGCTGATCGCATCGAGCGTGCCGAGCCGGTCAAGCAGGGTCACGTAAATCACAATTCCCGAAATCAGCAGGATAGTGGACCAGTCAACCTGTTTGAGCGCGCCCTGCTGCGTGCTCGGCGCAACCATCGCGAGCGCGAGGATGACCATGAGCGCCATGAAGCCGATCTCGACCTTGAACAGAAGTGCGCCGATGGCGAGGGCCAGTAGGCCGACTAGCGTCCAGGCCCCGTCACGATCGAGCGCCGGCACATCGACATGGCCCTCATGGTTCGTGCCTGCCACCGCCTTGCGCCGGGCATAGAACAGCCAGACCATGAGGGCGATGGCGGCGTTGAAGGCCGCGCTGGCGATGAACAAATACTGCGGATCAGGCTCGATCCCGCTGCCGGTGAGCACCTTTGCGGCGATGCCGCCATAGATCGAGATGGGCGAGAAGCTTCCTGCCTGAGCGCCATGGACCACGAGCAGGCCCATCATAAGCGGTGAAAAGCCGTGGCTGCGCGAAAAGCGCATGGCGATCGGAGCGACAATGGCAACCGCAGCCGGCCCGACCGCGCCAAGCGCTGTCAGCACGCCGGCAACGAGGAACACCAGCAGCGGCAACAGCGCAGTATGGCCGCCGAGCAGGCCGGCTGCGCGCGCCACAAGCCAGTCTATCGCGCCATTCCGGCTGGCGATTCCGAACAGATAAGTGATGCCGAGCAGGGTCAGGAACAGGTCAGCCGGAAAGCCCGCCAGCACCTCTTTCACCGGAAGTCCGGCAACGAACACGCCCAGCGCCAAGGCAGCGGCAAAGCCGATCAGCCCCATGTTCACCGGCAACCACACTGCCGCCACAAAGATCGCGACCAGAATCGCGATCGACAGGATCAACATCGTCTCTTCCCCTCCCACACGCTCGCGCTAGTTGGCGAAGAGTGCGGCATGTTCCTGTCTTAGCAGTGCCTTCTGCACCTTGCCCATGGTATTGCGTGGCAGTTCATCGACAAACACGACCGCGCGTGGCTGCTTGAAGCGGGCCAGCCTGTCGGCCAGTGCGGCAATCACCGCATCGGCATCGAGCGCTGGATCGGTTGCCTTGACCACCGCGACCACGGCCTCGCCCATATCGGCATGGGGCACGCCGATCACCGCACTTTCGGCAATTCCGGGGATCTCGTCCAGAGCGGCTTCGACTTCCGCCGGGTAGATATTGAAGCCGCCCGCGATGATCAGATCCTTGGCGCGGCCCACGATGTGCACATAGCCTTCCGGGTCGATGTAGCCGAGGTCGCCGGTGATGAAGTAGCCATCGTTACGGAATTCCTCGGCCGTCTTCTCCGGCATTTGCCAATAGCCGCGAAAGACGTTGGGACCCTTGACCTCGATTACGCCAATTTCGCCCTGCGGCAATGCGCCTCCGCTTTCGGGCTGGGCGATGCGCAAGCTGACGCCCGGCAAAGGGTACCCGACGCTCCCCGGCTTGCGCTGGCCGTCGTAGGGGTTGGAAGTGTTCATGTTGGTTTCGGTCATGCCATAGCGTTCGAGGATCGCTTGCCCGGTAAGCGCAGCGAAGTCCTTGTGAACCTCTGCGGAAAGAGGCGCAGAACCCGAAATGAACAGGCGCACATGGCTGGCAAGCTCGCGCGTGAAACCGGCATGGCCCAGCAACCGCGAAAAGAACGTCGGCACCCCCATAAGCACGCTTGCCCTCGGCATCAGCCTGACGAGTTCGTCAGCATCAAATCGCGGCAGGAAGATGATCGCCGAACCCGCCGCGATGGTGACATTGGTTGCCACAAACAGCCCGTGCGTATGGAAAATTGGCAGGGCATGAAGCAATCTGTCAGCGCTGGTAAAGCGCCAGTAATCGCGCAGAGTCAGCGCGTTGGTGGCAAGGTTGGCATGGCTCAGCATGGCACCCTTGCTGCGCCCGGTTGTGCCGGACGTATAAAGGATTGCAGCGAGGTCGTCTGCTCGCGGAATGTGACGCGCGGTAACCACAGGTGCGCCCGCCGCCGCTTCGACCAGCGTTCCGCCGGTGCCCTCGGCGTCGAGCGTCAGCAGCGCAGGCACGCCCAGTTCGCTGCATAGTTCGGACATGGCCGGTTCGTCTGCAGTGCGGCAAAGAACAAGCGCTGGACGCGCATCCCCGAGGAAGTAGCGCAGTTCGCCGATCGTATACGCAGTGTTAAGTGGCAGATAGACTGCTCCCACATGCAGCGCGGCCAGCCAGGTGAGCAACGCCATCTGCGATTTCTCGATCTGAACCGCCACCCGGTCACCCGGCTTCACGCCCTGCGCGCGAAATGCGTGGGCAATCTGCGCAGCGCGAAATGCGGCGCCGCGGTAGCTTAACTCGGCACCATCCGGACCAATAAGGAAGGGGGCGTCCGGTCGAGATTCGCAATGGTCCAGAAACAGGCTGAGGATGTCGTGCGGGGCACCGTGCGGCAAGTTGACATGTCCTTGAGAAGAACTCGGGAACTGGTTGTATCCGGAGTGTGTGTATGCAAGAAGCCAATAATCACACTATCGGGCATGCATCAATATGATTTCCGAGAACGAACACGCCTCCGGAATGCTCCGTTCAGAACGCATCCGCCTCGCACTTGCGGACGAGATCACAAGCGGCATGCTGGCGCCCGGCACGCAACTTGACGAGCAGCAGCTCGGAGACCGCTTCGGCGCGTCGCGCACGCCGGTCCGGGAGGCCCTGCGCCAACTTGCCGCCGAGGGACTGGTCGAAATGCGGCCGCGGCGCGGCGCTGTCGTGGCCGCGATGACGGCGGAGCGGGTGTTCGAGATGTTCGAGCTTTCGGCCGAGATCGAAGCGCTGTGCGTGCGGCTTGCCGCATGGCGGATGACCCCGCTTGAACGGAGTGCACTGCGGAAAATCCACGAAGAATCCGCCATTCTGGTGGAGAATGGCGACGTGGACGAGTACGATCGGCTAAACTGGCGGTTCCACGATGCAATATACGAGGGGACCCACAACGCCTTCATCGTGGAGCAGGCGAAACTCCTTCGGGAGCGGATGGCGGCCTTTCGTCGGGCTCAGTTACGCCAGGGTGGGCGACCCGCCCGGTCCCGGCACGAACATGGCGAACTGGTCGAGGCCGTAATGCGAGGAGATGGTGAGGAAGCCTCGAAATTGATGCGTGCGCATATGTTCAATGCCTCGAACGCGCTCGAAGGATACGCTCGCCTGTTCACAGGGCGCGACGCACAAGGCTAACCGCTCACCCCTCAAAAAGGCCAGTCGATACGCCGACAATTTTGGCTTGCGCTGTCAGATCAAGTATGCAAGGCAAAGGGCATAACGACCGCGCGCATACATTGCAGCGGCGGAGAGGGATGCCGGAACCAAGCCGCTCGGACGAACTGTCGGCTCTGGCACCCCCTCTGCTGACAGCGCTGTCCATAAGGGTGCAGGTTTCAAGAGGGAGGATTACGATGAGAAAACTGCAATTCGCGTGCCTGGCATCGGCACTGTCTTTGGCGGCCACGTCCGTTTACGCTCAGGATGCGAGCGAAGCGCCTGCGGACGGTGACATCGTCGTCACTGCGAACCGCACGTCATCGCTGCTGTCAAAGACCCCAATCGCAATGACCGCTGTTGGAGGTGACGACCTCATCGCTTCAGGCATCACCAACCCGACCCAGCTTGAAGAAAGCGTGCCCAACCTGTCGATCGTGCGCGGCAACGGCCTGCAGATCACCATTCGCGGCGTGACCAGCACCGACGGCACCGAGAAGGGCGATCCCTCGGCGGCATTCATGGTCAACGGCGTGTATCTGGCGCGTCCGCAGGCGCAGGAAGTCTCGTTCTTCGACATCGAGCGCGTCGAAGTCCTCCGCGGTCCGCAGGGCACGCTCTATGGCCGCAACTCGACAGCTGGCGTCGTCAACATTCTGACGGTCCAGCCCAAGTTCGAATTTGGCGCACGCGCCGACGTTTCGTACGGCAATTTCAACGCCCTCAATGGCACTGCCGTGGTCAACATACCGGCTGGCGAAACGATTGCCTTTCGCGTGGCCGCAAACATCGACCAGCGTGACAGCTATCTCATCGATGGCGCGCCGAACGACGGTGTAACGCTCAACAAGTTCAAGGATAACAAGTCGGTCCGCCTGTCAGCCCTGTTCAAGCCAACGCCGGACCTCAGCCTCCTGCTCGTCGGCGATTACAGCAAGGTCAAGGGCAACCCAACCAACGGCGTGCCTACCACCCAGTTCTACAGCAACATCACCAGCGGCGGTCGCCAGAATTTCAGCGCCCCAACCTATCTTGGCGCTGACCCCGACGTGGCCCGCAGGCTGAGCCGCACGCAGGCCCAGCAGGCCTTCCGCGACAACGAGGAAAAAGGCGTGATGGGCGAGCTCAACTACACGATGGGCAACGTCACACTCACCTACCTCGGTTCTTACCGTGAATCGGAACGCCGCGAATTCAGCAACGCGGCCAATGGTGCGTTCTCGGCGGATTTTGCCGGTTCCTACTGGCAGACCTCGCAGGAAGTGCGCCTTGCCTATGGCGGCGACGGTCCGCTGCAGGCGCAGGTCGGCGGCTATTACTTCAAGGAAAAGTCCGGCATCGCCTTCTTCCTGAACAACCTGCTCGGCCCCAACACGCGCTTCGGCTTCCCGCAGGACCCGACCATTGCCGAAAACAAATCGGTCTTCGGGCAAGCCACCTATGAAATCGCTCCTGACCTCAAGATCACCGGCGGCGTGCGCTATTCGCACGATCTCAAGTCGCGCGTGGGCAACACTGTCGTCGACTTCTACGACCGCATCGGCACGTCCTACAGTATCGGCAACTTCATTCGCCGCCAGATCAACCAGAACAACGATGCCAAGCGCACGTTCAGCCGCGTGACCTGGCGCGCTGGCGTTGATTACGACACGTCCCTCGGCCTCATCTTCGCGTCCGTATCCACGGGTTACAAGGCCGGTGGCTTCAACGATGGCTGCGAGACTCCGCCCGCCGGGCAGCCCAATCCGCAGAACTGCCAGTTGCCCGCGAATGCGCTCTACTATGATCCGGAAACGTTGACCGCCTACGAAGCAGGCTTCAAGTTCCGCTTCAGCCCGGCATTCCGCCTCAACGGCACGATCTTCCACTACGACTACGCCGGCCTGCAGCTTTCGCAGCTGTCCGACATCTGCGGTGGGCCGTGCCAGGTTACGACCAACGCTGCGAAGGCTAAGGTTGATGGCGTGGAGCTTGATGCCCAGATCCAGCCTTCGGATCGCTTTACCGTCAGGCTGGCACTGAACTGGCTCGATGCCCGCTATGACGAATATGCTCCTGCTTACAACGATACTTCGGTCACGCCGAATGTACGCCGCTCGGTGAATTTCGCCGGTCGTGCGCTGAATCGCAGCCCGAAGTGGAGCTGGGTGGCAGGCGCGAATTATGTCCTGCCGGTGGGCGAAGGGCGCATCGTGTTCGACGCGCAGACAGCGGCCCGCAGCCGCTATGAAGTGACCGACCTCGCCAACTTCGCTTACTTCTACCAGCCGGCGGCAACGAAGACTGACGTGTCCGTCACATACAACGCGCCGCAAGACCGCTTCTACTTCGCTGCATTCGCTGAAAACCTCGAGAACAACCTAGGCCGTAGACTCATAAACGCGGAGCCACAGCCGCATTGAAGCGAGTTGAACCA
>OFDC01000586.1_pt1 | contig 25773 bp, 25 predicted proteins | sample 1520941 | NCBI WGS metagenome assembly OFDC01 (sample SAMEA94258168, study PRJEB24077) | hot springs metagenome | biome: Aquatic biome; feature: Water | place: India | collected 2012-12-06 | depth 5 m | reverse complement strand
TCCTGATCGGCAACACCGAATATTCGGGCGAGATGAAGAAGGGCGTGTTCGGCCTCCTCAACTATCTCCTCCCCGCGCAGGGCGTGATGCCGATGCATTGCTCGGCCAACATCGGCAAGGACGGCAAGAGCGCGATCTTCTTCGGCCTCTCGGGCACGGGCAAGACCACGCTGTCGGCCGACGCCAGCCGCACCCTGATCGGCGATGACGAGCACGGTTGGTCGGACACCGCGGTGTTCAACTTCGAAGGCGGTTGCTATGCCAAAATGATCAATCTCTCGGCCGAGGGCGAGCCCGAGATCTACGCCACCACGCAAATGTTCGGCACGATCCTCGAAAACGTGACGATGGAGGAGGAAACCCGCGAGCTCGACTTCACCGACGGCAGCAAGACCGAGAACACCCGCGGTGCTTACCCGATCGAATTCATCCCCAACACCTCGGAAAAGAACCTCGGCCCGGCACCGTCAAACGTGATCATGCTCACCGCCGATGCCTTCGGCGTGCTGCCCCCGATCGCGCGGCTGACCGCCGATCAGGCGATGTACTACTTCCTCTCGGGCTACACCGCCAAGGTCGCCGGCACCGAGATCGGCGTGACCGAGCCCGAGGCCACTTTCAGCACCTGCTTCGGCGCCGCCTTCATGCCGCGCCACCCGAGCGTCTACGGCAACCTGCTGAAAGAACGCATCGGCAAGGGCGGGGCGGAGTGCTGGCTGGTCAACACCGGCTGGACCGGCGGCAAGTATGGCACCGGCCACCGCATGCCGATCAAGGCGACCCGCGCGCTGCTCAATGCGGTGCTCGACGGCAAGATGGACGAGGTGGAATTCCGCAAGGACCCCAATTTCGGCTTTGCGGTTCCAGTGTTCGTCCCCGCGCTGGCCGAGGCCGGGATCGATCAGACGATCCTCGATCCGCGCAGCACTTGGGCCGAGCCGTCCGAATATGACGCCACCGCCAAGAAGCTGGTGCAGCTGTTCATCGACAACTTCGCCCAGTTCGAGGCGCATGTGGACGAGGGCGTCAAGAACGCCGCGCCTGCGCCGATCGCCGCCTGATCGCATCACCAGTTCGGGAGAGGGGCCCCGCCCGGCGTTAGACCGGAGCGGGGCCTTTTACTTTGAAATGCCATGCGGCTGCGTCACACTCGCTGCCGAGCGACTCGCAGGGGGGACAAAATGAGCATTCTCGACGGCATCCTGAAGAACATCGGCGGCGCGCCGGATGATGTAGTGAACCTCGCGGCCAAAATCGGCATCGATCCGGCGATGGCCGAACAGGCGATCGCCGCGCTCGGCAAGACCCATGTGCTCGAGGGCGACACGGTCCAGTTGGCGGCCGAGAAGACCGGCCTCAGCCCCGACATCCTCAATCAGGTGGTCGCCGCGATTGGGGGCGAGGGCTCGCTCGCCCACTTCGCTGGGATGCTGGACGCCGACAAGGACGGCAACCCGCTCGATGACATCATGGGCATGGCGGGCAAGCTGTTCGGCAAGAGCTGAAGCGGATCAGCCCTGCGGCGGGCGCGTATCCTCAAGATATTGCCAGATGCGGCTGACCACCACCGAGCCTTCACCCACCGCGCTCGCCACTCGCTTGACAGATCCGGCGCGCACGTCGCCGACCGCGAAGATGCCGGGGGCCGTGGTGGCGTAGTCATCGGCTTGCCCGGCCGCCGTGCCGGTCAGCACGAAGCCCTTGGCATCGGTCGCGGCGAGGCCCGAAAGCCAGCCGGTGTTGGGCGCCGCGCCGATCATGATGAACAGTGCGCGCGTGTCGATCCGCCGCTCGCTGTCCCTTGTTTTGAGCGTGAGGCCTTCAAGCCATGTCTCGCCGTGCAAGGCGGTGACTTCGGAATGATAATGGATCGTGACACGCGGATCGGCCTCAAGACGCTGCGAGAGGTAGCTCGACATCGAGGCTGCGAGGCTGCCCGATCGCACCACGAGGTGGACGTGCGAAGCGGCGCGGCTGAGGAACATCGCCGCCTGCCCCGCCGAATTGCCGCCGCCGATCACCACCGCTTCGGTCTTGGAACAGAAGCGCGCCTCCATCTCGGTCGCCGAGTAGAAGATCCCGGCGCCTTCCAGCTCCTCGAGATGATCGAGCGGCAGGCGGCGGTATTGCACCCCCGTCGCCACCAGCACCGCGCGGGCGCAAAGTTCGTCATCGTCGTCGAGGGTCAGGCAATAGGCCCCATCCTCACGCCGGCTCATCGCCTCGACCCGGCGCGGCATCACGAAGCGTGTGCCGAACTTCATCGCCTGCACCTGTCCGCGCCAGGTGAGGTCGGTGCCGCTGATCCCGGTGGGAAAGCCCATGTAGTTCTCGATCCGAGAGGACGTGCCCGCCTGCCCGCCCACGGCTGTGTCTTCGATCACCAGCGCCTCGATCCCCTCGGAACCGGCATAGACCGCCGCCGCCACGCCCGCTGGCCCGCCGCCGACGATCACGAGATCATAGGTCCGCCGCGAACAGATATCGAGATCCATGCCGAGATACTGCGCGACCTTGCGCGGGGTGGGGTCGGCGAGGCGCGTCCCATTGCCCAGCATCACTGCCGGTTCATGGCCGATCAGGGCGCAAACCTGCACGGACTGCTCGTCGGTCGCATCGAGATCGACGCTCTTGAACGGGATGCGGTTGCGCGACAGGAAACGCTCGACCGCCTGCACCGCCGGATCGCGGTCTGCCCCGATCACCTTGACCGCGGCATTGCCAAGCTCGAACTGCTTGCGGCGGCGCGCAGCGAAAACGGTAATGACGTGGTCGGAGAGCTCGGGCACCCGGCTCATCAGCTCCAGCATCGCTTCGCGCGGGGCCTCGATCACGCGGGTATCCATGCTCGCGCGCATCTTGAGGTAATTGGTGCCGCGATTGAGGAAGGCGATCTCGCCCATGAACTGCGTCGGACCGAGCGCCGAGGGCAGCAGGCGCTCGCCGGTATAGGGGTTTACCACTTCGATTTCGCCTTCGAGGATGTAGACGAAGCGGTCCATCGGCTCGCCGATGTCCATGACGATGCTGCCCGCAGGGTAGGCCTTCTCCCCGCCGATGGCGCAGATGGCGTCGACATGCTCGGGCGCGAGCGGCACCCGGCGCATGGTTTCAAGGTCTTGTCCCAAAGTCTCCATGCGCGCCCTCCTGCCCGATCAGGATTGCAACATGGGGTCAGGCCTTCGCACTTGCAATGTAACGGCTGACGGTATTCGCCACCACCGAGAGCGGCGCATTGCCGCCCAGCACGATCGCGGTGTTGAACGCCTTGAAATCATAGATTCCGCCCAGCTCCGCCTGCGCGCGCGTGCGTTGGCGGACGATTTCGCTGTGGCCGATCTTGTAGCCGCAGGCTTGGCCCGGCCAGCTGCAATAGCGATCAACCTCGCTGGCGACCTCCTGAACCTTGGAGCCATTGCGCTCGACAAAGAACTGGCGGCCCTGCTCGCGGGTCCAGCGCTTGGAATGGAGGCCAGTGTCGACCACCAAGCGGCAGGCGCGAAAGGCGAGCGATTGCAGGTAGCCGAGCCGCCCGACCTTGAATTCGTCATAGGCGCCAAGCTCATCGGCCAGCTGCTCGCCATACAGCGCCCAGCCTTCGGAAAAGGCGTTGAAGGCGAGGATCGAGCGGATCAGCGGCAGGCGGTTGGAGAACTCGCCCTCCCACACGTGGCCGGGGATGCTCTCGTGGAAGGTGAGGTCGGCAAGGTCATATTTGCGGTGCAGATCGGTGGTTCTGAGGTTGATCCAGAACCGCCCCGGAATGCTGCCATCCTTGCTGCCCGCTCCGCCATAGGCCCCCGGCGCGCCGGGCTCTTCGGTCAGCGGCAGGCGGCGGATTTCGAGCGGCGGATCAACCAGCCGGTTGAAGGCGCGCGGCATCTGCGACTTGATCCACGCCACGCGGTCGTTGATAAAGTCGAAGATCTCCTTGCGGCCCGGATCGCCCTCAGCAAACTTGTAGCGCGGGTCTTCCCCGAGCGCCCGCATCCGTTCGCCAACGCTGCCGGTGCTGTAGCCGATTTCCTTGAGGATCGGGTCCATCTTGCCGTGGATTTCTTCGAGTTCGGCCAAGCCCTGACGGTGGATTTCATCAGGCGTCATCGCGGTGGTGGTCGAGGCGCTGACCGCCCAGCTGTAATACGCCTCGCCCATCGGCTGCGCCCACATTCCGGCGGCGTCCTTGGCGGCGGCGCGCTGCGCCTTCAATTCGGCCAGCTGGCGCTCAAGCGCGGGGACGATCCCGCCGGCGGTGATGCGTTCGGCCAACCCGGCGCGGCTGTCCGCCCCGGCGATGCCCGAAGCGCTGATCGGGCCGGCATAGCTCTCCGTCGCGCTCTTGAGGCTCGCCTCCATCTGCGCGATCGCCTTGTCGAGCAGGAAGGCGGGCGGCACCACGCCCATCGCGCGCGCGGCGCGGATGCGGTCCAGCTCGCCATCGAGGATCGCGGGCACTTCGCCAAGGCGGTCGAGATAGGGGCCGATGTCCGCAGGCGTCTTCAGCGGCTGGGTCGAGCCGAAGAAGCGCGGCAGATCAATGTACCCGCCGACATTCTGGATCACGACATAGGGCGCGTTGCGCCAGCTGCCCACCGCGACATCGCCATAGGGCATGGCCATGCCTTCGAGCGCTTTGGCAAACGCCGCTTCGACCACTTCAAAACCGATCTGCTGATCGCTGGTCAGACCCTGCTTGGGAAAAGCGCGCGCGTCCGCGACGAGTGATTTGAGCTCGGCGGCGTATTCCTCGCGCCCCCCTTCGCCGGGCGTGCCGAAGGTCGAGCGCCAGGCGGAATATTCCCCGGTATCCACCCCCAATCCGGTCGCGCGGCCCGGTTCATGCGCCAGCATCCGGTAGGCAATCCGGTCGAGCGCCGCGTCGGGATCGAGGCCCGACAGCGACGCCGCCGAAGCGGGCGCGGCCTGTGTACGGGCGCAGGCGGGCAGCAGGGCGAGGGCGGAAACGCTGCCAAGCCCGGCGAGGGTCTGGCGGCGGGTGACATCAGCGAAGGTCTCTCTCATGGCATGAGGGTTTGGCGGCGCGCCCACGCCAAGTCAATTGCGCAAGGCAAGAGGCCCACGCTAGAGAGCGCTGATGACCGATATTGTGCTCTCCCTCGTGATGCTCGCCGCGGTTTTGCTGGCGGCAGGCGCGTTCGTGCTGTGGCGGCGCACCGGTCAGCTCAAGCAGCCCGCGCTGATGCTGCTGCTCGCGGTGATCGCGGTGCTCAACGTGCTGATCTGGACCATCCCCACCCGCACTGGCGAAGCGCCAATCACGCAGCTGAAGGCGGCCGGGGAGGGATAGGCTTCGCCGACCGCCCCATTGATGTCACTCGGGGATTTTCCAGGTGATTGAGCCGGTGAAGCTGCCCGCCACCGGCTTGCCCGTCCCGTCGCGTGCGGCATCAAAACGCGCGCGCTTCGTCAGCAGGTCGCAGGTTGCCGTATCGAGCACATCATGCCCGGTCGAACGGGTGATAGTGCAGCCGGTCACCTTGCCGCTGGCGCTGATCGACAGAGTGAAGCGGGCATTGCCCGACAGGCCCTGCCGTAACCAGTTCGAACGATAGTCGCTATCGATCACCCAGCGCGCCGGATTGTTCTTCGGGCGGGCGTCCACCGGATCAAAGGGTGACGCGCTTGGAGTCGGCTCGGGGATACCGAAGTCAACCGGGCCCACGACCGGTCCGGTCGATTCGCCAAGGCCGGGCAGGGTATCGATCGGCGTGTTGCCGAAATCGAACGGGATCACCTCGGGGCGGGTGGTTGTGCTGGTGGTGCTGGCTCGTTGCTTGGTGGTGGTCTGCTCTACCGGATCGGGCTGGGGCTGGGGCGGGGGCGGCGGGACCGGGATCGGCTTGATCGTGAAGCCCTTAAGCGGGGGCGGGACGTCGCGGGTGACGACGGTCACGGCAAGGCCGACAACCAGCAGAGCGCCAAAAGCGGCCGGGATGCCGAGCGCACCGGCCAAGGCGGCTGGGTTGGGACGGCGGGTATTGGAGGCGTAAGTCATTTCGGGGGCTCCTCTCTCCATCATCATGGGAGCGGTGGCCGGAGCGCCTGTCGCAAGCAAAACCCTCCGGCTCCGCTCAGGAACCAGAATACTATGATTTTTATGAGGGACGAAGAAGTTTCGAGTTGCGATTCAAGACGTTGTCCAGTCCTGAATCGCCACTCACAATTACTTGATCGGACAATCCGGGCTGAGGCGGAAATCCAGGTAATTGTCGACCGAGGCCATCAGCTCTTCGAGTTCATTTTCGAAGAAGTGGTTGGCGCGCGGGATTTCTTCGTGGTGGATGGTGATGTGCTTCTGGGTGCGAAGCTTGTCGACCAGCTTCTGCACCGCGCCCGGCTGCACAACGGTATCGGCCGCGCCCTGCACGAAGATGCCCGAGGCGGGGCAGGGGGCGAGGAAGCTGAAATCATACATGTTGGCCGGCGGCGCGACCGAGATGAAGCCGCGCACTTCAGGGCGGCGCATCAGGAGCTGCATCCCGATCAGGGCGCCGAAGGAGTATCCCGCGATCCACGTGCTCTGCGCTTCGGGGTGGATCGACTGGACCCAATCGAGCGCGCTCGCCGCGTCGGAAAGTTCGCCGATGCCGCTGTCAAAGCTCCCCTGCGAGCGCCCCACACCGCGGAAATTGAAGCGCAGCGTGGCAAACCCGCGATCCGCAAAGGTCTTGTAGAGCCGCTGCACGATCCGGTCGTTCATGGTGCCGCCGCCTTCGGGGTGCGGGTGCAGGATCATCGCCACGGGCGCACGCGGGCGCGGCGGGGGCGAGAAACGGCCTTCAAGACGGCCTTCCGGGCCGGGGAAGATGACTGAGGGCATCGGGTAACCTTATGAGCGAGGAGCCGCGCCGGGTGGCGCTGTAAATTGCGGAGCCTATATAGGGACCCTCGCGCAAATCGCAATTTTTTACGAGGACTGAACCATTCCCGACCGGGTCTATCTCGATCACGCCGCCACCTCGCCGCTGCGCCCTGAGGCGAAGGCGGCGATGGACGAGGGGTTTCGGCTGTGGGCCAATCCGTCCTCGCCCCACGCAGAAGGGCGCAAGGCGCGGGCCGCGCTGGAGGATGCGCGCGAGCGGATCAAGCGGGCGTTGGGGTGGAGCGGCGAGCTGATTTTCACCAGCGGCGCGAGCGAGGCGCTGTGGATCGCGCTGAACCGGGCGAAGGTAAAGCGGCGGATCGTCAGTGCGGTCGAGCATGACGCGGTGTTTCGCGCGGCGCCGGATGCGGAGGTGGTGGCGCTCGTCGATGGCGAGGTTGATCTCGACACGCTGCCGGATTGCTCTGGCGCTCTGGTAGCGGTGCAGCACGTCAATTCCGAATCCGGCACTGTGTTGCTTCCCTATGTCCGCAACGCCTTGGCCGATGTGGTGCGCAGCGCTGGTGGGGTGTTGCTGGTCGATTGCTCGCAAAGCGCAGGCAAGATGACGCTGCCGGATGCAGACATGCTGGTTATCAGCGCGCACAAATTCGGCGGTCCGATCGGGGTTGGCGCGCTGCTGGTGCGGGACTTCAACCTGCTGGAGCCCTCGGGCGGGCATGAACGCGGCTATCGTCAGGGAACCGAAAATCTGCCCGGCGCGATGGGCATGGCTGCGGCTTTGGGTGCGGCATTGGTCGACGAATGGCGTCACGATGCGACCCGACAGCTCGATTTCCGCGCGGCGCTTCGCGCAGGCGGGGAGCTTATCGAGCCGGGGTATCAGTGCGACTATATTCTCTCGGTTGCCCATCCTACCATGAGCGCCCAAGCCCTCCTGATCCGCCTCGACGCCATGGGCTTTGCGGTCTCGGCAGGGAGCGCGTGTTCTTCGGGCACCTTGAAGAAAAGCCGGGTGCTCGATGCCTTTGGCGTGCCCGATGATGTCGCGGCGCGCACGATCCGGGTGAGCATGGGGTGGTCGACGACGGCGGAGGACTTGGAGCGGTTTGCGCAGGCTTGGGCTTCGCTATGTTGAACCCCCATCGTCTCCCCGGACTTGATCCGGGGCCCCGCTTACTTAAACCGCAGCGCACAGGCAGCGGGATCCCGGGTCAAGCCCGGGAAGACGAGAGGGGTGATTGATGATCTACCTCGACTACCAAGCCACCACGCCCCTGTGCCCCGAAGCGCGTGAGGCGATGCTGCGCTGGCTTGGCGGGCCGGAAAGCGACACCTTTGGCAATCCCCACTCGCCTCACCGGATGGGCCGCATGGCCGCCGCTGCGGTCGAGACAGCGCGTGAACGGGTGGCGGCGCTGCTGCCTGAGGGCGGACAGGTGATCTTCACCTCCGGCGCGACCGAGGCGATCAATACCGCCATTCTCGGCACCCCGGGCGACGTCATCACCTTCGCCACGGAACACGCCGCCGTGCTCGATTGTGCCAAAGCGGTCGAAGCACAGGGGCGGCGCTTCACGGTGCTGCCAGTGCTGCCCGATGGCCGGGCCGATGTCAGAGCATTGGCCGATCATGTCACGTCATCGACCGGTCTTGTCGCGGTCATGGCGGTCAATAACGAGATCGGAGTGAGGAACCCGCTCGCCCCGGTGGTTGAGATTGCGCGGGGCGTGGGGGCCAAGGTGCTGGTCGACGCCGTGCAAGCCTATGGCCGGGTCCCGATCGAGGTCGCGGCGGATTTCATCGCCATCTCCGCGCACAAATGCCATGGGCCCAAGGGGATCGGGGCATTGTGGGTTCGTAGCGGGGTCATGCCCACCCCGTTGCTCTATGGTGGCGGGCAGGAGGCTGGCCTCCGGTCTGGCACGCTCTCGCCCGCGCTGTGCGCCGGGTTCGGCGCAGCGGCGCAGGTAGCCGAGGAAGGCATGAGCGAGCAAATGTTTCACGTGGAACATTTATGGAACTTGGGCCGCGCAGCGTTTGCCGATTGGGAGCTGAACGGCAGCGCCATCGACCGCTGGCACGGCAATCTCAACATCCGCAAGGACGGATTGGACGTCGCCCGGCTGATGAGCGACTGCCGCCAGATCATGTTCTCCGCCGGCTCAGCCTGCGCCAGCGGATCGGGCCGGCCCAGCCACGTGCTGAGGGCGCTAGGGCTCTCGGATGCCCAAGCAAAGTCCTCTATCCGCCTCGGATTTGGGCGCTATACGCGGCCCGAAGACATCGAAACCGCCGCCGCCGCGCTGCGTGCTGCTGCAAGGGAACAGGGCCTGTGAGCATCACCATCACCTTCATCGACCCCCACGGCAAACCCGTCGCGGCGACGGCTGAACCGGGCGATAGCCTGCTGCGGGTGGGCCAGGCGGTAGGCCTGCCTTTGGAAGGCACCTGCGAGGGGCAGATGGCGTGCTCCACCTGCCACGTGATTGTCGCGCCCGAATGGTTCGACCGCCTGCCGCCCGCCGCCGAGGAAGAGGAAGACATGCTCGATTTCGCCGCCGGCGCGCGCCGCACCTCGCGCCTGTCGTGCCAGATCGAACTGACCGCTGCGATGGACGGCCTGACGGTGAGCGTGCCTTCGGAGAGCAATGATCTGAGGCGCATGTAGCCTGCGTCAACCCTGTGGAAACCCCTCTCCCGGCACCGCCGCAGGATTGCTAGACGCGAAGGCATGGCCGAGACCGATCTTCCCGCTGATTCCGACCCCTTTGACGCGATCGTCGATGCGCCCTTTGATGCGGCGCTGTCTGAGCGCTATCTGGTCTATGCGCTCTCCACCATCACCGCCCGCTCGCTCCCCGATCTGCGCGACGGGTTGAAGCCGGTTCACCGCCGCCTGCTGTGGGCGATGCGGCAGTTGAAGCTCGATCCCTCCAGCGCCTTCAAGAAATCGGCCCGCGTGGTCGGCGATGTGATCGGCAAGTATCACCCGCATGGCGATGCCTCGGTCTATGACGCGATGGTGCGCCTCGCGCAGGATTTTGCCCTGCGTTATCCGCTGGTTGAGGGGCAGGGCAACTTCGGCAATGTCGATGGCGATAACGCCGCCGCCTATCGCTACACCGAAGCGCGGCTGACCAAGACCGCGCTCGAACTGATGGCGGGGCTGGATGAAGGCACCGTCGACTTTATCCCCACCTATAACGGCGAGGAGGTTGAGCCCGAGATCTTTCCCGGCCTCTTCCCCAACCTCCTCGCTAATGGCGCGAGCGGGATTGCGGTAGGCATGGCGACCTCGATCCCGAGCCACAATGTCGCGGAAATCATCGATGCGACGCTGGAGCTGATCGACAATCCCCACGTCGAACATGCGCGGTTGATGGAGCTGTTCCACGGCCCCGATTTCGCCACCGGCGGCCAGGTGGTCGACAGCCCCGCCGCCATTGCCGAGGCCTATCGCACCGGGCGCGGGTCGTTCCGCCTGCGCGGGCGGTTCCATGCGCCCGAGGCCAAGGATGCCGATGACATCGCTGCGGGGATCGAGCGGCTCGGTGGGGGACAGTGGCAGCTCGTCATCAGCGAGATCCCTTATCAGGTGCCCAAGGGCAAGCTGATCGAACAGATCGCCGCGCTGATCGGGGACCGCAAGCTGCCGATCCTTGAGGATGTGCGCGATGAAAGCGACACCGCGATCCGGATCGTGCTCACCCCCAAGAGCCGCAATGTCGATCCGGAATTGCTGAAGGAAAGCCTCTACAAGCTCACCGATCTGGAGACCCGCTTCAGCCTCAACCTCAACGTGCTCGATGCCCAGCCGGGCTTCGGGCGCACGCCGATGGTGATGGGGCTGAAGGAGCTGCTCGAAAGCTGGACCCGCGCCCAGATCGATATCCTCCAGCGCCGCGCCCAGCACCGGCTCGACAAAATTGCCTCGCGGCTGGAGCTGGTGCGCGGCTACATCATCGCCTTCCTCAATCTCGACCGGGTGATCGAAATCATCCGCACCGAGGACGAGCCCAAGCCGGTGATGATGGTGGAGTTCGAGCTGACCGACCGTCAAGCCGAAGCAATCCTCAACATGCGGCTCAGGTCCCTGCGCAAGCTTGAGGAAATGGAGCTGCGCAAGGAACAGGACGCGCTGCTGGCGGAAGAAGCCGATCTCAAGGCCCTGCTCGAAAGCCCCGCCAAGCAGCGCACCCGGCTGAAGCGCGATCTGCGCGCGCTGCGCAAGGACTATGCCGAGCACACCCCGCTGGGCCGCCGCCGCACGCTGATTGCCGAGGCCGCCCCCGCGGTCGAATTCAGCATGGATGCGATGATTGAGAAGGCCCCCGTGACCGTGATCCTCAGCCAGAAGGGCTGGATCCGCGCGGCGAGCGGGCATGTGCCGCTGGATCAGGAGTTCAAGTACAAGGAGGGCGATGGCCTCGCCTTCATCTGCCATGCGCAGACTACCGACAAGCTGCTGCTCGCCGCCTCCGACGGGCGGTTTTTCACGCTGGGCTGCGACAAGCTGCCCGGCGCGCGCGGGTTCGGTGAGCCGGTGCGGACCATGATCGACCTCGAAAGCGATTCCAGCGTCGCGGCGATGATGGTCCACAAGCCCGGCGGTCGGCTGCTGCTGGCCTCCAGCCACGGCAAGGGGTTTGTCGCGGAAATGAATGAGCTGCTCGCCGAGACCCGCAAGGGGCGGCAGGTGGTCAACCTCAAGGATGGCGCGCGGTTAGCGGTGATCCGTCCGATCGCGCCAGAGCACGATCACGTCGCCTGCGTGGGCGACAACCGCAAGCTTGTGGTGTTCAACCTTGAGGAACTCCCCGTCATGGCGCGGGGCCAAGGGGTGCAGCTCCAGCGCTTCCGCGATGGCGGGCTGTCTGATGCCACCACCTTCGTGCTGGCGGATGGCCTCAGCTGGCAGATGGGCGGATCAGGCGAGCGCACCCGCACCGAGACCGAAATCCGCATGTGGAAGGTCGCGCGCGGCGCGGCGGGGCGGATGCCGCCGCAGGGGTTCCCGAAGAACAACCGCTTCGATTAAGCCTGACAAGCAAGGGCTGCGGACGCATGATGCATCCGCAGCCCCAGCGAATAATCCGATTACTCCGATGCGCCGTCAGTCGAGCCGCCGCTCGCGCTCGCCGCTGCGCTGGCGATCTGTTCGCGGGTGAACAGCGCCATGAGCTTGCCTTCAGCATTGACCGCGAAATGCTCCTTCTTGAGCGCCACCGGGCCTTCCGGGCTTTCAAGGATGATCGCATCCGCCGCCAGATCGACGCTCGCCAAGGTGCCTGCCGGATTGCCATTGGCGGAAATCACCGCCGCGCCCGCCACCAGCGCGGCATCGCGCGCGGCATTGGCCTGGGCCACCTGTTCATCCATCATCGCATCAATCTGTTCCTTGGTCGCATTGATGCTGGGGCCAGCCTCGCCTGCGCCGATCAGATCGGCCGGGATCGGGGCCTTGTGCTTGCCGGTGTCGATCGTGACAATCCCATTGGCATTGGCTTCGACCGTGCCGATGGCCTTGCCGTCATTGCCGAAAACCGTCGCGCCCACATCCTGGGCAAACGTCACCGCCGGGGTGCTTGCAAGAAGGGCGGCCATCATGACCAGCTTCATGGATTTCATCGGTGTTTTCTCCATTTCTACACTTCGTCAAGACGTTGCCATTGCTGCAACGTCGGCGGGACACGCATGACCGCTCAGGGCCAGGAGGCGATGGCGAGAGGACGGCGCATGGGGCCGTGTGCCAAAGGTGCGTGAATGCATTTAATGCATAAGACCCGCATACGGTTCCTAATCCGCATGACTACAGTGTTACAATGCTGCGGGGGCCGTGACGGAGACATCCGCCCCGGTTTCGGCTCGGCTCGCCGTGTTGGCGGTTAGCGGGCGAGTTCCTCGTCGAGGATTTGCGCAATCCGCGCGGCATCGGGGAAGCCTTCGGCCACCCAGCGGCCCTCCACCGCTTGGAGGATGCGGGCCACGGCAGGCCCGGCGGTGATCCCGCGCGCGACAACGGCTCCGCCCTTGAGCGGGAAGACCGGCACCGCCCAATCGCGCAAGAGGCGGGCATCTGCACCGAGCAACAGCAAGCGGTCAATCGCGACCGGCGTTGTGAGACGGTAGGCGAGCGCTCGCGGGTTTGCGGCATCGCCCGCGCTGCGCTCGGCAGCCGCGACGAGGCGGGTGCGTTGGGCCTTGGAGAGGCGCAGCCGGGCGGCAACGGTTTCGGCGACACTGGCTGACGGGGGCAGCAGCGCCGCTAGCCGCCTGACCGGATCGGCGGCGAACCCCTGCGCGTGTTCGGCTTCGATCACGCGGGCCAGCACCACAAGCTGCGGCGCGCAGGCTTCGGGCAGGATCACGCCCAGCACGCCATGCGCCCGCATCCGTTCCAGCGTCGGGTGCGGATCGGGCAGGGCGAGCAGCGCCAGCAATTCCGCCGCAACCCGCTCGCGGCTGAGGCCCTTCAGGGTATGCGCAAGATCCGCGCAGGCGGTCTCGGCCTCGGCATCGAGCGCTGCGCCGAAGCGCGCCTGAAAGCGGTAATAGCGTAGGATCCTGAGGTGATCCTCCGCAATCCGCGCGCGCGCATCGCCAATAAACCGCACCCGGCGCGCCTCGAGATCCTCTAGCCCGCCGAAATAGTCCGCAATCTCGAGCGTTTCGGGATGGGCATAGAGCGCATTGATCGTGAAATCACGCCGCGCGGCGTCCTCTGGCCAGTCCTTGGCAAAAGCGATGGTGGCGCGCCTGCCATCGGTGGCGACATCGCGGCGCAGGGTGGTGACTTCGACAGGGCCGTCCTTGAGGATCGCGGTGATGGTGCCATGCTCGATCCCGGTGGGCACCGTGCGGATGCCCGCCTTGCCGCAGCGGTCGATCACCACGGCGGGCATCAGCAGCGTGGCGCAATCGACATCGTGGACCGGCACGCCAAGCAGCCCGTCGCGCACCGCCCCGCCAACCCAGCGGATATTCTCGGCGCCCAGCGCCGCTGTCAGCGCAACAAGGCCCGCGCGGCGAGTCCAATCGGCATCGGCAAGATTGCGCAATTCTGTCAAGGAAACACCGTTCACCCTGAGCCTGTCGAAGGGCTGTCCTTCGCTTCGGCGACATCGCTAGAAGAAAGTGCAGGCTTTCGACAAGCTCAGGCCGAACGGAGTTGCGGACGAAGCTGCGCGAATTCGATCCGCCGCGACAGGTTGGCGATGATCGCGGCGGTCACGCCCCAGATGCGGAAACCCTGCCATTCCAGTTCGAGATAGCGCCGGTGGGCCCCGCGCCAAAGCACCTCGTGTGTGGTCCAGCTGGCAGGATCGAACAGTGTGGCGAGCGGTGCCTCGAACCAGGCTTCGACCTCGCTGGGGTTGGGGACGAGCGACAGGCCGGGCGGGACGACGCCGACCACTGGCGTCACCAGAAATCCGGTACCGGTGTGATAGAGGTCGCTGGTGCCGATCACCTGCACCGCGCTGCGCGGCAGGGCGAGTTCCTCTTCGGCCTCGCGCAGCGCAGCGGTGACCGCATCCTCGCCGGGATCAAGCTTGCCACCGGGGAAGGCAACTTGCCCCGGGTGATCGCGCATTCCCCTGGGGCGCTGGGTAAGAATGATCTGCGGATTTTCCGGCACGTCGGTGATCGCGACCAGCACAGCGGCAGGGGTGGCGCCCTCGGTCGCGAATTGTGCATCGGTCATAAGATCGGGAACGTCGCGCGCGTGCCCTTCCGCGAAGGCCTGCGACAGCGCATCAAAGATGCTCGGGCGAAGCGTCATGGCAGCAGCGCGAAGGTCGCGCCCCGACTGGTGACTTGCCAGCCATTCGCCTCCGCCCCCTCGGCCAGCGCGATCTCTGCTAGCTGCGCCCAGGTCGAACGGTTGAGCCGCGCCTCGCACCCGCGCCGGACGTGGAGATAGAGCGCCGGGTTCTCCGCATCGCCCGCTGCGCGCAAGGGGTGGTCTGGTCCCGCGATCACAAGATCATCGGTGTTGAGCCGGAACGCCAGCGCATCCTCCGCGCGCACGCAATCAACTGCGATGAAGGCGGCGTCCTCGACCTCGATGGCGAGCTTCTCGAACGGGGTCACCAGCCAGTGGTGCCCCGCCGCATCGCGGGTCAGCAACCCTGCAAAGGCGCGCACCATCGCCTCGCGCCGGATCACGCCGCCTTCGTGGAACCAGTTGCCATCGGCGGCGATGCGCATGTGGCTTTCGCCAATCTGCTGCGGCGCCCAGCCTTCGACCGGTGGCAGCTTGCGCGCGGCCACCAGCTCGGCGATCTCGGCGAGCGTCAGGCTGGCGAGGTAGGGCGGGGGTTCGTAGGGCATGGTTGGATCGGGATGGCAGATGCGGGCGGTGAGGTGAAGAGGGGAGTGGCCCCTATCCGCGCGCTATCCGCCCCATGGCCCCAGGATCCCCTCGGCGGGCATGGCAGCGAGTGCGGTGCCGCGGGCCAGCAGGCGGTGGGGCTCATAGGGACCGGGGCAGCGCCAACCGCCGGTGAGCGCAGCGGAAAAGCCCCAGCGGCCGTAATATTCGGGATCGCCGATCAAGACCTGCGGCAGGGCGCGTCCCCCGGAGGCAGCAAGCCGCGCGTCCTCGGCGATCATGGCGCTCATCAAGCCCACGCCAAAGCCCTCGCCCTGCCGTTCGGGCACTACAGCGACAGGCCCGACCATCACCAGCGGCACCTGCCCCTGCTTGGTCTGGAGCCCAATCGGCCAGCACTGGATCGTGGCGACCAGCAGGCCGTCCTCATCGAGCGCGGCGAGGCTGAGGCCCGGGAGCCAGTCCATCCCTTCGCGGATGCGGTAGGCGGTGCGGGCGTGGCGATCCGGGCCAAAGGCACGGTCGAGTACGGCCTCGATCATGGTCGGCTCGACCGCCTCCAGCGGGATCAGGGTCGCGGCCTCAACCGCGCGGGGGGCAGCAGCCATCAGCGCGGGGTCAGCTTAAACAGCTTGGCGCCGTTGCCGTCCTCGGCGATCCAGATCGCACCGTCGGGGCCTTGCGCGATGCTGCGCAGGCGCTTCTCGAAGCCCCAGCGGTTGGTCTCCCGCGCGCTTTCGCCATCAATGCTCACCGCGACCAGCGCCTGGCTGCCGAGCCCCGGTATCAGCACCTTGCCCTTCCAATCCGCGAACATATCGCCAGTGTAGATCAGCATGTCGCCCGGCGCGATCACCGGGTTCCAGCTCAGCGCGGGCTGTGCAAAGCCATCATCGGCGGCGTGATCGGGGATCGGGTCGCCGTTGTAGTGATCGCCGTTGGAGCGAACTGGCCAGCCGTAATTGGCGCCGGACTTGACGAGGTTGAGTTCATCCCCGCCTGCCGGGCCATGTTCGACCTCCCACAGGCGGCCTTGCGCGTCCCAGTCGATCCCCAGGATGTTACGATGCCCCCAGGACCAGATCTCGGCATTGACGCCGCCCTTGTCCGCAATCGGGTTGCCCGCGGCCGGGGTGCCGTCGAGATTGAGGCGGACGATCTTGCCGAGCGTGTTGCCGGTCTCCTGCGAGGGCTGCATCTTCTGACGCTCGCCGCTGGCGATGAAGAGATACTTGCCGTCGGGCGAAAAGGCGATGCGGTGCGAATAATGGCCCTTGCCGGTCACCTTGGGGGTCTGGCGCCAGATCACCGATATGCCTTCGACCGCGCAGGAATCGACCACGGTGCAGGCGAGCTTGCCCCTGCCAACAACCGCGCCGCGGGTGTCACCTTCGCCGGCCTCGGCCCAGCTCAGGTAGATCGTGCGACCATTCAGCGGCTTGCCCGCCTCGGCAGGAAGGAAGGCGACATCGCCGAGCCCGCCCTGACCACCATAGGCGACTTCGGGCGTGCCGGAGACTGTGCCGGTCTTGCCGCTGGCGGCGTCGAGCACCTTCAGCGCGCCCGCCTTCTCGGTGACGAACAGCATCTGGGTGCCCGGCGCAAAGGCAATCGCCCAGGGTTCCTCGAAGGTCCCGGCCTCCGCGGCGCGGAACGGGGCCACGGGTCCGGTGGTGGCGACGATCTTGTCGGACTGGGCGGTTTCCCCGGTTTCGGCATTTGCGCAGCTTGCCAGAGCAAGCGCCGCGAGGGACAAGCTGGCGATCAGTCGGGCAGAACGGAACATGCTGGGGGTCTCTCCGGGTTTCACAAAAACAAGTGGTGGCCTCGTGATTGGGGTCGACGAGGCGGGGCGAGGGCCGCTGGCCGGGCCGGTGGTGGCGGCTGCGGTTGTGCTTGGGGATGCGATACCCATCGGGCTCGACGATTCCAAGCGACTTTCGGCCAAGCGGCGCGCAGGTCTCGACGAAGCGGTTCGCAAGACCTGTTGCTGGGCGGTGGCGGTGGTCGAGCCCGAGGAGATTGACCGGCTCAATATCTTCATCGCCACGATGGAGGCGATGACCCGCGCAGTCGCACGGTTGACGGCCGCGTTGGAGGCTCCGGTCGGGACTGTCCTGATCGACGGCAACATGACCCCGCAGGGCCGCTGCGGCGATTGGCGCTGGCCCGCGCGGGCGATCGTGGGTGGGGACGGGATCGAACCGGCGATCTCCGCCGCTTCAATCATCGCCAAGGAATGGCGCGACCGGCTGATGCTGGAGGCCGCCGCCGCGCACCCGCATTATGGGTGGGAGCGCAACAAGGGCTATGGCACGCCTGAGCACCTCGACGCGCTGCGCCGCCACGGCCCGACCCCGCTGCACCGCCGCAGCTTCGCCCCGGTGGCGCAGCTGGCGCTGATTTAACGCACATTCCGTCACCCCAGCGAAAGCTGGGGCCTAGGGCCGCACGCGCCTCACTTTGAAGCTCTGGGTCCCAGCTTTCGCTGGGATGACGTATGGTTTGAAAGTGAGTCTTCCCCGCCACACCGCTCTATCTGGAGTCCTGCCCCGCGCGCCGGACTCAACATCTTGTGCCGGTCTTGCTTCGTTCCGCCAAGGCTAGTGGGTCTTTACGCGTCATTAACCATAAGAAGCGCAAAATTAGGCGCTTGACGCGGACTCTTCAAAGACTCATGCCTGTGGATAAGTTGCAGGCACAACAGGCAGGGCCAACCCAGTGAGCGTGATAGAAAAGGCGAAGTTGCAGCCAAAAAACGCTGAAAAAGCGTTGAAACCTGCGCGCGCGCTCGATTTGCCTGTGGGCCGTATCCTGCCCGGCGACTGCATCGCGGCTATGCGCTCGCTCCCCACCGCCAGCGTTGACCTCGTTTTCGCCGATCCGCCGTACAACCTGCAATTGGGCGGCGATCTCAATCGCCCTGATGGCAGTCATGTCGATGCCGTGACCGACCACTGGGACCAGTTCGACAGCATGGCGGCCTATGACCAATTCACCCGCGAATGGCTGACCGAGGCGCGCCGGGTGCTCAAGCCCGATGGCGCCTTGTGGGTGATCGGGAGCTATCACAATATCTTCCGCGTCGGCGCGATCCTGCAGGATCTGGGGTTCTGGATCCTCAACGACATCGTCTGGCGCAAGACCAACCCGATGCCCAATTTCCGCGGCACCCGCTTCACCAATGCGCATGAAACGCTGATCTGGGCGAGCATGGGGGAAAAGGCGCGCTACCACTTCAATTACCGCGCGATGAAGACCTTGAACGACGAACTTCAGATGCGCTCTGATTGGGTGCTGCCGATCTGTTCGGGGGGTGAGCGGCTGAAGGAAAATGGCAAGAAAGCGCATCCCACGCAGAAGCCCGAGGCGCTGCTTTACCGCGTGCTGCTGGCGACGACCGAGAAGGGCGATGTCGTGCTCGATCCCTTCTTCGGCACCGGGACGACCGGCGCGGTCGCCAAGCGGCTGGGGCGGCAGTGGATCGGCTGTGAGCGCGAGGATTTCTACCGCTCGGTTGCTGAAAAGCGGATCGCCAAGGAATTGCCGCTCGATGAAAGCGCGCTGACCACGATGCAATCCGCCCGCACCGCGCCCAAGGTGGCGTTCGGCGCGGTGGTCGAGGCTGGGCTGATCCCGCCCGGTACTCAGGTGTTCGACAAGAAGCGCCGCTGGATCGCCACGGTGCGCACCGATGGCTCGCTGGAATGCGGGGGCAAGACTGGATCGATCCATAGCCTGGGCAAGGACCTCCAAGGCGCGCCGTCGTGCAATGGCTGGTCGTTCTGGCACTATGAGACGGGCGGAGACGTCTTGCCGGTCGACGCCGCACGGCAGCTTTACCTTATCGCCGCCGAAGACTGATCGCGCGTGACCGAAGCGGTCTATCTCCACCCGTTGACGCTCGTCTCGGGCCCCCAAGCGGTCGAGGGCGCAGCGTTGCGGCTCGGTGGCTCGATGGCCTATGCCCGCGAATTTGCGCTCGTGGTGCGTCAGGATGGCGCGGTGACCGAACGGACCATCGGCCCGCGCGCGTTAATCGAGGGCGCGATCGCGCGCCTTTCAGGCGCTCTCGCGGCAGATGCGGCGGCGCAATGGGCGAACCTCGCCAAGGTGCACCCGCCGCTGCAACTGGGCGCGCGAACGATCCGGCTCGACCAGCCGCAGATCATGGGCATTCTCAATGTCACGCCTGACAGTTTCTCCGATGGCGGCCAGCACGACCAGATCGAAGCTGGACGCGCCCATGCGGCGGCCATGCTTGAGGCAGGCGCCGCAATTATCGACATCGGCGGGGAAAGCACCCGTCCGGGCGCAGCGGCGACGTTCGAGGATGAGGAAATCCGCCGGGTTGTCCCCGCGGTTGAATATTGCGCCAGCATGGGCGCCGCGATCAGTGTCGATACCCGCCGGGCCGGGGTGCTGGCGGCGGCACTGGCGGCAGGGGCGCAGATGGCGAACGACGTCTCGGCCCTGCGTTATGATCCGCGCAGCAGCGCTGTGATTGCGGAGGCGGGCTGTCCGGTGGTGCTGATGCATGCCCCCGGCGCAGGCGAGGATCTGCACAAGGGTGCAGGCTATGCCGATGTGGTGAGCGAGGTGTTCGACTTCCTCAAATCCGCCCGCGCCCGCGCCATCGCGGGGGGCATTGCGGAGGACCGCATCATCCTTGATCCCGGCATCGGCTTCGGCAAGTCGCTCGGTGAAAACCTTGCGCTCATGAACGCCTTGCCGCTGTTCCATGCGCTGGGCAGTCCGCTGCTGCTCGGGGTCAGCCGCAAGCGCATGATTGGGGCGCTGTCAGCCGAAGAGCCTGCCGAGCGGCGGCTGGCCGGGTCAATCGCGCTCGCGGTCAAGGGCATGGAGGCAGGCGTCCACCTGCTGCGGGTCCACGATGTCGCTGAGACGGTCCAGGCGCGCAATGTCTGGCGCGGGTGGCGTGATGCGGCGCTGACCGATTTCAGCCAACTCCCGCCGCTTTGAGGACAGTCTTTTCGCCCTGCAACAGTTCTGTCATCGCAGGTGGCCAGTAAGCCGACATTTCCGACTTTCCTCAGGAGCCTTCCGATGCGTCTTAAGCTGCTTGCCGCCACCACTCTTGCCGCCGCCGGGCTCGCCGCAGCGCCGCTGCTGGCGGATAATCATGGCGGTTCAGGCGATGTGCCCAAGGCGGTCAGCCTCACCCCGGATCAGCTGCTGGCCCCTTATTACGAGCAGCTGCGCAAGACCGTGACCATGCCCGAGGCGGGGCCTAACCCGGCGCTATCGCCTGCGACCACGCTGAGCCGTATCGCCTTTGGCAGCTGCAACCACCAGAGCGCGCCGCAGCACATGTGGACGCAGATTGCGGGTCAGAATCCGCAGCTGTTCCTGATGATCGGCGACAATGTTTATGGTGACAATGCGTGGGACGGCGACGCCGGGCTCGAAAGCTTGCGCGTCTCCTATGCCTTGCAGGCCTCGCACCCCGAGTTCGCCGGTTTTCGCGCCAAGTTCCCGATGATGGCGACGTGGGATGATCATGATTTCGGCCTCAATGACGCCGGTGGCAGCTTCCCGATGCGGCGCTGGGCCGAGGAATTGTTCGAAACCTTCTGGGGCTCATCCGCCGAAGTGCGCGCCCGCCCCGGCGTCTATGACAGCACCATCACCGGGCCGGTCGGCAAGCGGGTGCAGGTGATTCTGCTCGACTCCCGCTTCTTCCGCTCAGACCTCAAGCGCGCCGCGTGGTCCAAGGATCGTCCGCCGCTCGGGGGCTATCTGCCCGATGACACTCCCGGCAAGACCGTGCTCGGCGAGGACCAATGGGCGTGGCTGGAGGCTGAGCTGGCCAAGCCTGCCGAAGTGCGGATTGTCGTCTCGTCGACGCAGGTCATCACCCAGGCGCACCAGTTCGAAGGCTGGACCAATTTCCCGCTGGAACGCACCCGCCTGCTGGATACCCTGTCGCGCCGCGCGCCAAGCGGGCTGGTGATGCTCTCGGGCGATCGCCATGCGGCCGGGATCTACACGGTCGAGCACAAGGGGGAGACCATGTGGGAGCTGACCAGCTCCTCATTGAACCTCGCTTTCGGCAACAACAACGACGCCAGCACCGCGCGCGAGCCTGATCCGGCGCGGGTGTCGAAGTTCTTCTCGGTCGAGAATTACGGGCTGATCGACATCGACTGGACAGCCAAGGCGCTGACCATGACGCTCAAGGGCAATGACAGCGACACCCTAGCGGAGCAGCGCTTCACCTGGTGATGTTCTGCCAATGTTCCACGTGAAACATTTTCGGCCCGGTTGGATTCGGGCCGAAAAGTTACGTAATTTCAGAGGGTATAACCGCCGTCCGAAACCATAACGTGGCCGGTAATGTTGGAAGCGGCGTCACTGAGCAGGTAGAGGATGGTGTCAGCCATCTCCTCAGACGTGGCGAAACGGCCCAGCGGCGTGGTCTTGGCCATGGCCTTCAGCGTCGCCTCCCGCCCGATCGCGGCGACCGATCGCTGGAAATCTTCCCCGCCATCCCAGATCGCGGTATCGACCCCGCCGGGGGCTATCGCGTTGACGCGGATGCCTTTTGCCGCGTTCTCCAGCGCCGCGATCCGGGCCATGTGCGCGACGCCTGCCTTGGCCACGCCATAGGGGCCGATCCCGGCAACGGGCTTGATACCGGTGGTGGACGACACGACAACGACGCTCCCGCCACCATGCTCCATCGCTCGCAGCGATGCCGCCAGTGTCAGGAACGCGCCATCGAGGTTGACCGCCATCACCCGCCGCCAGTCGGCGAGCGAAACCGACGCTATCGGCCCGCCTGCGCCGATACCGGCGTTGACAATGGCATGGTCAAGACCTGTCAATGACCCCGCTATGCCTTGCCAAAGACTTTCATTGGCCACGCTGCCGATGATGCGCTCGACCTCGCAGCCCTGAAGATCGAGCGCATCGAGCCCCGGGCCATCGACATCAACCAGAACCAGCCGCGCCGCACCCCGCGCTGCGAGCGCCTTGGCACAGGCCGCCCCGATCCCCGAAGCCGCTCCGGTGACAAGCGCAGAGCGCCCTTCGAAATCCTGCAAATGTGTCATGCCAGCCGGGCTAGTCCCAGCGGCACTCGCAATCAAGCGGCGTTGTCGATCCCGAGATCGCTCAGCTTGCGATAGAGCGTCGAACGCCCGATCCCCAAACGCCGCGCCACTTCAGTCATGCGGCCGCGATAGTGGCCGATGGCGAGGCGGATCACGTCGGCCTCGATCTCGTCAAGCGGGCGCAGGTTGCCGTCGGGGGTGTAGAGCATCACGCCCACCCCTTCATGCGTACTGGCCGCAGTAACGCTGCCTTGTTCGCCGAGCATTTCGGACAGCTGCGGGAAACTGTCGGCCGACAGTGAATTGCCTTCGCAATAGACCGCCGCGCGGAACAACACCGATTGCAGCTGGCGGACATTGCCCGGCCAGTCATAGGCCGCCAGCAGCGCCAGCGCGCTGTCTGACACGGACAAGTGGTTAAGGCCCGGCTGCTCGCCAATGCGGGCGAGGAAATGCCGGGTCAGCGCCGGAATGTCGCCGGTGCGTTCACGCAGGGACGGCAGGATGATGCGGGTGGCGCCGAGGCGGCTGGCAAGCTCGGCGTCGAATTGCCCGACCTCGACCATGCGGTCGAGCCCGACATTGCTGGTGACAAACAGCCGCACATCGACCCGGAAACCATAGCTGGCCCCTACTGGCCGGATGATCCCGCTCGCCAGCACTTCGGTGAGACGCTGCTGCAAGGCCGGGGTCAGCCGGTCGATCTCGTCAAGCACCAACGTGCCGTTATCGCAATGCTGGAAAGCCCCGATCTGGCGGTCGAACGCGCCGGGGAAGCTGCCCGGTTCGTGGCCGAACAGCACCGATTCGATCGAGCCAGGCGGGACGCTGGCGAGGTTGATGATTCGCAGTGGCTCTTTGGCGCGCGGCGATGCGCCGTGCATGGCGCGCATCAGCATTTCCTTGCCGGTGCCGCTTTCGCCTTCGATCAGGACATGGCCATGCCCGCGTGCGGCCTTGGCCGCCTGCGCCAGCGCGGCGCGGAACGACGGAGCGGTGCCGATCATCGCATCAAAATCGAGATTGGCGGCCATTTTCTCGGTTAGCGGCGCAAGTTCATCGCGCGCGGACTCGCGGGTGGTGACGCTGCGCAGCGCCTCCATCAGCCGGTCGGGCGAGACCGGCTTGACGAGGTAATCCGAAGCGCCTGCGCGCATCGCCTCAACCGCCAGCAGCGGCGAGGCGCTGGTGGTGAGCATCAGGATCGGCAGGGCAGGGCGCCGCGATTTCAGCTCGGCAATCAGAGCGCAGGCATCATCGCCGGGCACCCATTGATCGAGCAGGATCGCGGACAGCTGCATCCCTTCACGGGTGCCGAGCATCGCGATGGCGGTTTCCGAATCCGGCGCGACGATGGTGCGCCAGCCATCGCGGGCCGCAATCGCCGTGATCAGCCGCGACTGTGCCGGCTCATCATCGATCAGCATCACGATCCGCGCATCGCTTTGCGCCTCAGGGTGGCAATCAATATCCGCCATCAGTCTAGCTGCTCGCTTTTCCTCGTCCCGGACCCCTGTTCCGGGCTGACACAAGCTGCTTGCATAGGGCGGGGAGGTAAAAACGGGATTAAGGCTAATGCGCGTTCCTGCGGGGCAAGGGCGGGGTTATCTTACCCACCTCTTGTGCAAGGTGACTTGAGCTAGCGGGCGGGCCACGATACGGGAGCGGGGAGAAGCCGCAGGGCGGTGTTGTTTTTTCGGCAACCAATCACGCATTCGCGGGTTGGTAGGCCAAGGGGACAGAGGACAATCATGACAGTTCACGATATGGAAAAGGCTGAGGCGACCTATGGCGGCTTCATGGCGACGCTCAAGTGGGCGGTGCCGGTGATTGCGGTGATCGTGTTCATCGTCGTTTCGCTGATCGCAAGCTGAGGCCGCGCCCACGTGAAAATCGCCATCCTGAAAGAGCGCGCGCCCGGTGAGACGCGCGTTGCCGCCACGCCGGAAACGGTCAAGAAGTTCGCAGGCCTCGGCCTGTCGGTCGCGGTCGAAGCCGGGGCCGGGGTGATCGCTGCGATCACCGACGAAGCCTATGCCGAGGCAGGAGCGAGTGTCGGCGATGCGGCGGCGACGGTGAAGGATGCCGATATCGTTCTGGGCATTCAGGCCCCTGAAGTGGCGATGCTGTCGGGCGCGAAGCCCGGCGCTTGGGTGGCCGCGCTGTTCGATCCTTTCAGCAAGCGCGATGTCGTCGATGCCTATGCGGCGGCTGGCCTTGAGGCGCTGTCGATGGAGTTCATGCCGCGCATCACCCGCGCGCAGTCGATGGACGTGCTGTCGTCGCAATCGAACCTTGCGGGCTACAAGGCGGTGCTGGCGGCAGCCGACGCCTATGGCCGGGCCTTCCCGATGATGATGACCGCGGCTGGCACGGTGCAGGCCGCGCGCGTGTTCATCATGGGGGTGGGCGTCGCGGGCCTGCAGGCGATCGCGACCGCGCGGCGTTTGGGTGCGCAGGTCTCGGCGACCGACGTGCGCTCGGCCACCAAGGAGCAGATCCAGTCGCTGGGTGCCAAGCCGATCTTTGTCGAGAACGTCGCCGGGATCGAAGGCGAAGGCTCGGGCGGCTATGCCACCGAGATGAGCGAGGAATACCAGAAGGCGCAGGCCGAACTGGTGTCCAGCCACATCGCCAAGCAGGACATCGTCATCACCACCGCGCTGATCCCGGGCCGCGCCGCGCCGCGCCTCGTCACTGACGCGCAGATCGCGACGATGAAGCCGGGCAGCGTCATTTTCGACCTCGCGGTCGCGCAGGGCGGCAATGTCGAGGGCTCGGTCGCCGATCAGGTGGTCGAACGCCACGGCGTCAAGATCATTGGCTACGCCAACACCCCCGCCGCGCTCCCCGCCGACGCTTCGGCGCTTTTTGCGCGCAACCACTACAACTTCCTCAGCGCCTTCTGGGACAAGGAGGCGGGCAAGCCCGTGCTTGACGAGGAAATCGGCAATGCGATCCGCCTCACGCAGGGCGGCAAGGTCGTCAACGAGAGGCTGCTGGGTTAACCCGATGGGCCTGATCAACGCCACCGTCTGGGACGCAGCCGACGCCGCTGAAGATCTCGCCTATGCGCTGGCCCATGGTGAGCGCGTCCGCTTCGCCTTCAAGATGGTGCGCGATTCGATCCTGTTCACCGATCGGCGGATCATGATCACCGATATTCAGGGGCTGACCGGCTCGAAGCGGAGCTACAAGTCCATTCCTTACCGCGCGATCACCACCTTCACGCTGGAAAGCGCGGGGCACTTCGATCTCGATACCGAGCTCACGATCACCGTGTCGGGCAGCGAGCCGATTGCGCTCAATCTCAGCCGCGGGGCCGATGTGCCGGGGCTGGTGACGCTGCTGACCGAATATCTCGCGCCGGGGAAATAGAGGCAAACCATGGACTTCATTTCAATTCTCAGCATCTTCGTGCTGGCCTGCTTTGTCGGCTATTACGTCGTCTGGTCGGTGACCCCGGCGCTCCACACCCCGCTGATGGCGGTGACCAATGCGATCTCCTCGGTGATCAT
>OFDC01000585.1_pt1 | contig 25817 bp, 29 predicted proteins | sample 1520941 | NCBI WGS metagenome assembly OFDC01 (sample SAMEA94258168, study PRJEB24077) | hot springs metagenome | biome: Aquatic biome; feature: Water | place: India | collected 2012-12-06 | depth 5 m | reverse complement strand
GACGCTGGCCGCCCGCAAGCCGGTCCTGCGCTGGAAGCCGTCGAACAACCCGCCGGGCACCGACCCGATGAAGCAGGCGGCGGAGTAGTCATACTCTCCTCCCCCGTCATACGGGGGAGGTGCCCGAAGGGCGGAGGGGGAAGGCCACAGGTCTGATCTCCCCCTCATCGAAAATCATCGCGTTGCTTTCCCCCTCCCAGCCTCCCCCGTAAGACGGGGGAGGTGAAGGTTTGATCATCGCGTCAGACTTGAGAGCCCAAAGAAAAAGCCCCCGCCTTGCGGCGGGGGCACCAGGTTGCCCGCTCTTTTGTTTTGCGGGCGATCCCTATTTTCTGAAGGTCAGTGCAGACGGCGGGGCAGCTCGGCGATGGAGTCGTCGATCATCGACTGCGTGCGGCCGGCGCCCACCTGCTCCTTGAGGAGCGTGCGGGTGGCGGCGAGCGCCACGTCGACGGCCATGTTGCGCACTTCGCGCGACGCCTGGGCCTCGGCCTGGGCGATGCGGTCCTTGGCCTGCTGCTCGCGGCGGCCGATGAGGGCTTCGCGCTCCTCGGCGGCGTGCTGCGTGAGGCGCTCGGCCTCCTGTCGGGCCTGGGCAACGATCTCCTGGGCGAGCTTGGCCGAGTCGGCCAGGCTCTTCTGGGCATCGTCACGCGCCTTCTGCGCCTCGTTGCGCAGCTTCTCGGCTTCGCCGAGCGTGCGGGCGATCAGGGCGGTGCGGTCGTCGAGGAGCTTCGTCAGTCCCTTGACGATCTGCTTGCCGGCGAGCGCCAGGAACAGAACGAATGCGACGGCCACCCAGAAGGTGGGGTCGGAGAACATGCCGCCGCCGCCGTGGGCGTCGGCCGCCCATGCGGTACCGATCATGGCTTGCCTGCCTTTGCTGCCTCGTCGACGGCGCGGGCGACCTGGGCAGGATCGGCAGATCCCACCAGCTTGCCCATCACCGCCGTGGCGATCTCGCTCGACATGGTGCCGAGGCCCGCGAGGGCCTGTGTGCGCTGCTCGCCGATCCGCTTTTCAGCGGCGACGATGTCGGCACCCAGCCGGTCGCTGACTTCATGCATCTTGGCCGAGGTCGCGGCCGCAGCGGCTTCCGACGCGGCGCGGATCAGGCTGGAAGCCTGGCCGCGCGCCTCGGCGAGCGCCTTGTCCTGCTCGACCGCCGCCGCGCGAGCGGCGTCGTTGGCCATCTGGGCCGCGTCGAGATCCGCCTGGATCTTGTGCTCGCGGCTTTCGATCGTCTTGCCGATCTTCGGCAGGACGGCGTTGGCCATGAGGAAGTACAGAACGGCAAAGCACACCACCAACCAGAAGATCTGGGTGGGGAACCTCGTGAGGTCGAACTGCGGCATGCCGGCCGCCTGCGCGGCAAACGGCAGCCCGATCAGGGCTGCCGCGGCGACCGAAGTCCGGAGTGCCTGAATGGGCACGATCGAACTCAGGCGAAGAGGGCGATCAGCGCGACGATCAGCGCGAACAGCGCGATGGCCTCGGTGACGGCGAAGCCGATCCAGATGTTGGCGCCGATTTCGGCCTTCGAGGCCGGGTTGCGCGACAGGGCGGTGATGTAGCTGGCCCAGACGTTGCCCACGCCGATGCCGGCGCCGATCATGCCGATGGCGGCGAGGCCTGCACCGATGAACTTGGCGGCTGAAGCGTCCATTTCTATCTCCTGTTTTCTCTTGGCTTTGACGTGATGGATCGATGGGTACGGGCGCCGCGACCTAGTGCAGGTGCAGCGCGTCGTTCAGGTAAATGCAGCAGAGGATGGTGAAGATGTAGGCCTGCAGCAGCGCGACCAGCAGCTCGAGCGCGGTGATCGCGACCAGGACCACCAGCGGCACGACACCCCCGAAGATGCCGAGCGCCACGACGAAGCCCGCCAGCACCTTCAGCAGCACGTGGCCGACCGTCATATTGGCGAAAAGGCGGACCGACAGGCTGATCGGGCGGCTGAGGTAGGAAACCACCTCGATCGGAATCAGGATCGGCGCGGTAAACAGCGGCGCGCCGTGCGGGAAGAACAGAGAGAAGAAGTGCAGGCCGTGCTTGAACAGGCCGATCACCGTCACGCCGAGGAACACGACCATCGCCATGAAGAAGGTGACGGCGATCTGCGACGTGAAGGTGTAGCCGTAGGGGAGCATCCCGAGGATGTTGCCGAACAGCGTGAAGATGAAGAGCGTGAAGATGAACGGGAAGAACTTCTTGCCGGCGCTGCCGACATTGTCCCGGATCATGTTGGCGATGAACTCGTAGAAGAGTTCGGACATCGCCTGCAGGCGGCCCGGAATCATCGCACCCTTGCCGGCGCCCGCCAGCAGCAGGCCCGAGGAGAGGACCACGGCGCCCATCATGAAGATGGCGGAGTTGGTGACGGCGATGTGGTGGCCACCGATGGTGAACAGCGGGGCGGTGTAGTCCTGGATAGCAAACTGCTCGAGCGGGCTGGCCACGTTACTCTATCCCCAAATCAGCTCTTCTTCTCATCCTGGGCTGCCTTGCTGCGCCGCTCTTCAGCCTGCGCAACCCGGTAGACGTTCAAGAACGCCGCACCGCACCCCAGCACGAACCCCACGATCAACAGCCAGGGCTTTGTGCCCAGCCACCGATCAGCCATCAGGCCGATAAAGGCCCCCGCAACGACGCCCGCCACCAGTTCGACTGCGATCCGCATGCCGACGCCCAGCTTTTCGCCTCCGGCGCCACGCGTTGCGGGTCCCGACGACCGTCCTGTTCCCGCCTGGTAGGCCTGTCGGACACCTTTCAGGCGCCGATCCAGCTCGTCAGGGGTCGATTTCCGATCGTCCTCAGCCATAACCGGATGCTCCGCTCCGGGCTTTCCACCGCCACCCCATCGACGCGATGCGGTCACAATGAAAAACGCGCCGGAACCTATGGGCAGGCCCGCAGGGTGTCAAGCGTACGCGACGATGTGACAAGGCCCTCAAATGCAAGCCGTTCCGCCGTTCTACCGCTTCAGGACGGAGAACCGGGCATCGCCGTCGCGCTCGACCTGCGGGACGAGGTCGACCTCCCAGTCCAGGTACTGGCGCATGGCCGCCTCGACGTCCTCCTTGAAGTCGTAGGGGCGGTACCAGACGTCGGTCGGCGGATCGGCCATCCGGACGTGGCCGGTTTCGACATCGAATCCGGCTTCCCACCAGGCTTTCGTTCCGCCTGTCAGAATAGAGACGGGCAGGCCGCCCGTCAGATCGGCGATTTCGGCCGCGGCCAGCGCGCCGATCTCGGCATCCGGGGCCACCAACACGATCCGGGTGACGCCGGCCTGCTTGACCAGCATTTCAGGCAGGGTGCGTACGAGATTTGCGCGCACCGCGAACCAGGCGCCCGGGACGTGGCCGTCGCGATATTTGAGGCTGGTGTCGAGGTCCACCACCAGCGTCGTCGACAGCGCCCTCTGAAGTTCGGCCGCCGACACCGTCGCGACCTTCGGCACGGTGAAGCCCGCCGAATAGCGCGGCTCGGCCGTCGTCGTGAGTTCGGAGGCGGCGGGCTTGTGGTCGAGGACATAGGTCTCGTTCCAGCCCATCTGCAGCAGCCAGTGCGCCGTCATGGTGGCGCGCACGCCGTCATTGTCGTGCAGCACGATGGTAGCGTTGCGGGCGCCGACATACTGGTCGGTCGCCTGAACGAGCTGGCCGCCCGGGGCATGACGGAAGCCCTTGAGATGGCCCTGCGCGTACTCGGCGGGGTCGCGCACGTCGAGGCGATAGAGCGGTCCGCCCTTCTTCTCAAGCGCGTCGAGGCCGGCTTTGTCGATCTTCCGGATGCCCATTTTGCCCGCGATGTTCGCCGCGGCGGCCTGGGCGAACTTCGCGGCCTCCGGTCCCTGAGGACCGAAGCTCCTGGTTTCGCCGCGCGCCACCTTCAGGCCGGCGAGATGCCAGCCCATCGTACCGTTCTTCAGCGCCATAACCTTGTTGGGCAGGCCGGCGTTGATCAGCGACTGCGCGCCGATGATCGAGCGGGTGCGGCCGGCGCAATTGACGACGACCAGCGTCTCCGGCCGCGTCACGAAGTCCTTCACGCGATAGACGAGCTCGGCGCCGGGGCAGTCGATGCCGCCGGGGATCGACATGTTGGTGAATTCCGGCAGCGGCCGGGAATCGAGGATCACCATGTCGGCCTTGGCATCGATCATCTTCTGCACGTCGGCGGCATCGATGCGCGGCGTGTCGTTGCCATGCTCGACGATCTCGCCGAACGCCTTGCTGGGTACGTTGACGCCGGTGAAGACCTCATAACCCGCGTCGCGCCACGCTTTAAGGCCACCGGCCATGACCGAGAGATTGGTATAGCCGAGGCGGCTCAGCGCCGCGGCGGCGCGATTGGCGCGACCTGTCTGACCTTCCTCGCCGCTGTCCATCAGCACGATGCGGATGTCCGGATCGGGCAGCAGGGCCAGCGCGCGCGGCTCGAGGCGGGAGAGGGGGAGGGGCGTCGCGAACAGCGGATGGCCCTGGGTCGAGAACTCGCCTTCCTCGCGCACGTCGAAGAACGCGAAGACCTCGCCCGACTTCAGCATCTCCTTCACCTGCTGCACCGTGAGCAGCGGCGTCAGGATCTTCGGCTTGGCCATGAAGCGCTTGGCCGCGCCGGTCTTCATGTCGACGGTCAGGCGATTGGGCAGGTGCTCGAGGCTGAGACCGTAGAAGTGGAGGTGCAGCGCGTTGCCCGAGCCGACCGGTGTCTCGATGTGATGGAAGTCGTCGGGCAGGAAGGTGATCACGTCGCCGCGCTTCAGCGTCTTTTCCTTGGCCGGCGCCTCGCGCAACTGCACGACGTTTTCCTGCGCGCCATTGTCGAGCCGTTCGTAGACGACGTTGCGCTCGGCGCCGTGGACGCCCGCGATGATCGCCCAGGTCGTGTGATTGTGCGGCGGCACTTTCTTGCCGGGGCCGCCGGCCGAGGCATAGAGCGCGAAGCGGTTGTCGGGATCCTCGCTCAGGCGATAGATGCCGCCGTCGGCGCCCAGCGGAAATTCCTCCTGCGGAAAGAGGTCGGCGCGGCTGGCCAGCGACGAGAGGAGACCGCCGATCTTGTCGAGATTGGCAGCCGTCACGCCCGACTTCTCGATGGTGCGGGCCTCGTCGATCAGTCGCCGCACGGCCGCGGCACGCTCTTGATGCAGGTTCATTCGGTCCTCCGTTGGGCACAGTATAGGCACAGCGGCCCTTGTCGCCCCAGCATGAGTCAAACTACGGTGCGCCATGCGAACCACCCTATCCGCCGTCCTGATCGGGGCGGTTGCCCTCGTGGCGGCGCAGGCTTCGGCGCAGACAGCGAAGAAGCCGGTCCAGTCCCAGGCGACCAAGCCTGCCGCGACCAAGGCCGCCGTAACCCGGCCGACCGCGCGACCCGCGGCCCGTCCCGCCCCGCGCGCGGCGGTCTATGTGCCGCCGCCGCCCGTCGTCGAACTCGACGAGAATGCGGTCGTCGCCGATCTGCCGACCGTTCTGGATAATGAGACGCGCGACCGTTACCGCCGCATCTTCCAGGCGCAGCAGTCGGGCAACTGGACGCAGGCCGACGAGGATATCCGGCAGCTCCAAGACAAGACGCTGATGGGCTATGTCGGCGCCCAGCGCCTGCTCAGTCCGAGCAGCCAGGCGCGCTACGACCAGCTTGCCGCCTGGCTCCAGGAATACAACGACCACCCCGATGCACCTGCCATCTACAAGCTCGCGCTGGCGCGCCGCACGCCCGGCGGACCGGAGCTGACGCCGGCCACGTTCGTGGGCAGCACGCCGGGCTCGCCGAACTTCGCGGCCGCCCGCACCGTGAACGGCGCCGATGCCGGCCAGGCCGCCGAGCTGCGCTCGCGCCTGCAGAGCATGGCCGACGATGGCGGCTTCAACGCCGCCTTCGTGCTGCTCGACCGCAAATCGTCGAGCGACATTCTCGGCCCCCAGGAAGTCGAGCTGTGGCGCGGTCGCCTGCGCACCCGCCAGCTCGAGGCCGATCCGCAGCGCGGCGTGCAGATCCCGGTCGAGGCCAGCATGCCGCCCGACGCCAACTGGAACGCCGCCATGTCGGCGTTTACACGCGGCAACATGGCCGAGGCGGCCCGCCGCTTCGAACTGGTGGCCGACGCCTCGCCCGACCGGGCCTCGTCGTGGACCCTGTCCGCCGGCTCGTTCTGGGCCGCGCGCGCCAACCTGCTCGCTGGCAATCCGCAGAAGTACGCGCCTTATCTGAAGCGGGCGGCGCTGCATGGCCGCACGTTCTACGGGCTCGTCGCGCAGAAGGCGCTGGGCATGCAGATCCAGCCGGACTTCGAGGTGCCGCCGCTTGACCGTCGCCGGGCCGACTTGCTGCGCAACGACCGCGCGGCCCGGCGTGCGCTGGCGCTGCTGCAGCTCGGCGCCACCACGGCAGCGGAGCGCGAACTGTTCGCCGCGTCGATCGACGCCGATCCGCGCTACATCGAGGCGGTGATGGCGCTGGCGCAGAAGGCGCAGTTGCCCGCGCTTTCGGTGAGGGTCGGCAACGCCAACTGGGACCAGCGGCACAACATCAAGGGCTATGACGGCGGCATGTATCCGATCCCGCCGTGGCAGCCGTCGAGCGGCCAGAGTGTCGATCGTTCGCTGGTCTATGCCTTCATGCGCCAGGAATCGGCGTTCAATCCCAAGGCGCGCTCGGTCGTGGGCGCGATGGGACTGATGCAGCTCATGCCCGCGACGGCGCGCGCCGTCTCGGCACGCTATGCGCCGGAGACGGCGGGCGCCAATCCGTGGGAGCCGTCGGTCAACGTGTCGCTCGGCCAGGCCTACATCTCGATGCTGCTGAACGAGACCGACGGCAATCTCGTGCGCACCACCGCCGGCTACAATGGCGGCCCGGGCAACGTGATGCGCTGGGACAATTCGCTGAACGCCTCGCAGGATCCGCTGCTCTACATCCAGTCGATCCCTCTCCACGAGACGCGCGACTTCGTGCAGCGCGTGCTCACCAACTACTGGATCTACCAGCTTCGCCTCGGCCAGCCGACGCCGTCGCTCGACCAGATCGCCTCGCACGACTGGCCCCGTTACATCGCGCAGGACGGAACCCGCTGAACATGTTGCCGCTGGCTGGTGTACGCGTCGTCGAGTTCTGCCAGGTCCTGGCAGGTCCTTATTGTGGAATGCTGCTGGCCGATCTCGGCGCCGAGGTGATCAAGGTCGAGCCGCCCGAAGGCGACATGATGCGCCAGTGGCCGCCCATCACGGAAGGCTACAGCGAGAACTTCGCCTCGATCAATCGCAACAAGCGATCGGTCGTGCTCGATCTCAAGGATCCGGCGCAGAAGGCGGCGGCACGCAAGCTGATCCTCACCGCCGACGTGGTGCTGGAGAACAATCGGCCGGGCGTGATGGATCGTCTCGGTCTCGGCTACGAATCGTTCCGCGCCGAAAAGCCCGGCCTCGTCTATTGCTCGATCTCGGCGTTCGGCCAGAGCGGCCCGCGCTCGGGTGAGGGCGGCTTCGACGTCACCGTCCAGGCGATGAGCGGCATCATGAGCGTGACCGGCGAGCCCGATGGCGCGCCGGTGAAATGCGGCGTGCCGGTCTCCGACGTCGGCACTGGCCTCTATGCCGCGCTTACCATTGTGTCGATCCTGCGCCGCGTCGCGGGCGGCGGTCCGGGTGCGCATGTCGACGCCTCGATGCTGGGCTGCAGCCTCGGCATGGCCGCGCTCCAGACCAGCGAGTTCTTCGGCACCGGCAACGACCCGAAGAAGCTGGGCTCGGCCCATCCGCGCAATGCGCCCTACCAGGCCTTCAAGTGCGCCGACGGCCATTTCGTCATCGCCGCCGGCAACAACAAGCTCTGGGAAGCGGTGACCCAGGTCGTCGGACGTCCCGACCTTTTCGCCGACCAGCGTTTTGCCACCACGCAGTCGCGCGCCGCCAATCAGGTCGCGCTGAAGGACCTGCTCGAAGTCGAGTTCGCCAGGCAGGGCGTCGATCACTGGCTGGCTGCCTTCGAGAAGGCCGGCGTGCCGCAGGGCCGCATCAACACCTACAGCCAGATCCTGGCCGACCCGCAGGTCGCGCACATGGGCTGGGTCGAGGAGATGGAACTGCCTTCCGGCGTGAAGACGAGGACCTTCGGGAGTCCGGTCCGCATCTCCGCCACCGACATCTCCAAGCGGCGCGACCCGCCGGGGCTCGGCGCCGACACCGAGGCGATTTTCGGAAACACCTTCGAGCGAAAGGCTGCGGAATGAGTATCGATCGCCTGCGTCGCTTTATCGGCGACATGACTTCCCTCACCGGCGGCGCCTGGCAGGACAAGGACGAGAACGCCATCGTCGAAGTGGGCGCCAAGCTGCTGGGCGAACTGTGCAGGCACGACGACTGGCTGCCCGAGCAGGCGGCCCGGGTGCCGGCGCACGGCTATGCGCAAAACCTGCTGTGGTGCGATCCGTTCGAGCGCTTCTGCGTGGTGAGCTTCGTGTGGGCGCCCAAGGCCAATACCCCGGTGCACGATCACGAGATGTGGGGCCTGGTCGGCATGCTGCGCGGCTCGGAAACCTCGCTCGCCTTCACGCGCGATCCCGAGACCGGCGTGCTGGTGCCCGGCGCGCTCACCAAACTGGAGCCGGGCGACGTCGAGGCGCTGGTGCCCGCGCCACGCAACCCGGCCGGTGACATCCACCAGGTGACGAACGCATTCGACGATCGCGGCTCGATCAGCATCCATGTCTATGGCGGCAACATCGGCGCGGTGCGTCGTCACACCTACGACGTGAAGACGGGGCAGCCGAACCTCTTCGTGTCCGGCTACACCAACCGCGAACAGCCGAATATCTGGGACCGATCGGCCGAGGTGCGCGCCGCGTCGTAGCGGTTCGCGTACCGGCACGCCTCCCTTGACCAGTCGAGCGCCCGGCAAGCACTGTCTCCCGACACGAAAACAGGGAAGGAAGACAGATGAACCGTAGAACCGTGCTCAAGGGCGGCACTGCGCTCGCCGCCATGACGGTCGCCGCTCCGGCGATCGGCCAGTCGAGCAAGTGGCCGGCCCGCGAGATTTCGCTGATCAATCCGAATGCGCCCGGCGCCTCGACCGACCTCACTGCGCGCATCATCGCGCAGGCGCTCGAGAAGCGGCTGAACGCCACCGTCATCGTGAAGAACGTGGTGGGCGGCGCGGGCGCGCTCGGGCCGACGACGCTCGCCCAGTCGGCGCCCGACGGCCACACGATCGGCCTGGTGGCGATCTCCAGCCATGTCGCCGTGCCCAACATGATGAACGTCGCCTACGACCCGTGGAAGGCGTTCGACATCATCGGACAGGTCGCGGCGCTGCGGTACGGCGTCGGCGCGCGGGCCGACGGACCGATCAAGTCGATCGAGGACCTCGTCAACCAGGGCAAGCAGAAGCAGCTCACCTACAGCTCCAACAACGTCACCAACGTCGTGGCGATGTTCCAGCTGGCCAAGCTGAGCGGTGCCAAGCTGCGCTGGGTCGTCTTCCCCGGCGGTGTCGAATCGGTGACGGCCGCGATCGGCGGCCATGTCGATGCCGTCATCCAGACCGTGGCCGAGATGCGGCCGCAGATCGAGGCGGGCAAGCTGCGCTTGCTCGCGTCGGCCGCCGAGGCCCGCTGGCCCGACTATCCCGACGTCAAGACGCTGCGCGAACTGGGCTACAACGCCGTCAGCAACGGCCCGTTCGGCTATGCCTTCCCGACCGGTGTCGATCCGGCGATCAAGGAGCGCATGGACAAGGCGCTGGCCGACGTCATGAAGGACGAGTCCGTGACCAGCCAGATCGCCAAGCTCGGCATCCAGCCGATCTATCGCGACGGCAAGGAATACGGCGCGCTGCTCAAGATGATCGAGGAGGAGCTGGTGCCGATCCTCAAGGAAACCGGCATGGCCAAGAAGCCTGCATGATGAAGTTGAGTGGCACGCGGATCGCGACGCTCGGCCTGCTGGCCGCGGCGCTGGTCGGCCTGTGGAAGGCGATGGGGCTGGACAGCTGGGGCTTCGACGGTCCCGGCCCCGGCTTCTTCCCCCAGCTCATCGCCGGGATCTGCGTGGTGCTCGCGCTCGTCGTCCTGGTCTTTCCGGGCCAGGCCGGCGAAACCGAGGGCGGCGACACCGACGACGTCGAGGCGACGAAGGAATCGAACCGGACTTTCGCGGTCTACATCGCCACCTTCGCGGTGTTCGCCCTGGGCGCGATGTATGCCGGCTTCGTCGTCACGACCGTCGCGGTGACGGTCGTGATCATGCGCTTCGCCGAACGCCGCTCGTGGTTCGCATCGATCGGCTATGGCGTTGCCTGTGCCGCCGTCGGTCTCGTCTGCTTCGGCTGGCTGCTGCGCGTCGATCTGCCGGAAGGCCCGATCGAGCGCACTTTCTACACCTACGTTCGCTGAGGCCCGACGCATGGAAGCGCTGCTCGGCGGCTTCGCCACCACGCTGACTCTCGACAACCTGTTCTATTGCTTCGTCGGCGTGTTCCTCGGCACCGTCGTCGGCATCCTGCCGGGCCTCGGGCCGCTCACCACCATCGCGATCCTCCTGCCGATCACGTTCAAGATGGACGTGACGTCGGCCATCATCATGCTGTCGGGCATCTATTACGGCGTGGCCTATGGCGGCACGGTGACCTCGGTGCTGATGCGCATCCCGGGCGAGGCCTCCTCGGTCGTGACCTGCCTCGACGGCTACGAGATGGCGCGCAAGGGCCGCGCCGGCGCAGCGCTGGGGATCGCCGGCCTCGGCTCGTTCTTTGCCGGCACGGTCGGTGTCATCGGCATCTCCTTCCTGTCGCCGCCGCTCGCCGAGCTGGTCATCAAGTTCGGTCCGGCCGAATACGCCATGCTGATGCTCGCGGGCCTCACCATGGTCACCTACATGTCGAGCGGCTCGCTGCCGCGCGCGCTGCTGATGGCGGGGTTCGGCCTGCTGCTCGGCACGATCGGCAGCGACCCGCTCAACATGACGCCGCGTCTCACCTTCGGAATCCTCGCGCTGGGCGACGGCGTCAATCTCGTGCCGCTGGCGATCGGCCTGTTCGGCCTGTCGGAAGTGCTGTTCATGGCGCGCCAGAAGCCCGACGACATGAAGGTGCTGCCCCCGCCCTCGCACCTGCTGGGCTTCATGCCCTCGCGCGAGGAGGCGAAACGGTCGGTCGGTCCGGTCGTGCGCGGCACGTTCATGGGCTTCCTGGTGGGCCTGCTGCCCGGTGGCGGCGCGGTGCTGGCCTCGTTCCTGTCCTACGGCATGGAGCGCAAGCTCTCGAAGAATCCGGAGCAATTCGGCAAGGGTGCCGTCGAGGGACTGGCAGGACCTGAATCGGCCAACAATGCCGGCACGGCCGGCGCCTTCGTGCCGCTGCTCTGCATGGGCATTCCCGCCAATGCCGTCACCGCGCTGCTGCTCGGCGCCTTCATCATCCACGGCGTCACGCCCGGGCCGACCATCCTGGAGCGCCAGCCCGAGATCTTCTGGGGCGTCGTCGCCAGCATGTATATCGGCAACGTCATGCTGCTGATCCTGAACCTGCCGCTGATCGGCCTGTTCGTGCGCATCCTCGACATCCCGCGCGCCTATCTCACGCCGATGATCCTCGCGGTCTGCCTGATCGGCGTCTATTCGTCGAACGGCAATCCCGCCGACGTGGTCATCGCCGTGATCTTCGGCTTCGTGGGCTATTTCCTGCGCCGCCACGGCTTCGACCTCGGCATCGTCATCCTGGCCTACGTGCTGGGTCCGATCTTCGAGCGCTCGGTGCGCCAGTCCCTGGCGATCTCCGACGGCGATCCGACCATCTTCTTCCACAGCTACCTGTCGACGGGCTTCGCGATCGTCGCTGTCGGGCTCCTGATTGCGGGGCTGTGGCCGAAGAAGAAGAAGGCGGCCGGGTAGGGCCGCCTTCGGAAGAGTTCATATCCATTCTGCACGGAGCGGGCTCTCGCGCTTGATTGCAAGCGCTGCCGCCCGCGCATCCTCACAAGCTAGTGCTTGTGAGGATGAGGATGCGTCGGATCCACCCAGTAGACTTCCTCGACCTTTTCGGCCGGGGTGATGTCGATGTTGATCGCGACCGCCTCGTTGTCGGAGCGGACCAGCACGCATTCCAGCGGCTCGGTCTCGGAGGCGTTGATCTCCTGGTGAGGCACGTAGGGCGGCACGTAGATGAAGTCGCCGGGGCCGGCCTCGGCAGTGAACTGGAGCTGGTCGCCCCAGCGCATGCGGGCACGGCCCTTCACGACGTAGATCACGCTTTCCAGGTGCCCGTGGTGATGGGCGCCGGTCTTGGCGTGGGCGTGGATGGTCACCGTCCCGGCCCACAGCTTCTGCGCTCCGACGCGGGCGAAATTGATGGCCGCGGCCCGGTTCATTCCCGGGGTCTGGGCGGTGTTGGTGTCGAGCGATCCGGCGGGGATGACCCGCACGCCGTCATGCTTCCAGTCGGTCGGGTCGGTCATGATGTCTCCAGGCTTTGAATGTCAGCTTCCGTGGGCGATGTTCGGAAGCAATCACGGGATTCTGCGGCTGCTTTTCAGCGGGCAATCACTAAATCTCCATCTTGGAGAGTCAATGGAAAGTCCTGATGCCTTTACGGCGGTAAGAGGAAAAATCCTTTGGCGGCGCTTCTGGTTCTCGACCTCTGCGTCATCTGCTGGCTGCTCTATTCGCGGAGCCGGGAGGGGATGCCTCGCCGGTTCGACTGGAAGGGCATGTTGGCCGTCTGCATGGGTTTCTGGTCTGTGCTCGTCGTCCTCAACTCCGCTCCGCCGCTGGTCGCGACGCTGGGACTCATTCTGGTCCTCGCTCCCTTCGCCGCTCTCTTCCGCGTCGGCGGGGTGGATTTCTTCTTGCCATCGCCCGCAAGCGTCGTCGGAATCGCAGCCGTTCTCATCGTGGCGATCGGGCTGTTCCTCTGGCGCGCACCGGCGAGGATGCGTCTTGCTGTCGTCGGCCTCGCGATCTGTGGCACCTTCGTCTTTGCCCTGTGGGGTCTCGCCAACAGCATTGGACGACGTATCGATTTTCTCGGCCCGCCTCTTTTCGGCGCGGCTGGGGTTGCCGTGATCTGTGCCGGTCTGGTTGGGGTGCTCGCCCGGCGCGCGCCGCTTGCGGTCCATCTGGCGGTGTTCCTTTCCATATTCGGCGGCGTGTTCCTCGTCTGGGCGGAATCGCGGCGCAGCCATCTCATGGAGGCGGCGATCGCTGCGATCGCCCCGGACTGCTCACGCCAGAATTCATTCCTGGGCTCGATGCGTGCTGCAGGCGCCTGGCCCCAATATTTCGTCCATGCCATCCTGAAGAAGGGCAGTTCGATTCAGATCTGGAGCTATAGCGAGATGAAGTTCGTCGAGCTTGCCGATCGTGCCCGGGCAAACATCGAAGCATGCTGATTTCTGGAGTATAGTGAGCCCATGAACCGCATCGACGAAACCAAGCCATTCAAGCCGGTGAACATCGCCGTTCTCACGGTATCCGACACGCGCACGCTCGAGACCGACAAGTCGGGCGACACGCTGGTCGAGCGCATCGCGCGTGACGGCCATGTCCTGATCGACCGCGCCATCGTCACCGACGACGTGTCACTCATCCGCGCGCAGGTGCAGAAGTGGATCGACGATCCGCGAATCGAGGTGGTGATCTCGACCGGTGGCACCGGCGTCACCGGCCGCGACGTCACGCCCGAGGCACTGGAGGCGTTATTCGAGAAGAGGATCGAGGGGTTCGGCGAGACCTTCCGCTGGATCAGCTTCCAGAAGATCGGTACCTCGACCATGCAGAGCCGCGCCACCGCGGGCGTGGCCAACGCGACCTACATCTTCGCTTTGCCGGGCTCGACCGGCGCCTGCAAGGACGGCTGGGACGACATCCTGCGCCAGCAGCTCGACATCCGCTTCCGCCCCTGCAACTTCGCCGAGCTGATGCCGCGCCTCAACGAAGGCAAGATGCCACGCAGTGGCTGATTTCCTCGCCGCCCTGCGCGAGGGCGAGGCGTTGCCGGCGACCGGCACGGCGCACGGTCATGTACGACTGAAGGACGGTCGCCTCGCGCGCATCGCCTATGCCTACGAAGACGATCCGACGGCGGCGGCGCGCCTGCATCTGCAGGCCGAGGCGTTCCGTCATCTTGAGCCGGCTGGACGCACGCCGCGATTTCATGAGGTGATCGAACCGCGACCCGGCCTGCCCGGCGGTGCCTTGATCGTCGACTTCATCGAGGGGCGTGCGCCCTCTCTCCCGGACGAACTCGACGCAATGGCCGATACGCTGGCGCGTCTGCATTCGCTTCCGTTGCCTGCGCCCGCTTCGCCGATCCCGCGGCAGGACAATCCGTTCCGTGAGACGCTCGATGTCGTGGAGCAGGGGGCCCGACGCTTTCTCGACAAGGCCGTCACTGACGCGGGCGCGCGAGCGGAGATCGTCGAAGAGCTCGAACTCATGCGCGAAATGGCAAACACCCTCGCGTATCGCCCGCAGCCTCTGTCGATCGCCCTGGCGGACACGCATCCCGGCAACTTCATTGTGGATCGTGCGGGCGTTGCCTGGTTCGTCGACCTTGAGAAAGTGCATGTCGGCTCGCCGGCGATCGATCTCGCGCATGCAACCCTGCCGACCTCGACCTTGTGGCATCCCGATATCGGCAAGCTTCTTTCGCGCGCGGAAGTCGAAGACTTCTACGCGTCCTATCTCGCGCAGATCGGCGAGAGTCGGGTCGCCCAACTGCGCCCGTGGCTGCAGCCGATGCGACGGCTCACCTGGCTGCGTACGATCATGTTCATGGCGCGCTGGAGAGTTCAGACGGAAGCGCCGCGCGATCCGTCCGATCCCTCGCAATGGAGCGACGCCGGTCTGGAGCCGGCCATGAAGGTTCATTTGCAGGCCCGGATCGACCAGTGCTTCGACCCCGGCTCCATCCGCGCTCTTCGCGCCGAGTGGCTATGACGGCCTCGGAGGGTTGATGGTTTCCGCCTTGAACGCGGCGCTAGTTTCGTCCTCGGAGTGTACCAGGACCAAAACCGGCTAACCGCGGCGCTTTTTCAGCCAGGCCTTGGCCTCGGCGAGGAGGCCGCTCAAGACGTCGTACTCCGGCTGATATATCGAGGCCACTCGCATAACATAGCGGCGAGGCTCTTCTTCTGAGTCGTCCCTCTCCGGGAATAAATGGATGTAGCCCCGGCGCCGTCCATCGCCGACCACGGCGATGAAGATCGCAGAATTGGCGGCCGTCGAGGCCCCTTCTACGGTGAGACGGGCTTGCGAGGTGAGCTCCTCATCCTCCGGCGGCGCGAGCTTGGCGATGAAATCGATGTCATCGTGACTCGCAGTCCTGACCTCAATATCTGCCATTTGCTGTCTCACAAATAGATAGGTGTCAGCACTTATGTTAGAGCGTATTTTTAAATACTGATACAATCAAAGGTATAAATGTGCCGAGTGGCTATAGCGGCTTCACCATGCGGAGCGTCTCGGTCTGGAAGCCGCGGCGTTCGTAGAATTCGACGGCATGGCGATTGTCGGCGAACACGTCGAGGCAGAGGAAGCGATAGCCCTTTGCCCGAGCCCAGGTCTCGGCCGCTTGCATCATCAGGTGCGCGATGCCCCGACCCTCGGCGTCCTCGGCCAGCGCCAGCAGGGAAACGTAGCCGCAGGGCTCGTCCGTCACCCCGTCCTTGAACGGCCGCATGTGGATGTAGCCCAGGCGTTTGCCGTCGGCCGACCAGGCGACAAGCGTCTGCGCCGCCGGATCGACGTTGGCGAAGGTCGCGGCCATGTACCGGTCCTGGAAGCCTTCCATGGCCTTGAGGTCGTGCCAGGCCGGGCCGGGCACGCCCGACAGGCGCGGCGACAGGCTCAGTAGGAAGTCGCGATCTTCGGGGCGAGCGGGGCGTAACTCGATGGCTTGCATGGCTTTCTCTCTAGGGATGGCCGCAGCGCGAGACAATGAACCCCTAGAGACAGTGGCTTGACTCGTTCCTCTTTTGTTCTAAGAGTCGGAGCATGAAAGAGCCAGTCGAGCCGCTCTATCCGGACGACCAGATCGCCGAGCCTCAGCACAACGGCCGGGGCGCGCTCAGCAACGCGACCAGCCGTTTCGACGACGAGAAGCGCATCCGCACCAACGACGGCTGGGACATCGAGGACGAGCTGCCGCCGCTGCGCACCACGCTGACGAAGGACGCGACGCGCACCATCATCGCGCACAACAGCTCGCCCGACATTCCCTTCGACCGCTCGATCAATCCCTATCGCGGCTGCGAGCATGGCTGCATCTACTGCTTTGCGCGGCCGACCCATGCCTATCTCGGCCTGTCGCCCGGCCTCGATTTCGAGACCAGGATCCTGTTCAAGCCCGAGGCGGCGGCACTGCTGACGGCCGAGCTCGCTTCGCCCAAGTATCGTTGCGACGTGGTGGCGATGGGCACCAACACCGATCCCTACCAGCCGGTGGAACGCGACCTCAAGATCACGCGCCAGATCCTGCGCGTGTTGAGCGACTTCAACAATCCCGTCGGCATCGTCACCAAGAACCATCTGATCACGCGCGACATCGACATCCTGGGCGACATGGCCAAACGCAACCTGGCCGAAGTGTTCCTGTCGATCACCACGCTCGACCGCGACCTCGCGCGCACCATGGAGCCGCGCGCTTCCGCGCCGCATCGCCGGCTGGCCGCGATCCGCGAACTCGCGGCGGCGGGCATTCCCGTGGGCGTGATGACGGCGCCGATGATCCCCGGCCTCAACGATCACGAGATGGAGGCAATCCTCGATGCTGCCGCGGCGGCTGGCGCCACACGCGCCGGCTATACGGCGCTGCGCCTGCCGCTCGAGATCAAGGACCTGTTCGAGGAATGGCTGCGCGCGAACCGCCCCGACCGCGCGGAGCGTATCCTGTCGTTGGTGCGCCAGATGCGCGGCGGCGCGCTCTACAAGGCGGAGTTCGGCACGCGCATGAAAGGCGAGGGGCCGATCGCGCAGCTGCTGAGCCATCGCTTCGCCGCCTCCGTGAAACGCCTCAACCTCAACCGCGTGCGCTACCGTCTCGACACGCAACGCTTCGCCGTTCCCGCCGCTGCCCGCACCGCGCTGGTCGATGCCAGGCGCGACGGGCGGCAGATGAGATTGTTGTAGAGGAGTGAAGTCATGGCCGACGAACTGATCCTGTTCACCAACCCGCAGTCTCGCGGCGCGATGATCCACTGGATGCTGGAGGAGATCGGCTGTCCCTACCGGATCGAGGTGAAGCAATTCGGGCCCGACATGCAGTCGCCCGAGTATCTCGCCATCAATCCGATGGGCAAGGTGCCGGCGATCCGCCATGGCGACACGGTCGTCACGGAAACCGCCGCCATCCTCTGCTACCTGGCCGACCTCTTTCCCGAGGCGAAGCTCGCGCCGCCGCCTTCCGGGCGCGGCGCCTACTATCGCTGGCTGTTCTTCGTCGCCGGCTGCTGCGAGCCGGCGCTGGGCAACAAGGCGGCCGGCTGGACGCCCGACACGCCCCGACTGCAGGTGCAGCTCGGCTACGGCTCCTTCGAGCGCACCATGGAGACCGTGGCCCAACTGGTTGCGGGCCGGCAGACCATCGCCGCCGACCATTTCACCGCGGCCGATCTCTACATGGCGTCGTTCCTGCACTGGGGCATGATGTTCGGCGGCATCGAGAAGCGGCCGGTGTTCGAAGCCTATGCCCAGCGCCATGTCGGACGCCCGGCGGCCCTGCGCGCACAGGAACAGGCGGCGAAGCTCATGGCCGCGCCCACCCAGCCGGGTTGAGGGCGTGCGGGCCGATCAAGCCGCGAGCAGCAGCGTCCGGACCAGAGGCAGGGTCACGAAGGCCAGGATCGTGTCGACCATGATGACGAAGGCCAGCGTCTCCTCGTCGAGCTTGAACTTGCCGGCGATGATGAAGGACAGGAGCTGGCTGGGCATCGCGGCTTCGAGGATGGCGGCGTTGCTGTAGACGCCGCTCACGCCGAACGGCGTGACGGCCAGGAAGACGACGCAGGGCGCGAAGGCGAGCTTGATCGCCGACACCGGGATGGCCAGCGCCATGAGCCGCGTCGCCGAGAAGCGCAGCGCCATGCCGAGCGACAGCATCATGATCCCGCTCACCGCCACGGCGAGGATCGAGGCGGTGTCCATGATCAGGGCGGGGCAGGGGATGCCCGAGAGCTTCCAGAGGATCGCGACGATCAGCGCCCAGAGCGGCGGCAGCTTCAGGGCCTCGTAGGCGGTGCGCCGGAAGGTGATCGGCTCCTGGCTGCCATAGGCGATCGCGATCATCGCGCCCAGCGTGAGGTTGAGCGACGACTTGGTGACCTCGAACAGGACCGAAACCTCGGAGACCTGGTCGGCCTGGCCGGGAAAGATGCCAAGCAGCACCGGCAGTCCGAGATAGGTGACGTTGCCGAAGGCGGCGCCCAGCATCATCGCGCCCTTGGTCGGCCCGGGGATCGGCAGGAAATGGAAGACCAGGAAGCCCACCGCCAGGCAGGCCAGCGTGCCCGTCGCGGCCAGCGCGGGGATCTCGAAGAACAGCCGGCTGATCGTGCCGTCCATCACCGTCCGGAAGACCAGGGCTGGCAGGAAGACGTAGAGCACCAGCTTGTTCATCGACTGGCGGGCCTGCTCCATGCCGGGAATGAAGTGGCGGAGCAGGGCGCCCAGGAAGGCAATGGCGGCGAGGGGCAGGAAGGCGGCGATCATCGTTCGCCAAGTCTAGTCGATGAAATTCACCCGCGGCCACAATTCACGCCAGCGCTTGGTTTCGACCCGGGCGTCGTATTCGTGGCGCCGTGTGCGGCCGTACGCGGTCGGGCGGCAGCACAGGTTCAGGAGATCGTCGGTGCCGAGCGGTGCGATGACGGTGAGCGTGTCGTCGGCCTCCAGGCGCACGCCGATGCCGGTCACCGTCTCCAGCCAGTAGGTCATCGAGTCCGACGTGTCGCGATGCGGCGGCAATTCTTTCCAGACATGCATGCGCGCCTGGTTGCGCACCTGCCACGGCAGGCCGGGCAGCAGCCCGTCGAGCCGTCGCTCGAACGCCGCCTCGCTCTCCCGCGAGACGTCGTCCGGGTCGAAATAGAGGACGTCGATATCCACAGGCAGCCGCGCCGGCACGATGCCGTGCAGATGATCCCAGACGCGATTGCGCACGAATCCCGCGGCAATGCACCAGTCCGGCAGAGCGAGTCGGCGCACCGCACGAAGCTGTTCCATCGCGATGGCGTCTTCTGCGATGATGCGGACGATCAGGGACATGGCCCAGTCTAGCCGCTCTCGATGGGGATAATGCCGAGCTTTCGATTCGAACTGCGTTGCGAGGGGCGTGTCGCCGGCATCGACGAAGTCGGGCGCGGTCCGCTGGCTGGGCCGGTGGTGGCGGCGGCGGCCGTGATCGACCGGGCGCGCGCGGCGCGCAAGCTGCTGCGCATGATCGACGATTCCAAGAAGCTGACGCTGGAGCAGCGCGAGGAGGCCTACGAAGCCATGATCGCGTCCGGCGTCGTGCAGTTTGCCGTGGCCGAAGCGAGCGTCGAGGAGATCGACCGCATCAACATCCTGCAGGCGACCTATCTCGCGATGCGCCGCGCCGTGCAGGCCTTGGCCGACCAGCCGGAGGTCGTGCTGATCGACGGCAACCGCGCGCCGCCGCAATTGGGCTGCCGCGCCGAGACCATCGTTGGCGGCGACGCGCATTCCTATTCGATCGCCGCCGCGTCGATCTTCGCCAAGGTGACGCGCGATCGCTACATGCACGCGCTGGCGAACAGCTATCCCGGCTACGGCTGGGAGACCAATCGCGGCTACGGCAGCCAGCAGCATCTCGAAGCGCTGTCGCTGCTGGGCCCCACGCCTCATCACCGGCGCAGCTTCGCGCCCGTCACGCGCCTGGTCTGACGATGGGTCTCGGGTCGATCCGCAACCTCGACTATGTCGTGCTGCTCTGCGAGGACATGGAACGCGCTAAGCGCTTCTATCTCGACGTGATGAAGTTTCGCCTGGAACGCGAGACGCCGCGCTGGGTGAGCTTCCATGTCGGCTCGGGCCTGCTCTGCCTGCGACCGCGGACGCGGGAAGGAGCCTTTCAGGACGGGCCGGGTGCGGCGCCCGGCTCGGCGTCGGTGCAACTCGCCTTCCGCGTCTCGCCGCCCGAGATCGACGAGTGCGTCGCCGAGCTGGCGTCGAAGGGCGTTGCAACGATGGGGCCGCCGCGCAACATCCCGGCCTGGGGCCATCGCGCACTGTTCTTCCGCGACACCGAAGGCAACGTCATCGAAATCTACGCAGAGGTCTGACGAGGATCATGCTCAAGCTCTACTACGCGCCAAATTCCTGCGCGCTCGCCACCCACATCCTGCTCGAGGAAGTCGGCGCCGACTATTCGACGCAGCGAATCGACTTCTCGAAGGAACAGCAGAAGTCGCCCGACTTCCTGAAGATCAATCCCAAGGGGCGGGTGCCGGCGCTCGTGACCGACAGGGGCATCCTCACCGAAACCCCCGCCATGCTGGTCTATGTCGCGCAGAGTTTCCCTGCGGCCGGGCTCGCGCCGATGGATGATCCCTTCGCCTTCGCGCGGATGCAGTCGTTCAATTCCTATCTCTGCTCACACCTGCATGTGGCGCACGCCCATCGGATGCGTGGCCATCGCTGGGTCGATGCCGACGACGCCCATTCGATCGCCGCCATGAAGCGTAAGGTGCCGGAGACGGTCGGCGGCGCGTTCGAGATGATCGAGCGTGACATGCTGAAGGGCCCCTGGGTGATGGGCGACACCTACACGATCTGCGATCCCTACCTCTTCACGCTCGCGCAATGGATGGAGAAGGACGGCGTCGATCTCGCGCGCGTGCCGCGCGTGGTCGAACATCGGCGTCGCGTTTCGGAGCGGCCGGCCGTGAAGAGGGCGATCGCCGAGGAAACCGCCTGAGAGGAGGAGGTCCCGTCATGTCCAGACTCGTCACGTCGGTGATGCTCGTGCTCGGCCTTTCGATCGCCGGTGCGGCGTCGGCCTTCGCTCAGCAGGCGCAGGTCCCGCCGCCGTCTCCGAGAGAGGTGATCGAGAAGAGCAGGGAGTCCGCTGCGGAGCGGGCCCGCGCGATCGGGCCGGAACTGAAGGCGCTGCAGGACGAGATGAAGGCGCAGGTCGGCGAAGTGCGGGCGCTTGTCGACAGGAAGGTCGATGAAGCCGGCCGCAAGGCGATGACCTACGCGATATGGGCCGCCGTGGGCTTTTTCGTCCTGATGGTCCTCGCCTCGGTCCTGGGAGGCGTGATCGTGGCGCTGCTGTTCCGGCGCAACCGCGCCTAACCCGCCAACACCAGGTCGCTCGCCTTCTCGGCGACGGCGGTGACGGCAGCGTTGCTCATCGCCGCAGGCAGGCCGGGCAGGACCGAGGCGTCGACGACGCGCAATCCCGCGATGCCCTTCACGCGCAGGGCGTCGTCGACGACGGCGCCGATGCGGCAGGTGCCGACGGGATGATGGAACGAGTCGGTTGCCCGGCGGATGAAGTCGGTGCGGCCGGCTTCGCTCGTCCAGGCCGGCCCTGGATAGATCTCCTTCGCCCGCCAGTCGTCGAACGCCCTTGCCGCGCCGATCTCGCGCGCGATCTCGACGCCTCTCGCCAGCACCGCGAGGTCGTCGGGCTCGGACAGGTAGCGTGGATCGATGATCGCCGCGGCCCGCGGATCGCTGGAGGCCAGCGTGACGCTGCCGCGGCTGCGCGGCTGCAGATGGCACGGCACGAGGACGTAGGCGGGCGCGGACAGGGGGCCGACGGTCGGCCGCACGAACGGCACCGACAGGCACATGACGAGAATGTCGGGACTCTCGCCGGGCGTTGCGTGCGGCACATAGAGGAGCGAGTCGCAGTGATTGTATTGAGAGGCCGGCACGTCGCGGCGCGCCTGATAGGCCACGCCAGCCAGCAGCGGATGATCTTCGAGATGGCGGCCGACGTCGGGCAGGTCGACGGCACTGCCGATCCCCAGCGCGCGCAACTCGTCCGCCGGGCCAACACCAGACAGCATGAGCAGGCGCGGCGAATCGATCGCCCCGGCGCAGAGCAGGACGTCGCTCTCGGGCCGCACGACGCCATCGGGCAGACGCACGCCCCGGCACCGGCCGTTCTCGATCTCGAGGCCAATGACTTCGGTACCGATGAGCAGATCGACCTGCGTGTCTCCGGGGCCGCTTACGAGACTGTCCAGGTAGGCCGTGGCGGCATCATCGCGCGCATGGCCCTTGATGCTGAGCTGGTTCCAGCCGACGCCTGTGGCGTGTTCACCGCCGATGTCGGGTGTCATCGGGAAGCCCCGTTGCTGTGCGGCCGCCATGAAGGCCTCGGCGACCGGCGTGCGGTCCGTGACGTCAGCCAGCGACAGGACATGCAGGGGGCCGCTGCCGCCCCGCCAGGTGCTGGCGCCGCCGGAGAAGGTTTCGGCGCGCTTGAAGTAGGGCAGGAGGTCGGCATGACGCCAGCCCGCCGGCCAGCGGTCGTAGGCGGCCGCATGCCCGCGCAGATAGGCCAGCGCATTGATGATGCTCGACCCGCCCACCGCCTTGCCGCGCGGGCAGGTGATGGCGCGGCCGCCCAATCCGGGTTGCGGCGTCGTCACGTAGCGCCAGTCCAGCGCGCTCTCCTGCAGGCTGGGCCAGGCCGGCGGGACCGCGACGGCCGGAAGGGTCGCGCGGGTGCCGGCCTCGATCACGAGGATCCGCCGCCCGGCCCGCCCCAGCCGGTGCGCCAGAACGCATCCCGCCGATCCCGCGCCAACGATCACATGGTCGTAGGCCGCGCGCAGTTGGCCGTGCGACGCGAGGGTGCGGACTCCGGAGGCCGCATGGGCCGGGGGCGAAAGACCCGAAAGCGCCAGGCCGCCGGCCATCGCGGCGCCGATCGCTGCGCGGCGCTTCAGCCCGCCCTGGCCGTCATCGTCTCCGATCGAGGGTATCCCGATCATGCCACCTCGCCATCCCTGCCTCCAGTTATAGTGGTCGGCTATGAGTTTTACGACTCGATCTAGTGTCTAAGCAATTGATTCAATTAGATTCTTGACCGCGAAGGGCTGTGGACTCATCTTTCACCGATGCCTGTGGATAAAATGGATCGCGTGCTCGTCGGCGACTGCATCGAACTGATGCAGGCCCTGCCCGAGGCTTCCGTCGACATGGTCTTCGCCGACCCGCCCTATAATCTCCAACTGGGCGGCGACCTGCTGCGCCCCGACAACAGCAAGGTCGATGCGGTCGACGACGACTGGGACAAGTTCGGAGACCCCTCCGAATCCGTCGGGGCAAGCTTCGCGCTCTACGACAAGTTCACCCGCGCCTGGTTGGCCGCCGCGCGGCGCGCGCTGAAGCCCGAGGGCACGCTCTGGGTGATCGGCAGCTACCACAACATCTTCCGCATCGGCACGGCGCTGCAGGATCAGGGCTTCTGGCTGCTGAACGACATCGTGTGGCGCAAGTCGAACCCGATGCCGAACTTCCGCGGCAAGCGCTTCACCAACGCGCACGAGACGCTGATCTGGGCGGCGCGCGACAAGGCGGCCAAGCGCTACACCTTCAACTACGATTCGATGAAGGAGCTGAACGAAGGGACCCAGATGCGCTCCGACTGGCTGCTGCCGCTCTGCACCGGCGGCGAACGCCTGAAGGGCGAGGACGGCAAGAAGGCGCATCCGACGCAGAAGCCCGAGTCGCTGCTGTTCCGCTGCATCATGGCGGCGTCCAATCCCGGCGACACGATCCTCGATCCCTTCTTCGGCACCGGCACGACCGGCGCCGTGGCGCGCCGCCTCGGCCGCCGCTTCATCGGCCTCGAACGCGATCCCGACTACGCCGCCATCGCGCGCAAGCGCATCGCCGAGATCGAGCCGCTGGCGCGCGAGGACGTGACGCCCAAGCCCAGCAAGCGCGCCGAGCCGCGCATCCCGTTCGGCGTGCTGATCGAGGCGGGGCTGCTGCGGCCCGGCACGGTGCTGTCCGACCCGAGCGGCCAATTGCATGCCCGTGTGCGCGCCGACGGTTCGCTGTCGGCCTCGAATTCGCTGGGCGACCATCGCGGCTCGATCCACCAGGTCGGCGCGGCGGTGCAGGGTGCGCCGGCGTGCAACGGCTGGACCTTCTGGCACATCGACGTCGCCGGCGCGCGCCGCCCGATCGACCATCTCCGCCAGCAGGTGCGGGCGGGACTTTAAAACACGGTCGAACTGATGGAGCGCGCCACTCCAGTGGCGCTCTTGTCTTTCCGATCGACGAAGCTTGAGCGCAACTGGAGTTGCGCGCTCCGTTGCGGCCGCTTCGCACGCCTAACCCTTCACGGCGTGCTCGATCACCTTGCGCATGACCGTCGGCAGGGCGCGTTCGTCGAGTTTGTCGAGCGTGCACCAGCTCGTGCCGGGTGCCAGTTCGGCGAGCCGCCCCGTCGTCGCGATGGCGCGCGCGACGGTGAGTTCGAGATGGAAGTGCGTGAAGGTGTGACGCACCAGACCCGCCATCGTCGTCCAGCGTGCCGGGACGGGCACCTCGGCCATCGCTGAGGCCTCGACGAGCGGGCCTTCGCGCCAGGCGCTCGACGGCACCTCGTCCATCCCGCCGAGCAATCCTTTTGCGGGTCGCTTGCGCAACAGCACGGCGCCGTCCTTGCGCAGCAGCACGAAGGCGAGGCCGCGGCGCGTCGGCTTCTCGGCCTTGGGGGCGCGGCGCGGCAGTTCCTCGGCGATGCCGAGCCTGCGGCCCTTGCAGTTCTGCATCAGCGGGCAGATGACGCAGCGCGGGTTGCGCGGGATGCAGACCGTCGCACCGAGATCCATCATCGCCTGCGCGTAATCGCCGGCGCGCTGTTGCGGCACCAGCCGGGCGGCGCGGACCTGGATGTCGGGCTTGGCGTCGGGCAGCGGCGTCTCGATCGCGTAGAGCCGCGCGATCACCCGCTCGACGTTGCCGTCGACCGCCGAGGCCGGCTGGTCGAAGGCGATGGCCCGAATGGCGCCCGCCGTGTAGCGGCCGATGCCGGGAAGGGCGAGCAGACCCGCCTCGTCCTCGGGAAAGCGACCGCCGTGGGTGCCCGCGACGGCCTGCGCACAGGCATGCAGGTTGCGCGCGCGGGCGTAGTAGCCGAGGCCTGCCCAGGCCGAGAGCACGTCGTCGAGCGGCGCTTCGGCCAACGCTTCGACCGTCGGCCAGCGCTCGACGAAGCGATGGAAATACTCGCCCACCGTGGCGACGGTGGTCTGCTGCAGCATGATCTCCGACAGCCAGACACGGTAAGGCGCCGTGCGTTCTCCCGGGGCTGCGCGCCAGGGGAGGGTGCGACGATGTCGATCATACCAGGCGAGCAGGCGGTCGGCGTGAGTCATGGTCAGTTTCGGGGGCGTGGCCTACCATACGGAGCGGCGTTTGAAAGGGTCCATGCGCGAAAACGGCTTCCGTGCGATCGGCGGTCTGGCCCAGAAGCTCACCTCGGGGATCGCCCGCGAGGGCGGCAAGGCCGGCCGTGGCGCTTCCCTGATGCGACTGAAGGCCGACTGGCCGGCGGTCGTGGGGCCGGAACTCGCCCGCACGACGCGACCCGACGCGATCCTCGCGGGACGCGGGGCGCGTGCCGGCAAGGCTTTGCGGCTGAAGGTTTCCGGCGCCGCCGCCCTCGAAGTCCAGCACAGGAGCAGTCAGATCGTGGAACGGGTGAATGCCTATTTCGGGCACAGGGTGATCGACGACGTGCGACTGGTGCAGGGGGTGATCGCCGCGCCGCGCCCGGCGCCGCGGGTTGCGCGGCCCGATCCCGCCGTGGAGCAGGAC
>OFDC01000583.1_pt1 | contig 25842 bp, 38 predicted proteins | sample 1520941 | NCBI WGS metagenome assembly OFDC01 (sample SAMEA94258168, study PRJEB24077) | hot springs metagenome | biome: Aquatic biome; feature: Water | place: India | collected 2012-12-06 | depth 5 m | reverse complement strand
GTCGACGCCATAGACGAACTCGCCGGCGTTGAAGACATTCTCGTCCGTCAGCGCCGTCTTGGACACGAACTCGGGCTGTTTCCGATCCTGGAAGATCAGAGGCTTCAGCGGGCGGCGGGTGTCCAGCAGATACCAGGCCTCGCCGGCGCCCGCCTGCATGTTGGAGACCTTCGTGTCGCCGACGGGATGTTCGTCGTCGAAGAAGTTCTGGCCATCATAGCAGGGTGTGGTGAAGCCCGCCTTCAGCAGGCCGAAGACCAGCTCGTCGGGGTGTTCGGCGACAGTCTGGGCCATCGACGCCATCATCGGGCCGTAGATGCCGAACTCGTCGTCCTCGATCGCCGTGCGCGGGACCGCGACAGTCTCTTCATACGACTCGTTGACGACCGTGTAGCTGCTGGTCGAGAGGCGTTTGACGACGCGATCGCCGATCCACTTGCGAAGGCCGGGCCATGCGCCCAGCCAGCCATAGGTGTTGGAGGACCGGGTGGACGTTACGCGGGTGGCGACCTTCTCCCAGAGCGGCTTAACGCCGGTCAGGCCGCCGTTGAAGTCGTTGCGGAAGCCGGTGTTGAGCGCCGCCAGTGCGGTTGCGGTGACTTGCATTGTCGTTTTCTCCTATCGACCGGCGCCGATGCGGACCCAAACGCCCGCGTCTTCGAGGTCATCGACGATCCCGGCTCGCGCGCGGGTGTTGTTGGGGGAGGTCTTGGCCACCGTCTCGTCGTCGACGACGAAACAGGGCTTGCCGATGTCGGCGCGGGTCACCGCGTCGGTGGCCAGGTTGGCGAATAGGAAGCATCCCGCCCGCGTTCTGACCCGCGCGTCGCCGTTGGTGGGACCGCCCGTCACGGCTTCCTCGGCGACACCCACGACTTGAAGGGTCGCGGCGTCGGCAGCCTTGGCGGCGTTGTCCGCTCCGACGCCGGTGCGGCCGGGCGCAGCCCAGCCGGCAGCGAGAACGACCAACGCCCCCGCATGGATGATGGCGTTGGCGGCGACGGGGTGACCGTGCTGCTTGCCGCCTCGTTCTTGGACCTTACGGCCTTGGGTGAGCGCCATGTGTCAGCCTCCCTTCTGCTGGTTGGACTTGAAGGTTGCCTCGTCCTGACCCAGGGCGCGGCAGACGGCCCGCTCCTCATCGGTCAGGTCCGATCCGCCCGACGCCTTGACGGTCTCGGCGCGGTTGGCGGCGCGGCTTTCGGCGGCCCCGGCGATGACCGGCATGGTCTTCACCAGGTTTTCGAACCGCTCCAGGCCGCCCTCGACGCTGCACATGGCGCGGTAGTCATCCACCGATGCGGGGATGATCTTGCCTGCGTCCTGGGCGGCGGCCAGGGCGGCGTCGATAGCCTTGGCGTGATCGGCGTCAGCCTTGGCCTTCAGCGCGGCCTCGGCGGCCACCGCCCGGTTCACGGCGGCGTCGAGGTCGGCGCGGGGCGCGTAGCTCGACAGATCCACCGATCGGTTTGCGGCTTTCGCCTGGGTCACGGCGGCGACGATCTGGTCGTCGGTCGCGTTGGCGGACAGCCCGAGGACGGCCGCCAGTTGGGTTGCGATGCTCAAGGGTTGCTCCTGCTCGCGGGTGATGTCCGTCGCGGCCTCGTCCGCCGATTGGCGGTTGAGGGCGGTCAGGACGAGGTTGGGGGTGTTGGTGAGGGCCGCGCTGACCAGGCGGCGGATCACGCCGGTCACCTTGTCGTAGGCGAAGACCGGGCTGATGAAGCGGTACTCGCGGGCCTCGACCATGGTCCGGCCGCGCAGGGTCCAGTCCACACGGCCCCAGATGGAACCGTCGTCGCGGACCTCGGTCTGTTCGATCCAACCGGCGGCGGGCGCGTCCAGGCCCTGGGGCGCCCGGTTCTCGGTCGCATGTTCCCAGTCCAGCGGCAGGGGATGGGTCTCGGCCGCCGTCGCCGTCACCACGGCCTGCGGATCGGGGTTGATCCAGGCCCGACCGTCGCGGCCCTGCACGTCGAAGCCGCCGGGGATCAGTTCGATCCACTCCGGCGCCGTCCCCGCCTCATTGAGCGCGATGGTCTGGATCGGCGTTGCGATCGTCGCCGAGGTCTGTTTGTTTGCGGTTGCCGAAGGCGTTGTCATGACGCCATGATCGGGGGGCGGCGGGCGTCACCACACCCCGAAGGTTTTCGGGGTCACGTCGATTTCAGAGGCCGCTCGGCCGGGTTGTTTTCGCTGCTACGCTTCCTATTTGACCTGACCAGTCAAACTTTGGGAGGAGTAGAATGCCCGTTACCGACATCGACGGCCGCCAAGTCATTGAGCATGGCAGCTTTATCATTCCGAACGGTTCGAGCGAGGCCAAACTAGGCATCCGCGAACTGTTCCTCCGCATCCGCATAGATCCTGCTCGCGCAGCTGGCGAGACCCTAGCGGAGGCAACGCCTCAAGGACCTGTTCTCTACATCGGAAAACTGACGTTGACACAGGTAGCGGCTTGGACGGGCCGCCTTGATGGCGGTGGCCACAGCTACCTTGTCCACATCTCCGCAAGAGCGGTGGCTGCTGACGATTTCACGGTCCATACGATCGACTACATCGTGACCGTCTGACACCGTCCCGCAACCGGCGCCGCTATGACCATGCAGCTATGAGGGACCAAAATGTCCATTGTGAAAATAGGCGCTAAGCGCACCTTCGAGACAGGATCGGCCGTGCTGACCAACCCGGCCAAAGAGTTCGAACTGTCGGTCGCAAACTTCAATCCGACCATTCGGATCACTTCCAGCACGGCGAAACCGCAGGCCGCGACGGGGCTGAGGCCGGTGATCGAGCTACCGGCCATCCAGGGTCCAGGTTCCAGCTATTACGAGAACGCTTTTACCGACAGCTCGACTTCATACACTCTCGCCCTCGTCATCCGCAGCTACGGCAGTGGTGACCAGCAGGTCTATGCCGTGGATTATTCGGTCACGACCTGATTGATGCCATGCGCCTAAGGGCGTTTAAGGGCTCTAATGACGCCCTCGGGGCCGGTTCAGGCGCGCTTGGACCGGCCCCGTCCGTTTAGGCGCTCCTGACGCGGTTTCTTCGAAGGGGTGACTTCGCCGGCCGAAACGTCCATATTCACCCCAGATCGGGCGAGCCATTCCGTTTCCAGGCGCCTGCGCCGTGAGGATGTAACGACCCTCCGCCCGATCGTTTCCTACCCATTATGAAAGCCCCAGTCGCGCCACCTTGCGCGCGCCGATCGGGAACAGGGACGACAGGATCAGTTCGCCCTTGGCCGAGGTCTTGACCACGGCCTGGAACCATCCGGCGTCGGTCTCCAGGGCATAGACCGCGCTGGCGCCGCTGCGCTCGACCAGTTTGCCGTCGTCCAGGATGGATTGGAGGCGGTCCAGGTCCGACGCCTTCAGTCCACGCGCGCCCGCGCCATGCTTCTCCAGCTTGGTCTTCAGGGTGTCGCTGGACACCATGACCAGCAGGGCCTCCGTTTCGAGTTCCTTTTGAAGCCGGGCCGGGGCGATGGCGGCCGGGGCGAAGGTGCGTGTCGGCAGGTGGGCGAAGGCCTCGGGCGTGGAGCCTTTCCAGAAGTCGGTCAGCAGAGCGCGGGCCGCCGGCTCGCCCGAGGCGATCAGCCGGTCGGCCATATTGGTCATCAGGGTTTGGGCGCGATTCAGGCCGGGGTTGGTCTGCCAGCCGGGGTCGATGCCCTGGGGAACCGTGACGCGCTCGGTCGATCCGTCGTCCAGGGTGCGGCTGAAGGTGCGGGTCGGCACGTCGAACGGCGGCGTCACCCCGCGCCGGGTCGCCTCGGCCTTTGTGATCTGGCGTAGCCAGCATTTGCAGCCCCAGCCGTTGGGCGGAAACCAGGCCGTCCAGAACGGGTCGTCCACCGGCCTGACGACGCCTTCCTTGGCGACGTGTTCGGGCCGGTGCCGTTCGCTGGGGCCGAGCTGATAAAGGTAGAAGGGCAGCACGGCCTTGGTCCGCTGGCCCCGTTCCCACTGGCCGGCCGCCCGCGCGCTGCGCAGATTGGCGTCATAGATGATCCGCAGCCGGCGCGGCGTCCCCAGTTCGCGCGGCTTGACCTCGCCGGTCGCCGGGTCGGCCATGTCCACGGCCTCGCCCCACCACCCGCGCTTGACCAGTTCCGGCTTCAGGTCCCGCGCCCATTGTTCGTAGGGAACGCCCTCGTCGATGGCGGTCTGAAGGCTGGACCGGATGGCGCCCAGCACGTCGGCCGAGGTCGCCTTGGCGACGGTGAAGGCATAGGCGTGTTCCTCGCCCCAGACCTCCGACCAGCGGAAGGCCGGCCGGTCGCCCTTCTGTCGGAAGTAGGCGCTGACCTCGGGCGGCGGGTCAGGGCTGAAGGTGAAGCCCTGGGTCACGTCTCACCGATGACGCCAGCCGTCGCGCGCAGTTCAAGGGCGAGTCTTTCCAGCGCATGCGCCCAGTCCGTCAGACGGACTACCGGCTCTCGCCCATCCGACCCGCTGAAACCGACAACGGTCGCATCAATCCCGCCGACAGGGTTGGGCGACAGTTCGATCAATCCCGTCCAAACCGGGCCGGGTCGCGCCTTCGCCAAGTCAATCACCTCTCCCATCTCAGGCCTCGGGATCGTCATGCACGTCGCCGTGCGCGCGAGCCTTGAAAAAGGCGGCGCCTAAGGTGCGAGCCAGTTGAGCGGGATCCATCTGGGCTGCCGCTTCAACGATGCCGGCCTCGAACTCGGCATAGCTGTTCGACGCCGAAGCCAGCCGTTCGAACGGTTCGACCAGCGGGTCCAGGTCTTCGGTCCAGCCCTCCATGGCCTCGGCCGCCAGGTCGTCCATGCGGTCGCCGTCGCCGGACCCGACCCGGTTCACGGCGCGGGCCTGGTCCTTGATGCGGTTCTGCGCGCGTGTCGCCGGGGTTTCGGTCACGTCGGCCGGGGCCAGGACCGCGCGCCCCTGCGGCGCCAGAACCTCGTCGTCGTCCTCGGGCGCTTCCAGACCGAACTTCTCGCGCATCTGGCTGGACTTCACCTTCAGCCCGCGATCGATCAGCGGCGCGATGGCTTCCGACAAAGCCTTCAGGTCTTCGGTCTCGGGCGTGTCCAGGCGCAGGCCCGGCACGGCGGCGTCGGGGCCGTAGTTGAACTTCACATAGGGTTCGATCACGTCCCGGCGGATGGTGCGGGCCAGCTGGCGCGCGTCGCTCTCGCACAGGTCGCCGCGCACTCCGTCCAGAACCACGGACTGGGCGTAGCCGCCGCCCCGCTGGACATCGGCCGTGCCGGACTGGCCGACGACAGCCTTCGACACCTGTTTGTCCAGGAACTCGGCGAACTTCTGATAGAGGTCCGCGCCCGATCCGACCCCGCCTTCCGCCTTGATGAACTCGATCTCCATCGCCTTGGGGATCACGGCCGCGCAGTCGGTCCCGATCATGGAGACGGCGTTGAACAGGATGTCCACGTCCTTGGGCGTGGCGCTGGCGTCGTATTTGCCCAGGCGCAGCGGCTGGCCGTAGCTCTCGGCGAAGGTGGCCCAGTCCTTGACGCCGTAGAATTTGAACAGGAAGGCCCAGGCCGCCAGGCGCGCCAGGCCGCCGCGCACCGGCAGGCCCATCTTCAGGTTCGGGCGGTGGACCGCGAACTTGAACGGCTTCAGTTCGACGCCGTTCGCCATGTCGGCCGTGTCCAGCATCCGCAGGGTGTGGCCGGTTTCGCGGTCCCATTGGAACCAGCGCGGATCGCGCCAGGCGTACTGGTTCGGAACCCAGCGCCTGCCGGTGGACCAGCCGATCTCGACCACGGCGTAGCCCTTGCCCAAGGCGTCCAGGGCGCCTGCGCACAGGTCTTCGAAGGCCTCGTCTTCAATGATCTCGGCCCGGACCGCCTCGGCGATCTCGACATCGCGCGGATCGTCGGACGCGGGCTTGACGTTGCGGTCCAGACCCATGACGGCCAGCTTCCGCTTCCCCAGCTCGGACGCATAGTGCCAGTCGCGTTCCTCCATCTCCTCGGCCAGGGTCAGGTAGTCGTGGGCGTCGCCGTCCGCCGCCCGCTGGAGCAGCGACGCCAGCCGGCCGGGCGTCAGGCCCGCCGCCACGGTCGAGTTGTTCCAAGCCTGGCGGACGCCGGCCGTGGTCGGGCGCGCCACCACCTCGGCGATCTCGGCCTTGGTCGCGGCCGAGGCGACGTTCAGCGGGCGGCCATAGAGGTCGATCAGGCCGGACTTGGACAGACCGGGTTGTAGAAGCTCGGTCATCGCAGCGCCCCGCACATCCAATCACATTCCTCGGAACCGGCTTTGGAACACTGTCCGTCTGGGCCGAGACCGCAATCGGCGTATTCGTCGCCGTCCAGATCGAGGTCGTCCGGTTCGTCTTCAAAATCGTCTGGCGTCAGGCGATCGAGTGAGCTGGATTTGGTCATCAGTGAATCCTTCGCCCGCCGTATCGCGAGCGGCTGACATGGTCGGACTGGCGGTCGGGCGCTTGGCCTCGACCCGCGCCGCGATAGTCGTAGGGCTGATACGGCACGTCGGCCGCGCGGCAGGCCAGGGCCGTAGCCCAGAACTCGTCGGCGTGAACCTCGCCGTCATCGACGATCCGCACCGCCCCGCCGACGCCGCCTTCCTTCTTGATGGCGCGATAGTCGGTTCGCAGATCGACCAGGGCGGGTACGCGGATCGTGCAGTTCTCGACCCGATCCTTGAAGGCGGTGGCGAGGTCCAGGCGGTTAGGGCCGGTCAGCAGCTGACCCACGATCCGGGTGTCGCCGTATATCCCCTGTAGATCTTCGACGACTTTTTCGCCCATGCCCGTCTGGTCGATCCAGGCCGAGGCCACGCGCCGCGTCTTCCAGATCGCGTCGAAGGCGTCGTCTTGGGCGCGGAAGGTTGCGCCGCGGCCGATCCAGCGGTCGCGCAGCCACAGCACGTCGCCGACGAGTTCGAAGGCGTGAATGACCGACAGGTCGCGGCGGCGTGCCACGTCGCGGCCGATATAGACCAGGCCGCCGGTGTAGAGTTCTGGCCTGCCGGCGTCGTCGTGTTCGCAGGTCGAGAGTTTGGCCGGGTCCAGCCAGGAGCCGGCGCCCGCCGCTGGAATGCAGTCCAGTTCCTCGGCCGCATCCTCGCCATAGGTGTCGCGGATGTCGGCGATCCATTCGGCCTTCGTTCCGATCTGACGGCCCTTGATCTCGGCCGACAGCCGCACCCGCTCATAGAGACCGTCCGCGATTGCGTCGTCGAAGGTGATGGTCTTAACGGCGCCCTTGCGCTTCTTGGCCCGGATGTCGTCCAGCAGGAGGTTGAACGGGTTCGCCGTGCCGTCGTGGGTGGACACGACCACCACCTGGCCGCCCCACATCAGAAGCGCGACGGCGGCCTTCAGGACTTCGGCCAGGTCCTTATGGAAGGCCGCTTCGTCGATGATCACCAGACCCTGCTTGCCGCGTAGGGCGCGGGGCACGGACGGAAGGGCCACAATTTTGAAGCCCGAGGCGAACTTCAGCCGGAAGGCTTGGACCTTCTCGCCGTCGCCTTCCAGGATTTCCTCGTCGGCCTCCTCGGCCGCGATACCGAACGCCCTGGCCCACATGACGCACACGTCGATGAACTCGCGCGCCATCTCCTGATCATAGCCCATGTACCAGGCGTTCATCCCGCCGGCCGAGCCCTGGGCGGCGGCCTTCAGCACCGCATAGGCGGCCAGCGCCCAGGTTAGGCCGATGCGGCGGCTCTTCTCGATCGCGACCAACGAGACGCCGGTCATCAGGAGTTCCAGCGTGGACGCTTGATAGCCCAGCAGCAGATCGCCCTTCGGCAGGCGCGCGAACGCCGCCTCGGCCGCCTCGCGTTCCCACACCTTTTGATCGGCGTCGGGTTTGTGCTGGGGACGCAGAACCATCAGGCGATGCCGAGGACGGCGTGTTTGATCGCGTCCATCGTCTCCTTGGTCAGGCCCTTGGCCTTGCCGACGGTCTCCACCGCCTTGGCGGCTTCCTTGGCGACTTCGACGCGGACCTTCAGCAGGCGGTCGGTGTCGGTCTTCTGGGCCGTGGCTAAAGATTGGAGCGATCGGGCCAAGAACATCGTGTCTTCCGGCGTGAAGGTGACGGCGCCGCCTGGCTCGCCGTCCTCGCCTTCGGTCGTGGCGGTGATGGCCTGCATCACCAGGCCGTGCATCAGTTCGATGTTGAGCCGGGCGACACGGTTGTCCGGCTCGTCGCCGAACCGGGAGACCAGGGCGGTGGCGACCTCGCGCGAATGGCGCAGGCGTTCGCCGATCTCGGCCAGGCCCTTGATGTGGCGCCCCAACGCAGAACGCGACACGTCGGCGTCCAGTTCGTCCAGCTTGGCCTTGATCTGGTCGATGGTGGCGCCGTTCTCGCGCAGGCGGCCGATCAGTTCCCGAATTTCGGGCGGCAGCTTGTCGATCGAGGACGGGCTACGCCGGGGTGAGCGCGCCATGGGTCAGGCGCCGGGCGTCGGCTGGGTCACGCCGTCCACGGTGATGAAGCCCTTGGAGACCTTGGCCCCACGCTCTGTGATCGTCGCCACCATGATGGTGTCGCGGAACAGGTCGATGGTGACGCAGCCCGCCGTCTCCAGGAACTTCATCTGCTCGCGGACATAGGCGCGGTCCACGCCGACGCGGTGGCCCAGGCTGGTCAGCCCAGACTCGATCACCCGTTCATTGCCCATGCCCTGGTCCTGCATCAGCAGTTCCAGGATAAGCAGACGGCGGTCGGCGGTGACCTGGTCCTTGTAGCTCATTTGGCGCCTCGCATCAGAAGTTGCTCGATGCGGATCACGCCCGCATCCGTGTTCTTGACCAGCTGCTCCAGCCCGTTCACCTCGGCTGTCAGCCGCGCCACGTCGGCCTTGGTGGCGACGTTTTCGAACCGGGCCTTGAAGCCGGTGATGTCGTTCTCGACCAGGGTCAGCCGGTTCAGGATCGCCTTGGCGTCGTCGCTCTCACGCCATTGGGCGGCCCGCCGATAGGTCGCCAGCAGCAGCACGACGTTGATGGCCGAAAGACAGGCGGACAGCAGGATCATGGCGTGGGTGAAGGTCACGGACGGCGCTCCCCGGCGCAGCCGTCCAGGGCCGCCTCCAAGACCGCCTCGCGGGCCTGGCGCTGTTCACGGCCGGCCACGCGCAGCTTCATCGCCTCGAAGATGTCGCCGGCCCTGCGCAGGGCGTCGTCGGAATCGACATAGTCGGGCGCCGGACCGACCGACACGCGACAGGGCGTGGCGATCGGGACCGCGACCTCGATCGTTCTGACAATGGGTTGGGCCGGCGGTCGGCTGGCGCAGGAGGCCAGGACCAGACCCGCCGCGACCAGACCGGCCGGGACGGCAAGCACGCGGCTCATGGAAGGGCCTCCTGATGGAGCCTGAAGGCGGCTTCGCATCGGCTCTCGCCCTCGCGGGGCTGGGACTGAAGAACCGTCCGGGCGCGGCGCTCGGCGGCCGAGGCCTGGGCCTGGGCGACCTGGACCAGGCGATCGGCGCGGGCGGCGGCGTCGGCGGCGGCCGAGCGCAAGGTCTCGACGGCGGCGTTCTGGAGTTGGATCGAGGCCTGTGTTCCTGACAGGGAGGTTTCGCAGGTCGCCAGCCGGGCGATGTAGCCGGTGGCCGGGGCGGTGATCTGGGCCTTCAGGGCGTCCGCCTCGGTCTGCACACGGCGACGATCATGCTCGGCCACCCCGGCCGACCAGGCCAGGGCCATCGACAGCGGGATGAAGACCAGGCAACCGACGACCGCCGCGATGGTCAGGCGCGACGGCAGCAGGGCGTTCAGACGCTCAAGGTTCACGACAGCCCCTTTCGCTGGCGCGCGAACCGGGACCAGATCACCACCGCACAGCCGACCAGCGACAGCAGCACGATCAAGGCCTGGACCAGGGGCGAAAGCCCGGCCGCCGGCGCCAGCTGGTCGCGGGCCTTGCCGAGGGTATCGACCACCTCTGCGCCGGACACGGCGACCAGAGGCGCGGCGGCGATGATGCCCTGGACTTCCCCCGTCTTCAGCAGCGGACGCGGCTTGGCGTCGGCGATGCCGGCCAGGCGCAGACCCTCGTCGATCACACCCGCCGGATAGGCGAAGCCGGCGTTCTCATGGGCGATGATGGCGACGACCAGGGGCCGCATGATGCTGACGGTGTCCAGGTCCAACCTTTGGTCGGCCGTGACCGGCTCGCCCGTGGCCTTGCTCAGTTCTCGGCAGACGACGGCGATGTAGCCCGCCGTGTTCTGGGTGTAGCCGCCGCCGGGCGCCGGGCCGTTGCGGTCGCCGACCGGGGGCGCCCAGCGGCTGATGATGCCTCGAACCGTGTCGAGTCTGTGCTGTTTGAAGTAGGTCAGCAGGGTCCGCACCAGGGCGCGAACGCCCATCTCGGCCGAGACGAAGTTGACGAACTCGCTGTCGGGCTGGGTCGGCGAAGCGCCCTGCCACCGGACGCCCCGCGCGTGGCGGATGTTGCCCGGATTGTTGTTGCGGACCCCGCGCGTCGGGCGGCGGGTCTGTTGGCCCTGTGTCATGAGAAGGTGAAGCCCTGCTGACGCGCCGCCCTGCGCGGACGCAAGGGAACAGAGCCGGATCAGCGGGCCTCAACACACCCCGAAAGGTTTCGGGGTCAGGGCTGAAATCAGCGGTCGAACAGGTCCAGGGTGTCGTCGTCACGGGCGGCCAGGCCGGCCTCGCGGTCACGCTGCTGGCGAACTTCCACGGTGCGGAGGTGAATGCCAAGCGTTTTTGCGATCTGGGCGTTGGTCGCGCCTTCCGACCGCATCCTGCGGATCGCCGCCGCACGGCGCTTGGGCGACGAGGTCGGCCCCATGGGAACCAGCAGTTTGCCGACGCGCAGCACATCCGCCATCTGTCGCGCCGAGGCCAGGCCCAGCGCTACGGCCAGGTGATGGCCCTCGTCGATCGCCTCGGGCGTGGGGATGTAGATCTCGCGCCCGCCGTAGGTCCGCGCCAGGCGCAGCGCCACTCCGGCGCCGCAACACTCGGCCACGCGCTGAAGCAGTTCCGGCCAATCCGACCAGCTGGGCTCGGCTGCGCTCAAGGCCGGGCCTCCCGTCGTGCGGCCGACAGCGCCAGTTCCGCCTTCAGGGTCGCGGCGACGGCCGCCTTCAGATCAGCCTCGCGTTGCCGCTTCACGCCGTGCGGGGCGAACAGCGCCCGGCGCTGGGCCTCGACCTGTCGCGCATAGGCGTCGGCGACGGCGGCCTGCGCCGTTCTCACCGCTTCCCATTCGAACAGGCCGGCGACCATCACTCGTCGGGCCTCGCCGCGATCAGGCCGTCCAGCCGCGCCTTCAGCACGGCGACGTGTTGGGCGGCGGGAACGCCGGTCAGGTCCTGCGACCATCCCGCGCGCTCGGCCATGGCCTTCAGCGCCTCGATCAGACGATAGGCTTGGCCCTCGTCGGCCCAGACCAGCTTGTCCACGCCCAGCTGGCGACGGCCGAAGGCTTCCAAGGCGCTCTCGCGGGGATCGCGCACGGTGCCCAACTGATGCAAAGAAATCCAAAGCGCCCGCGCCTTCTTCGCCATGGGGGACTGGGCGGGCCGGGCCTTGGCGCTGGGGCCGCGCCGGCCGCCCTGGACCACCTTCGGCTTCCAGCCCTTGGCCTTCATCTCGTCCAGAACGCGGCCCAGCTGGACTTCGTCGCAATGTGCGGCCGAGGACTGGCCCGTGATCCGCTTCAGCATGGCGCGGTAGGTCTCGTCGTCCAGGCGCAGTTCCTTGGCGGCGATCTTCACCTTGGCGATGGCGGCGCGTTGGCTCATGCGGCCTTCGCCTTCACGACGAACCGAACGGAAATGTTCTCGTCCAGGACCACTCCGCGCATCGGATCAATGCGGACGGTCGCGCGCCAGACGGCGCCGTCATCGGCCGTGAACTCCGCAACATAGCTCAAGGTCCGTGACCCGATGCGGATCAAGACGGTGGGCGGGTCGGCCCAGCCGGCGGCTGATCCCAGGCGGAACAGCCGAGGGAACGGATCGCTCCAGGGCACCCGCTTTGTCTGAACACGCGGCGTCGCCTTCCGGCGTTTTCGGGTGGTCATGCCATTTTCCTGTTGTGGGGACCGCACCGCACAACAGGAGCGCGTTGCGAGAATTGGGACGGGGCGAGCATCGATCCTTTCTTTTGAAAGGAGCGCGGGATGACCGCTTTCGAATGGATCACAGACGGCCTTGAGCTGGCGTTGAAGGCGATTGAGTTCGCCTTGTTGGTGGCGACCTTCAGGCGTCGCCCGCGAGAGTGACGACCACTCATGACGCGGCCCCAAATCGACGCGCCATCTCGCGACGGCCGGCCTCGGCGCACCATGCGCGGGGCGCCCGCACCGCGATCGACATCAGATCCATCGAAAGGCCGATCTTCAGGGCTTGACGGACCAGGGCGTAGCGTTCGTCGATCACGGCATTGGGCGCGAAGGCGACCTCGCCGGTTTGAATCGCTCGGGCCCACTCAGCCTCGGATCGGCCCGACTGCTGGGCGATGATCTGCATCGGATGCCGATCCGCCCGCCGCTCTTGCGCCCAGGCCAGTTCGATATTGTCTAGCGGGTGATCGGCGCTCAACCTCATGAACGCACCGCCCACAGGACCCGGCCCAGCTGGGCCTCGATGTCGGCGCCCCAGTTCTGGCGCACTCGATCCAGGGCGAACCGCGTGGGCGCTTCGATGCGCGCGCCGGGAAAGGACACGGTGATCACCAGAGGCGCGATGTAGGACGCCCAGGCCGCTTCGCCGATCCGGCCATACAGGCGCGCCAGCGGATGCTCGGGGTTCGGTCCAGACGCGCGCGCCTGGGCCGAGGCCGGAACCTCCGTCGCCATCCATTCTTCAAACCGCTCCTGGGCCAGCCAGGTGCGGGCATGGGGCGTGAACTTGGGGTCAAAGCCCTTGGCCTTGACGTGGAAGGCGAATGCGGCGGCGGCGCGGATCAGGCCTTCAGGATCGGCGCCGTCCTCGACCAGCTGGGCGAACACCTTCAGCGCCGGCTTCTTGGGGTTGTCCGCGCGCGGCGGATAGGCCGCCCAGAAGCGCGCGAAGGCGTCCTGGACGGCCAGCGGCGGCGCTAGAACCTTCGCGGGGCTCATGCCGCCATCCCCGCCGAAGTCAGGTCTTGGCGCGGCGCGGCAATCATGGCCGAAATCGCCTCGGCCACCACCCGCGCCTCGTTGGCCGAGAGAATCCCCCGACCATAGACGACCCGGTCGTGCGCCTCGCGCACCGTCTCCGCTTCGAAGTCGGCCAGGACTTCGCGCCGGCTGTGCATCAGGGCGTTGGCGCGGATCAGCATCACGGTGTCGGCGGCCAGAGTCATGCCACGGCCTCCGTCGCCGCCGCTTCGCGGTCCAGTCGTTCAATCTCGGCCACAGCCAGGGCGGCCGCCCGGACCAGGTCGCGCCGCGCATCTCCCGGCTGCCAGCTGTGGCCCGGCCAAGGCCAATACAGCGATCCCGCCGACAGGCCGGCCGCGTCCAGGGCGTAGGCGCCGGACGCCCGCGCCAGTTCGCGATCGATATAGGCGTCGTCGAGGCTTAGCGAATGGCCGATGGCGACCTGGCGCTGACGCTCGGCCGCGATCTCTGCCAGCACCTTCCACACCACCCCGTCGTGAGGTTCGGCGACGGTCGGATGATCAAGGGGGGCCGGGCTCATGCCGCCACCCCGTCGATGATCGAGGCCGAGGCCACGTCGATCGTCACCGCCGACCAGGGCGCGCGGGCGTGGGGCCGCTGATAGAAGCGGACGTATTCTTTCGTCCCTTCGACCCGGATGCTTTCCTTGATCGCCTTCATGGCGCGCTGCCACCGGTCGTCGGCGATCTCCAGCCGCAACAGACCGAACAGTTCGGCGCGGTTCACCAGGCCTTCCTTGTCCGTGTTGAAGGCCCGTTGGACGATGGCCTGAAGCTCGGGTCGGCTGTCGGTGGACCACTCGACCAGGCATTCATCGACCAGCTTCTTCGCCGACTGAAGCTCCGGGCCGAAGGTGATCTGGTCCGCGATCGCCAGTTGAACCTTCTGGGTGCCGTCGAAGGTGGTCAGGGTGACGTTGCCCTTGGCCCCGCCCATCTTCACGCCGTGTTCCTGGTCCAGCAGCGCCAGAACCGCCGAAACGGCCTCCAGCGTATAGGCCTTCAGCTTGGCGATCTGGCCGTGGGTGTCCTGGGCCAGATACATGACCCGGCGAACCGTCTCGTCCACCAACAGGTCGGTCGGCTTGACGGTCTCGATTGGAACCAGGGCGCCCTTGGGGTCGGGGATGAAGGTCTTTCCGTTGACGTCCTGGGCGTTCGGCGGCGCATAGGCCTCGGTCGTTTGGTCAGCCATCACAGGCTCCTTTCGTTGTCTTGAGGGGTATTGCAGCGGCCTCCGTCGAAAACGGTCAGACCGCCGTAGCGACGGCCCGCCCTGTTCTCGCCGAGGCGTTCGGGGTCGGGCTGCAGTCTGTCGCGGGCGAAGACGACGCGGGCGCGCAGCGACAGCGTGATCTTGTCGAACCAGTCGCGCGTCAGACTGCCGTCCTCGCTCGCACGGACCAGCAGATCGAGGCGATCGCGCAGCCGTCCGTCCCGGTCCAGATCGGCGGCGACGACGCCTTGCCGGATGCGGCTGACACGAAGCGTGAACTCGGCCTCGTCCAAGGTTCCGTGGCGGCCTCGACGAACCAGGGCGCCGATCTCGGCCAGGAGGTTGTCCAGAGGGTGAAGGGCGTAAACCGTCATCGGGGCGCTCCTCACGCGGCCATGTCCGGGGCGCGCTGCGCCCAGGCTTCCCGGATCACGGCCGGCGACATCGGCGTGTCGGTCATCGCCGCCATCCGGCGCGCCAGCAGCAGGGTCTTGGTCACGCCGCGCAGGGCGCCGGGCTTCTGCGCCATCTCGCGCAACAGCTTGACCGACGGCCCGTCAGTGACGCCGTGAGCGACGGCCAGGATTTCGGCGTCTTCGGCATAGGGGCGCGATTGCCGGTGACGGATGCCGATCCGGGAATGGAACTGGGCGAAGGCGGCGCGGCGCGTCCCATCGAACAGCTGAAACACGCTCTCGTCGCCCGAGAAGACCAGGCCGACGCCCGTGCGGTCGTGGATCGACCGGAACTCGTCAACGGCCTGTTGCGACAGATGCTGGGCCTCGTCGATGACGATCAGTCCGCCGGGACCGGCCTTCTTCTGGACGCGGCGCGACAGGGCCTGGGGCGTCCCCTTGGCCTCGTCCTCGCCCATGGCCTCCAGCATGGCGACCAGGGCGTTCGGAACGCCCCGGCTGCTGGGCGACATCGCCGCCGTCCAGACGCGCGGCCGGGTGGCCTTGAACTGGGCGATGGTGTGGGTCTTGCCCAGGCCCGGCCCCATGCCGATCACGCCCATGTCGCCGAACACCTGACAGTGCTCCAGCACGGTGAGGATTTTCATCGCGCTCTTGGTCTGCTGCCAGGTCGGCGCTTCCGGGACCGATGCAGCCATCCGCGCCTGTTCTTCGCGGCTGATGATCAGCCGGTGGACCTTGGCGGCCACCTTGTCGTTGTCGCCCGCGTATTGGCCGTTCAGCCAAGGGCCGAAGGTGCCTTCGGCGACATCGGCGTCAGCGGCGAACTGACGCTTCGTCATGGCGTGGCGCTCGATATAGGCGGCTACGTCCTGGCGCAGCTTCGCCATCTCGACGTCGGTGAAGGTGGTTTTGCCTAGATTGGGTGACATGATAGGGTTTCCTCAGGTCTCAGGGTTTCAAGGTCTCGGGGATCAGGCCCGGCCGGGGTGGCAGCCCCGCCGGGCCGTCTTCATTCGATCAGCCGCAGATGATCCGGGCGCTGTCGCGCCAGGGCTTCCGCATACCGATCCATGATTGGAGGCGCGGCCTCGACCGGGGCCGCCATCGGCGCCGCAGACAAGCCGCCGAGCATCCGCACGACACGGGTCGGCTCGGGGGTGAAGTCCTCGTCGTCCGAGACATCGGGCAACAGGTCCGAGACATCGGCCGCCGACAACCGGCGCTCCAACGCCAGCAAGTCCTTCTGCGACTTGAGCCACGCCGCCTTGACCCGGCCGTGTTCGCGCGCGGCCGTGGCGTCGGCGAAGCCTGCCGCCTCCTGGATTGCCGCCGCGCCCAGATAGGCTCCGCCCATCCCATAGACGTGGGCGGGCTCTTCGTGCAGCCGATCCGGGTCGAACCGCACCACGACCTTCTCGCCCCGATGCTCGCTCAGGAACTCCGACCAGTAGCGATTGCCGAACAGGGTCACGGCTCCGGTCAGGCGATCGGCGGTCACGCTCTCATGGGCCAGCAGGCACATCCGCAACTGCGCCTCGGTTGGCCGGGTGACGATCGTCTTGGCGATGGACGCCTGATAGGCCTGGTCGAACGACAGGACGCCGCGACAGACGCGGGTCCGGCGACCGACACGGGCGTTGTGGCGGCGGATCACGTCGTTCACCACGGCCTTGAACACGTCCAGCGGCACGGCGCGGCTGGCGTAGTCCTCGGGCTTCGCCATCGGCGTGTTGCCGGTGTAGGCGCCCTGGAACTCGGGGTGTTTGGCGCCGTGTTCGCACAGGTCGCGGAAGGCCCGTTCGATGGGCTTCGAACGGCCGGAATAAGGCCGCGTGAAGCGCACGTCGCAGCCGGCGGCGGTCAGGACGCCGACAGGATCGGACGGCTTGACCTTGAACCGGAACCGGGTCTTCGCGCCGCCCGTGATCCATTTCGACGCAAAGCCTCGCCCGTTATCCAGCCAGACCAGGTCAGGAACGCCGTGGTCGCGAAACAGGTCTCCAAAGGCCAGACTGACGGTGTCGGCGCCTTCGTTCTCGGCGATCCGCCAAGCCAGGATTTTGTTGCTGTAGAGGTCCTGGATCGCCAGCATCAGAGGGCGGATCGGCTTTGGTTTGTCTGGAAACGAAACAAACACGTCCCAGCGGTGACCGTCGGCATTGACGGCCTGGAGCGCGTGGAACTCGCTGCGGTCGCGGATGATCGGCGGGAACATCCGCTCCAACTTTTCCAGACCTTCGCGGGCCAGGACGCGAACAGGCTCAGGGATTTCCTTTTCCAGCCGGCGGGCCAGCGTCTTAGGCGACGGTATCGACCAGCCGTTCATGGCCGCCGTGTCGGCCAGCCGTTCCATGCAGCTTTCGAAGGTGGGAGCCGACAGACGCAGATAGTCCCCTTTCAGAAACTCCCAGGCGTTCGGATCACATTCGGCCGTGGCCGTCCGTCCCTGATGGCGCGGGGCCAGCGCGGGCAGCCAGTCGCCTTTCGGCAGACCGCGCACGGCCTTTCTCCAGTTCGCCACAGTGGCGGCGCTGAAGGCGTGATGCGCGCCTTCGCCCGCGCGCGCCCTGGCCTTGTGCAGCGCCACGACCTGGGCGACGGCGCCTGTCGCCGACGCCCCCGCCGTCCTCAAGGCGTCGATCTCACGCAGTACGTCCAGCCGGAAGCGGGCCTTGGCCTTCTTGTCGTCCGGCAGCGCGTCGAACGCGGCCCAGGCCTCAGATGTCGGAACGGTCACGGCCTGCGCGCCCTGGTTCATGACCAGGCCGCGCGCGGCAAGGGCCGCGACCGCCCCAACCGGCAGGACGGTGAAGTGGTATTCCAGCCCGCCGCCTCGGCCCTTCCGGGGCCGCGCCAACCGAACGCCCGAGGCGTTGGTGCGCTCGGCCCAGCCCTGCTGCGCGGCCATCTCGTTGATCTTGCGCTTGGTCGAAGGCAGGCCCGGAAGGGTCTGCATCGCCAGTTCCTGCGCCGTCCACCACGCCACGCTCATGCGATCCGCCCTTCAAGAGGTTGGGCCTTGCCGACCAGGTCGCGCTCGATCGCCTTCAGCCGTCGAAGCTCGGCCTGGACGTGGCCCAGCTGCGCCAGAACGAACTCGTCGCCTTCCAGCACTCGGCAGCCGATGCGGGTGACCAGGGCGTCCAGCGCATCGGATCGTTTGGTCGCCAGGATCAACGCCATGAACCGGGCCGCCGAGATGTTGTGACTGCCCTTGCCGGGCGCCGAATAGGCGTAGATCATGTCGCCGGACACACGCTCGCCCAGCACCGCCGAAACGGCGGCGGCGATCTCGTCTTTCGATCGGCTGTCGTCCTGGACGATCCGCGCCACCAGACCCGAGACATAGGTGTCCAGCCCGGCCAGCAACCCCTCAGTCGGCGTCACGCGCGGCGGCGCATCGAACGACAGGGCCATTTGGCGCGGGTCTTCGCGGTGCCGTTTGCGCCTGTGATTACCCATGGCGTCGGCTCCACGCCTTGCCGGTTAGGCGGCCGGCTTCGGTCAGCATGCCGTTCTCGTCGATCAGGCCGATCGCGCGCAGGGCTGTGATGGCGCGGGCGCGCTCCATGTAGGCGTCCTGCGCCTCGGGCGAGCGCGCCGGATGACCGCCTTCCCAGCCGTCCCACGCGGACTTCTGGGCCATCAGATTGTTCAGCACGACCAGGCCGCCACGCGGCAGGGAAACAGCGTCGGTCACAGCAGGCGCTCCTTGCCCGTCAGGCGCAAAATGAGGGAGTGGAGGGTGGCGGCGATCATTCGGGCCATTCCTCGCGTAGCAGTTCGATGCTGGCGTCCAGGCTGTCCGTCAGGCTGTCCAGCCGCGAAACCACCCCTTCGACTTCGCCCACCATCCCTTCGTCGATGTCGGCCCAAAGCCCGATCAGTTCGACCAGTGCGGCCTTGGATTTGCTGATGCGGCTCATGCTGCTGCGACGGATCACGGCCGTCTTCACGCCCAGCGTCTCGGCGCGGGTGTCCGGTCTGCTCACTTCGACTTCTCCACGATCCAGCCCTTCGGAAGGTCGGCGGCGGCGAGGAAGCTCAGGAACTCGGCGCGCTCTCTGGCGCCCAGGCGGCCCCACTGATCGATCAGCTTGGACACCTTCAGTTCAGCGGCGGGCTTCACGACCTTGCCGTCCAGCCGATCGAAGGCGGCGTTGACGGACGGCGCCGGGTTCTCGGCGGCGAACAGTTGGTCGAGGGCCGCCAGTTGGCGCTCGTGCGGCTGCTTCGACAGGGTTTCGAGGGCCGCCTGATTGGAAGCCAAGGGCGTGTCGCGCAGCCGGGCGATGGCGGCTGGAGCCAGGTTCTCGATCAGGGCCACAGCGCGAGCGATGGTCCGATAGGAAAGGCCGGTCTTTTCGGCGATGTCTTCCCCGAATGAGCAAGTTGCCATGATGGCAACTTGCTCTGGACGCCGGTCGCCGCCGTGCTTTGAGGCCGGGTTAAGCGCCTCGTAGAGCCGCTTCCGCTCGGCCAGGAACCGCGCGCGATCCAGCGCCGTCAGTTCGTGGCGGATCAGGTTCTCGTCGATCTCGCGCAGCCGCAGCCCGGCGTCGGTCAGGGTCACGATCTCGGCGTCGATCTCGTCCCAGCCGTTGATCTGGTGGGCGCGCAGCCGGTGCGCGCCGAACACCAGCCGATAGCCGTCGCCGCGCTGGACCAGTTCGACAGGCTGCAGCTGACGCCGCCCGCCTGCCTTCTCATGCTCCAGCATGGACGCCGCGATCACCTGGGCGTGGGCTTCGCTGATCTCGCGCAGCCTTTCGCTGGCGTCGATCTGCGCGATCTTGACCCGGACCACCGACCGGACGGCCGGCGGGTCCATCATCGCGGCAGTGGCGACCACCGTCTTCACGTCCTCATCGCGCGCCATATCAGTGCATCCTCAGCGACGGATTGGCGGATTTCAGCTTGTCCAGCCGCATCCAGAAGCGGTGAAGGCTGGTCCGCGACGGAGCGCGCTCTTTGCCGCAGCGTGTGACGATTACGGCGCGCGCACCGTCCACGGTCATCTGTCGATGGGTGGTCAGGACCAGCCCGCGCACCTCGACATCGGCCCAGAACTTCGGCCGCGTCATGCGGACCTGCCCAGCCCAGATATCAACGGCGTAGGTCAGGGCCAGCGCGACGCCGCGCGGCTCTTGGGCCACGGCATCCAGACGCAGCCCCGCGCTCTCCAAGGCGTCCAGCCGGGCTTCGATCCGTCTCAGAACCGCGACCGTCGCATCCGACGACGCCAGTTCGCCGCGACGGTACGCCAGAAACACCTCGATCAACTGGCGTCGTACAGCAGCGGCCTTCTCAGTTCGCGCAAGCGCGCAGATAACTAGAGCTTGGCCTTCGCTGAGAAAGAACTCCGTGAACGCCTGGCCGCGCGACTTGCCGTAGCGCACGGCAAGTGGACCGTAGGTCTCAAGCTCTCCCTTATTTCGCTCAACCAGTTCACGGATGACGCGAGGACGTTTGAAGCCCAACGCCTCAGCCACACGAAGGTCGTGAACGCACGGCTCACCCGCCATTGGCGTCAGGTCGGAAATCGCCAGCGCACCCATGTCTAACGGGCCTCCGCGCTTAGACGGTGCGTTCGCTTGGCTATCGGGTTATTTATCGGCTGCAAGTTCGATTCATTGAACCCGTAGCGCCGAGGGAAAAGCCGTTGGATAGGAAGATTAAGAGCAGCAGCTATGGCTGCCTCAGCGCGAGAAGAAGACCTTCCGCGAAGGACGGCGCTCACCAAGCCTTTGTCCAGACCGGCCCTTTCTTCGAAGACGGTGAGCGAGCCATATCGCTTCCGCAACTCTGCCTTGATGTCCTCGCGGTGCAAACCGATGCCTCCTAGTACGACCCGTCAACAGGACAGCCGTTCGGTAGGAAGGACGATAAGTCCTGTTAACAGGACGGTCAACCTCGAAGTTGCCGATCACCCAGAGGGAGCTATTGGGTTTGGTTCACGTCTGGCGGGGGCGATGGGCCTGATGTCTCAAGCCGAGTTAGCCCGGCTTTCTGGCGTATCAAAAAGCGCCATTTCAGCAATGATTAAGGGTTCAGAGCCGTCTCTATTCAATGCTGCAAGGATAGCATCAGCATTAGACATATCGCTTGACTGGCTTGCTAACGGTATCGGTTTGCCGAACACACATGCCAGCGGATATCACGGCGTCCCTATATTAGATGTCCGTCTTGCTGCTGGCGCAGCATCGTTTTCCGATGCTGTTCGCCAAGTTGGTTGGATGCCTATGGATTACGAACTCTTGGCATCTCTTGGACGTCGATCGACAGACGGCTTGGTGATCTGCACCGCTTGGGGCGATTCTATGGAACCACTGATCGAAGATGGCGCGCGTGTTCTAGTAGATACGTCAGACACCCGCATTCGCGAAGGTATCTACGCTTTTCGCGTGATCGACGAACTGAGGGTCAAGCGACTGAGAAGGTTGGCTAGTGGCCAAATCGAAATCCTTTCGGAGAATTCCTTCTACCCACCGGAGCTCTACACCCCTGTCGAGAACGAGGATTTTTCGATTTTGGGCCGGGTAGTTTGGGTTGCGACCACTGTCTGATGGTGAGCTGGCGTCGGAAAGAAAACGGTCCCACTTCCGACCCCGCCCGCCTGATCCCGCTTGGCCGTCAAACCCAGTGACGGCGGGCTTCGCCTAGTTCAAACCGAACTGGGACGATCCGGTCCCAGTTCGCCTCCGTCGCTCAAGGCCCATCCGGGCAAGAACACACCCGACTTCCGCCCATCTTCAGTCCGTGCGCAGCACCATGACAAAAGCCCGCCCCCAGCAGGGACGGGCTCCAAGGGCGCTTAGACGGCCCTTTCACAACCCTCTAAGGGTTTCCTGAAGGCCGTCAGGGCCACGACCCCGCCGACAAATTTTTTCTAGGTTCAAGTGGTCGGTCAGTGTCTAAATCAACCATCTTGTTAGACACCCTCGCCGCCGACCGCCGACAAATTTTTGTGGCCTGAACCCTTATGGAGCTTGGGTTCATCCCGTTGAGTCCCGGACAATCCCGCCGTATCCCGCCCTTCTAGTTTCTAATGTCCCCTAACACAGACGCTTCACGCCCCCTCCGTCTCGCCGCTTCGCGTCGATCCACCTCCCCCCAGAGGGGGAGGATTTCAGACGGCTTCACCGCGCCTCGTCCGGCCTCAGGGTCAGCACCCGCACCCCGTCCGCCGTCACCGCCACCGTATGTTCGAACTGGGCCGACAGCTTGCCGTCGGCCGTCGTCACCGTCCAGCCGTCGTCCTCGGTCCGAACGGTGCGCACGCCCTGGTTCAGCATCGGCTCTATGGTGAAGACCATGCCTTCCTTCAGGGGCAGGCCGGTCCCGGCCCGGCCGAAATGCAGCACCTGGGGCTCTTCATGCATCTCGCGCCCGATGCCGTGGCCGCAATAGTCGCGCACGACCGAATAGCCGGCCGTCTTGGCGTGGCGTTCGATGGCGAAGCCGATGTCGCCCAGCCGGGCGCCGGGCCGCACGGCCCTGATCCCCTTCCACAGGGCCTCATAGGTGGTGCGCACCAGCCTGCGCGCCTGGGGCCCGACCGAGCCGATCAGATAGGTCTTAGACGAATCGGCGATGAAGCCGTCCTTCTCAAGCGTTATGTCCAGATTGACGATGTCCCCGTCCTTCAGCACCTCGTCCGCCGAGGGCACGCCATGGCAGACCACGGCGTTTCGCGAACTGTTCAGCACGAAGCCGTAGCCGTACTGACCCTTGCTGGCCGGTCGCGCCTTCAGCTCATCGACGATGAAGGCCTCGACCCGGTCGTTGATCTCCAGGGTGCTCATCCCCTCCAGGGGCAGGCCGTCCAGATGGGTGAAGACCTGGGCCAGCCGCCGCCCCGCCTCGGCCATCAGGGCGATCTCGGCCGGGGTCTTGGTCACGCCGCCGCGCCCGACAGGTCCGGCGTCTCCACCCCCGCCGCCCGCAGCTCGCGCGCCATCAGCTCCTGAAAGCTCATCCCCGGATGGGTCTCGCACAACATGCCCAGCCTGATCCAGAAGGCGGCCTGGGCGTTGATCGACCGATAGGAGGCCTTGCTGGCCCGCCGCAGCTGTTCGTGCAGATCATCCTCGATATTGACGATGCCCATGGGATGGCCCTGATATGATTCGAATATGTTTCGTATATCTCTCCCTCTCGGCGCGGCGCAAGCCGGCGCGGGAGGTCCCCAGGTCCGATGCGACGTCGCCTCTGCAATATCAACCGGTTGCAGCTGCTGGAGCCAATCGACCGTTCGCCCCGCCCCACCGGCGCATAATGCGAATAGCGACGGAGGGGAGAGGCAATCGGACACATCGGACACATCGGACACTGCTTTTCGCGCGCCGAGGCCGCGTCGCCGACCTTCCCGCGCCTGCCCTCTCCGCCCCCGGTTCGGCGGCGCCGAACGCCGGCCTGCCTCTCCCGCAGGCGGGAGAGGGGCGATCCGCCCCACCGGACACATCGGACACATCGGACACTGTTTTTCCGGCGCCCGCCCCTGCCGCAAGGCGGCGGATCGTCCGACGTCGCGAATGCGGGTGACGCCGGGGCTTGCGGGAGCTAAAGCCCTGTCATGACCGATACGCCGAAAAAGGGCTGGTTCCAGCGCCTGTCGCAAGGGCTCTCCCGCTCCTCCAAACAGATGACCGACCAGGTCGTCTCCGCCTTCGTCAAGGAGCCCCTGTCCGAGGCTTCGCTGGAGCAGCTGGAAGAGCATCTGCTGGAAAGCGACCTTGGCCCAGCCGCCACCGCCCGCATCGTCGAGCGGTTCCGTTCCCTGAAGTTCGGCAAGGACGCCCCCGAACGCGAGGTCAAGGAGGCCCTGGCCGAGGCGGTCGCCGCCGAACTGGCGCCGCGTCAGGCGACCTTCGATCCCCTGTCCGGCCCCAAACCCTATGTGGTCCTGTTCGTCGGGGTGAACGGCTCGGGCAAGACGACGACCCTGGGCAAGATCGCCGCCGATCTGACGGCCAAGGGCGCCAAGGTGATGATCGTCGCCGGCGACACCTTCCGCGCCGCGGCCCGCGAACAGCTGAAGGTCTGGGCAGAACGGGCCGGCGCCCATTTCGAGAGCCGCCGCGACGGGGCCGATGCGGCGGGCCTGGCCTTTGACGCCTATACCCGGGCGCGGGCCGAGGGGTTCGACGTGGTCCTGATCGACACGGCCGGGCGGCTGCAGAACAAGTCGGCCCTGATGGACGAACTGCTGAAGATCGTGCGGGTGCTGAAGAAGGTCGATCCGGACGCCCCGCATGACACCCTTCTGGTGCTGGACGCCACCGTGGGCCGTAACGCCCTGGCCCAGGAACAGATCTTCGGCCGCACCGCCTTCGTCACCGGGGTGGTGATGACCAAGCTGGACGGAACGGCGCGGGGCGGGGTGCTGGTGCCCGTGGCCCAGGCGTCCGACGCCCCCCTGATGCTGATCGGCGTGGGCGAGGGGGTGGAGGATCTGCAACCCTTCGACGCCCGCGCCTTTTCGCGCTCCCTGGTGGGGCTGGAGGACTGAGATGACCGACGCCCCCGCCCCCGAGCCCAAGAACCGCCAGTGGATCCGCCAGCTGGTCGATTTCGGGGCGCTCGCCGCCTTTATGATCAGCTATTTCACCACCCGCGACATGATCTTCGCGACCTGGGTCCTGGTCGGCGCCTCGGCCCTGGCCCTGGTCGTCGGCTATGCGGTGGAGCGGCGCTTCGCGCCCCTGCCGCTGATCACCGGCCTGTTCGCCCTGGTGTTCGGCATGCTGACCCTGTTCACCCACGACGACCTCTATGTGAAGCTGAAGCTGACGGTTCAGAACGGGCTTCTGGCCGTGGTGCTGCTGGGCTCCATCCCGCTGAAGAAATATCCGTTCAAGGCCCTGCTGGGCTCGGCCCTCCGGGTCAATGACGCCGCCTGGCGCACCCTGACCCTGCGCTACGGCCTCTATTTCCTGGCCGTCGCCCTGTTGAACGAAGTGTTCCGCAGCCCTGAGGCCGTCACGGCCGTCTGGCATGCCCTGGGGCGTGAGACGCCCAATCCCAACGACGTCTGGACCAGTTTCCGGGGCGTTCTGTGGATCGCCGCCTCCCTGTTCGGCCTGTCCCAGGTGCCGCTGATCATGAAGAATATGATCAAGGACGAAGAGCCGGGTCCGATCTCGCCGGACACCGGCCTCTGATGGCGGAATGACGGGAGCTCACAGACAAAATGTCGTGCAACCGACATACTTCTCGCGTCAAATCGTAAAGCCCCGCTGATACGCATGCGGACGAAAGACACTCGGGGGACGGTCGATATGGTCAAGTCTGGCAAGGCGGCGCGGAAGGTCGGGCCGCTGGGAACCTCGCCCAGCCATCTGATGCACCGGGCGCTGCAGCTGGCGCTGGACATCTATTCCGAGGAAATGGGCCCCGACGGCCTGACCCAGCGTCAGTTCGCGGTCCTGGAGGCCGCCTCGCTGAAGGCGGGCCTGACCCAGACCGAGCTGGTGCGGATGACCGGCATCGACCGCTCCACCCTGGCCGATCTGGTCACGCGGATGACCGCCAAGGGCCTCCTGGAGCGCGAACGCTCGACCCTGGACGCCCGCGCCAAGGCGGTTCGTCTGTCGCCGGAGGGCGCCGCCCGACTGGAGGCCGCCCGCCCCTTGGTCGAGACCGCCGACAAACGGATCATGGCCCTGCTGCCCAAGGGCCAGCGCGACGCCTTCCTGGCGCAACTGGCCGTCCATGTCGTCGACGAACAGCTCGGTCAGCCACACGCTGTCCTGCGCCGCGCCCAGCGCCTCCAGCCGCATCAGCACCTGCGCCAGCACCGCGACGATCATGTCGAACCGGCCGTCCAGCGTATCGGGCACACCACCCTGCAGATACCAGTGTGGCTGCCGTCCCTCGGCCACCACCGCATGATAAAGCGGCATCAGGCCCGCCTTGGGATCATCGCGGCCCAACAGGCGCTGGAGGAAGGAAGGACGGGATTGGGACATGGGTTGCCGTCTTTTCGTGATGGAATGTGGGCCAGCGGGCTTCGCGGGCGCGTGCGCCCCTTGCCGGGGCCTGCGCATTTCCATATTGATCGCTGGGCCGCCCGATG
>OFDC01000582.1_pt1 | contig 25856 bp, 29 predicted proteins | sample 1520941 | NCBI WGS metagenome assembly OFDC01 (sample SAMEA94258168, study PRJEB24077) | hot springs metagenome | biome: Aquatic biome; feature: Water | place: India | collected 2012-12-06 | depth 5 m | reverse complement strand
TAGCGCACTTGACTGGGGGTCAAGGGGTCGCAGGTTCAAATCCTGTCAGCCCGACCAAATGAATTGAGGGGTCCTCAAAGAGGGCCCCTCAATTCATTTTCCCGGGCAGAGAAGGGTGCACCTGCGAGCAGGTGGGCCCACAGCGCGAGGGGCCCCAACCGCTGCGAAGCAGCGTTTGGGGGAGCCGCTGGGGACAAATCGAACCTGTCAGGCGGCACCCGGCAGCGAGCACCGCTCGCCGCCGCGAGCAGCTCATTGCCCGAGGCTGAGCCCTCGAAGCGCCTCTGCCAGCGGCAGAAGGTCGCGATCGATTGTCTGTTCGACAACCGACGTGTCGACTCCGAAGTGCTCGTGAATGAGCACGTCACGCATCTCGACGATGGCCGGCCAAGGAACCGTCGGCGCTGCGGCCCGCACAACTTCGGGTCGATGGTTCGCGGCTTCCCCGATGACCGCGATGTACCGAATCACTGCTTGAAAAGCCATCTCGACGACCTCGAGGGTCAGGGTCGTCGAATCGGTCGCGGTAGCGCTGGCACCGCTCGATCGCCTCAAGGATGTCCGCTACGCGTTCCGCCGCACGTCGACTCACAGCGGCACGGCGTCCCTGAGTGCGGTGGTCGATACGCGTCTTTTCATCAGCTGCGGGGAGAACACGTCGACACTGCGACCGAGCAACTCGCGCAGCCCGACGGTGATTCCGCTTATTCGCACCAGCTCGCTGTGGGGGTGGTCGGCGATGAGGTCGACCATGATGTCAATGTCGCTCTCGTCGCGTGCGTCGCCGCGAGCGACGGATCCGAAGATCCTCGGGTTCACTGCCCCGAACTCTGCCAGCACACGATCGACTTCCGGCCGGTGCTTCGAGATAAGGTCTCGCGCGATGACGCTGGCGGGGCTCGCGATGGTCATGTCACCAGGGTACGCCGCAAGCTTCGGCAGCGGGGGAGAGCCGTCATCCGCTAATCTCGTCCCACACCACCCGGCCCCTCTGGGGCCGGGTTTTCTCTTTGCCACTCGCGATTCTCGCTCTGCTCGCTCTCGTGCTCCTGCCGCACTCGCGTGCGGCCACAGACGTCGCCCGCATCCCCAACCTCAACCGCCATTACTCAGGACCAACGGCCCGTTCACTCTGCGCCGCGTCGGCGTAGCCTTCGAACAAGGCTCCTACCCCACAAGGGCCCCATCCCCAAAGGAGACCCCATGTCTGCCAAGCCCCTGCACGTCACAGTGACCGCCACCGCCGAATCGCCGACCAAGCTCGCGGTCTCGGCGCGAGACTTCGCGCTCGTCATCGACGAGCCACCGAGCTTCGGGGGTACAGATGCCGGGCCCAACCCGGTCGAATATGTGCTGGCCTCTCTTGCCGGATGCATGAACGTCGTCATCCACATGATCGCCCACGAGCGCGGGGTCGAGGTGCGGGCACTGCACCTGACCGTGAACGGCGAACTTGACCCGTCGCGCCTCATGGGGCACCCCACCGAGAACCGCTCCGGATTCCAGTCCATCGAACTGATCGCCAACATCGACTCCGATGCCAGCCCCGCTGACCTCGACGAGATTCTGCGCCTCTCAGAGCTGCGTTGCCCCGTCTCTGACAACATCGGAGCCGCAACCCCGATCGCGATCCGCCTGGCCACCGCCGCAGACTAAGGCGCGCCTAAGCTCGGCGAAGCACCCAAGCCCTACGGCGACGGCGTTGGCCCACACCGAGCGATCGCCGTGGCCTTTTCCGATGATCCGGATGCTGGCCTCGCCCTCCTCGACACCCTCAACCTCGACGCCGACCTGCTCCGCCGCTCAGGTCGCCCCGCATATGTGCTCTGCCCCACTACCGCCGAGCCCTAGAGCTAGCCCCTCCGACCCCGAGCGCCGCTTCCTCCAGCGCCGCCTCGACGTGTCAGTGTCTAGCTAGCTCGAGCCGCTCCAGGCTGCTGGCACGAGCGCCCACAAGACCTCTGCTTCTTCGTCGCTTTCGTTTCGCCAGGTGTGTGGCTGGTGTCCAGAGAAGGTCACACTGTCTCCGGGTGCAAGGTGCACGTCGTATTGCGGAAACCGCAGGGTGATGTGCCCTCGCAGGACGTGAAGCACTTCGGTCTTGCATGACATGGTGTAAAAGTCGTCGCCTCCGCTCGCGCCCGCTTGCAGCGTCGACCGCAGAAGTTGAATCTCGCCTTCGGCGCGTGGCGTGAGAAGACGATCGTCGACGAGCAAGCCACCGAAGTTGATTGCGGGGGCGTCTTCAAGGTGAATGACTTCGTGTTCCGGTGCAGTGAAGAGTGAGCCGACCGGCAGCGACAGCACCTGACACAGCATGACGAGGGTGGCGACACTCGGCGAGGTCTCGTCTCGTTCGATACGACTGATGAACCCTTTGGTCAGCTTCGTTGCCTCGGCAAGCTGTTCAATCGTGAGCCCTTGCGCGAGTCGCGTGGCGCGCAGTTTTGGGCCAATAGAGATGGGCCCGGTCTGTGGTGACGGGGGAACAGCGCGCATGGCATGCAGTCTACCGAGTAGCCTATTAAGAATCAGAAGTTGCACAATAGACAACTGTGCGCGTAGGGTACATCTCGCACGACAAGGAGGTCACTCGAGCATGATCGGTCCGCGAGATTCAAGCCGCACCCCGCGCTACGCGGGTGCTGCCACGTTCGCTTTGCTCCCTCGCCTTGACGAGGTTCAGTGGGCTGACATTGTGGTTGTGGGCGTGCCTTTCGACTCGGGAGTCAGCTATCGACCGGGCGCCCGTTTCGGACCGGGGCACGTGCGTGAGTCCTCGCGTCTTCTTCGCCCATACAACCCGGTGGCCGACGTGTCACCGTTCGAGGTCTGCCAGGTGGCCGACGCCGGCGACATTTCGGTGAGCCCCTTCTCAATCGATGACGCCGTGCGAGAGATCGAAGCTCGAGCTGACGACTTGACCTCTGATGGCGCGCGCCTGGTCACGATCGGCGGCGACCACACAATCGCACTGCCCCTGTTGCGGTCGGCGGCGAAGAAGCATGGGCCGCTCGCGGTAGTTCACTTCGACGCGCACCTCGACACCTGGCAAACCTACTTCGATGCACCGGTCACCCACGGCACTCCGTTTCGACGCGCGGCCGAAGAAGGTCTGATCGACATGACCGGAAGCCTTCACGTCGGCATTCGAGGCCCGTTGTACGGCAAGGATGATCTCAGCGATGACGCGCAGCTCGGCTTCTCGATCATCGCTGCGCATGAAGTAGAACGACATGGCCTTGCCGCGGCAATCGATCGGCTTCACGAACGCATCGGCGACCGCCCCACGTATGTCTCGGTTGACATCGATGTGCTTGATCCTGCGCACGCGCCAGGAACAGGAACTCCTGAGGCCGGAGGGCTCACCAGCCGCGAGATGTTGGAGTTCATTCGAGCCTTCCGCGAGCACCATGTGGTCGGCGCAGACCTTGTCGAGGTGGCTCCCGCTTATGACCACGCTCAGATCACGGGCATCGCCTCTGCGCACGTCATGTATGAACTCATCACTGCGATGGCCTCAACACACTAGACCGCAACACCCCCTTCGACACCCCGAGGAGAGATAACGATGTCTGAAACTCCCGTCATCGAACGTAGATCTATTGACTACATTCCATGGTCAGAGCGTCGTGGAAAGCTCTGGCACCAGGCCCCGTTCTGGTTTACCGGCAACTTCGTCCTTCCGACAATGGTGGTCGGCTTCATTGGCCCCCAGATCGGCCTCTCGGTCGGGTTTTCGTTCTTGGCCATTCTTCTGGGCGCGTGCTTCGGCACCTTCTTTATGGCGTTCCACGCCAACCAAGGGCCGCGCATGGGGCTACCCCAAATGATCCAGTCGAGGGCGCAGTTCGGCAGCCGCGGCGCGGTCGTGCCATTCCTCGCGACGGTCTTCGTATACGTGGGCTTCTCGGTGTTCAATGTGGTGCTCGCCGCAGAGGGGCTCGGGCTCATCCTCCCTGCCGAGAAGGTGTTTTGGTACCCAGTGGTGACCATCGCCGGTGTGCTCATCGCGGTGTTCGGCCACCACCTGTTGCACTTCATCCAGCGCTGGTTGGTCTACTTCGTCGTGGTGTCGTTCGCAGTCGTCACAATTGTGGCTCTCACGACGCTCCCTGCGCCGGTCGGTATCGAGGCGGGTGGCTGGAATCTCAACGCATTCCTCGTTCAGTTCTCGCTCGCCGCCGGCTACAACATCAGCTACGCCGTCTATGTCTCTGATTACTCGAGATACCTGCCGGCCAACTCTTCTGCGCCCAAGCTAATCTTTTTCACTTACATCGGCGCCGCGGCGTCGGCGGTGTGGATGATGAGTCTCGGTGCACTAATCTCGAGCCGCCTGCCCGGAGTCGACGCTGTTGAAGCGCTCAACATCGTCGGAGACAACTTCTTCGTGGGTTTCGGAATCATCGTGGTTCTCATCGCCACGGTCGCTAACCTGTCAATCATGAGCGTCAACATGTATGGCGCCATGCTGACTAGCGTGAGCGCCGTCGACTCGTTCAAATCTGTGCCGAAAACGCGCACCACTCGGGTGGTTGGTCTCGTCGCGATCGGGCTCGCCGTGCTCGTCGTCGCGCTCATCCTGCCTGACGACCTTCTCGGCGCGGTCAACAACTTCGTGATCCTGATGCTGTACTTCCTCGTGCCGTGGACTGCCGTCAACCTTGTTGACTTCTACTGGGTTCGTCGCGGCAAGTATGCGATCACCGAGATCTTCCGGTCGGACGGCATCTATGGCCGCTGGTCGTGGCGCGGCCTCACCGCCTACTTCTTGGGCCTGGTGTCGATGGTGCCGTTCGTCTATCTCCCTGGCGTATGGGAGGGCTCGATTGCGGTCTTGGTCGACGGCGCAGACTTCTCGTTCGCAATCGGTCTGGTCGTGTCCGGTGTCGCGTATTTGCTGCTTGCACGGGGAATCGACCACGAGGCTGAGGCCGAGGCGCGCCGGGCGAGCGAACGTGAACTCGAGGGAACAGTCGCCGAATGACGAATGTTGTGCAGGGCGGGCGTCGAGCGATCGCAATCGTTCAGCGCCCGCCTGCAGTTCTCAACCTCGCAGAGTCCATCGACCGCGCTGTGAGCGCGATCGACGAAGCAGCGAATGCCGATCTCATTGTCTTTCCCGAAACGTGGCTCACGGGGTATCCGGCGTGGGTCTTCGGCATGGCCGGGTGGGGTGACCCCGAAGGCAAACACTGGTACGGCCGGCTGTTGCGTGAGAGCCCAGTGTTGGGTGCGGCTGACGACCTGAATGACGCACTGGGGCCGATTCGTCACGCGGCCCGCAGAGCCTCTTCGGCTGTCGTTCTCGGTCTCAACGAGCGCTCGCGCAATGGCGGAACCCTCTACAACAGCTTGGCGACGATCGATCCAGAAGGCCGGTTGGCTAACCTTCATCGCAAGCTCGTGCCGACGCACACTGAACGCATCGTGTGGGGTGCGGGAGACGGCGCCGGGTTGCGTTCGGTAGACACGCCCGCGGGTCGTGTGGGTGGCTTGATTTGCTGGGAGCATTGGATGCCCCTCGCACGCCACGCGCTTCATGAACAGGGCGAACAGATTCATGTCGCGGTGTGGCCCGACATGACTGACACGCACGAGGTCGCCGCGCGGTCGTACGCTCTCGAGGGCGGGTGTTTCGTGGTGTCAGCGGCGTTGTATCTCACCTCTGCAGACCTTCCGAGCGAGTTGGTTGATGCCTATCGAAAAGGGGTCGGCCCGCACTCAGAGGGTGACGTACTTTTCGACGGTGGTTCGTCGATCGCGTCGCCTGACGGCACATGGCTTATCGAGCCGGTGCGCGGGCGTGCCGAAATCATCAAGGCTGAGATCGATCTCGACCTGGTCGACGAAGCCCACACTGATCTCGATGTGGCAGGGCACTACAGCAGGCCCGATGTGTTGAGGCTTCACGTCGATCGTTCGCGCTTCGACCCGCGCGGTGACACCGATGTCGATCGCTGAGATCGTCGTCGCCGCGGGCCTGGTGTCGTTGGCACTCGGCGCCGTGTCAGGTTTCGCGCTGCTTGCGGCGGTCGACAAGCCTGAGCTACTGAAGCGGGTCGGAGTCGTCGACTTGGTGCGCGTGCGTCAAGTGCACCTCGACTGGATCATCATGGGCGTGGTGATGATCGCGGTCGGGCTCGCAGTGTCCAACATGCCACTCTGGGCCGGGGTGCTCACGCTATTCGGTGGGGTGGTGAACCCGGCCACCTTCCTACCGATGGCGTTCTCTCGCACGGTCGCGTCAACTCGTACCTTTCAGACTGTCTCGTTTATCTCGTTCTGCTCCCTGAGTGTGGGTCTGATCTCCAACTCACTGGTGTACATCTCGCGTTTCGTCTCATAGTCGACCCCCTCGAGCCCAGTTGAGGCCGAGTTCTCGTGAAGAGACGACTGTATGACGCGGTCTCACGGTCGTGATTGTTGTCCATCTCGATCGCGTTGAGGGGCCCCATCGAAGTGCGCGTCCGCTTCCAGTTCACTGATCCGCCCCGCCCTCGCCGACGAGGCGATCCGCCTCACCCGTCTCGTGGCGCAGCTCATGCCGCAGCAGCCCGAGGTGCTGGCCCTGCTCGCGCTCGAGCTCTTCCAGCATTCGCGCGCGGCCACGCGCCTCGACGCCGCCGGAGACCTCGTGCTGCTCGAAGACCAAGACCGCGCCCGCTGGAACGCCGACGCGATCGCCGAAGGCTCCCGGATGCTCGCCGCAGCCGAGCAGACCCTCCTGCACCTCGGCACTCCGCCCGGCCCGTACCTGCTGCAGGCCCAGATCGCCGCCGAGCACGCGACCGCCCGACGACTGCGGCCACGAACTTCGCCCGTATCGCCACCCTCTACGCCCACCTCAGCCAGGTGGCCCCGTCGCCCATCGTCGACCTCAATCGAGCGATCGCCGTGGCCTTTTCCGAGGGCCCGGATGCTGGCCTCGCCCTACTCGACACTCTCCACCTCGACGCGCACCTGGGGGAGTACCACCTCCTGCACGCCACCCGCGCCGACCTGCTCCGCCGCTCCAGCCGCCCCGCGGATGCTCTTCCTCACTACAGCTGTGCCCTCGAGCTCGCCCCCTCCGATCCCGGGCGCTGCTTCCTGAAACGCTGCCTCGACGCGGTCGAGCCGTCAGGGGTGCCGATTGATCCTGACAGAGGCGTCAACCAACTTTCATCACTGCCCAAGGTTTGCGGTCATTGACCGATCGAACGACTTACCTGCCTGGACCAGACCTTACATACAGCGGGCCGTTGATCGCCGCCAAACGAACTGATGATCCGCTGGTTGGTTCAGTCGGGCTTGACATGCGCCAGAACCGCACTGAGCGCGTCGATAGCCGACTCTCGAACTTCTTCCCTGACGTGCAGGTTGTCCGGTTTGAGGAGGCCAACAACTTCGTCACGCGCGATTGATGCCTTCTTGTACCGGATATCAGGGGCCGGGATTTTCCGCACGAGCACCGTCGGCGACATTGCCTCCAACTTCGCCATCGCTGCATCCGTCTCGGCCTGCCCATCATCGTCGAGGATCGCAGCGATGCGTTGGAAACCCAATTGAACAAAGAGTTCCGCCAAGGCTGGAATATTGTTGGCCCCTCCCGAACCCCAGCCATAAACGTTGTCGGTCGGGGAGAGTCCAAGGTCTTCGAGGACGCGAGGCAAGTAGGCAACATCGTCCTGCCCCTCGGTCAGAATCACTCCGTCCTCGACGAAGAAGGCTTCTCGAGCGACCGTGCCAACGGTGTGAGGATTCGATAGGTTCCTCGATGCGGCGAGCTTTGCAATCTTTAGGAGGATTTCTTCACCGGCTTGCGCGACTTCTGATCGCCCTGCCTCTTTGAAGACTCGGGCGACTTGTGCGCCGTTGGTCACCGCTGACCAATCAACGAGGTGAGGTGAGTGCGTGGCCACCACGATCTGACGATCGCGTGAGTACTCCTGAAGAACAACTCCGAGCCTGCGGACCAATTGGGGGTGGAGAGAAAGCTCAGGTTCATCAATGGCGATCAGTGCACCCGGCTCGGAATCGTATAGGGCGTCGACAATGAAGAGGAGACTGATGAGGCCGTCCCCTAAACCTTCGCTGGTGTGCCAAGCACCATCTGTCTCGGTCAGCTTCACGAACTGCTGACCCGTGGCCACCTCGTCTATGGTCCAGTTCATGGGGACGCCTACGACCCGCTGAAGAAGTGCGTCAAAAGTGGCACGCGAGCTCGGATTTCTGTCGATCTTGAGCAGCCGGCCCACGAACTGTTCCCGAAGTTCAGTGCGCGACAACTCTTGCGAGTTCAACGCCCAGTCTCGGTTCGACTGACCGACACGCCCGAAGTAGGGGCTGAATTGTCGACGCGACGGCGTTACGTGGATGTCGAACTTGTTAGGTGGTACATCTGGGCCCCCCCAAGTCGCTGCTGCCTGGCTGCCACCTGGGCGCAGCGTTTCAACAGTCAAGCTGACGCCGTCATCACGGCGTAATTGGATGCGTACGGCATCGAGATCCCTATGGCGTCGGGGCTGAGGAAAGCTGAGCTCCGTTTGATTACGCGCGCGAGCGATTTCATGCAACGCCTCGAGGAAGGTGGACTTGCCACTATTGTTCGCGCCGACCAACACAGTCAGTCCGGAGCCCAACTTGCCGTTCGGTGTGGCCAAGAGCAGAGATCGTTCCTCAGAGAACCCCCGATAGCCGCTGACCGATAGACCGGTGAAGAAGCTGGGCGGCCTAGCCTGCTCGTGCGAGGGTGTGTCGGCCCTTGCGGTCAAAACGATTCCTCTGCCCTCCAGATACTCGATCGCTTCTTCAGACTCGAAAACTTGGCTTGTGCTGAACTTTCCTTCATTCGAGTAGTCGAGAACGAGCGCTATCGCACGTCGAGTGGACTGCGGTCGCTTCGACCGCCAGATCAGTGCTGCAACCACCGCTGATTGTTGCGAAATATCAACTGCAGACTCACTTTTCAGGCTGCTGCGGTCGACGATTGACGAGTCGAAGAAGCCGACCGTTGCCTCTCGTTCGCCGTCCTTGATCTCTACGTCACCGCCGAACACGGCTTCACCGTTCTTCAGCGCCGCCATGAACAGTTCGGATTCCCGCGGGCGCTCCACCCACCCTCCAAACGCGACAAACGCATAGCCTCGTCCGCTCTCGATTGAAACCTCAAAACCTCCTAAGGAGATCGCTTCGACTTCCGGACTATCCATGTTGAGAGGATGTCGCCCCTGGAGACCAGAATCAAGAAGGTTCTCCATGTTCGCGACATTCGTTACGTGCCGTGGACGCCACCTCCCGGCAGTAGCCAAATCCAAGCGAGCAATCCCGACCTCGTTCATCAGTCCTTGAATGTGGGCCCTCCTCAGTACGCTGACTCCATGCCCCCCACAACCCGCGAATCCCAGCGCGCCGAGCTCCACAAGACGATCTGGCGGGTAGCCAACGACCTCCGCGGCAGCGTCGACGGCTGGGACTTCAAGAGCTACGTCCTCGGCATGCTCTTCTACCGCTTCATCTCCGAGAACCTCACGGCGTACCTCAACCGGCAAGAGCGTGCCGCAGGCGACAAAGCCTTCAACTACGAGCACCTCAGCGACCGAGACGCCGAGCACGGCCGCGCCGAGACGGTCAAGGAGAAGGGCTTCTTCATCCTCCCGAGCGAGCTCTTTGCAAACGTTCGAAAGAACGCGCCAGCCGACGAGAACCTCAACGAAACGCTCGAGCGAGTCTTCAAGAACATCGAGGGCTCAGCCGTCGGTGCCGACAGCGAAGACGACATCAAGGGCCTCTTCGACGAGGTGAACCCGAACTCCAACAAGCTCGGCAACACGGTCGCGCAGCGCAACCAGAAGCTCGTCAAGCTGCTCAACGCTGTCGGCGACCTCGACCTCGGCGACTTCGAGAACCACGAGATCGACGCGTTCGGCGATGCCTACGAGTACCTCATGCAGATGTACGCGGCCGACGCCGGCAAGTCGGGCGGCGAGTACTACACCCCACAGGAGGTCTCCGAGCTGCTGGCCCGCATCGCCAGCCACGGCAAAACCGAGCTCAGTAAGGTCTACGACCCGGCCGTCGGCTCCGGCTCGCTGCTGCTGAAGTTCCAGAAGGTGCTCGGCCCCGGCAAGGTCGGCGGCTACTTCGGTCAAGAGATCAACCTGACCACCTACAACCTGGCGCGCATCAACATGTTCTTGCACGATGTGCCCTACGAGCAGTTCCACCTCGCCCACGGCGACACGCTCACGCACCCCGAGCACTGGGACGACGAGCCGTTCGAGGCGATCGTCTCCAACCCGCCCTACTCCATCAAGTGGGAGGGTGACGCGAACCCGCTGCTCATCAACGACCCGCGCTTCGCCCCGGCCGGTGTGCTCGCCCCCAAGTCGAAGGCAGACCTCGCCTTCACCATGCACATCCTCAGCTGGCTGGCGGTCAACGGCACGGCGGCGATCGTCGAGTTCCCGGGCGTCATGTACCGCGGCGGCGCCGAGGCGAAGATCCGCAAGTACCTGGTCGACAACAACTACGTGGATGCGGTGATCCAGCTGCCTGCCGACCTTTTCTTCGGCACGACCATCGCCACGTGCATTCTCGTGCTGAAGAAGTCGAAGCAGTCGAACGACGTCATCTTCATCGACGCCTCGGCCGAGTTCACCCGCTCCGGCAACAAGAACAAGCTCACGGATGCTCACCGCGACCGCATCTTGACCACCCTCGCCGAACGCGCTCCGGTCGACCACTTCGCCGCCGTCGTGTCCAACGCCGACATCGCTGCCCGCGACTTTGTGCTGTCGGTCTCGTCGTACGTGCAGGCCGAAGACACCCGCGAGGTCGTCGACATCACCGCTCTCAACGCCGAGATCGCCCGCATCGTGTCTCGACAGACTGAGCTGCGCACGGCGATCGACGCCATCGTCGCTGATCTCGAGGAAGATGCATGAGCGAACTGTCGGCGCTCATTCGCGAACTCGCGCCTGGGGGAGTCCCACATCGGCCGCTCGGGGAGTTGATTGAGAAGAACATCGGCGGCGGAACCCCGTCGCGGGCTAGGGATGATTACTGGGGTGGGGCCATCCCTTGGGCGTCTGTGGGTGACCTAACGAGTCCTGGATTAACTCTGACCACCACTCGCGGATCAATCACACCAAAGGGGCTCGCCAGCAGTTCAACCAGCTTGGTGCCGCAAGGAAGCGTTCTGGTCGCGATCAAGATTGCACCCGGGCGGATGAAGGTCGCCGAGAATGAAGTAGCCATCAACCAGGACATCAGGGGGCTCACGCTTCGCCCTGAGCTTGACGCCCGGTTCTTGACCTATTTCTTCCGGACATTGAGGGTGATCGGTAATGGCACGATCGTGAAGGCCATTACATCTGCAACCCTCGAGAAGATCGCCGTCCCGGTGCCGCCAATCGAGGTTCAGCGCGAGATCGTGCGAATCTTGGACAACTTCACGGAGCTGGAAGCGGAGCTGGAAGCGGAGCTGGAAGCCAGGGCGGTCCAGTACGCCCATTTTCGGGCTCAACTCCTTGACCCGAGTCGCATGCGCTCCGTCCGCTTCTCCACTCTCGGGGATGTTTCCCTTCGAGTGTCTTCTGGTGCGACGCCGACCGCGGGTCGTCCCGAGTACTACGAAGGCGGAGACATTCCGTGGTTGCGTACCCAGGAGGTTCGGTTCACGGACATCTGGGACACGGAGATGCGCATTACGGATCGTGCTCTGAAGGAGACCGCTGCGAAGTGGATCCCCGCGAACTGTGTGATTGTCGCAATCTCTGGTGCGACAGCCGCGCGATCCGCGGTGAATCGCATTCCCATGACGACGAACCAGCACTGCTGCAACTTGCAGATTGATCCGAGTCAGGCGAACTTTCGTTACGTGTTCTACTGGGTGCGAAACCAGTACGAGAATTTGAAGTCTTTGGGGCAGGGCGCCCGCACGGACCTCAACGCGAGCCTGATCAAGGGATTCCCGATCGCTCTGCCTTCGCTAGAAGAGCAGGATCGGATAGTCGAAGTGCTCGACAAGTTCAACGCCCTCGTCAACGACCTGAGCATCGGCCTGCCGGCCGAGCTCGCAGCCCGGCGCAAGCAGTACGAGTACTACCGCGACAAGCTTCTGACCTTCGAGGAGAGTGAGACTTGAGGGTCATCGGGCAGCTTGTGGCCCTGGGTGTAGGGCCCCAGCAGAACCCTGGTGAGTCACTCATCTGGACTCGGCCGTCCAGATCGAAGCAAAGGTTCCGAACAGTTGCGGTGGACGTAGGAAAAACTAAAGAGATGGGGCAACAGGTGGCGTTGGCTGCGCCCCAAGTCTTGGTGCTGACTCACGACGACGCTGACCATATAGGCGGCTGGGCCGGCATGGTCTTGCATGGTCTCGGAACTCTTGATCAGCTGTGGGTTCCTTACGAATGGGGAGCGTTGGTTCTCGCCCTCGAACGCCTTGGGCAAAGGGGCGACGATTATGAGGTCGGTGTCGCGTCGAATATGGACGCGCTGATGTCCTCAGCAACAGTTCTCGATGCTGGAGAATCGGAAACTGTACCTAATGATATTGATGCTGGAGTTGCATGGCAGGCACACGAGCGTGCGAAATCTCTTGCCGAAGAACTTGCATTCGACGAGTCCCTCGCGGCGCGTTTGGGTCGGTATCTGAAAAGCCTAGGTCGTGAACAGAGCCAGACCCGTGACTGGCGGGGGACGCCGGCCAAGGTAGCGGGCCGAGCAATGGCCCGTGCAGTGGCAATCACGGAGATCATTGCGCAAGCGCTGGAGGCCGATGTCAGGCCGCGATACTTCTCCGTCGACCATATCGCCCATAATTCGCCGACTCCGTTGTGGGAACACTCGGGAATTCGCGGAACCTTGACTATTGCCAACGCAGTAGAAGTCTGCCTCGACAAGGCTCGGCTAGCGGGGTTGTGGACCATCGGTTTCGCTCTTTACCTGACGGTTCAGAACAGTCGAGCCCTATGCCCTGTTCTGTGGAGTAGTGATGGCCGTAATCCCGCGGTGCTCATATGGAGCGACAGCAGTGGGGATTGGGCACATGAACTGTGCGGTCTGAAGAGGCTGTTCCGGAGGATCTCGATATCAACTGCGCCTCACCATGGTTCAACCTCTCCTGAACACGAACCGGCGTGGGACGCACTGGCGAGCTCGGGTACGAGAGAAGACCTGGTCGTTGTTCTTGCGGGTGGGGAGTCCTCACAGAAGTCCGTTAGTCAGAGGTACTTCGAACGATCCCCGCTGGGTAGTCGGGGCTGCACAAAGTGCCGACATGGTGCAGGTAGACGGCGAGGCCCACACAACGTCATCGCCTCGATTGGCTCCGACCGGGTCGTCGAATTGAATCTAGGGGGCTGTCGCAGTTGATCAAGGTTGAAGAGCCTGGCCCGGCAGGCGCAGGCTGGAGATCGCCGTGAGTGAAGTGCCCCCGGCGCATTTCGAGCCGATCGTGGTTAGTGCCGAGAGCACGGTGGTGGCCGAGTTCACGCCCGACCCGTCGGCGGCGGCCGCGTACCAGTCGGAGGCGGCGCTGGAGGCGGAGTTCATCCGTCTGCTGCAAGGGCAGGCGTATGAGTACCTGACCGTGCGCACCGAGGCTGAGTTGCTGGCGAATCTGCGGGTGCAGCTGCAGGCGCTGAATCAGGTGGAGTTCTCTGACGACGAATGGCAGCGGCTGCTGAGCGAGTACATCGCGGGGGCGAACGATGGCACCGTCAACAAGACGGTGCGCATTCAAGAAGACCACGTGTACGCGTTTCGGCGTGACGACGGCAGCACGAAGAACATCGCGCTGATCGACAAGAAGAGCATCCACAACAACCGTCTGCAGGTGATCAACCAGTACGAGGTCGAGCAGGGCGGGGATGCCGGGGGAGCGTACGCGAACCGTTACGACGTGACGATTCTGGTGAACGGTCTGCCGCTCGTGCACGTCGAGCTGAAGCGGCGCGGCATCGACATTCGTGAGGCGTTCAACCAGATTGACCGGTATCAGCGGCACAGTTTCTGGGCGGGCTCGGGCCTGTTCGACTACGTGCAGCTGTTCGTGATCAGCAACGGCACGCTGACGAAGTACTACTCGAACACCACGCGGCGCCAGCACGTGGAGGACGCCCGCGGTCAGCAGCGGGTGAAGAAATCGAGCAACTCGTTCGAGTTCACCTCGTGGTGGGCTGACGCCTCGAACACGCCGATTCGTGATCTGGTGGGTTTCACCAAGACGTTTTTCGCCAAGCACGCGCTTCTGGCGATTCTGACCCGCTACTGCGTGCTGACCGCCGACCGGCAGCTGCTTGCGATGCGGCCGTACCAGATCGTGGCGACGGAGCGCATTCTGCAGCGCATCGAGATCGCCACCAACTACAAGCAGCTCGGCACGACGGCGGCCGGTGGCTATGTGTGGCACACGACCGGCTCGGGCAAGACGCTGACGTCGTTCAAGGCGGCGCAGCTGGCGTCGCGGCTGCCGAGCGTCGACAAGGTGCTGTTCGTCGTCGACCGGAAGGATCTCGACTGGCAGACGCAGCGTGAGTACGACCGGTTCGAGAAGGGCGCGGCGAACGCGTCGACGTCGACGGCCGAACTGTCGAAGAACCTGGCCGACCCCGAGCGGCGCATCGTCATCACCACCATTCAGAAGCTGGCGCGCCTGGTGCAGTCGCAGAAGGGCCACAGCATCTACGACGGGCACGTCGTGCTGATCTTCGACGAGTGCCATCGGTCGCAGTTCGGCGACATGCACACGTCGATCACGAAGGCGTTCAAGCGCTACAACCTGTTCGGCTTCACCGGTACGCCGATCTTCGCCGAGAACGCCGGCTCGGGCGGAGCCCCGCAGTTGCGCACCACCGAGCAGGCGTTCGGCGAGAAGCTGCACACGTACACGATCGTCGACGCGATCACCGACAAGAACGTGCTGCCGTTCCGCATCGACTACGTCAACACCATCACGATGCCCGAGGGGCTGACCGACAAGCAGGTCGCGGCGATCGACACCGAGAAGGCACTGCTCGACCCGACGCGCATCGGCAACATCGTCGAGTACATCCTCGAGCACTTCGACCAGAAGACCCGGCGCAGCGAGAACTACGCTCTGGGCGAGCGCCGTGTGCGCGGCTTCAACGCCCTGTTCGCGACGGCGTCGATCGAGGCGGCGAAGCGCTACTACGCCGCGTTCCAGACAATGCAGGCGACCATTCCGGATGCTCAGCGCCTGAAGGTCGGAATCATCTACTCGTTCGCCGCCAACGAGGCCGAGGTCGATGGGTTGCTGCCGGAGGAAGGCTTCGACCCGGCCGGCCTTGACCTGCCTTCGCGCGAGTTTCTCGACGCCGCGATCGCCGACTACAACCGCCTGTTCGGCACCCAGTGGGACACCTCGTCGAACGGCTTCGCCGGCTACTACACCGACTTGTCGAAGCGGCTGAAGAACCGCGAGATCGACCTCGTCATCGTCGTCAACATGTTCCTCACGGGGTTCGATGCCACCACGCTCAACACGTTGTGGGTCGACAAGAACCTGCGCTCGCACGGGCTGATTCAGGCCTACTCGCGCACCAACCGCATCCTCAATTCGGTGAAGACGTACGGCAACATCGTCAGCTTCCGCGACCTCGAGAAGCAAACCAATGACGCGATCGCGCTGTTCGGCAACAAGAACGCGCGCGGGGTCGTGCTGCTGAAGCCGTACGGCGAGTACTACGCCGAGTACTCGGCGCTCGTCACCGATCTGCTCGCGCGGTTCCCGGTCGAGGCGCCGATCGTGGGGGAGGAGGCGCAGCGCGAGTTCGTCGCGCTGCTCGGCTCGATCCTGCGACTCGAGAACATCTTGACCTCGTTCGACGACTTCGAGTCCGACGAGCTGTTGACAGCGCGGCAGAAGCAGGACTACCGCTCGATCTACCTCGACATCCACGCGTCGATCCGCCGCCCCACCGACGAGAAGGAGGTCATCAACGACGACCTCACCTTCGAGATCGAGCTGATCAAGCAGGTCGAGATCACCGTCGACTACATCCTGCTGCTGGTGCAGAAGTACCGCGACGAGCGCGGAGACGGCGACGACACCGAGGTGCGCGCCCAGATCAGCCGCGCGATCGACGCGTCGCCCAGCCTGCGCAACAAGAAAGAGCTCATCGAGGCCTTCGTCGACCGCGTCTCGGCCACCGGCGCCGTCGACGAAGAGTGGACCGCCTACGTTGCCGCCCGCCGGGATGCGGAGCTCACGCAACTCATCGCCGACGAGTCTCTGCACCCCGACGCCACCCGCGAGTTCATTGACCGCGCTTTCCGCGATGGCGTGCTGCAGACCTCCGGTGTGGCGATCACCCGCGTGCTGCCGCCCGCCTCGCGCTTCGCGCCGGACGGCGCGCACGCGGCCAAGAAGCAACGCGCGCTGGAGCGGCTCGGGGATTTCTTCGAGCGGTACTTCGGGTTGGGTTAGGGCTCCTCGATACGGAGGCGCTGTTGGCGAGCTTCCTCCGCGGCGAACCAGTCCAGAGCAAGCTTCGACAGAGTGCTGGACACGTCATCGAGTCGCCCGAGGTCGACCTTCTTGGACTTCGCGCCGAGCGCCCAGTCGCGGTAACCCTTTGCGAGCCAGATGGATTCGGGCGCGAATCGCTTGATCAGTCCGATCTTCCTCGGCCCGTAAATCGACTTGCCCGCTCGTGGATTGCTCTGGTCGATGAGCAGTGTTTCACCCTGGTTGCCGATCACCTCATCCCTGAGGCATGTCAGTGACGCGATCCACTTCGGCGGGGTGTCAACGACATCTGGGTCTGGAAACTCGGCTTCTTCCTCCCCAATAGAGATCCCCAGGAAGTACTCGAATCGCACTGTGCCTGCCTCTTTGCTCATGCCCCGACCCACAACTTGCAGCTGAGCGCGTAGTTCCCTTCCGTCCGGCAGTTTGGGTGAGGTGACCAGTACTGCTGGAAGGCCCGCGCCATTTCGCTCGATGCTGACAAACCAGCCCAGCGGAGGTTGACGCACTAAGGGTAGTTGCTGGAATCGCCGCTCGATTTGGCGTTTCTGGAGCGGGATCGACGCGATGTCCTCGACGGTTAGGCGCGAGCCGGTGAAGCAAGACAACGCTTCCGCCCAGGTCATGCCTGAGAGCCGCGAGTGTTCGTGCACCCAGTCGGGGACATCTTCGTCAGCTGGAACGAGTACTACGACATGGGCTAGCTGCTCCAACTGTCGGTCTACTTGAGCTTTGGTGAGTGCGTGGTCGAGTTTGGCCTCGATCCCCACAGTAAGTGGCGCCCCGCTGGGCCCAAAGGTGAGCTCAACGTCAATCAGTTCCGCACCTTCGCAGCGCACGACCGGAATTCCGTTGACGCCCTCCAACCCAGTCAGCCGACGAAGTAGCTCGACGAACCGTTGCGGGTCGTGGCGGATCTCCGCGCCGAGGGCTCGAGTGACCATCGGTTCTGTCGTGTAGATGGGCAAGGCGGCCATGGTGGAGAGTCTGCCAGGGAGGCGGCGTTCTATCTCGTGATGTCCTACTGAGCTAGCTAAGGTTCACTCGTGGAATATGTGCAGTCGAAGACGATCAGCATGAAGTCCCACCAGGAGTTCAACGAGCGCTGGCTTCAGCAGGTGATTGCGTCAGACCCCTCAATTCTCGGTCTGGGTGACCTCGATGTGAAGGACGCTGAACGTCGTCAACCGGGATCCGGCCGACTGGATTTGCTGCTGTTCGACGCGGAGTCGAACACCCGTTACGAGGTGGAGATCCAGCTCGGGGCGACTGACGAAAGTCATATCATTCGCACACTGGAGTATTGGGACCTTGAGCGTCGCCGATGGCCGCAGTACGAACACGTTGCGGTCATCGTTGCTGAGAACATCACCGGGCGATTCCTCAACGTCATCAATCTGTTCAATCAGGCGATTCCGCTCATCGCGATCCAGATGAGCGCCCTCGATGTGGACGGCGTGCTCACCCTTCATGCGACTCGGGTGCTCGACCTCGCGTTGCCCGCTCCAGAGGAAGACGACGAGCCCGGCGGAGAGACAGATAGGAAGTACTGGGAGCAGCGGAGCAACCCCTCGGTGATGGAGCTGCTGGACCGTGTCGAGAGACTGGTGAACGGTGTCATGCCCGGATATCAGTTGAAGTACAACAAGCACTACGTCGGTCTGCAGAAGGACAAGATCTCTGAGTTGTTCGTTCTCTTCCGGCCAAGGAGGCGCCATCTGATCATCGAGTGGCGGATTGATCGTTCTGATGAGGTAGACCAGCTACTCGAGGACTCCGGCGCAGAGACCATGACCTACGACAACCGTTGGAAGAGGTACCGCGCACAGTTCACTCCCGCAGACTTCGAGGATCATGAGGCGCTCATTGTGGACTTCTTGCGGCGCGCGAAAGGCCTCCCGGTGGTAGGCGCCGACGATTCCGCGGCAGGCTGAATTTGCACTTGGTGAGACCACGGCCACTGTGTGGCAGTGGGGACTTGGCTCGAGTGTCGAGCTTCGTTGACCTTCCGGCTCATTCATGATTGCCGCGTTCCGCCCTTCTCAGGCGGTACGTAAGCACGGCGCAATGGTCGACGGTCGACGCGGTCACAGCGGCGCTCACTTAGTAGGACTCGGGGGTGGGCAGAGGCACTCGAGAGTGTCTGGGTTCCTCGGTAACGTCACCGCCATGAATGATGACGAACTGTTCGATTCGGAGTTCGACGTGCGGTCGGATACCCCTGAGGGTAAAGACCCGGACACCTTCAGCCCGACACTCCGGCGTTACCACCGCATGCTCTGGAGCAAAGAGCTTCCGAACGGGCACGACTTCGACCTCGTTGCCGAGAAGCGCTCGGTCTACCTCGCCCACGATTCCGGTCTCGGCCGGTTCGTGCTGTCGAGCGACACGATCGCGACGTCCCATCGAAAGCGGCTCTCCCAGTTCTACTCGCAGGTCTCGGAGGCGGAGAACGAGCGATTCCATCGGCAGGGCTACACGATCGGCGGAATGATGGTGTTCCCCGGCGTTCCCGTCGCAGGGCGCCAGACGATCAATCAGCGTCGCGGCACCCACCGTGAGATCGAGGATCGTTTCGACCTGACCCTCGAGTGCATCAGGCGTCATTACGCAGGGGAGTCGAGCCCCCTGGCCGACACGCTGGCCGCGTACGACGACTTCTTCGGCCTCTTCCGTGATTTCGCGAGCTATGTCGAGTTCTTCCACCTCGGCGACCTCGTCGACGAGTCGGGTCAGGTTCGCTACCTGCACCCGTTCACGGAGTTCGGGCCCAGCCCACTGCCCGACACGCTCGAGTCGTACCGGGCATATCGCGAGCGCACGCTCGACTTCGTGCGAGCGCGCAATCGGCGCATCCAGCAGTGGGTCGTCGAGAACGGTCTCGAGCGCGGATGGTGAGCGACCCGGACATGCCGGATATGTCAGAGATCCCGGACGCCGCGGGTGAATCTGCACGCCGCGAGTACGAGCGCCGCAGGGCAAACGACGAGGCGCGCATCCGCGAGCGCTGGGGCAAGCTCGGCGGCCTGGCCGTCGCGCTGTCGGACGAGAAGCAGAGCACGAAGGCCTGGAGCAGTGGGGCTGCCGGCGAAGCGGCCGTGGGGGCTCGGCTCGACGGGCTGGCGTCGGAGAGCATCCGGGTGCTGCATGATCGCCGCATTCCGCGCTCGAAGGCCAACATCGATCACATCGTGGTGACGCCGGGCGGGGTGTGGGTGATCGACACGAAGCGGTATGTCGGCCCGGCTCCGCAGAAGCGGGTGGAGGGTGGCATCATCCGACCGCGGGTGGAGTTGCTGACGGTCAAGGGCCGCGACAAGACGGCGCTCGTCGACGGCGTGCTCACGCAGGTCGGGCACGTGCGCGAGGTGATCGGTGATGTGCCTGTCTTCGGCGTGCTGTGTTTCGTCGACGCCGACTGGGGGTTTCTGCCGGACTCGTTCACCGTGAACGGCGTGCACGTGGTGTGGCCGAAGAAGTTGGCCGGCATGATTGCGAAGAGTAGCGAGTCGGGCGTCGACGTCGAGGCCACCGCACGCGCGATCACGCAGGTGTTCAAGCCTGCCTAGTCGGCGACGTCCTTATACATCGTGTACTCGGTCGGATAGGGGCCGCGCGACGTTCGGGCGGTGAGCTCCGCCGTCGGCCTGACGGTCAGCTCGGGCATCGGGGGCCAGCTGCGGATCACGTCGAGGTCGACGGTGCCAAGGCTGGCCATGATGCGCGACTCGACTTCGCGCTGCTGGTCGGCGATGGTGTCGGCCACACGGTCGATCAGCGACTGCCACCGTGTGAGCACCGACGCCGGAAGCTCTTGAGCGGGCGTGAGCGCGATCAGGCTCGGGCGGATGCCCGACGAGTCGAGCCCGATGAATGCGAACGTACTTGAGAGTTGCGACTGGGCATGCGCGACGCGGCGGTTTCGGTAGTCGGTGATGAGCTGATGCAGCTCGGTGAACTCGGCCGGCACGAACTCGCGAGAATCGAGGGAGCGGCGGACCTTCGACGGGAAGAACACGCGGCAGTAGGCGACCGCGGCGTATCCGACGAGGTGGGCGTGCGCATCCATCAAGAGCTCGCCCTCGGCGAAGCCGCGGAGTGCGAGGTCGAGCGCTGCATGAGCCTCGCTGAGCTCCGCCGCGTAGCTCGAGAGTTCGACGAAGCGACGCGCGTCGGGGGAGTCGGGAAGCTGTCGCAATTCGAGATCGCTCGCGGGAGGGTCGCTCATCTGTTCAGTATGGCGACCTGCTTGCCGCAGTAGCGCTACTCGCGGCCCGCCTCACTCCACGGCGTGAGTTCGGGCGGCGCGGGCCAGGGCAGGCGGCGCTCGAGCATCCCGGAGCCGACGGCGGATGCGGCGCCCCAGTCGTCGTCGACCACGGTGATGCCGACGGGGCTCAGCTGGCTGATGCGCACGCGCTGCTGGCGGCCGTCGTCGAGCGTGAGGCTCCACGGTTCGGCCAGCCAGTGCAGGCCGTGGGCCTCGAGCGCGGCTTCGGCGTCGAGCCATTCGCTGTCGCTGGCGACGGTGCGGCCGAGCACGTCGATGGCGCGGTAGCGGTCGCCGTCGGGGGTGATCCAGCCGAGGCGTTCGCGGTCGTCGCGGCGGTGCTCGATCCAGTCGTCGGGAAGGCCGCTGCTCATGCGGCGAGGCTAGCAAGGGCGGCAGCGATGGTCAGGCGAGAGCGACAGGTGGGGGCGCTTGTGGAGGTGCGGGTAGTCCGGCTTCCAGGATGGCCTGGAGCAGCCGATAGGCCCGATCGGGCGGCAGCTCGCCAGGGAAGTAGTGCTCGAAGACACCCTCGGCTTCTTCCACGCTCGAGATCGAGAGCATGGCCATCAAGGTTGCGATGTCGTCGGTGTCGCGGGCCGGACGCGCGGCGCGGAGCTTCATCGCCAGCAGGCTTGCGGGTGTCGCCACCCATACCGACACGGTCTCGTCATCGTGCAGGGGCTCCCACAGGGGTTCGGCTGCGATCGGAATGAAGGTAGACGCTGCGCTGTTCAGCCAGTCGGCTGGCCACCCCCGACGGTCCGCGATCGTGTGGGCGATCTCGTCAACGTCGGTGGTGCTATGAATACTCGCGTCGATGTCGGGCGTGACGCGGCGGTCGGCGTCGTAGCGGAGCAGCAGGGCAGCCCCGCCGATGATCCGGATGCTCGCCATCGCGCCGCGCGCGTGAAGCTCGGCCACCAGTTCCTGAAGGCCGGTGATCATGTCGTCGCGGTTCAGGGTGACCATCACACGCTCCCGAGGCTCTCGAGGTCGATGAGCACGCCGCGGCGGGCGAACTCGTCGGGGACGGTTCCCAATTCTGCTGCCGAGACGTATCGGCTATCGGTGAAGACCGTGGGGCTGGTGAGAGCGGGGGATGCGCTCACCCAGTCAGGGACCGGTGCTCCGACGTCGCGCAGCCGAAACTCGGCCAACGCTGCGAGAGCGGCGTCGTAGAGCGCGTTGCCGGTGGGGGCGGGCGGATATGCAGTCAAGACGACCCGGTTGGTCGCAGTCTCGGCCCCGAGGTCATCGTTGAAGGCGAGCCACGTACGGAAGGCCTGCCGTTCGTCGCCCGCGGTGACATGCCGTCGAATCTCGGCGGCGGCTTCCAGCGCGGTCGTCCGCGTGGTCGGTGAAATGGTGAGGCGCGAGCCTGTGCGCCGCAGAAGCGCGTCGAGCGTATCCACTCGGGGCACGCGCTGACCGTTTTCGATGAACGAGATCGTGGAGGCAGGCACACCGCTGATGGCTGCCAGTCGCGCTTGCGACACCTCGCGCGACTGGCGAGCCGCACGGCTGAGCGTTGCGATCGACATGGGGCATCGCCTCCTCACTTATCGAAAACGATAATATCAGTCGGCACATCGCTCGGGGTGAGGCGGGCCTCAGGCCGCACTACCCTCTCCTCATGCCCCACGACCCGACCGACGACTGGACTCCGGTCGGCATCGTCTTCGACGGCGACCCGATCGAGGTCGACGGCATCAACCCGTGGCACTACGCGTGGCGGTCGACGGGGGAGCGGGCGCAGGTGCGGCACCCGGCGTATCCGACGCAGGTGCACGAGGTAGACGTGCACGAGGTGACGGTCGACGGCCGCACCGTCCGGTTCGCGGCCGGCGAGCTGTCGAACACCGTGTGGGGCTTCTACCGCGAGTGGCGCTGACCGCCTGGCTGCCGACGCGGCGGCGGGATGCTCAGCGCGAGCTGTTCGCCGTGCGCCCCCGCACGATGCCGATGAACTCGTCGACCAGCGGATGCGCGCCCACGATCGGCCACACGAGCGACACGCGCGTCTCGACCCCGTCGCTGAGCGGCCGCGCGACGACGTCTTTGCGCGAGTGGGCGCGCGCGACCGACTGCGGCATGACGGCGACGCCGACGTTGGCGGCGACGAGCTCGATCGCGTCGAGACCGCTGCCGCCGAGCAGGTCGACGCCGAGCACGGCGAGGTCGTCGAGGCTCGCCAGGTCGGCGCGGGTGAGGCTGTCGAGGCCCGCGGGCAGCGAGCCTTTCGGCGCCACGACGACGGGCGCTTCGCGGTAGAGCTCGATGGCGTGCCGCTCGTCGTCGGGGGAGGTGTCGCGCACGAGCGCCATGTGCGCGGTGCCGTCGGCGAGGGCGGTGAGCGCCGCATCCTGCAGCATCGGGGTCAGCTCGAGGCGACCGCGGGGGCGGCGCTCGCGCCAGATGCGCTCCCACTTGCCGGGGGTGACGCCGGGAACGAAGGCGACGACGAGGGCCGGGGGCCGCGCGTCGGGCTGCGGGCGGTTCGGCGTCGCGGGCATGCGCTCAGGCTACCGGCGCGCCGGGGAGCTGCCGCCCTCCCGTACGCTCGACTGCATGACCGATGCCCCGCGCGAAGACCGCCGCCAGCAGCCGAAGCCCAAGAAAGAGCAGCTGCTGAGCCCGGCGACGGCGGCGAAGAAGCTCGAGCTGTACCTTCCGGCAACGCCGCCCGAATTTCAGCAGACCCCGATCTCGCGCACGGCCCTGGCCGAGCTGCAGGCGAATCCGCCTGCGTGGCTGGTCACGCTGCGGCGCGAGGGTCCGCATCCGCGCAGTGTCGTCTCGGCCCGTCTGGGCGTCTCGAACTCGGCGCTCGCCCGCGGGGGAGTGAGCGATGTCATGACGACGGCCGAGATCGCGGCCCTGCTCGCCGAGATGCCCGAATGGCTCGTCGAGGAGCGCGAGAAGCGCGCGCCCGGCTCGGGCCGCGCGCCCGGAACCGCGGTGGGCGAGCGGCCGACGCTCTAGGGCGGCGAAACGGGCGCCGAACCGTCGGCGCTGATATCGTGAGCCTCGTTCTCGTCGACCCGAAAGGCGATATCGCTATGGCTCTGCGTCGTGGTGTCTCGTTCGTTGCCGCCGTCGGTCTCGCCGGGGCCCTCTCCCTGAGTGGCGCGCTTCCGACCGCGGTCGCTCTCGGTGAAGCCGACGGTCTGTATTCGGTGGGCGATGGTGACGAAGGCCAGTTCGTGCAGCTCGACACGACGAACGCGGCCGCAACACTGATCGGCTCGTCGACCACTCTGTACCAGTTCACCGCGGTCGAGGTCGTTAACGGCCTCGGCTACGCGATCGGGGTCATCTTCGGCCCCGACCCCGACATCCAGGAGGATGACGCTCTTGGGGTCTTCACCTGGAACATTGCCACCGGTGCGGTGCTGACGGCCGTGCCTCTGACCGGGTCATTCGACATCCGGAATGTGTACGCGCTCGACACCCGCATGGACGGCGTGCTGTTGACCTACGCCGAGTTCACAGACGGCAGCGGTGAGCTCTTTTGGCTGTCGTCGATTGACCCCGCCACGGGCGTGCTCACCCCGTTGGTCGACCTCGACCTCGCCGACGAGAACCTGATCTTCGAGGGCATCGCGACGAACCCTGTCGACGGGGTCACCTACGCGCTCGCCGATTTCGACAACGGCATGCCCTCCGCCTCGCCGATCGACTTCGGCACGGGAACGGTCGGAGCCTCCGTCGACTATCCCGACGTTCAAGACAGCCTCGGCAACGGGTACTTCATTGAAGGTGACTTCGATGAGTCCGGTGTGCTCTGGTTCACCTACACCGGGGCGGGGGTGTCGCGCTCCGACGCGCCCTTCGAGGTCGGTGTCGAGGCGACCGAGCTCGGTCAGCCCGCCATCCGCGGCGGCGCGATCACGATCGGCACGACCATCGACCTTTCGGCTGAGCCCGCTGAGCCGGAGCTTGCCGCGACGGGAGGTGTCGACCTCATGCCATCGCTGGGTGTCGGCGCGCTCGTCGCAGCGCTCGGTGCGGTTCTGATGATCGCCCGTCGTACGCGATCGGTGCGAACCTAGACCGCATCACAGCCACCGACGCGCGGGGCGGAAGGGGCGACTACACGCTCAAGCGCTCCACGGGTTGACCCGTCACCTCGGCAATGAGGTCGAAGTCTTTGTCGACCGCCAGCACAGTCAGCCCCGCGAGTTCGGCGGTCGCGGCGATCAGCAGGTCGGGAATCGACAGCGCTCGATGCTGGCCGCGTTCACCGAGAAGCTGTTGAACCTCGAGCGCGCGGCGTTCCATGCCCGGCGTGAGGTGCTCGACGGGCATGAGTGAGAGCGGAGGCGACGCGAACTCTCGCCGAGAGTCATCGGCGGTGCGCATCGAGTATCCGATCTCGAGCTGCGTGATGCCGCTGACGTGCACGAGTCCCCGTGCGATGCGGCTGAGCCAGAGGTCGGTGTCGGGGGTGTCGGCGAGTCGCACGTACGCAGACTTGTCGATCAGCCAGGGTGTCACCGCCATGCGGTAGCCATCACGGTGGGGTCGTCGAGGTCGCGCGCCGCGACTGTCGCGCGCTTGAGATCGTCGACCGTCACCGCAACCTCGTGATCGACAGCGACACCGGTGAGGGCGTTCAGGTGGCGACGCAAATACTCGTTGCGCGACAGCCCGAGGGCCGAGGCGCGTTCTTCGATGCGGGCGACGGCGTCATCGCTCAGACCGCGAATCAAGATATCGGTCACGAGGCCTCCCTTCGCCTGAACGATGATATCGCGATATCAGTGACTGGGGTCGCGTTGTGCACACCCTCTAGCCGCGCCGCCCCCACACGCCGAGCAGCCCCGGCAGCACGGCGACGAGCCCGAGCAGCCCGAACACGACGCTCGCGGCCAGCGCCTCGCTCGCGGCGATGCCCGCGACGGGCAGCAGGGCGGCGGCCGCGCCCTCGCGCAGCCCCCAGCCGCTGATGGTGAGGGGCGCGAGCATCGTCAGCAGCACGAGCGGCACGAGCGCGACGATCGCCGCGAACGGCATCGCGACGCCCACGCTGAGCGCGCTGAACGCGAAGGCGGCCAGGATGCTCGCCGTCGTGCCCGCCGACAGCGCAAGCTGCGCGCC
>OFDC01000580.1_pt1 | contig 25886 bp, 22 predicted proteins | sample 1520941 | NCBI WGS metagenome assembly OFDC01 (sample SAMEA94258168, study PRJEB24077) | hot springs metagenome | biome: Aquatic biome; feature: Water | place: India | collected 2012-12-06 | depth 5 m | reverse complement strand
GCCGCGAGGAAAGCGGCAAGCAGAAGGCGCTGCAGCGCGAGCTCGAGTGGATCCGCCAGACCCCGGCCGCACGCCAGACCAAGTCCAAGGCGCGCATCCGCAAGTTCGAGGAACTCCAGAACAGCCAGGACAGCCGCATGGTCGGCAAGGCGCAGATCGTCATCCAGGTGCCCGAGCGATTGGGCGGCAAGGTGATCGAGGCCAAGGGCATCACCAAGGCTTACGGCGATAAGCTGTTGTTCGAAAACCTCAGCTTCATGCTCCCCCCGGGCGGGATCGTCGGCGTGATCGGGCCGAACGGCGCGGGCAAATCGACGCTGTTCAAGATCCTCACCGGCAAGGAACAGCCCGACAGCGGGACGATCGAAATCGGCTCGACCGTGCGCCTTGGTTACGTGGACCAGAGCCGCGACCACTTGGACCCGAAAAAGAACGTGTGGGAGGAAATTTCCGACGGGCTCGATTACATGAAGGTCAACGGGCAGGACATGAGCACGCGCGCTTACGTCGGCGCGTTCAACTTCAAGGGCGCGGACCAGCAGAAGAACGTCGGCAAGCTGTCAGGTGGTGAGCGCAACCGCGTTCACATGGCCAAGATGCTCAAGCAGGGCGGCAACGTGCTGCTGCTGGACGAGCCGACCAACGACCTCGACGTCGAAACGCTGGCCGCACTGGAAGATGCAATCGAGAACTTCGCCGGCTGCGCCGTGGTGATCAGCCACGACCGCTTCTTCCTCGACCGTCTGGCGACGCACATCCTCGCCTTTGAAGGCAACAGCCATGTCGAATGGTTCGAAGGCAATTTCGAAGCCTACGAGGAAGACAAGCGCCGCCGCTTGGGTGACGCGGCAGACCGCCCGACCCGGCTCGCTTACAAGAAATTGACGCGGTAAACGCGGCTAACCCTCTCCTTTACGTCTCGTTAAACACGGGTGCGCCATTTCTAGGGGCATTAACGAGGTCGCATAGGGGTCGAGAGCGCGTGATTACAGACATCGCCGTGCCGCTTGAAGTGGCGGCCGCACTCTGCGCGACCTTTGCCCTCATCGGGGGATGGGCTGGAAGGCATTACGCCCATCAGCGTATGCTCGCGCAAGGCAGCCCCGAATTGTGGACAGACCGGCCATCACATCATCGCCCCATGATTGCACGCGCCGCCGACGGGAGCGCGCTTCCGGAGGCGCCGAGGGCCGTTTTGCTCCGCCGAGTATCAATGATGGATCACGCTGAGGACGTCTGTGATGCAGACACCATCAAGCGGGTTGCCGATGTGATGCGCACTTCCCTTCGGCGTGATGATCGCGTGACGATCGGGGAGGGCGGGACCTTTACGGTAGAGATCGGCGGCGGCAGCGAAGGTGGTGCCGCGAGGATCGCTCAAAGGTTGCGCGATGCGCTCGCACGGCTGCGGTTTTCTCATAGCCGTGGCAATACAAGCGTTTCTGCCAGATTTGGCGTTGCCGCCGGGCCCGGGGGAATTGCAGGCGATGTCCTGATCCGGCGCGCGCGCGAAGCCTTGAACATCGCCCTGGGGGAAGGCGAAGAGCACATCGTCAAAGCCAGCGACGTCGCCGAGATCAGGCTGCTCCCCCCGCCAGACCCTGCGCCAATCGCTTCGGCAGCGTGATCACCTGAGGATCAGGGCGACACCCATCGCCCAGCCCATTCCGCACCGTCCTCCGCTCGGGTGAATTGTGCGCGAGCATGGCCAGTGTGAGCGAGATAGAGCCAGTCAACCCAGGTAATGGTAATCCGCAAAAGCGCAAAGTTTGCGCGGGCCGGAACCAGCTGCGCATCATCGGGCTCTACCCCTTCAAACTCAGGCGGCAGGCCTGAGGTCGGCCCTTCCGACGACGCCCCCGGCCCCTCGCCCAGATAGCACCGGCGCGCGAAATTGGTGCCCGCCGCCCAAGCCGCATCGACTTCGGGCCCCTCGGTCAGGATTTGCCCTGCCCCGCGCAACCGGATCTGGATTTTGGCGCCTTTGTCATAGAACAACACCGCCACGCGCGGGTCGGCTGCGATGATCTGCGCCTTGGGCGCGCGGGCATCAGTGTGGAGCCGCAGCGTCCAGCGCTGCGCACAAAACGCGCGCAGCACCATCACCCGTGCATCGACATCGCCCGTGACGATCACGGGCGTGTGCATCGGCGATTTTCGATCACGCGCGGCGCGGATCAGGCGGTTGGTGCAGTCCTGACGGACATCATCGAGGTGTTCAAACATGTGCTCGCCGCCATTGGGCGAGACGCAGATCCAGTCAAGCGGCGCGCGCCCATTCGCACCTTCGTTCATAAAAATTGTCACTTTTATGAATTTCGATGAACTGGTTCATCCCCGCGACAGTCTGTGACGTGTAACCAGCGACTCCTCAACATGCCGCTTGTGGTGGGCCGGCTATTCTGGAGTCACTGCAATGAAGTTCACTTCTGCAACGGGCGGTTCGCTGGCAGCCCTGGCGCTGGCGCTTTCCCTCACTTTCCAAGCCGCGCCCGCCGAAGCGCAGGACCGGGGCGAGCAGCGCGCTGCGGCCCGTGCTGAGGGGCGTGCCGAGGGACGCGCTGATCGCCAGACCGTCCGCAGCGAAAACCGCAGAGGCAGGGGCGAGGCGCGCGCCAACCGGGCCGAACGGCCTCAGCGCGATGCCGCCCGTCAGAACGCGCGCGAACCACGCGGCTTTGGTGCCGATGTCCTGCGTCAGGCTCAGCAGGCCCAGCAGGCTCAGCGGATCGACCAGAGGAGCGAAGCGCGCGCCAATCAGATTGACCGCCGCAGCGAGGCCCGCGCCAATCAGGTTGATCGGCGTAGCGAATTCCGAGCGGCCGAGGTCGAACAGCGCGGCGATTTCCGGGCAGAACAGCTGGATCGGCGCGGGCGCGATGGCGCTGCACAGCGGGTCGACAATCGCACCGAAGCGCGGGCCGACCAGATCGAGCGTCGCGGCGATTTTCGGGCGGACCGGATCGAAAACCGCGGAGACCGGCGCGCCGACCGCGTCGAGGATCGGGGCGACCGTCGCAGCGACCAGATCGTGAACCGCCAGTCGGGATTCGGCGATGGTCGCCGGGATGTTGCCCGCGGCAATGATTGGCGCGATGGCCGCCGCGATGATGCCCGCCGCAACGAATGGCGCGATGATCGCCGCGACAATTGGCGCAATGATCGCCGCGGTGATGACTGGCGCCGGAACAATTGGCGGCGTGATGACTGGCGTTGGAGCTGGCAGGGCCGCCCGGGCTGGGACCAGCGCGATTTCCGCCGCTGGGACAACCGCTGGCGTTCGAACCGCACCTACAACTGGTTCGATTACCGGCGCACCAACCGCTTCGTCTACAGCCCCGGCCCCTATTTCGCGCCGTTCCGGTCCCACCGCTACAGCCGGTTGCAGGCGGGTTTCTTCCTCGACAGTCTGTTCTTCCAGCCGCGCTTCTTCCTGAATGATCCATGGGCCTATCGCCTGCCCCCGGTCTATGGCCCTTACCAGTGGGTGCGGTATTACGATGACGTCGTGCTGGTCGATATCTACACCGGCGAAGTGGTTGATGTGATCTACGACTTCTTCTGGTGAGCCCCTGTGCGCGCGGTGTCAGGCCGGTCTCCGGCTTGCACCGCGCGCTTGGCTTGCTAACAAGCGCGGCATGAGCGCCGCTGCCCCCGACACCGTCCCCGATCAGGCCGCCCTTGCCAAGGTCGGCGCGATCGTGCGCGAACGGCTCGCGGGTGATCCCGGCGTGTACCGGGTCGAGAACGACCGGGTCGAATTGTTCGCCGTGGGCGATTTCCTCACCCTTGGTGAATGCGAAAAGCTCTGCACCATGATCGACGAGGTAGCCCGCCCCTCCTCGCTCCACGAGCTGGATTATGCGAGCGGATTTCGCACCTCCTATTCCGGCGATCTCGATCCCGGCGAGAGCTTCGTCAAAGGCATTTCGCGGCGGATCGATGACCTGCTCGGGATCGACAGCGCTTTCGGCGAAGCAGTCCAAGGCCAGCGTTATCTACCAGGTCAGCAGTTCCAACCGCATAATGACTGGTTCTACACCTCCGAAAAATACTGGGCGCTCGAACAGGCCCGCGGCGGGCAGCGCAGCTGGACGACCATGGCCTATCTCAACACGGTCGAGGCGGGGGGGGAGACGCTGTTCACCGAGATCGGGCTCCAGATCGAGCCCAAGCCGGGCGTCCTCCTCATCTGGAACAACGCCCTGCCCGATGGCCGCCCCAACGAAGGCACGATGCATGCCGGGATGCCGGTGCTGAGCGGTGCGAAATACGTCATCACCAAGTGGTATCGCACCCGCCCCTGGCGGTAGGAAAGCCGCGCCCTGCGATCAGCTGCCGGGCGCGTCCTCCTCAACATTGTTCCGATGCGCGCGCAATTCGGCCGCCAGCTTTTCGATCCGATGCGACAGCCGCAGGATTTCCAGCTGGGTGCGCAGGTTCACCTCATAATCGTGCCGCGCGGTGATGCGATCCTTTCGCGCCTGCCGGTTCTGGCTCATCAGGATGATCGGTGCCTGCACCGCCGCCAGCATCGAGAGCATCAGGTTGAGGAAGATGAAGGGATAGGTGTCAAAGGGCACCAGACCCAGCAAATCCAGCGCACCGGTGTTGAGCACGACCCACGTCATCAACACCACGCCAAAGCCGATAATGAAGCCCCAGCTTCCTCCGATCTCGGCGACACGGTCGGCCAGCCTGTCGCCCCAAGTCGCGTGGGCTTGCGCCAGTTCATCGGCGTCGCGCCCGGTGAAGCTGCCCGCCGCGACATGCTTCAACACCCGCTGCTCGTCCGCCTCCAGATCGTCGTAATCGCGGCCCAAGAGGTCGCGGGCGAGCTTGCGGGGATCGGGCTCGCGGGTCATGCTTTCGCCAGCGCCTCCGCAATCAGCTGGCGGGTCGGAGCGATGCCGTAGAGCGCGATGAAGCTGCCCATGCGCGGGCCTTGTTCGGAACCGAGGAGGGTTTCGTAGAGCGCCTTGAACCAGTCGCGCAGCGACTCGAACCCGAATTCGGGCTGCTTGCCGATTTCATAGACGATGGTCTGGAGGTCCTCGGCGCTCGTATCGGCCGGGGCCTCGGCGAGCGCCGCATCGAGCGCCCAAAGCGCCGCCACCTCGCCATCTGCCGGGGCGCGCTTCACCAGCGTCGGGGCGACGAAATCGCGGTTATAGGCCAGCGCCTTCATCACCAGCGCGTCGAGCGCCGGGTGCGCTGCCGGGTCGGCACCCTCGACGTAATTGCCAAGGTAGGACCACACCGCCTCCCGCGTCGCGCCTGCTCCGAGCACGCCCACCAGATTGAGCAGCAGGCTGAAGGGCACCGGCAGCGTATCGCCCGCGCCGGGAGCTTCAGCGCCCTCATGCCGCTCATTGGCGCGCAGCAGATGCCACACCGGGTTGCCGAGCTGCTTGTCGATGTCTTGCCCCGGCAAGGCGGCGCGGAACTGCCAGTAATCGTCAATCGCCTTGGGGATCACGCCGGCGTGCAATTGCTTGGCGCTCTTGGGGTTGGCGAAGATGTAAAGCCCAAGGCTCTCTTCGCTGCCATATTGCAGCCATTGCTCGATCGAGAGGCCATTGCCCTTGGACTTGGAGATCTTCTCGCCCTTGGCGTCGAGGAACAGCTCGTAGATCAAGCCCTCGGGCTTGGACCCGCCCAGCACGCGGGCGATCTTGCCCGACTGGATGCCGGAATCGGTCAAGTCCTTGCCATACATCTCGTAATCGACGCCGAGCGCGACCCAGCGCATCGCCCAATCGACCTTCCACTGGCACTTGGCCATGCCGCCCAGCGCGGATTGTTCGACGATGCTGCCGTCCTCGTCGGTAAAGCGGATCAAGCCCGCAGCGGCGTCCACCACCTCGATCGGCACCTGCAACACCGCGCCGGTGGTGGGGCTGATCGGCATGACGGGGGAATAGGTGCGACGCCGCTCCTCGCCCAGCGTCGGGAGCATGATATCGAGGATCGCCTGGAAGTTTGTCAGAACGCCCTTCAGCGCCTCGTCAAACCGGCCCGAATTGTAGCAATCGGAGGAGCTGACGAATTCATATTCGAACCCGAAGCGGTCGAGGAAATCGCGCAGCATCGCGTTGTTGTGCGCGGCGAAGCTTTCGAACTTCTCGAACGGATCAGGGATGCGCGACAGCGGCTTGCCGAGGTGCTCGGTCAGCATCGCCTGATTGGGGACGTTGTCGGGGACCTTCCTGAGGCCGTCGAGATCATCCGAGAACGCCACCAGCCGCGTCGCCGCGCCGCCAGTCAGTGTCTCATAGGCGCGCCGCACCAGTGAGGTGCGCAGAACTTCCTGAAAGGTGCCGATGTGCGGGAGGCCCGACGGGCCGTAGCCCGTCTCGAACAGCACTCCGCCCGCTTTGCCTTCGGGCAGGCGCTTGGCGAGGCGCTGCGCCTCCTGAAACGGCCAGGCCTTGGAGGATTGTGCGGCGGCGATGAGGGCGTCGGGCGTGATGGTCATAGCGGTGCGGCTATTAGGGATAGCGGACAGCCATGCAAGGGTGCGTTTACATCGCGGCGGCCCTCGCCCAATGATGCGCCGGTGACCGCGCCCGATCCGCTCCCCGAACCTCTCCCCCTCCCTGCGCTTCACGCCAGCCATGGCGGGCATTGGTTGCGTGACGGATCCGGCACCACCAACGCCGTGTCCAAGGGCGATGCGATTATGGCCGCCGCCGATACCCCGGTGCTGCTGCTCAACGCGCCGCTGGTGGCGAGCCGGCTGGGCTATCCTGACCTTTCGGGACTCGATCTGCTGGAGGCCTTCGCCTTCATCCACCCCGCGCGTTTCTGCGTGCCGACGCCGCGCGGGTTGACCGAGGCGCTCGGCCTCACCCCGCCGGAAAGCGATGCCGAGGTGCCCGCGCTGCTCCAGCAGGCGGCAGGCGCGCTGGTCGCGGCGTGCCGCGCCCCGGATTGGCCCGAGCGCGAGGGCGCTTGGAGCGCGCTGCAATCGCTCGAGCGCCTGCGCTGGCCTTGGGCGCAGGTGCTCAAACCCCACATCGCCAAGCCGGAACGCGCCGAACGCTGGCTGTTCGCGCGCCTGCCGGAATGGGAAGAAGCCCCCGAGCGCGCCGCGCCGCGGCAGGTGGAACTCGCCGCCCCGGCGGTGCTCGATCAGCTTGCCCGCCTGACCGGCGAGGGCGCCGAGCAGCGTGATGGCCAGCGCGCCTATGCGCAGGATGTCGCCCGCATCTTCGCCCCGCGCTCCGCCCCCGGCCGCCCGCATCTGGCGCTGGCGCAGGCGGGCACAGGGATTGGCAAGACGCTAGGCTATCTCGCCCCCGCCTCGCTGTGGGCCGAGCAATCGGGCGGCACCGTGTGGGTCTCGACCTTTACCAAGAACCTCCAACGCCAACTGCGCGCGGAAAGTCGCCGCGCCTGGCCTGCCAAGCGCGCTGATGGCTCGCCCCCGGTGGTGGTGCGCAAGGGGCGGGAGAATTACCTCTGCTTGCTCAATCTCGAGGACGCGCTGCAGGGCGGGTTTGCCGGGCGTCCGGCGGTGCTCGCGCAACTGGTGGCGCGCTGGGGGGCCTATACCCGCGATGGCGACATGGTAGGGGGCGATTTGCCGGGATGGCTCGGCACACTGTTCAGGAAGCGCGGGATCGCCGCGCTCACCGACCAGCGCGGTGAGTGCATCTATGCCGGGTGCCCGCATTACCGCAAATGCTTCATCGAACGCGCCGCGCGGGATTCGGCGAAGGCCGATCTGGTGATCGCCAACCACGCGCTGGTGATGGTCAACGCCGCCCGCGCCCGCGATCCGAACCAGCGACCGACACGGCTGATCTTCGACGAGGGCCACCACGTCTTCGACGCCGCCGATTCGACCTTCGCCGCGACACTCAGCGGGCAGGAGACCATCGAACTCAGGCGCTGGATCATAGGCCCGGAGAAAGAACCGCGCGGTCGCCGCCGGGGCTTGTCGGCGCGGCTGGCGGACCTTGCCAGCTATGACGATGCCGGGGCCGAAGCCATCGCTGCCGCCTGCAAGGCGGGCCAGCAGCTCCCCTCCGACGGCTGGCTCCAGCGCCTCGCCGAAAACGCGCCCTTCGGCCCCATCGAAACCCTGCTCGCCGCGGTGCGCACAGCCACCTATGCCCGTGACGAAAGCGGCGGGCATGAGGCGGGCTACGGGATCGAAACCGAGGCGGCGGGCCTGCCGGGTGAGGTGATCGAGGCGGCCAGCGCCGCCGCCGAAGCGCTCGCAGCGATCCGGGTGCCGCTCATCCGGCTGGGCGGGCGGCTCGAAGCGATCCTCGCTGATCCGCCCGACTGGCTCGATGCACAGGGCCGCGCGCGGATCGAGGGTGCGCGGTTTGCGCTCACCTGGCGGATTGATCTTATCGCCGCTTGGGAGGCGCTGCTCGATCGGCTGGGCGGCCCGGCGGACCCTGAATACGTGGACTGGCTCGCGGTCGACCGCTCCGACGCGCGCGAGTTCGATGTCGCGATCCATCGCCGCTGGCTCGACCCGATGAAGCCCTTCGCCCGCGTCGTGCTCGAACCGGCACACGGCGTGCTGCTGACCAGCGCCACCCTTACGGATCGCACCCCAAGCGATGATGTTTGGGCAAGCGCCATCCAGCGCTCAGGCGCAGCGCATATCGACAGCGCGCCCCTGCTTTCGGCGGCGGAAAGCCCGTTCGATTACGCGAACCGCGCCGAGGTGCTGATCGTCACCGACATCGCCAAGGGCGATCTGCCCGCGCTCGCCGGAGCCTATGCCCGGATCATCGAGGCGAGCGGGGGCGGCGTGCTGGGCCTCTTTACCGCGATCCGCCGCCTGCGCGCGGTCTATGGCCGGATCGCCGACCGGCTCGCGCGGGGCGGCCTCCCGGTCTACGCCCAGCATGTCGACCCGATCGACACCGGCACGCTGGTCGATATTTTCCGCGATGATCCGCGCGCCAGCCTGCTCGGCACCGATGCCCTGCGCGATGGGGTGGATGTTCCGGGCGAAAGCTTGCGCTGCGTGGTGCTGGAACAGGTGCCGTGGCCGCGGCCCGACATCCTCCACAAGGCCCGCCGCGCGGCAGGCGGCGGCGCGGCCTATGATGACCGCATCATCCGCGCCAAGCTCGCCCAAGCCTTTGGTCGGCTGATTCGCAGCAAGGATGACGCGGGGCATTTCATCGTGCTGTCGCCTGCCTTCCCCACACGCTTGCTCACCGCTTTTCCAAACGGCACCCCGGTGCGGCGGGTGACGCTTGATGAGGCTTTACAAGCCTGCGCTGCTGGTGTTGGGGGCAGGTCGTCCGTCCCCCAGCAAGGAGCCATGCAGCGATGAAGATCCTCGGTCTCCTGCGCCACGCCAAATCCGATTGGGACGATACCAGCCAGCGCGATTTCGACCGGGGCCTCAACGCGCGCGGACGCAAGGGGGCCGTGGTGATCGGCGATCACATCCGTAAGCACGGGGTGAAGTGGGACAAGCTGATCGCCAGCCCTGCCACGCGGGTCAAGCTGACGCTGGAAAGCGCGCTGCCCGAGATGCCAGTTATCTGGGACCAACGGCTTTACCTTGCCAGCTTCGATACCATCGTCGAAACGATCGAGGCCCATGCAGGCTCGGGCGAGGACGAGGCCAAGGCGATCCTCATCTCCGGGCACAATCCCGGCCTGCAGGATGTGCTGCTGGAGCTTGTCTCACCCGCGCACGAGAACGATCTGTTCCGGGAGGCCGTGGTCAAGTTTCCGACCGCGGCCTATGCCGTCCTCGAATGCGACATTGAGCATTGGTCAGAGCTCAAGCGCTATTGCGCCAAGCTCGTGCATCTGGCGCGCCCGCGCGATCTCGATCCGGCTCTGGGTCCGGAGAACTAAAGCAGCTGCGGAGTTTGCCCAGCGCTCTTGGCCCAAGGCTCGGCGGTCTGATCGAGGGTGATTGGCCCAGCCCAGGGCTGGCACAGTGCAAGTGCCTCGCTGGGTGGCGCTGACAGCCAGAGAGGCTGATCTTGCGGCGCGAGCAGCACGGGCATCCGCTCGTGCACAGAGGCCGCATCGGTGCCTTCGCTGTCCGTCATGACCATCGAATAGCAAGCGCCCCATTCCTCGCTCTCGCGCCATACCCCTGCCGCCGCAAACAGTGGCGCATGGGGAAGGGAAAGCCACGTCCGGGTCATGCGCCCCCTTGCCCCTTTCGCTTCGGCCCAGCCGGTCAGCGGGATCAGGCAGCGGCGCTCTTCGAAGGAGTGGCGCCAGAAAAAGCTGGAGAGCTTGTCGGTGCGGGCGTTATTGACGGGCTTGGGCTTTAGCGGTTGACCCTTCGCGCCTTTCAGAACCAGCGGGAAGCCCCATGTCATGGGCCTGACCGCGCCCTCGGCCACCACCAGCCCTGTGTAACCGGGATAGACCTCCGCCGCGAAGTTCGCGCCCGCCGCCGCGTCGATCGCATCGAACCACCCCGCCACCTCATTCGCGTTTTTGGTCATGCGGTAGAGGTTGCACATCTCAGGCGTTCCCCACCACGAAACACGCCGCCGCCATCAGCGCGCCCGCCATGCGGTTCGAGCGGAACCGGGCGAGCGGGTTCATCGGATCATCGGCGTCGAGCGTCGCCACCTGCCACGCCAGATGTCCCGCCACCGGCAACAGCGCGAGAAGCGCGAGAGGATCAGCGCGGTAGAACCAGAAGCCCAGGGCCCACAGGCCAACCGCGGCAGCATAGAAGCCCGCAATCCCCGCCCGCACCCGCGCCCCCATCGCCAGCGCCGAGGAGCGAATACCGACCATCGCATCATCCTCGCGGTCTTGCAGGGCATAGATCGTATCGTAACCAATCACCCAAGCGATGCACCCAGCATAGATCGCCGCCAGCGCGTCCCAATTGTCGAAGCGCAGCTCGGTCCACCCGACCAGCAGCCCCCAATTGAACACCATCCCCAGCCACGCCTGCGGCCACCAGGTGATGCGCTTCATAAAGGGGTAGGCCGCCACCAGCGCCAGACTGCCTAGCGCGACAAGCTGCGCCTCAAGTCGCAGTTGCAGCAGTACGGCGAGGCCGATCAGGCACAGCGCGACAAGCCAGCCCCAAGCGACCCGCTTCGACACCCTCCCACTCGCCACCGGACGCGCGGCGGTGCGTGCGACCTTCGCGTCGAGATCGGCATCGACAATATCGTTATAAACGCACCCCGCCCCGCGCATGGCGATGCTGCCCAGCAGCAACCAGCCAAGCAGCGCAGGCTGCCAGCCCGCCCCTGCCAGCCACACCCCGAACACGCAGGGCCAGAACAGCAGCCACCAGCCAATCGGCCGGTCGAATCGCGCCAGCAGAGCCAGATCGCGCGGCAGTTGTGGCATTCGGGCGACGATCCCGCGGTGCTCGCTGTCGGGGACGATGGTCTCGCTCATGGCTTGCTTCCTAGCGCCCGCAGCGCCTAGTGCAAAGTCATGCCCGCTACCCCTGCCTGGCCCCCGAAAAGCGCGCCGCGTCTGTTTGTGCCCGATGAACTGGGCATAGGCCGCACGGTCCCGCTTGATGGTCCGCAGGCGCATTACCTTGGGAAGGTGATGCGCGTGCGCGAAGGCGATATCGTTATCCTGTGCGACGACATCACCGGCGAATGGGCCGCACGGGTCAGTCAGGTTGGCAAGCACCGCGTCGATGTGACCGTGGCTGAGCAGCTCCGCCCGCGCGAGAGCGTGCCCGATCTGTGGCTTTGCCCGGCCCTGCTCAAGAAAGACCGCTTCGATCTGGTGCTGGAAAAGGCGACCGAACTCGGCACCGCCCGCATCCAGCCGCTGGTCACCCGCCGCTGCGTCGCTGACAAACTCAACATGGAGCGCGCCCGCGCGATCACCACCGAAGCGGCCGAACAATGCGCCCGCACCGCCTTGCCGCAGCTGGCCGAACCGCTGAACCTCGACGCTTTGCTGGCAGGCTGGCCCGAAGACCGCCCCCTGTTCTTCGCCGACGAAAATGGGGGCGAACCTGCCGCCGCCACTTTCGCACAGCACAAAGGCCCGGCAGCGATCCTTATCGGCCCCGAAGGTGGCTTCGATGATGCCGAGCGCGCCGCCATCCGCGCCCACACCGCTGCGCGCGCCATCACCCTCGGCCCGCGCATCCTGCGCGGCGAGACCGCCGCCATCGCCGCGCTCAGCGTCTGGATGGCCATCGCCGGCGATTGGTAAGCGCAAGGCCCGCGTCACATATTCGCAAGATAATTGCGCTTGGGGTCCGCAAAGGCAAATGAGCCTTCCCACGACCAGATCAGTTTTCTAAAGCCACCGACCAGAGAGGGCCTCACCCAATGAGCACACGCGATACCAGCACGGCGGACGATCCGATCATCGAGAGCTTCGAGCAGCTGCTCACCCCGATGATCAATGGCGAAAAGCCGCCCGAGCGCTGGTGGATCGGCACCGAGCATGAAAAGCTGGTGTACAAGCGGTCGGACAAGCGCGCGCCTTCCTATGATGAGCCGTGCGGTATCCGCGACCTGCTCAAAGGGCTGGAGAGCTTCGGCTGGAGCCCGGTGGAGGAAGGGGGCAACGTCATCGCCTTAAAGGGCGAGGATGGCGCGGTCAGCCTTGAACCGGCGGGGCAGCTTGAACTGTCGGGCGCGCCGCTGGAAAACCTCCACCAGACCTGCGCCGAGACCGGGCGTCACCTCGCGCAGGTCAAAGAGGTAGGTGAGAAATGCGGGGTGAGCTACCTCGGTCTCGGCATGTGGCCCGACAAGACCCGCGAAGAGCTGCCGATCATGCCCAAGGGCCGATACGACATCATGCTGCGGCACATGCCGCGGGTGGGCACCATGGGCCTCGACATGATGCTCCGCACCTGCACCATTCAGGTGAACCTCGATTACCAGTCCGAAGCTGACATGGTGAAGAAGTTCCGCGTCGGTCTCGCGTTACAACCGCTGGCGACCGCGCTGTTTGCCAATTCGCCCTTCACCGAGGGCAAGCCCAACGGGTTCCTCTCATACCGTTCGCACATCTGGTCAGACACTGATCCGGCGCGCACCGGGATGCTGCCCTTCGTGTTCGAGGACGGCTTCGGCTACGAACGCTGGGCGCGGTACATGCTGGATGTGCCGATGTATTTCGTCTTCCGCGACGGCAAATATATCGACGCGGCGGGCCTCTCGTTCCGCGATTTCCTCGATGGCAAGCTGTCGGTCCTGCCCGGCGAGCGCCCGACGCAGAGCGATTGGTGGGATCACCTCTCCACCGCCTTCCCCGAAGTGCGGCTGAAGAGTTTTCTGGAGATGCGCGGCGCGGATGGCGGCCCTTGGAGCCGGATTTGCGCGCTGCCAGCCTTCTGGGTCGGGCTGCTCTACGATCAAGGCGCGCTCGATGCGGCGTGGGATCTGGTCAAGGGCTGGACGATGGAGGAACGCGAGGCGCTGCGCTCTGCCGCGCCGCGCTTGGCGCTCGATGCTCCTGTCCCCGGCGGCGGCACTCTGCGCGATATCGGGCGCGAGGCGCTGAAAATCGCGCATCAGGGCCTCGCCGCCCGCGCACGGCTGAACGCGGCGGGAGACAACGAGACCGGCTATCTCGAAACGCTCGACGAGATCGTCGCCAGCGGCAAGGTTCCCGCCCAGCGCTTGCTCGACGCCTATCACGGCGAATGGAACGGCGATATTACAAGAGTTTACGAACAGTCATTCTGAGGGAGAGGTAACATGCTGATCGTGCTGGCCAAGGCCAAGGTGGGCGAAGGGGCGATGGAGGCTGCCCGCGCGGCGATTGCTGACATGGTGGCGGCCTCAAATGCTGAAGAGGGCTGCATCGCCTATACCTTTACGCAGGATGTGCTCGATCCGACAGTGCTCCACATCGTCGAGAAATGGCAGGATGATGCCGCCCTCGCCGCGCATTTCGCCACGCCGCACATGGCCGCCTTTGGCGCAGCGATTGCAGGGCTCGATTTCCAGGTAATCGAGGTGGTGAAATTCCAGGCCGATGAAGGCAAACCTCTAAGGTAACGCCCTACTCCGCCGGGAAAGGTTGCTCGGTCGACGCGGCGGGGCGGCCTCCTCCGGTGATGGCACGCTTCAATCGCTCCAGCGGCGCGGTGATCAGACCGTGTTCGGCCATCCATGCGTGGTACTCCGCGTATTTGGGATCTTCGGCGAGGAGGTGCGCTTCCTCGGTCCGGGCGCGCCAATAGTAGATGGCGTTGACCGCCAGCAGGAAGACACTGTTCCGCACCGCGTCCAACACCGAGCCACTGGTCACCAGAAACGGCAGTGTCGATGCCCACCAGAACAGGTTCTTCGACAGATAGGCCGGGTGACGAGTGAAGCGGTAGGGCCCGTTGGTGATAACGCCGCGATAGGTCAGGTTGGAAAAGCGGATACCGAAAATCACCGTCGCCCAGGCGTAAATCGCCGTCAAAACAACCAGAAGCCCGCCCCAGGTCCACAGCAAAGCATCATTGCCCGCGAACCAGTGCGCCCATCCGGGCGTATCGAATTCATAGTTCAGCACCTGCCGGTCCGCCCCGATGATCCCCCACACAAAAGGCGGATAGCACATCAAGGCCGCCAGCCACCCGGCCAGCAGCGGATTGCCGGAGCGGATATGCGAATCCAGCGGGCGCAGCGTCAGCAAGTAACCGACCGTGCCGATCTGCACGTCGATCACGAACAGCAGCGTCACCAGCATCATGGCGAGATCCACCGGATGGCTCGTGATCTGCCCAAGGTCTGCCTCGACCACCTGGGCGAAGCCGCCCGGCAGGATCGAGATCATGAAGGCCCCGAAGAAGCCCTTGATGGCCCATGCCCGCCAATGCTTGGCAATGGCCGCGCTGTCCCAGTGCTCGCGCCCGATCACCCCGCCGCCGAGCAGGAAAGCACCGAAGTGCCAGGTGCCGTCGCGTGGTTCAATCAGATGCCGGTCGAGCCAGATCACATAGGGGACCGACAGTGCGATCATGGGGATGATGGCAAACTGCAGAACCTCCATCGCGAAGAGGTAGGAGCCGTCCCAATACCAGCGCGCAAGCCCATAGAAAGTCGCCAGAATTCCCCATGTCGCCCACAGCCCGCACAGCTTGACCATCGCCGTCGGCAGGACCGCATCGAGCGGGCGGCGCATGGTCCAGTCGATGCCGGTCGAGGGACGCAGGTGGACCTTGTCGACCAGCAGCGACCAAGCGGTCATTGGCACAGCCGTGAACAGCATCGCGGCCAGCGCCGCGTAGGGCCCGGACAAGACGCCCCGCGCCGCGCCGAGCTCTCCCTCCAACCCGATTGCCGCGGCCATCGCCGGGTAACTGCGGCAGAAGATAATCCAGACGAACAGCCCGATCAGGCCTGCCAGCCCGACCCCGGTCGAGACATCGCTGGGCGGGGGCGCGAGGCGCGCGGTTGGATCGGCAAAGGGAGACGCAGTCATAGCCCTCCTGCCCTACACGCAAAGAGTTAACACCCCGGCAAACTGGCGCGATGGCGCGCAAACCGCTGCAACCGCCCTGCCATGACCCGCCAACGGCATGCCAACGGCACGCCAACGGCGCCGAGAAGTGCTCGCCCTCGGTCGGCGCCTAGCGCCAGGCGTGGATCGTGCCGCTGTCGTCCAACAGATACAGCATCCCGTCAGCCACAATTGGCGCGAGGCTGATCGGCTGGCCAATATCAGCAAACAGCGACGCCGACCCTTCCCCCGTGCTGACCTTCCACAGCTCGCCGCGCGAACTGGCGACCCAGAGGTGGCCGCCTGCCAGCACCGGTCCGGTCCAGAAGATCGGACCTTCCTTGTCCTTGACATCGCGATAGGCCTGCAACTGGGTAATCCAGCGCACCCGGCCGCTCGACCGGGCAATCGCCAGCAGGCGCGCGTCGTCGGTCAGGGTGAAAATCCATTCGCCCGCAATCGCTGGCGTGGAAATCCCCGCGAGGTTCAATTCCCAGATGCGCTGGCCGGTGATCAGTTCATAGGCGGCCATGCGCCCGCCCTGCCCCAGCGCATAGACGCGTCCCGAATCGATGATCGGATCAGCGTCAATATCGGTGATCGAGCCAACCGTGGTCGAGATATTGGTGCGCGCCAGCGCGTCCGACCACAGCACCCTGCCGTTTTCATAACGATAGGCGGTCAATTCCCCGCTCGAATACCCTGCGACGATCGTGCCCTGCCCGGCCGCGGGCGCCGCCACGCCGAACACGCCCGACTGGGTGTTCGATCCGCTTTCATCCCACACCAACGAACCATCATTGATATTGAGCGAGATGAGCTGGTTGTCCTGCGTCATCACGAACAGCTGGCCAAAGGCAATGGTGGGCGAGCCGCGCAGGGGACCCGCGGGCGTAACCGTCCACAGCACTTCGCCCGTGTCAGCGTTCAGCGCCTTCACATCGCCGGCGCCATTGGTGGCGTAGAGCTTGCCCGCTTCATAGCTGACCCCGCCGCCGAAAGCCGAAGGGCGCATGTCATCGGACATGGAGTCCTCGCCGCGCGACCAGATCCGCGCGCCGGTTTTCCTGTCGAAGGCCGTGATCATGCCATCCGTGCCTGCGACAAACAGCATGCTCCCGCCGACCACGGGCGCGGAAGCGAGGCGTTCGCGATTGCTCGATCCGGCGATCTGGGCGGTCCAGACCTTAGCGGGATTCTCGGCCAGCTGGAGGTGGCCATAGGATTTGTTTGGTGCCCCGCCGGCCTGCGCCCATTCGGGATTGCTGCGCGCGGGGGGCAGCACCACGGTGATCCCGGCAAGCGACGGATCGACGTCAGTGCTTTTTTCGATCTTTGAGAGGATCGGAATGCGATTGCCGACCGTGGGCGTGGTCTTGTCATCCCCGCCGCCGAACAAGCCGCCTTTGCAGCCCGTCAATCCGGCCGCCATGATGCCCGCCAGCAGGGCGGCGCGCGCAATTTTGGTTTTTGTCATAGCCGTCCGTTCACAATCCATTTCTTATTGGGCACCGGCAGCGCCGCTTGCCCCGGACGCTGTCACGCCTTGATCCTTGAGCAGCTTGTCGACGTCGATCACAGCATCAACCCCGAGCAGCCCCGCCATTTGCCGCGCGCGCGAGCGCAGGGTCTCCGGCTGGTCCTCATCCTTGGCGATGTCGGCAAACAGCTTGCCTGCCTCGGCCCGGTTGCCGTTTTCGAGATGGGCTATTGCGACCAATTCCCCGGCGCTGCCGAACCATGCATTGTCAGGCTTGGCGAGCGGGCTGAGCGCGGCGATCACATCGGCGGGCTTCATCGTGTCGAAATTGGTCGCAACCTCGCGCACCTTGGCCAGATCGCGCAGCGCAGGCGGCGTGGTGGGATCGGCGGCAATAGCCTTGTAGAGGGTCGTCGCCTTGGCGATGTCGCCCTCTTCCAGTGCGGCACCGGCCTGTAGGAACCGCGCTGAGGCACGTGCCCCCGCTGACGAACTGTCGGCCAGCAGCGGCGCGACCTTTTCGCTCGCGGTCTTGAAATCGCGCTGGTCGATATAATCGAGCGCGCTCGTCAGGGTTTCGGACTGGGTCTCCAGCGCGCCCTCGCGGTAGTGATCCCAGATCAGATAGCCGCCTAGCCCGGCGATCAGCAGCACGATGCCGCCAAGCAGCTTGACCCCGTGATCCTTGAGGAAACCCAGCAAGGCGTCCTCACGAACGGCCTCGTCGATCTCGCGGATCAGAACCTCGTCCTCCGCCGAAGCGGTCGGTGCGGATGGGGTGGTGATCGGATTGCGCGCCATGCGAACCGGTGTTCCTCGTTGATGCTGGCCCCTGCCCTGCGGCAAGCGGTATGAAGCGCGCTCTTTAGGCAGGTGATGCGCTTGGCGCAATGGCAGGTGCGTATGGGCCGTTTGAGCGCCCGATCTGCAACGGCAGAATTGAACCTGCGATGAAGCGCAGATTCAGAAATCGCGGCCCATCGCGGCGGCATAGACCGCGCGATAACGGGCGACCATCGCAGTGATATCATATTCGGCGCGCGCCTTTTCCCGATTGGCGGCACCCAGCCGCGACCTGAGCGCAGGATCGGCGGCCAGCTCGGCGAGCATCGTGCCCAGCGCATCCGCATCACCCGGCACGGCGATAAAGCTGCGATTGGGCTCGGCCATCATTGGCCGGATATCGCCCACATCGGGCGCGGCGACCGGTAGCCCTGCCGCCATCGCCTCGGCCACCGACAGTGGGAACTGCTCAGAGGCTGATGACAGCGCGAAGATATCGAACAGGCCGATGACCTGCGCCGGATCGGCGATCGCGCCGGGCAGGTGCACCCGGTGGCTGATCTCGCGCGCTTCCGCAGCGGCGCGGATGGCCTCGCGCTCGGGCCCATCGCCGATGATCACGAGATGCCATGCCTCGGGCAGGTGGGTCATCGCCTGCACCAGCTGCGGCAATTGCTTGACCGCGCGCAGGCCCGCCAGCGTGCCGACCCAGTGCTCGCCCTTGCGCTTGATCACGCGGATCGCTTGCGGATTGGGCGGCGCGGCGAAAGCGGCGGTGTCGATGCCGTTGGGGATGCGTGCGATCTTGGCAGGTGGCTGATGCCAGACATCGCGCGCGATCCGCTCCAGCCCCAAGCTCGGCACGATCACCCGCGCCGCGGCCCTGAGCGCAGCTTGCCGGTAAAGATTGCGCCTCCGCTTCAAACGCTGCGCCTCGTCTTCGTTGAAACCATCCTCGTGGTGGACCAGCGGGGGAAGGCCGAAGCTGCTGGCGAAGACGGTGTGCGCCATCACCACATCCATCGCGCCCCAGTTGTAGGTGCAGATGAGGTCATAGCCCTTGAGCATCTGCGCCAACGCGGCCAGCCGCCCCGGCGAGGGAAAGCCCGCCAGCGCCGGAAAATCGCTGGGAAAGCGCGCGGTCACACGGCGGTCGATCAGCGCGCGCGCGCCCATCGCTTCGGGCTCGGCCGAGACGATCGTGTGGGTGAGCTGCGGCCCGAAAGCGTTCATCAGCCGAACACTGCGCACCTCCTTGCCCCCGGGGTTGAAGGTCGAGTGGCAATGCAGAATGCTGGGACGGCCCGCTGGCGGCGGCGTCATTCCACCCCGTCCAGCAGAGCGTGGATGGCAGCGCGCACTTCGGGCTCGTCGAGCGTCGGAGCGTGGCCGACGCGGGGTACGGTCATGGTGCGCATTGCCGGGTTGCGCACCCCCATCTGCTTGACCGTGTCGGCGCTGATGAGGTCGGACAATTCGCCCCGCACCAGCAGCATCGGCACATCGCGCAAGGCCTCAAAAGCGAGCCACAGATTGGGCGGGGCGGCATTGCCGGGCTTGCCGAAGGGCTCAGCGATGGCCATGTCGTAATCAAAGCTGATCCGGCCATTTTGCGTCACGACCATCGTGCGCTTGGCCAGCTCCAGCCACTGGTCGAGATCATAGTCGGGGAAGGATGCGCCATGCGCTTCCGAGAGGCCGCGTGCGGCGTGGACCCAGGTCGGATAGCTGCGCCCTTGGCCAACATAGCCCGAAATGCGCGCGACTCCGGCCGGATCGACCTCCGGCCCGATGTCGTTCATCACGACCGCTGCCATGCGCCCCGGCTGGCCTTGCGCCATCAGCATCGTCATCAGCCCGCCCATCGAGGTGCCAACGACGATGAAGCGGGTGATGCCCTGTTCGGCGAGCAGCTTTTCCACATCGGCGACATAGGTGATCGGCGAATAGGTATCCGAGACCGGCGCATAATCGCTGAGGCCGCGCCCGCGCATTTCGGGGACAATCACCCGGTGCTTGGCGCACAGGTCTTCGGCCAGCGCGGCGAAATCGCGGGCGTTGCGCGTGAGGCCGTGGAGGCACAGCACCGGCAACGCCGCGCTGCCCTCAGGGCCGGGGTAATTGCGGTAATGCAGGCTGAGCCCATCGCTGCTGGTCCAGTAGCGATCTTCGTAATGTGCAGCCATGAACGGCGGTATTCCTCTTGATCGGGTGCGGCCCCCGGCCTGTCGCCATGCGCAGCTTGCGCCGGGATGCGCTTGTCCCCACTATCGCGGGATGAGCGATTTTCCGCAACACCCCGATTTGCCCGCCGCGTATCATCCCGACCCGGCCATCACCACGCTGGCCTCCTGGCTGGGCGATCCGGTCGCGCCTGCCCCCTTCCCCGAAACCCGCATCCGCTTCCGCAATGACCTCGCGGCGGAAAGCGTGGGGCTCGCCGGGCTGGATGACACGGCATGGACGGCGCATTTCGGGCGGTTTGAGCCGCTCCCCGGCAATCTGCCCCACCCACTCGCGCTGCGGTATCACGGGCACCAGTTCCGGGTCTACAACCCCGACATCGGCGACGGGCGCGGGTTTCTGTTTGCGCAAATGCGCGGGAGTGACGGGCGGCTGATGGACCTTGGCACCAAGGGATCGGGCCAGACCCCATGGAGCCGCTCAGGCGATGGGCGGCTGACGCTGAAAGGCGCGGTGCGCGAAATTCTCGCAACCGAGATGCTGGAGGCCTTGGGGGTCAACACCTCGAAAACCTTCAGCGTGATCGAGACGGGCGAGAAACTGTGGCGCAATGACGAGCCTTCGCCGACCCGCTCGGCGGTGATGGTGCGCCTGTCGCATTCGCATATCCGCATCGGCACCTTCCAGCGTCTGCTCGCGCTGGAACTGCCAGACGAGATGGCGGCGCTGGTCGACTACTGCCTCACCCACTTCCCCGGCCCGCCCCCGCCCGCAGACGCCCCCGCTCGCGATGAACCCGCTGTCCGGCTGATGCATCAGGTGGTCGAACGCATGGCCGATCTGGCCGCGAGCTACATGGTCGCAGGCTTTGTCCACGGCGTGCTCAACACCGACAACATGAACATCACCGGCGAGAGTTTCGATTACGGCCCGTGGCGCTGGCTGCCGACATGGGACCCGGGCTTTACCGCCGCCTATTTCGACCACGCGGGACTCTATGCCTTTGGCCGCCAGCCCGAGGCGCTGCACTGGAACTGTGGGCAGCTGGCGGTGGCGCTGCGGCTGCTGGCCGACAGCGCCTCGCTGATCGCCGCGCTTGAACGGTTCGGGCCGCTGTACATGGCGGCGGTCGCGCGGCGGTGGTGCTGGCGGCTGGGGGTGGCAAGCCAAGGGCTTGAGGCGGACATGGAGCTGGTCGCCGCTTGCGAGGCTGCCATGCGCGAAAGCGGCGTGCAGCCCGATGCGTTCTTCTTCCAGCACCGCGGCGGGCGCGGCAGCGCTGATGGCGCGCTGGGCGAGGTGCTGGCGGGCTACGCCCCGCTCGCTTCGGATCACCCCTATTGGGCGGATCCCGAGCCGCAATCGCTGCTGATCGATGAGGTCGAGGCGATCTGGGCCGCGATCGACCGGGACGACGATTGGGCCCCGCTCCACGCCAAGGTCGCCGCCCTGCGCCGCATGGGTGAGGCCCACGGCCCCTCACCCGAGCCCGCAGGCCACGTCGCTCCGGCAGCGCCGGTGCCCTTCCCCTAAGCCCCGCTTGGCCCTAGCTTTTGAACAGCAACGGGATTACCCAGCAAGGGGGATCGCATGAGGCAATCAGGCGGGGCGAAATCTGGTGACTGACAATACGCTGATTTCCTATGAACCGGCCAGCGGGGAGGAATTGTGGCGCGGCCACCACGGCGATGTCGATGCAGCGGTCAGCACCGCGCGCCGCGCCTGGGCGAGCTGGGCCGCGCAGCCACTTGGCAACCGGCTCGATGTGCTGCGCGGCTTTGCCAATGAAGTGCGCCGTCAGAGCGAACCCCTCGCCGAACTGATCGCGCGCGAGGCGGGCAAGCCCCTTTGGGAAGCCCGCACCGAAGTCGACGCGGTGGTGAACAAGGTTGATATCTCGGTGCAGGCCTATGCCGAGCGCACCGGCAAGAAGAAATTTGATGCCGGGGTCGGCACCAGCGCTGCCGTGCGGCACAAGCCGCATGGGGTGATGGCGGTGCTCGGCCCTTATAACTTCCCCGCGCACCTCCCCAACGGCCACATCGTGCCAGCCCTGATCGCGGGCAATGCCGTGCTGTTCAAGCCATCGGAAAAGACCCCTGCTGTGGGCGAAGCGCTGGTCGCGTGTTTCCATGCTGCCGGGGTGCCCGAAGACGTGATCCAGCTGGTGATCGGGGGACCGGACGAAGGCAAGGCGCTGGTCGCGCATCCGGGGGTTGACGGGGTGCTGTTCACAGGCTCTGCCAATGCCGGGATTGCGATCAACCGCAAACTCGCCGCCAATCCCGGCAAGATCGTCGCGCTGGAAATGGGCGGCAACAATCCGATCGTGGTGATCGAGACCCCCAAGATGGCCGATGCCGCCACGCTGATCATCCAGAGCGCCTTTACCAGCGCGGGCCAGCGCTGCACCGCCGCCCGGCGGCTGATCGTCAAGAACGCGGTCTATGACGACCTGATGGAACAGCTGATCCCGCTCACCCGCAAGCTGATGGTGGGCGATCCCTTGGGTGAGCCGCAGCCCTTCATGGGGCCAGTGATCGACAATGACACTGCAGACCGTCTCTCGGAAAGCTTCGTCGCGCTGATGACAGCGGGAGGGCGGGCGCTGCTGCACATGCGCCGCACCGTGCCTGATCTGCCGTTCCTCACCCCCGGCATCATCGATGTCACCGACATTCCCGAACGGCCCGATATCGAACTGTTCGGACCGATCCTGCAGGTGATCCGGGTACCTGATCTCGACGCCGGGATCACCGAGGCGAACAACACCCGCTTTGGCCTGTCTGCCTCGCTGATCGGCGGTTCGCCCGATGATTACGGACGGTTCTGGGCCAATATCCGCGCCGGGATCATCAACTGGAACGCGCCCACCAATGGCGCGTCATCCAAGGCGCCGTTCGGCGGGATTGGCCTGTCGGGCAATCATCGCCCCGCCGCCTACTACGCCGCCGATTACTGCGCCTATCCGGTGGCGAGCACCGAAATGGACCAGCCGCGCGCGAATATCGGGGTCGGGCTTAGGCCTTAAGGCGCGCGGTAAAGCAGGTCGACAGCGGTGAGGCCGTGCGGCCCCGGGCGCGCGTGGACCACCAGCGTCTCGCCGCTTGTGTTGGTGGCCGCGATCAGATCTTCAGGCTGTGTGTGGCGCGCCGCCGCGAGGCCTGCCCGCACAGCGAGGGTGTAGTGATATTGCAGCACATCCTCGATTCCAGCAGGGGTTTGGTAGCGGATGATGCGCAAGCGGCACGGGGCCACATCCGCTCCGCCCGCCTGCACCACCATGCCCTGAGGGAGGATCGCGGCGACGGGCGGGAGATCGGCGGCGAGGGCAAAATCCTCTGTCAGGCGCGCGGCGCAGGTGGCCGGGGCTCCCAGTGCGGCGACCAGATCAGCCGGGCTCGCCATCGGCCCGAGCTTCTTGCCGCGCGGCGTACTTATCGGCGGCGGGAGATCGGAGATCGGACCATCGACGAGCAGCGCGATCCGCGCCTTCTCGCGCGCGGCACGAGCGGCTTCAGGCGTGGCGGCGAGCACGGGCAAGGCACCGCTATCAGCAAAGCCAAGGATCGCGTTGGCCCCGTTTCTCATGGCGAGATCAGGATCGCTCATCAGCGGGTCATGGAGCGCGCGGGCGACCACCGGATCGGTGGCAATGAGCGCAGCGTCATCGTCAGGCGCGCGCGCTTCATCCGCGCAGGCGGCGACAAGCAGCAGCACAAGGAGCGGAGCAAGGGCGCGGGCCATGGCATTGGCGATGCCACAGGATGGTTAACATTCCGGCATGAAAGCGCCTCCGGAGCGATAGGGGCTCCGAAGGCGCTTTCCGCAAAGGCCAGTGCCTCCGCGCCGGCGACCATGTGGTGGGCATGGCCGCAAGTTGATGAAACACGCTCGGAAAAGAGCTCTCCCTTCGCGTGATTCGCTGATGTTGTTCATTTATACGAAGGTATTTATGAACAGATTCGCGCCAACTTCGTCAGGCACCATTCAGCCGCCTGTGCCTGCTTCGCTGCTTGCGCCCGGCCGCTGTCGCCCCTAACGGCTGAGGCTCCCATGACAGCCCCTGCTCCCTCCCCCGCTGCCGCTCCTGCCTCGGGGCTGATCCCGGCCTTTGCGGCCTACATCATCTGGGGCTTCCTGCCGCTCTATCTGCTGCTGGTGAAGACCGTTCCGGCAGTGGAGTTCGTCGGCTGGCGGATTATCTGGACGCTGCCGCTGTGTCTGTTGATCGTAGCCTATCGCCGCCAGTTTCCCGATCTTCTCGCCGCGCTCAAATCGCCGCGCAGCCTGCTGGCGCTGGGGGCGAGCGCGGTGCTGATTGCGATCAATTGGTTCGTCTATATCTGGGCGATCATGGAGGGCGAGGTCTATGCGACCTCGATCGGCTATTACCTCAACCCGCTGATCAATGTGCTGCTGGGCACGCTGTTTCTGGGCGAGCGCCTGTCGCGCCGGCAGTGGCTGGCGGTTGCGATTGCGCTGGTAGCGGTGGTGCTGCTGGCCGCAGGCGCGCTCACCAGCTTGTGGATTAGCCTCACACTAGGTTTCAGCTTTGGCCTCTATGGCCTTGTGCGCAAACAGGTTGCTGTCGGCTCACTTCCCGGATTGACGATCGAGAGCGCGATCCTGCTGCTGCCCGCTTCCGCCATTGCAGCGTGGTACGCCGCCAGCCCGGCCGGGTCATCCTTTGGCCATGAAGCGTGGATGAGCGGCCTGATCATCTTCTCCGGCGTTGTCACCGCGGTGCCGCTGCTGCTTTTCGCAATTGCCGCGCGGCGGATGGATTATTCGACGCTCGGCTTCATCCAGTATCTCGCACCGACGATCGTGTTTTTCCTCGGCCTGTTCGTGTTCGAACAGCCGCTCGCACCGGTCAAGCTGGTGAGCTTCGTGCTGATCTGGATCGCGGTGGCGATCTTCGCCTCGGACCTGTGGGCCCGGCGGCGGCGGTCGGCGGCGAGCTAGCAAGATCCGTTCGTGCTGAGCTTGTCGAAGCACTGCACTTCTTCTTTTCCCGCGGTGATCAAGAAAAAGCAGCCCTTCGACAGGCTCAGGGCGAACGGGTTTAGGGAAACTTACCCCAAAAACCGCCAGCCCAGCGTGATGCCGCCGTGCCACGGCACGATTTCCTCGCCCGTCACATGCAGCACCGGCGGCACCGCAACCTCGGCGCGCTCGAGCGTCACTTCGTCCTCGTTCACCGGGAGCCCGTAGAAAGCGGGGCCGTGAAGCGATGCAAAACCCTCGAACCGGTCCAGCGCGCCTTCCTCATCGAACACCGTGACATAGCTTTCGAGCGCAAAGGGCGCCCCAAAAATGCCAGCACAGCCGCAAGCGCTCTCTTTGGCGGAACGCAGGTGCGGGGCCGAGTCGGTACCGAGGAAGAACTTCGGCGAGCCTGAGATCGCAGCTCGGCGCAGCGCCAGCCGGTGCTCCTCGCGCTTGGCGACCGGCAGGCAGTAATTGTGCGGCTGGATGCCCCCCACCAGCATGGCGTTGCGGTTGATGTGGAGATGCTGCGGGGTGATGGTCGCAGCGACCTGCGGCCCGGCGGCCATCACGAAATCCACCGCGTCTGACGTGGTGATGTGTTCGAACACCACCCGCAGCTTCGGAAACGTCGCAACAATGGCGCGCAAGTGCCTCTCGATAAATTCTTTCTCGCGGTCGAACACGTCTATGTTGTGATCGGTCACCTCGCCATGGATGCACAGCACGATGTCCTCAGCCTCCATCCGCGCGAGGACGGGGTAGAGGTTCTCGATGTTCGAAACCCCAGCCGCCGAGTTGGTGGTGGCGTTGGCGGGATACATCTTGGCCGCGGTGAACACGCCCTCAGCCGCGCCCCGCGCCAAATCATCGGCATCGGTCGAATCGGTGAGGTAGCAGGTCATCAGTGGCTCGAAATGCACACCGGCAGGGACGGCGGCGCGGATACGATCCCGGTAGGCCGCCCCCAGCGCGGTGGTCGTCACCGGCGGGGTGAGGTTGGGCATCACGATCGCGCGGGCAAACTGGCGCGCGGTATAGGGCACCA